>JAEEGJ010002019.1_pt1 | contig 173259 bp, 287 predicted proteins | sample 8958761 | NCBI WGS metagenome assembly JAEEGJ01 (sample SAMN16246546, study PRJNA631951) | gut metagenome | biome: gut microbiome; feature: rumen; material: RS-attached | host: Bos | place: Iran: Karaj | collected 2018-10
AGTGGTGCGAGAGATGTACTGGTCGGGAACGGCAACACCGTTCTGCGAAGCACGCCACATGTTCACGATGGTGGGCTGCTTGGTCATTTCACCGTTCACAAAGAAGAACAGTTTATCTTTAACAATGGGACCTCCTATAGATGCACCATATGTAGTTTCAGCAAATTTATCACGGGCTTTACTAATTTGCTGACGGTCTACAGCATCCCCTCGCATGTTTTCATTACGATGAAAAACATATGCACTTCCTTTAAATTTATTAGTACCACTCTTAGTAATAGCATTCACACCACCACCGATGAAGTTGGTCTGACGAATATCATAAGGTGCTACTACAACTTGCATTTCTTCGATAGCCTCTAAAGAAATAGGATTACCTCCACCAGGTAATGCATCACTCAATCCAAAGTTATTATTAAAGTTAGCTCCATCTACAGTAAAATTAGCAGTTCTTCCATCAGTACCTGCAATACTCATACCATTTCCTGCATAAGGAGATAACTTAGTAATATCAGTAATACTTCTAGTAACAGTAGGGAGATTTCTAATTTGTTGATTGTTAATATTAGTTACCGCTCCTGTCTTTTCTGTTTGAAATTTAGAATGAGTTCCAGTAACCACTACTTCTCCAAGAGTAGTCGAACTTACAGACATTGGAACTTCAATATTAAAAGTATTACCTAACTGTAAATTAACATTATCAATACTATTATCTTGATAACCTATATATTTAACAGTAATAGTATAAGGACCTCCAGGTCTCATACCAGAGATTTGAAATCTTCCATCTATATTTGAACTAGTATAATACTCAGTTCCAGATGGAGTATGTACAGCAGTCACTGTTGCACCGATCATAGGACTAGAATTTTCATCTGTAATTAGTCCAGATAATGAAGATGTAGTAATTTGAGCATTAGATGCAAATACTAACATCGCACAAATAATAAAAAACGTTAGCCTTTTAAACATAAAACAAAATTAAATTTATTAATACAATATCTAGAAATTTTTGTTAATCCTCATTATTCAAAGCATACTTTTCATACATTTTAATAATAACCTGTTCCATCTCATCTACTTTAGATAATAAACCAAAAATATGTTGCTCCAAATAATTTATTCTGTCCATTAACATCTTATTCTGACATTCTAAAGAATAGTTTTTAGATGTTAATTCGTATATTTGAGTTTGTAGATTTTCTCTTGAACTATCTACTGTACTAAATGTTGTTTGCGTAGGTATAACTTGCCAACTATAATTATCTAATGAAGTAATTGGAGGACCAGAAGTTAAACTTAATTCTTCATCATTCATTTATTTTTCCCAATACTGTTCTACATAAAGTTCAGAACTATCCCAGGTATCTAAAACATAACCATCTTTACAACACACATAATGATTCTTAACTTTACAAAGATAAGTAATATTTTTTAATTTAGAAAATTTAGCTAAATCTTTAACTTTTAATTCTTTATTTTTACATTTCTTTACTAATTTAAAACCTAAATTAGTAATAGTTCTATGATAAGTAGATAATTCATGAGGCATAGAAAAAGTTTTAAGCCCCATTTTACACAAACTATTATATGTTGCTTGCCAACTTAATCCAGTAGCTGCACATATAGATCGAACGGAACAATCTACAGATTTCCAACCTTTTTTATTACCATCAAATAAAGGATTAGGATTAAAATATTTAAACATCTTTATTAAAAGTCATATCTACCCAAAATTTACCTTCACAATCTTGCTTCTCTTCTAATTTTATATTTATAGAGGTTCCATTAACATAGATTGGAATATCTCCAGATATAAATCTATTAGAAATAGCTTGAGATTGTCTAATTAAATCATTTAGAGTAGTCATTTCTTTAAATTTTCAATATCCTTATTTAAAGACTTAACAATATCTTTATAAGAATTTATTTCACTTTTCAATCCTATTATAGTATCTTCGTAATTATCACGTGTATTTTCTAGATCTTTTTCTAAGGTTTTCTGATTTTTATTATATAAAAAAGCTGTTCCTAGTATTCCTATACAAATACCAATAAAAAAAGCAAATAATGTCATATACATTAAGAATTTTGTAAATTATTTTTATATCTATCTATAAATATTTTAGCAGATTTTATTGCACTATCAGCTAATTCTCCTATAAATGCAATATTTTTACTAGCATCTGTTACTCCTGCATTATTAATAGTAGTTTCAAATATAGAAATAGCAGTCATAAAAGTACGCTCTTCCCAATTAATATCTATTAAAAAGTCTTTTAAATCTTGACTAATTGATGTAAGTTTTTCTAATTCATTGCTCATAGCATAAAATAATCTTTTATAAGGTTTATATTTTCTTTTAAAAAGAGATCCCGTTGTTCTGGAGTATGAAAAGCTAATACTCTAAATACACTATCATTTTCATCAGTTACTATATCATTGTTTAACCTTAGTATAGTATACTTCATAATATCACTATCCCATTCCTCTTTAGTAATTATACCACCATATAGGGGATCATTAAGTAATTTCTGACTTATTTTAGCCAAAGCTATTGCAGATCTACAATAATCATATACACTAAATAAAACTCCTTTGTCAGAATTATATTCTTCCAAAAACCTAGGTCTTCCTACAGAATATTCAATATAATACCCGTTCATTTTTATAACTATTATAGTTCTTATTTACATAACAGATAGCCATTTTTCTTAAATAGTTATCATCTTTTAAACTTAACTTTACAAGTTCTAAAATTTCATCTGGACTAATATCTAAAGATTTTCTTATATTATCTATTTCTTTCAAATATAAAATAACTTTCTCATCCATATTTTATCCAATCCTAGTGTTACCTTCTCCAGAACTTATAATTCCAAAAGGAAGAGGTTTCTGCGAATCAAATTCTTCAGTTTTCTCTGTATTTTTTACAGCACCTCTAGTACTTGTAACTTCTATAAGAGGTCTAAAATCATCTACTATCAATTTAAGAGCTTCTACCTCAAGTTCTAGTTTAATCTTTTCTGTATTTATCTTACTTAACTGTTCCTCTTTTTCCTCTAAGGTGTTTAACAACTTAATAATCTCATCAAAAGTACCACTAGATATAATTTTCGGGTACTTACATTTTACATTATCTAAATTATAATTCATAATTAAAATAAAAAAATAAGCCCCTAACAAATTATAAAAATTCATTAGGGGCTATGATTAAACGTATTAAATATTATTTGCTGGGGTAAAAGGACTCGAACCTCTGACCTCTGGTTTTGGAGACCAGCATTCTACCGACTGAACTATGCCCCAAAAACTATTATTTCTTCAAAAATTTAAAGATGGCCTTTTCAATTTCTGAATCTGTTAAACTATATTTAATACGCAATAAAGGTATGCGGTCAATTTTACACATAATTATTTCGTACATATCACGAAATAATTGTTTAGTAAAACCTAATAAACCTCCAAAATATTTTACTGGAACATAATGTTGTCTTTCATTATATTCTATAAAACATTTTCTACCTTTTTTATTAATAATACAAAAATCTGGTTTGATTCCTCTATATTTAGGTTCATATAAGAAATCACAGTTATGCTGTTCAAGAATACGAGATATTATAACTTCACCTCGTGATTTATAAATATACATATTAAGTTAAAACATTATTTATTATATGTACTCAATCCATATTTTATAGCATTATTAGATACCTTATCTACAAATTCTTTTAATTGTTCAATAGACTTTATAGTAGTATTATATAAGCCTTTGTTCTTCTTATACCAATTACTATTTACAAGCTCTTTATTATCTGGAGAATTATTTTTATTATTCTCTGTAAAATAATCAATAGGTCTCTAAGTTAAAAATGAGTATTGTGCTGGTTCAAATATCCAATGTGCTATATGTTCTTCCGATCCTGGAGTTACATAAGCATTTTTATATTTTCCTATACTAAAATCAGGGAATCTGAAATCCCAAATTCTCCAAGGTATTTTATCAGAAAATTTGTTACCTTTTTCATCTTTTTTATACGCAAATGAATGTCCAAATTCTGATAGAATGTCTTTACCTGTATTATAATTAGGATATCTTTCACCATTTTTATATTCTATAGAATTCTTTATTAGAATATCTGGAGATAGTCCAAAGACTTTTTGGGTCATTGATTTATTTACTATATTAAATTTTATAGAAGGTTTTCCAGCTAAATCATATAATTCTAGTAATCTATTAGCAGTATCATAAGTACTTAAGTTGTCAGGAGTTTCAGAATTAATATACTTTAACATACTTTGTCTTATAATATTATCTGGGAATGCTTTTCTTAATTCATTTAACTATTTTTTATCTGGCTATACAACTATTTCATCTAATTGTACAGGATTCCCATAATTAATCGAACTCTGTGGACCTATATTCTACCAAGTATTCCATTTATTAAGAATATCTTTTTCTGTCAAAGTTCTATTATTCTAAGTAAGATAACTTCCGTTTTTATCTATCTAATTAAAATGAGGATCACTTAATAATATCTAAGTACCTGGAGTAGATTCTAATCCATAGTATTTTTTAAAATCCTCATATGTAGGATGTTGTGATATTAAATATTCTTTATTAGGCATAAGTTATAATAGTTAAAAAATATTTTTAATTTAGTGGAGATAGAGGGAATCGAACCCTCGTCCAAACGTGGAACTAATAAGGTTTCTACATGCTTAGTCTTTACTTAAAAATTCGCCTATATATAAAGTTAAAGACATCTCTTATATATAAACTATCTGATTATTAAGCAAATAAGTATACAGAGTAACTTAAATGTAGTGTCATATTCAATGAGCCCTAATATATCAATTAACCTTAACACTTACAGGATTGAATAAGGCATGGGTCTGATTTACTATACTTCGATCAGGCAGCCATCAAATAAACAGTGTTGCCACTTAATTTATTACAACTCTTAAAGTGAGTCATTCTACATGCTTATTTATCACTTCTACACGCTGTCAAAACCAGTTATCCCCAATAGAGTGAATGGTTGGATTCGAACCAACGAAAGTATTACTACTAAACGGTTTTGCAGACCGTCCTATTTGGCCACTCTAGCACATTCACATTTAAAGAACCAAAAGCAATGCACTTCAACAGTCCTTAATATAAATAACCTTGTACTTTAGTTATTTACGTTTTAGTACTTCTTTACCGAAAATACTCGAACGTCCCTGTTTTTGATAAAGGGTTACAAGAACAAACCCTAAATGATTATAACCAATCGTCGGAGCAATTAGATTTGAACTAATGACCTTCTGTGTATCAGACAGATACTCTACCAACTGAGCTATACTCCGAAAAATAGCCATATCAAAAGGCTTACTTTAACAATATGGCCTAAGTTTTCATATTTTTGATTTCCGAAAAACATGCAAAAAACTATCTACTTACTTTAAGTAGCAAGCATTACTAATAAATCAAAAACACTATTTATTTATTAGTAAGAAAAATCCATATAATTATATGAGAGTTGTTTCTTTAACCAGTTATAATTATTATATAGAAGAAACAAGAAGAAGGACCACTTAACCCAATGGTTGGGACTAGTGTAGCGGGAGTTGGACTCGAACCAACAACCTTCAGCTTATGAGACTGACAAGCTACCTTTGCTAGCATCCCGCTATCTATAATAAAAATCATACTACTTTAAAATTCTTGCCGTATGTCTACATATAGTTTTATGCTGCCTCATTTAAGAGTGTAGATGCCTAAAAACTTGTAGTATGATTAATAATATTCATATAAAAAGGGTTTTCGTACCCTTTAAACGCTATTTTCCACCCGAAGCAAATAGTAAGCGATGCACTATGGCCAATAGTAGTTCTCTCGGAAGGACTCGAACCTTCATCTTCAACTAAATAAGTTGTCATTCTTCTTAAACTACGAGAGTAATAATTAATTAAAAATTAATTACTTGTTGTCTTCAGTTTCCTCTGGAGCTACTGAATCAGGGGTAGCAACTTCAGGCATATCTGCCTTAATTGTATCCACACTAATAGTATCACCACTTACAGAATCTACAGTATATACTATAGAATCCTGAACTTGCTCGCTCTTACCAGCAAGCGAATCACACGATGCAAAATTCATTGCTAGTACAGCTAGCATTACAAAAACTAATTTCTTCATGTTTAAATTAAATTTAATTAAAATTACTAATAAAATCTAAAAAGATTTGGCATTTATTTTATATAGGTATAATACCTATATTCTATATAATCTTTTCTTGTTAACATAAATAATTTTATAGGAAAATGTTTTTGATAATTATGAGGTCTTTTACCACCATCTGAATGATTCATTAATGGACCAAATAAAGATTTTCCTACATATAAACCAGTGTGTCTAGCATCATTATTCTTTTTAAAGAAAATTACTATATCACCTGGTTTAGGATTAGATGTTTCTTTAAAACCTAACTTTTTTAAATTATTTATAAAGTAATTACATTGAGCCCAATTAGCATTAGGACTATAAAAAGAAGATACAGTATTCATACAAGTTTGTGGAAAAGGACCTGGAGTTCCTGTATAATCTCGTCTATCTTTTATAGGTAAATTAATGCAATTACTAAAATCAGTATTAGGTTTATAAGTATTCTCTGATATATTTACAGCTTCCTTCGCTTTTTCAGATATATTATATGTAGAAGGTGTCCAAGCTACATAATACACTATACCTAAAAATAAAATTATTAATATTACTTTAAAAATTTTCATCCGTATAATTTATGGTATTCTTTTTCCCACTAGTCATTTTGTTTTTTAGTGCCAACAAAACGTATTACCTAGAGACCACCGTGTTTATCAAACATTCCTCTAATACTATGATATGCCATATTATTCCAATCATTTTCTTTATCTTTTGGTCCATACCCTTCTGCCTATGTTTGAGCTAGTTTTGGATATCCCAAAAAAGTATCTGTTACCATTTGAGCATGATGAGGATAATTATTTTTTTCTGAACGTCCTAACTATATGATATCTCCTACTTTATAATTACCAGGTTCTACAAGTTCATATCCAGTATCTTTACCTGCTAAAATATCATTAGCCATCTATATATTGCTGGAATATCTCATGTTATCTCCATAAGAACCTGAAGCAGTATATATACAACCGTATCCTCCACCATTTCTATTTAAATATGTTGGATCTTTTATAACTTTATCATAATATTTTATAGCATTTTCAATTCTTCTTTTAGCTAAAGGTTCTATATTAGGATTTTTCTGTAGGTATTCTCTAGCCTATTTAGCATATTTAGTAAATTCTTTCCTTGTTTTTTCAACAGACCATCCTTTTTTGCCAAATACATCTAAATCATGTCCTTTTTCAGGAGCAGTACCTAGCTATACAAAATCAGGTGTAATAATCTGAGAATTAACTAAAGCAGCTTTATCCCTTATTTCCTATCTTTTCTTTTCTTTAAATTCTTCTAGAGTTGGTACACTCTAACCAAATAATTTATTCCATGCATTTCTTATACCATCTATAAAACTGTTATTATTTGGAGATACTAATTTGTTATTCTTAATAGAATATCCCATACTCTAAGCAGTTTTTATAGCATTATTTGTTAATTTTCCAGGTATTCCATCCACAGCTTTATTTTTAGAAACTCCTTTAAAGGCACCTATATTATATAACTGTTCCTATAATTTTTTTAACTAGGGATTATATTTTGGATTTCTAGGTACACTAGTTTTCTACTATACTGGGGATCTTCCAAATAAATTATTAGTTAAATTAGTTAAAGATAAAGCTAAATTACTAATAAAACCTCCTAACTAATATTCAGGTATATTATTTTTTGGTAATAATTTTGTCGACATTATTTATCAAATTAATTTATAACAATTCAATATATCTGGTACTCGAAGTGGGACTTGAACCCACACGGCTGCAATAGCCAACGGATTTTCCTACTACTCTATGTTACCATAGCCAAACAATTAATAATAATGTGCTGTTTCAAATTCTATACACTAAACGGACAAACCATGATGTGTAGCCCATTTTCTAACAGGATTCTAACCTGAACTCCTTTATTATTATTGTCTGTTGTAGTCTGGACTATGTTATCACCATATTGAAGTTCTAGCTAGATGGATACATGCACCCTACGCAACAAATATCAGGCTTCCACTGATCAAATTCCAAACTTCAACTTAGGGCCAGGTCTATAGTCTCTACACATTTATGAGATTTCTACCCATGTCTGAGCAAGATTATTTGTATCTCAACTTAGCTCGGCGTTGTCCTAGCAACCGCTAGCAGTTTCACCGAATTAGCCTGGTTCTACTTCAGACGTTTCCATCTGAGCACTCTTTTTTATTAATTAAACTTTTTCTTTTACAAAAATTATGTGTTTGAGAATGACAATTTGGACATAACATAATGAGATTTTCTAAACGATTATCTTCTCTATCACCATTAATATGGTGTAATTGAATAGTAATTGGATTACCTAACCATTCAGAAATACCACATATTTCACATTTATTTTCTTTAATACCATTATTTAAAAGCCTTTCTTTTATTTTAGAAGGCCTTTGTATATTTCCTTTTACAAAGAACTTATCTAAAGGTATAGAATTTTTTTCAAAACTAGGATGACCTTTCTTTTTCCATCCCTGTCCTGTAAAATGTGAATAATCTACTCCAAATTCATCTAATTTCTTTTTTACTGTATTAGGATTAGAACCTTCTGGTTTTAAACCTAATCTACGACATAATTCTGCAAAGGAGTAACAATCCTTTATTTTCTATTCCAATAATTCTTTTGAATAATTTACTTTTTTCATAATTTTATACATTTTATTTATATACAAAATTATATAAAATAAATTAGTTTACAAAATTATTGGTAGACAAATAAAATATTGAACCCCAAGTATTCCGTAAAAGTCCGTCTTGTCTACCAATTCCAACATTCGAGCATACAAAGAAGTCTACAAGCTTTGTTATAATTGTATGAATGTCAATTAAATAAAGTTGTGTTTTGCAGTAAGACTTCTTATAGTATTTTGGTACAAAAGTATACTAATTTTTTCAAAAATCAAAAAAATCCCGAAGATAAATAAATAATGCTGTTTAATTTTTAATTGCTCTAAAATTAATATACTTTATAGTTGCTATAGAGAGAAGGCTTTGTATTAGGATTTATACAATAAATAAAATGAATTTCTTCATACTCTCCATCATTATTGTCATAAGTTATGATAACATTTCTTTCATGATCTATATGAAGAACTGTACCATACTCAGTGGTATCTCCTTCATGTAAGGATGCAAACTTACAATTACTTTCGAATTGATTAAACTGGAAGTTACCAAAAGGACTGTTCCTCCTAAATTCTTCATAAGAATCTCTAGCATCTTCGAATTCTTTATAATCTATGTAATGCAGTCTTACTTCTTCAAATTTCTTCTTATATTTTAGATGTTCGAGGAAATTCTCTACGCTATACTTTCTAGGATTACTTTCTTTATCAAGTGAGAAAAGTTGTATATTTACATCACTTACATAAATCTGATAATTATACTTAGTACTCTTAACATTAAAGAATTCCTTGGTCTTTCTAAACTTTTCAATACCATGAATATTTATTTCATTTACTACAGTTTTTAGAATATCTATAGTAGAAATAGTTAGAGAGTCAATAAATTCTATAACTTCACCATAACAACTTTTATCTTCTAGATTATCATCTAGGTAACTTTTAACAACTTTAAGTTCAAGATTACCAAAAGTTTTTACATAGCGAATTCTAGAAGGACGACCAATTAAATTATCATTAATGGTCATAGTATTAGTTGTTAATAGAAATACTTTTCTATTTCCAGAATTATATACTCCATCCATAATTTGAAGAATTGTAGAATCATTTTCGTTGAAATTCTTCTCAAATTCATCAAAGAATAATATACAATCTGAATTTATGCTAGATAGATACTCAATCAAATCTTGATTACGTTCTCCAAAACTCTTTACAATAATTACTGGAAGATTAAGTTTATTAGCTAATTCTTTAGCAGTTACAGTCTTACCAGTACCTTTAGTTCCATTCAATAGAATGCCAAGATTACCTGTAGTACTATTATATGTTTTACATACGTGATCTATAAATTCATTCTGTAAATCATATAATTTATAATCAAATGTAAACTTCTTAGCATAAGGCTCTAAAACCCATCCAGTAAATGGTACTAAATTAACATTATAAACACTTACTGGAAGTTTTTCCTTAATAACAAAACTTGGAGATATCATACGGGCTCCCATATCAGATATCATCCATACATCTTTTTCATTCATAAAATCTAATATATTAAAATTTATAAAATACAAGTAGGGAAAACTGGACTCGAACCAGCGACCTCTAGTTCCCAAAACTAGCATTCTAACCTACTGAACTACTTCCCTATATAGTGCTGAGAGATGGATTCGAACCATCAATACAATATGACTAGGACATAGTGATGTCTACCGTTGCATCATCTCAGCATTGCAGGGGTTGGGAGATTCGAACTCCCAACACCACGATTAACAATCATGTGCTCTAACCTATTGAGCTAAACCCCTCAAGATACTAATCAATATCCTAGAAGTAGTATCCTGAAATGTTTTAAATTCCTTTCAATATCCTTAAGCTAACAATTACGTACGAGTTAACCATCTACTCTATGCCCCCATATTATTATTAATAAATTAGAGGGGGTACTGGGATTCGAACCCAGGATTTTACGTTCTAAAAATAGATACTGGGAATTTATGATAACCATATAGCTAAAGCTTTTGACACAAATCTAACGCTAAATACCTAGTATTAATAAAGCTAATTTGTAAAGCTAAATCTATATGTCAAAAATTATTTATTTTCCGTAATGTAGATATTTAATAAGTTCTTCACAATTCAAGTTTGAATCAGAAACACTTATATCATTTACTTCTTTAAGAGCTACAGCGATAGCATTAAGAATAGCAGATTTACGACGAAGTAACTCTGCTTTTTGCCTTTGAGTCCAAGCACCAGTAAATTCTTGATGCGTAGAATCTCCAATTTCAAAAGTTTTCTTCTTTTGTGTAGTTGTGGCTCGATAATTTGCAGGAAGATGAGCAGGATCGATATTAGGATCCTTAAGAATAACTTCTTCAGTATCTGTAGTGCGTTCTACTGACTTAGATAGAAGAGTCTGCATAATATCCCTACCTTCATACTCTTCATCTGTACAAGGTTCATAAATCTTTGCATCAGAACGAACAGGAATATTCTGATACATAGAATCTAACTCTTTATTAGTTAAAATACTACGTAAACGCATTAACTCTGCTGCAGAAAGTTTACCGAAATGCTTACCTTCAACAATAAGTTCAACACGAGGAGCATCTAAACTATTTGTAGCTTCTACACTAAATACATCATCAAGAAAAGGAATGTATTTTTCTTCAAACCATTGAAGCTTTTCATTTACAGTAGTTTGTACACGAATTAAACTACGCTTTTCGGGTTTATCAAGAAAACCATCACGAGGTTCATAAGTGTTCTTTTCACCCATAAAAGCTCCCTGCTTAGTCTTAAAGAAAGCAGCATAATCATGGATCATTTGGCTAACTGATGAAGCAACTTGTTCAATCTTAGCCAGCATAGAATTCATTTTCATATTCTTAAGATATTTTAATTAATTAAACAATAATAGTGCGCCTGATAGGACTCGAACCTACACGTCTTGCGACACCAGATCCTCATACTGTTGAGTCAAACAGCTTGGGCTATATCTTTACCATATCAAAAAGTTGACTTAGGTACTAGGTGTATAGTCTCTACACATTTATGAACACTAAAGAAGGACATCGGCCATGTTATCATATCCACCTTATTTCTGTATTTCGGATACTCCTTCACACTCTTCAATTCGGCTCAGTCGTGTGTGTTCAATTTAGCTCGGGATTATTACAATTTATTTTATAAGGCTTGTACCTTCCCCGAATTAGCCTAGTTCTACTTTAAGAGTTTCTTCTTAAGCACTCAATACCTTATTACTGGATTTTCCTGAATAGTTTTCTGTTAATGCATGACAATTAGGACATAAAATTTGAAGATTTTCTAATCTATTATCTTTATGAATTCCATTTATATGATGTAATTCTAAAGGAATAGGTAAGCCTTCCCATTCAGTTTTCTAACATCTTTCACATTTATACTCTTTAAGACCTTCTTTAAGTATTCTATTTTTTATACTATATGAAGACCATCCAGAGTTCTCAATCAAAATTTCAGAAATATTTTTCTTTTTAATGGATTTATGATCTTCACTAGTAAGACCTTTATTCCATCTAGCTCCAGTAAAATGACTCATATCTAATTTTAGTTTTTCAATCTTATGTTTAACTGTATTTAAATTTCCTCCTTTATCGGAAATTCCAATACGTCTACATACTTCGGAATAAGACTTTGAGTCTTTTACCGCCTAAATAAATTGTTCTTCTGTATACCTTTTACTTGCCATAATACAAATATTTAATACACAAAATTACAAAAAATTATTGAGTACGCAAAATAAAATTGGAAAATAAAAATTAAACTTTGCTAAAGTCTGGCGTGTCTTCCATTCCACCACAGGCGCAAACCTATTTACAAAATACTTCTTATAAGCGTAATAATTAATGCAATAATTGCAGATTCTTTCCAACCAACAACAAATGGTAAAGTATAGATAAGAGGAATTAACCAATTAAATAAAGCCCATATAATAACAGTTGATATAGCAAGACTTACTAAAAATAGACCTATAACAGTAAGACAACCTAAAAATTTTTCCATAAATTTATTACAACATTACTGATTGATAAAACAATAGATTATTTATTGAACTTTGTTCTGAAGAACTATCGCTAAAATGTTTATCACTATGAGTACATTCTAATTTTTTATCTTTCATAAGATCTAAATATCCAGCAATCATAGTATCAATGTTATCATATTCTGATAATTCTCCTACAGTGTCATCCCAATTTTCATTATTAAGGTATTCGTTAACTATAACAAAATTACAGGCAGGACAATTTTTCATATGACCTTCCTTTAGATTTCTACTAAGTTTATCATAGAAATCGGAATTCTCCATACAAGATTCTGCTACAGCATTAAAATACATTTCATAATTCGATCGAGCTTCTCTTTCTCTATTCTCTTTATAGGTTTTACGTTCACAAGCTCCAATTATAGCCATAAATATGATTACACCTATAAAACAAATTGATAATTTACCTAAGAAATTCATATAGCTTATTTATTAATATTAAATCCCATACTTATAATTAACTTTAAAGTACTAATCGCAGTATTACGATCGTATTCTTTTTCTGAATCAGGAAGTTGGTCATAAGGAACAAGACAAGGATGTTTTTTATTAACATCATCTCTTTGAGGACCATATGTCCAACCTTGTTCCATACGTGCTTTAGCCCATTCTTCATGAACATTTTCAGCCATCTTTTCTACTAAAATGTTAAGTGCACTTGGCAATTGTACATTACTAGTATCTATAGGGTTAGGAACATAATCATTAATCATAATTAAAATCTTTAAAATTAAACATAAAAGTGTCTCCGCTGGGACTCGGACCCAGGACCCCTACATTAAAAGTGTAATGCTCTAACCAACTGAGCTACGAAGACAACCCATTATTTATTATTTATGTAATTATTAAATATTCTTTTAATGGTTTCAGCTTGATTCCATGCAAAATCATAATTATCAATTTCACTAATTGGAATCCATTTAATTTCTCTTACTTCATCTTCTTCAGAATCTTTATAAGATAATGATTTATTTATCCAAAAATCTGGAACAATTGCGTAATATCTGAATATAATATTTTGCCTATTCTCCTTAGGAGAAGTAGAGTGTTCTGCTTCAACAATCCATTCAACTGGAATATCAAGTCCACACTCTTCTCTAGTTTCTCTAGCAGCACATTCTTCACCAGATTCATCCCAATCAAGATATCCTGATGGACTATTCCATTTAAGTTTACACTCTGAAGTTCTTTTACCCCTTTTATTAGCAAGAGTATACCAAACTCCATTATAAAGACAGAATGGTACTAATACAGTTCCAATACCTCTATTCCTATAAAATTTAGTACCATCAGGCAAAATAATAGGTTCATTTTTCATTTTTTTCTTATTTTAACATTATGAGTGTCAAATTTCTTATGGGAACGGTGTCTAAGAAAATCAATTCTTCTACTCTGTTTTTCTCCTTTTTTATTAGTTTTTCCCATTTTATCTTTTACAATCCATTCACCACACAACTCAGAAAATTCACTTTCTACTACAATTATATCACCTATCTTAAATCCATATAATCTAAACATATCTTCAGATAGTGCTACCCATCTTATAAGATTATTTTTTAATTTAGAATTATCAATTCGGTCTCCACTTGCTGTTACCCAACCACAGCCATGACCAGGCCAGTAGAAAGTTGCCTTTACTTTATACGTATTTCCACATACACTAAATGTTATAAATAGTGTTAAAATTAAACTTAAAATATATTTCATCATGCGGATATGGAGGGTTCCGACCCCCAAACACAATGTGTCCGATCGGTTTAGCAAACCGTCCCTACTCCTCGCAGGTTCCTATATCCTAAATTAATTATTTATATTAATCTTACATACCAAATACCAGTTCTATTTAAAACTTCTTGTTTTGCTAACATACACAGGGCTTTATAATTTGGATCTTGTTCACATTTTACAAGTTGATCAGCTGCTATAAGCATTATAATAAATGCAATAAATGCTCCTACCCAACTAAATAATGTAAGAATAATATAAGTAATAGCATCACCAAATAATACTATACATTCATCTACAACAAAATAGTTATATACTTCAGTTATTACTATGAATAATATAGCTGCTATACAACCACATAAATAAATCATAATAAATTATTTATAAATTAAACATAAAAAGTAGTTATAATTAGCGAAATTAGCAGTTTCGGTTTCAGAGTATATTTTGCTGTAACTACTTTAATTGATTATACATTTCTCACACTACTATAAAACAATGTAAGATTCATGCATTAGAGGAGGATATGGGATTCCAACCCATACACCACTTATTAAGTGATTACTGGTGGTTTTCAAGACCACTGCCTTAGCAATTAGGCTTAATCCTCCTTAATTTAAAGTTACAATATAATTATTCCACTTGTCTGTCAGTGTTAACTCTGTAATAGCATCAATATTTTCAGATGGAATTTCATACATTGTTCCTTCTATAGTTAATATAAAAACTATATCACATGAAGTTTTATCAAATTTTCTAATAATAGATTTTCCAGAAGATCCACCACTATTACATAATCTTACAATATAGTTAGTTTCAGCTTTATTTAAGTGTTGAGTAGTTTTAACTGAAACTCGTTGTAATTTATTATCTTTATCTATTATTAAATCATACTTTTGAGTATCATTTAATGGTAACATAACTGGAATGCAATTAGTTGTATAATAAGCTATTGCTCTTCCTAAACCTAAATTTCCCTAGTGAGACTTATATTCACTAGACCACGGATTTTTTTTCATATATAACATTATTTTTTAAAATTTCAAGTCAGGCCCATTACCACTCTGGCATCCCTCCTACCTATTAATAAGGATTGTGTCTCACATTTGGACTGTCCTTTTCTTTTTCAAGAATATTAAACAGTTCTTTAACTAATTTATCTGAATGATAATTGTCAAAGAAACAAAGAACACTCTCGCAAGTTTCTTCATCATTTACACAAGATACATATTTACCATTATGTTTATATAGAGATATTCTATAATTAGGATAATCATCTATAGTAAACCAATAGCTACGACTTTTTTCAAAAATCAACTCTAGATGTATATTATCTACTTTTGATAATATATCTTCCCATTTAACCCAATCTTCAGTTTCAAAATACTTACAATAATATTTTTTATTGAAAATTAGAAATCCATATATTAGAGTACTAATTATAAGAATTAAAAGGGTGATGAAAATAATTATTTCCATGATTTAATTTCTTTTAATTTGAATATATTATTTGAATATTCAAAAGTAACTTTACGTTCTTTTAAAAGTTCAGAAAATTGTTTATAAAGATGAATATCAATAGTAACTTCACCTTCTTGTAATAGTTTTGCTAAAGATTTAAACATAATATCTCCAGCATCTAATTCTTTTCTTAAATCTTCATTTGATTTATTAATAGGTTCTTTTTTAGCCATAAGGAACTAATTATTTTTGGTTGTTAATTTACAAGATTAATCCTTAAAATAAAATAATACTTGCTGTAAGTCCCTTAATTGTTTACTAAACAACAAGTTGCTGAGTTGTTGTGTTCATAGTCTTGTGATTTGGTTGGGAATACAGGAATCGAACCTGTACGGACAGAACCAAAATCTGTTGCGCTACCATTACGCTAATTCCCAGAACCTTAATTACTCTTCTTCTTCCTTATTAGGTTTACACAAAACTTCAAGGTTAAACTTACGAGTTTCAGAGAACATTGAAGATTTATTCCACATATATTCATACTCTTCTCTTAAAATATCAACCTTGCGAATCATATTAGTGAGAATTTCACGTTCAATACGTGCCATTTCTTTCTCTGCTCGGAATTCTGCGATATCAGTACCAATCCTGTTATCAAAAGTATCCTCAGGAGAACATTTAGCAATACCACGTACTTCAAACTTCTGAAGATAAGTCTTTACCTTATCAGCTTGTTTGCACTTACTTGCATACTTACTAAGTACTTCCTCTTCAAGAAAATTTTGAGGAACAATACCAAATTCAAGAACACATACACAAGTGTTCTTAGTCTCATCTACATAAAATTTCTTGTTAAGAATCTTTTTATACATAATAATATCTATTAAAAATTTTAATTAATTAAAACTTGAGCAGATAACCAGAATCGAACTGGCATCTCCAGCTTGGAAGGCTGGAGCACTAACCATTGTGCTATATCTGCAAAAAATAGTATTATACAACTATAAGCAATATTCCTAATATTATATATATTAAAATCATTAATATTATACAAATATTAACTGATGCTTTATAATAGTTCCAGCCTATATAATTAAACTTTAATAAAAAATTTACGGATTTTATAAACATAAAATCACAAAACTGGCTAAAACTGTTATAATTATATATAATAGTAGAAATACATATACTTATCCACATAAGTGATAAAACAGGAAAAATTCCTATTATAAAATCTAACATCAATAAATATGTAAACGGTATAATAAAGTAATATACTATAATATTAATTTCATTATACGTCATATGTAATTTGTTAGCTAAACTATATAAAATTTCTACAGTTCTATTAAAGATTTTACATATCATACCATGAAATCATTACTTAATAATTCAATATTAATTAATTCTTCTGACCAACCTTCTTTTAATTTCTCTTGACGAAATTCTTCACAGCGTTCTTGTTGAATACTATCACTATTATATATTAGAATTATACATCCAATAATTATAATAGAAAAAATAATAAGTAAAAATGTCATATCTTATATACAATTTTTTACAATTTCTTATTAGGAATAATCGGTTGAGGAATTCTATCTACCTAATAACTAGGAATTACTCTAGGATTATCTAAAACAAAACGTGTAGTTGGAGTCCTTCCTCCCATTACCTTTAATACTTCCATATTATTTAAACCTGGAATATTTTTAGAACCCCATTTCCATATACTTCTAGAGTCTTTAAAAGGCTATAAATCCCAGGTATCTTCTATAATACCTTTAGTACCTCCAGTTTCTGGATTATATGCTAAAATACCAGAAGCTCCGCCTCCAACACCAGCTAAATCATCAACTGTTGTAAAACGTGTGTGGTATACTGGATCTTCAAATGCCTGAGGTTCACTCATCTAATATATATGAGGTTCATAGTTATTTCCACCATATTTCTACCTTATAGTGTTTACTTTATTCATATCAACATTATATGTACCATCAGAATTTTTTACAAAAATAGTACCTTCTTTAGGATCTTTAAACCTTAAAGCTTTACGATACATCATATTACGAAATTCAGCAGCAGCACCTGCAGGCATACCTGTCATAGTTTTAACAGAATTATCAGGAGAAGTTAAAACTTTTAACCAATAGGGATTATTCTTAGGTTTTATAGATAAAGGATTAAAAAAATCAAGAACTACATTACGAAGTTCATTCTTTACAGGTTTTATACCAGTAAAAGTACTTCCTATATCGTTAGAATATCCAAAAGGGTTTTTCTAATTATATAACGCAACTCTTCCTTTATATTGAATTGAAGGATATAATAAACTGGTTGTTAATACATCTCCAGAAGTACCTGTAAGTATTGGAAGAGCATCTCCTAAATGTTGTCCTATAGATTTGCCAGTAAATGGAGTAGTTATATTATTTGTTAATATAGATGGTATAAGTGGTAAAAGTCTATATCCTCCAGCAGCAAGTGTTGAAGCCTGTACAACAGGGTTATTAAATACTCCTTGTAATCCTCCAGAAGGATTATTAGAATCTAGTGTCCATAAAGCATTATCAATCATTTTTTTATATAATGGAGCATTAGAATCATTTCTAGAATTAGTACCCTTATACTCTAACGATAATTCTTTTATTTTTTGTCTTCTTTTATCAACAGCTTCAGTATTACACTTTAAACATCTCCATCTATAAGATTTACCATTTTTATATCTTTTAAAAATAGTCTACCCATGCACTTTACATTTTCTAATTTCTTCCATTTTAAATATTAATTATTAAATTAGTAGTCCAGGTAGGAATCGAACCTACATTTGGCTCTTAATCACTGGCCTTCACAATATCACTATAAGTTACAGGACTATCAATTTATATAAGGACAGTGGATTCGAACCACATACCAAAATCTCTCGACTTTAATACAGCTACCACACCTTAACATCCTTATATAGAGCCTTTTTATTGAAGTTTATGCTCACTATAAAATAAATATCAGTTAACGCATATCTATTTTACTCTTCTCAATTCATGCGTCCATGAAAGCATCTTGCGATGGCAACTTTTGCATTAAAGTTACAAAGATCAAGAAAGGGCCTCCTATCGGATTCGAACCAATGACCTGCTCATTACAAGTGAGCTGCACTACCACTGTGCTAAGGAGGCAACCAAAAAAACAACTCCACTCCATCTCGCCCAATATATTCAAGCTAAAGCCTATGGGAGCATACTTCTTTGCCTAGGATCACTACGCATACTCCATCAAGTACTACGTGGTCTTAATGCTAGCATAACCCGTAGTTCTAATGACAGTTTAAATGCTGGTCTACAGCCATAGAGTTGTTTTATTTGAATTAAATTTTTGTATTATTAACTTTGTTCAATTAATCCTTCGTAAATATCTTCTAGATCTTTAACACGAAAGCTGTCAAATTCAATAGGTTCTTCTACTCCTTCCATTCGGAACCATATAATTCCTTCTGAAGGTTCTTGAAATGCTTGTATAACTGTTGGGAGTTCTAATGAACTTAATCCCATAGCTTCATCTTCACCTATTGTAATATAACAGTCTAGAGGATTTTGTTCATTAGTATGCATTAATAAAGCACTTATTTTATGCCTTAAATCTTCTATTAATACATTTTCAATTTCTGATGATAATCCCATATGTTTATACAGATTTTGTTAAGTTATTAACAACTACTTATTGATGTTCCACAAGTATCAATAGAACAGCTTGATACAGAATGACCACAACTATCTACTGAAGAACTACAACTATCTACTGAAGAACTACAAGAATCAGCAGCACAAGAAATCACACTGGAAGGAGATTGCTTACTAATATGACGTTTGCAAGGATTTTTACATCCAACTCCTTTGCATTCTATAAAAGAATCTTTACTTCTATCTTCAGGGTCATAAATAATAAGAGATTTCTTATTCCAAGAACCAGTTACCATTCCATCAGGATGTACAATAATCTCTTCAAGGAAATTAGAATCATGAGATTCATTATATTCCTTTAATTCCTTCATATTAGACCATGAAAGAGTTACACATGTACCAAGGAAGTTATATGTTTCATAAACATAATAATCCTGAATAACCTGTTCAACAAACTCTCCATGATTAAACATGAGATTTCTAAGATCTAACAGCAAATCATTAATATGTGATTCATCATCCTCAATGATCAAATTCCTAAAAGAAAAGTCATCAACACAACCACGATACTTTACAATAAACTCAATAATATCTTCAAGAGTTTTCATATCGTTAGATACTCCAAGAACACATTGGAGTCTAACCTTAGCATTTGGATGATTTTTCTTAAATGAAATTATATTTGGAGAATCAACAAAATATGAACGGTTAAATACATCTCTATCATCAATACTATGTTTAGATATATTTACCCAACCATTAAAATTAGTAGGAATCTTTTTTAAAAATCTACCATTAGTATTAATGGAAAACAACTTTACATGAAAAGAATTTACTAGATTGACAAGTTCTTTTATATTTACAAATACAGTAGGTTCTCCACCTGTAATAGAAACAGTCTTGAGATGACCTTGCATAGCAAGTTGCAAAAGTACTTCTCCTGTAGAATGCAGTAAGTTTTTTGCATTCTGTGGATTATTCCTTTCAGATTTTTCGATACAAAATGCACAGTTTGCATCACATCTGTCAGTACATTTGATATGAACATGATGTTTCCATTCATCGGAATACATTCTGTATTCTTTATCAAATAATACAATCTTATCTGTAGAAGCTTTTTCAATCTCCTGTTCATTCATTTCAAGAATAGGATCTTGAATAAAGTCTTTTTTATCTATAATACGTTTAAACATATTTTTTAATTTAATCAATCATATAATATTGCTTAATCAAATCTTCATTTTCTTCTAGAAATAGTCGAGCCTGTTCTTCAGTATGAAAAGCAAGAAAGAAATAACAGTTATTAGTGTATCGTTGATAACCAACAGTACTATCAATTCTAGTAATTATATACTTTGTACAATGAGCATAAGACCACTCTACTCCAGTAATAGGACCTCCAAATCGTTCATCATTAGCTATAATCTGACTTAATTCAGCCATAGCTTGTGCCGATCTTGCTTGTTCTTCAGTAGCAAAAATATTACGATTACGTTTAATCCATCTAATAGAAGATTTTTGATGAATTATTCTATTATCATCATCAATATAAAAACCTTTAACATCAGGATCACTATCTTCCCAAGGAATTTCTTGTTTTTTCTTAAAGACAATAATACCTTTATCAAAATCAGATTTTTCTATATCAATTCCAGAATATCCTTCAGGAATTTCAATTAATAACCTATCTGCCATCTTTCTAAGTATTTTAATTTATCTTATACTAATTATTTGTAGCCAACCAGGGAGTCGAACCCTGCTTTACAGATCGAAAATCTGCTGTCCTAGCCGATAGACGAGAAGGCCACTTAACTTAAGTTATACTAAAAGTGAATACACTTTTTATATTTTTATATAATTTATATTTAAGTTTATGCGTCTGTACCCATTGTTCTTTAAATTCATTTAAAGATTCTTCATTGTTATATATACCATCTATATTTATAATAGAGAATACATAATCTTTATCTGATATACTAGATAGAATCCATACTAATTGGCATCCAAATAATATCCAATTAACTACTGGAATACAACAAACTATCATAACTAGTATAACTTCCCAAATAGGATACTTTGGTCTTTTTAACTGCCAGCTCCAGTTATCATTAACTTTAGTTAATGTACCTTCTCTTGTTTTAAACAAGCAAAATTTTAAAAATAGAGCTGCTAAAAATATAATTATACCACTTAAGACATTAAATGTTAGCCAAGACATATTTTAATCATGAAATTTTTTACAATGTAAATGTTTCCAATTTGTATCTTTTGTTACATGTCCTTCGTGGGGACATTTACAAATAGCGTGTTTTGAATAACCACGAATAGGGTCGTAAAAGTTATCACAAGCACCACATCTGTTCTCCCATTCCCAAGGATCCATCTCAAGTTTTACATCAGGATCCTCAAGCACTTCATTAATATCAAGTTTAGGCATATTTAATTATTGCTTTTTCAGTTATAAAACTTGCACTATCAGGATAAAATTCAACATGATTTATTTCAACCTCTATATTAGTACCTATAGTTTGAACATACCCCATAATATATCCATTGTCTTCACAATAATCTTCTATTATTGAAAAAGCATCTGAAGTATGCTGTACTTCATAAGTTGTATTATTTAGAACTAATTTCATCTTTTACTTGTTTTTTAACTCTTTCACCAACACCTTGAATATTAGTATACAATGATTCACAAAAATCATCTAAATCGTCTTGAGTTATATATTCAGTAGCTAAAGTTTCTAATCGTTCTATATCTTTTTCATTAAAAGATACACGTCTATTTAAAGTAAGTAAAGTAATGAGACCTTTATTTTGGGAGTCTTCAAGTTTACTAAAATCTTCCTTTAAAGAAACTACATTAGAATTTATTACTTTAATTTTATTTAATAGATAAAAACAGATTATCAATGCTAATATTGCAACTATAGATATAATTATTGTATAAATCATACTATCTTACTTTTTGGAAAATTTGTATGAAATGCTAATTTATTTATACCATCCCTAAGTTTAGAGATAATTTCTCCTTGATCAGAAATCTTTGCTTCAAGTTTTCTTACTTTAGAATTAAGATCGTCATTATCTTTAACTAAGATATTAATATATCTATTAAGAAAATCCAATCTTTCTTCTATATCCATTCTCTTTTTGTCATGCCAGAAAAATCCAGCTAATAAACTAATTACTACACCAATAGTTATTGCTAGTAAAGGTTCCATAATATAAAAAATTTTAAGTGCTCCCACTAGGACTTGAACCTAGAACCTCCTGTGTATAAGACAGCTGCGCTAACCGATTGCGCCATAGGAGCAATTAATAAATATTAATAAACTCGTTTTACGTATTTGATATTAGTTGAAACATAACAATCACAAACCATAGAACTTTCCCAAAGGCCTTCAAAATAAGGAGTTTCATCTGGAATTATACATTCTATTACTGCTGGACATAAGTAGCCCCAACTTTTAGCAACTGCAATAGCATCTTCTTTTGATTTAAAAGAATGTATAAACCCACCACCAACTGAATGTCCAATACGTACATTTTCTTCAATTAATTGTTTAGTTAAAGTTGGAGAACCTACATATTCTTTTCCAATTTTAACAACAGAATTATAAAAACAAGTTTTATATTTCTTTTTAAGATGTAATTTATGTAAGAGTACATCTTTAAGAGTACTTTTAAAAGGAAGTTTTACTACCTTATAACAAACAACACCATGAGATATATGCATCTCAGAAGTTACTCTTGTACACATGTTTTTAAAGTAAAATAATATTAATAAATAAAAACTCTTAAGGACATTTCTATTTTAATTGGAAAACATCCCAAAAGCCAATAAAAGAAATGTTTTAAAAATTAAACATAAACTAAACAAACGCTTTTAAGTAAAATACTTTATTGTTTGCTGTAAGAGTTTTCGTTGTTAAGAAGCTTTACAATGAGTTTTTAATATTACGATAGAACTCATCAGAAACTATATAATCACCTTTGATTCATGTTACTAAATTAAAGAATGATTTTGCTGTAAAAGCTTCCATTGTACCTGCCCACACATTTTTAGGCCTAAATAATGGTGGGATATATCGTAATCGAGCAAGACATCTTATACAGATGCCTTGCAAAATTACAACATATATTTATTCTAGACAAATAATTTGTCAAGAATTTCTTGGTCAAGAGCTGCTTGCATCAACTCTTCTGCAGTCTTAGGCTGCTTCTTTTGCTTTTTCTCATACTCTCCTCCCATAAGGAATGAAATGACAGCAGGGTCATATCCAGAGATGTAAAAGAAATTAGGAGCATCAGCACTATCTTCGAACTTTACCGAAGGTTTTCCATAATACCCATTGGGAATGTCCCAAAGAATAATTTGGAAATTATTCACATATTCTTCAGAAAATCCTGCTTGACGCAAGATTCCCAAGAATGCATGAAAGTTTGTAGTGTGATCGGGTACATCTCTCCAGCTATTGACTGGATCAAATTCACCATCACTAAAACAAACAATACCTGTCGGCATCTCAGATTCAGAAATACCTTCTTGTTTTGCACTAACAAAAATGTTAGCAACTTTCAAGAAATCAGTATTTCCAACATAACTTGAAGCATCATTCAAGTACTTCTCAGTAGTTGTAGATCCTTTAAAGATATGCATCTGAGCAGTGTGATTGAACTCTATCCAAGCATCCTTGAAAGGCCCATCAAGGAATTGCGAAAGATAAAGTGCCAAAGACTTTGCTACATGATTAGCAGAAAATTTCTGTCCAGGGATCAATGCAGACATAGAACCAGAAGTGTCACGAACTGCAATGAGTCGTGAGTCTGTATTAACTCCGTCTTTACCAACATTAAGAAGTCTTTCAAACTTCTTATTGACAGTAACCTCAGTTACTCTGGGCAAATTTCTTTTCTGCCTAAAACCATCAGGACAAACTTCATAGAGAGGCTTAAGAATAATGTGAGGATACTCAGTAGTATTCACATCTTCTTGTTTATCAAGCCATTCAATGAATTTGTCTTCAAGGTTATGTCTTTCAAGGAAAGTTGTTCCATCACTACGTACAGTGGTGAGTTTCTTTTCCTTAGACCATGTAGTCTTTCTAAGTTTATGCACAGTGTATCTGGGGTGCGTAAACATAGTAAGAGCTCCGCTAGGAACTTTATCAAAATCAATGTCTTGATACTGTTCCTCAGCAATCTGTCGCTGCCAAGTATGAGCAGTACCAGAAGCTTTAAGCTTACGATACTCCTTCATTGCAGATTTATTAGCAGGAAACATCTTCCAACTAATCCAACGAGCAATAACATTATTGGCTTTAGCAACATCAGTGGTAGCCTTACTATTTGTGCGTGGGGTCGGCATAAACTTCAGTACAAGATTACGAGTAGAATCATTCTCAAGAAGAGAGATAATTACTTCGTACATCTTATTCCAATTCAACTCACGATTTTGCCAACCGTTTTTGATAAAATCATAACGGAGAAGGGCAAAAATATCACGAGGAGAACCAATTTCTACAAAAATATCGATGTTTTTATAGAAAGTTTCAGGATGATTGGATGCAAGCCACATCATCCTATGGATGTACTCCTTACGAAGACCTTGTCCACGTTGAACCGATTTGGTTTTATGGATATGAGTCTCTTTGCGAGTAATGATTCGAAGATACCCCAGCATCTTTAGAGCCATTTCAGGACAAGTTAACCATTCTTTCTGAATGGTAGATGCTGATTCTTCATATGAACGATTTAAGTACAGCCCCATAGAGCTAAAATCATCCACAAACACATTGAGACTTGTTGAGTACTTTAAAGCACCATTACCAGACTCAGTTTCAGCAGCCTTTTTGAGGCCATTCTTAATGAATTCGTTCATAGTTTTTATTTATTTGAGATTAGTATTTCTTTATAGGTTATAATGATTGGGCTATCACGCAAAGCAATAATTCTACATTCGTAAAAATCACCGTTTGGTAGTGAGCCCAGTAATACTTCCCACTGATCGAAATCTTTGATATCAATTCCGAAATCTTGGAAAGACCTTGTAAAACATGCTCCTTCGTTGATATCATATTCATAGATTTTCTCTTTTGTATTAGTAGGATTAAGTATATCTTGTGAAGTTATAATTACTCTTCGCATAGATTTAAATCTTTCACAAACTTCTCAATCCAGGCTTCAACATCGAATCCTGCAGACAAAGTTTGCAAAGTAAGTTTACGCTGTACTTCCTCATAGTTTGGAACGTGGGGTAACTTCTTATCAACTATCTCATCAATGAAAGAGTTCTTTTGAAAGTCTACATATTCAGGACTAGAAATACTCCAGGGGAAAAGGTCATTACCAATTTCCTTATTAGAAATCTTATTAACCTTTGCCCTTAATTCTGAAATTTTACTTTCAATTTCATTTTTCTTGTAAACCAGTTCTTTTATTTCCTCACAACTGTCGATAAGTTCTTCCTGCTTCTTAGTAAAAGTGAGATTTTCTTTAATTTTCTTCTTTAATTCTTCTACTTTCTTACCAACTTCTTCCAATACTGTATCTACTACAGCCTGAATCTGATATTTCTTCCAATCCATAATCTATTAATTTATTTTAATTCTTGAGTTTAAAAATAATTATATAGGTAGTCCTTAAAAAGACTACCTATATATTATATATAATATTTTATATTAACTAGTATTAGCACTAAAGGGGGACCATTGTAAAAATCTGGTCAGGGTCATTTTGGTTCTCATTTTGTACTCTCTCGAGAGCTTTATCTGGAGTAGAAAATACTGCTACAAGAATTCCACTTGTAGCATTAAGCACACCAAATCGCATTGCTTTAATCTTCGCTATTGATATTCTTAATGAAATCCTGAATCTCCTTAAGAATCTGGCTCTTATCAGGTCCCATTTTGAAAGACCTTACTTCCGAGTTCAAATAATCCTTAAGAGCTTCCCTTGCAGAAAGAATTCCCATCATAATGCAAATATGCAAATCATCAGGGATATTCACATATTCAAGAAGTTTCCTGTACAAAGAAGCATTATCCTTAGGCTTGGGGTCTCCTACCATAACAGCTACAGTATTTGCTATTATAGCAACTTCTTTTGCAGTAAAAGTACGGCCATTATTCTCTACTTTAGGATTCGTAATAGCTTCAAACAATCTTTCCTCAATTAAATCTTGTGTCATAATTTTTATAAAATTTATAATTAATACTAAAGTTATTTTTATTATACTACAGGTATAACTTTTCCCATAAAAGAATTAGTTGAATTATCTAAATCTTCATACCTCATATAAAATGATAAAGGTATAACACTAAGTTCTTCGCAAAAACTGAATATTTCATCTAAATCTTCCTTAGGGATTCGATGATCTGCAACAATAACATTTGCTTTATCCTCAGTAAAACCCTCAGAATCTACATGTCCTAATCCTATATAGGTTATACATTTATTAAAAGATTCTTCTAGATTTTTAATAGTAGATTCATCAATTCCATTTGGAATTAATATAATTACAGTGCATAAAGTATCCTTACCTAAAGGATCCAAAGAATGTTTATTCTTTGCAAAATCTAATTTTTCCATAAAATATCTAATAAAATATTATACAAAATAAAGGGAGGATATAATATCCTCCCAAAACCGATTTATTAACTTTTATTTACCTAAGTCGATTGCGGACTTAGAGCCCCTCATGACCTAAAAGTCGTCACTCTCGGGTATAGTTTTTTTAATTTTTTAGAATTGTAATTTAGTGGCGATGGGCAGATTTGCACTGCCGTTCTCCCAACCTATAATATAGCATGTCGGGCGAGATAGTCTACTTCTCCACATCGCAAAAATATTATTATTTATTTAAAATCCGTGTAGATTCAGTTACAGGTAAATTAAAATTAGGAATTCCTGGACCAGACGTAGGAATATAAATAACAGTTTTATCATTCAAATTACCCTGTTGCCTTACCCATAAATACTGAATATATGTAGGTGTGATACTACCATTTTCAATTTCAATGGCTTTTGCAGCACCCTTTGCACGTTCAATCTCAGCTTGGGCATTAAGCTTTTCTGCTTCGAGATTAGCCTTAGCTTCTTCTACTTTAATACGACGATTTTGTTCTGCTTTAGCAAATTCTGCTTTACCAGACATTTCTTGTTCCCAGACTTTATATCTAGGACAGCCAAATGCCAGACCGCAAATAAAAGCAGCACAAACTAATAGGACAGAAAGTCCACTAAGAAATTTTCCAAAACTACCCATAATTATTCTTTTGTATTAAGTACATATTCAATACAACAATCAAAGCCTGTTTTAAAAGCTCCTTGAATTCCCTTTATGATGAAGTCAACTTTTTCTTCATCAAATATCATGTTGAGGGTTTTCTTAATTCCTATTTCTACAATTGAGGCATTAAAGACCTTAAGAGCCATTTCTTCAGCAAACTTAAGTTCTTTTTCAGTGAATTTGTCTGAAGTTGTGGGTTGTTCCATAACTGCAGCCTTTTCAATGCAATCCCAGCCACATTCAATAATCTCTTCACCTTTATCGTTAATGAAACTATAACCTCCATCTTCATCAATATTACTGATGGTTACTGTTTCACCTTTCTCAAAAATTATTCCTGCCATACAGGAACACGTACGAGATAAAACTACTTTTTGTCCTATGTTATATTCACTCTTCATTTGTTATATATATTTGTATATTTTTATTATTCAGTTCACAAGGAGATTCTGTATTATTTTTAATAATAATTTTATAAGGAATACAAAGATTCCAATATGAGTACATTAACTCTTTTACCAATTCGTCTTCTTCATAATAATAAACAGTTTCATTATCAATGTTTTTAATAATAATTATAGGAACTTCTTCTTTAGTTTGTCCAAAGAAAAGTTGATATGTTGAATTAGCTGGAATTTTAACATCAGGATATCCAACAAAATATTCATTAGATATCCTGATGTTTACTGGAAAATCTAAACCTCTCATAAACTATTCTATATTAACTACACCTTTAGAAAAGGCTTCTAGAACAGCTTCCTTAAGTATTTTCCCATCTAGTCTTTCATCTGCAAGTTTAATTAAACTTACAAAAAGTTTAACCATTTGCTCTTCATTACCTAAAAAAGTAGCATTTGCAGTTAAACCATTTGGTGCGATAGTCGCTACAAATACTGTAGAACTCTCTTCGTTAGATTGTTCTAACAAAGATCTTACAGTATCCATTACATCACTATACATAAATATAACTATTCTTTAAAAAGTTCTTCTCTAGTTAACGCTTCTAACATAACTCTAATTAACGATTCACAAGCACATCTCCTCTGAAAAGGTTCTGAAGAGTTAACTGACGAATCAATTAAATTTTGTATTAATTCGTTAGTAGTTTTTAATATAATTGAATCATGTTTAGAGTAATTGGGAATATATTTCAGAATATCTGTTGCTAAAAGTTTTTGATATTCAGAAAACCAATTAATATTCTCATTTATAGTTAAGCACATAGCTCCTATGACAGAAACTGAATTATCATCCAAATGAGTTATCATAGGAACTTTTACAAATTTCTTTTCTTGTTCTTTTACAAGTTTATCTTCTTTTTTAAGAAATTTAATCATAAAAAAGGTTATAATTAAAACAATAGTTACTATTAGCGGTATCATTTATTATTATTTTTTAAATAATTATAAACACTTCTAGGAATAATTGTCCATTCATCACTACGATCAAGTCTGATATAGACTTTTTCCTCTCCATTTTCACTAAAGAAGATTACAGAATTTCCCCAAGTATAATTAGGAGTACCGTCTTCATTTAAAAGATGTTCTTCTGTACAATATTCGTTTTTATTAAGAAGAGGTAAAACGAATTTTACCATATCTCGAATATCAATTGTTACTTCATGCTGAGTACGAATCCAATTAGAACACCAAGCAGATGGACCATCAACTGTAAGAGAACCATTAGTTTGAATACCACTGTTACCTACAAACCTTACATAATCATGAGCAACCCTAATAGATTGCTCATTTCTCATATCATGAGGTTCAAGTTCAATCTCAAACTTAGTATCTGATAATTGTTTAGTTATTTTCATATTTTTAATTAATTTTTATATCACCTCTTTTTCTACCTGACATAGCAGATGAATAAGTATGAATACTAGTATAACCAAGCTTTTTAGCCATTTCAGGCTTCATACCAATAGGAGCACCTTCACCTTCTTTACGATTATACTTAACAATCTTCTTCAAATTTTCTTCGATATCACTATCTAAAATATTAAATCTTGAGATAGAATGCCAAGCACTACTAAAATCAATTTCTTCATTATTGTCTAGCCACAAAAGACTAACTTCAGAATTACTCCCATTTTGGAAAGCCTGTAAAGAAGTGAACTCTACAATAGCTTTTTTTCCAGTTGTTTTATCTTGAATTAAAGTTCCAGGAACAATATTTTTATTTGCCATAATTATAAAAAATAAAAAATTAATAGATCCTATAACCAACCAAGTTTTTCGTAAATATAATTATACTTAGGATTATGGTTAGTTCTGTTTAACATAACATTTTTAAATCCATCAGGACTAAACCTTGGATATTTTTTACAGAAAAGTCTCCAACCATTCTCTGTTTGTTTAACAGAATTAATCCAAGTTTCAACTGAACATGTGCTGGGATCAGGAATTCTTGATACGCATTCATCAAGAAGGGCCTGACAAGTATCTACCATAGAAGCCTCATTAAAAGCGCCTTCTTCAAATATTTCTGCAAGTTTATCGTCGAGAAACATAATTATTTTCTTTTAAATGGTTTATTACGTTTTCTATAACGCATTCCATACTCTCTAGGAGTAATGATAGGTTGGGTATATAGCAAATCTTTAAAATCATTATAAAAATCTGCATAAGGATTGACTAATTCAAGTGTCATATTTATAAAAAATAATAAATATTATTAATTAATCATCAGTTAATACCTTAGAAAACATTAGAAAGCATGACTTTTAAATATAAAGCTATCATTTCCTCAAAAGGTACTTCTACAAAATCAGAGGCATTATGCCAAGCAGAACAATGACCTTTTTGATCACCATCTTTTAACCACATAATAGAGAGACTTTCATAATCATCTCCACCAAACTCATCAGCATAAGAGTATTGAACAACTCCATGTTGACGAGTATCTTTTTGCATTACAAGAGTTCCAGGTAAAAACCTATTATCTTTACTCTTTTTTGTTTTCTTTGCCATAATTGTAAATATAAAAATTAATAAAATAGTAGTTTAGCCAGGAATCGAACCTGGGCTCCATCCTTATAAGGGATGTACCATTGCCTGTTAATTCAGGTGCTAAGAAATAGTCTTCTCTTTTCCACTACATCACTAAACTAATACAATGATAAATTGTTACAATCAATTTATCAAAGGGTATGCATAGCGACTATACTATGCACACCAATTTATCATGAAATTACTTCTCTTCTTCAGGTTCATCAAGTTCCTCAAAGAGATACTTCTCAATACGCTTAAGCTGATCGATTTCAGCCTGAGCATCATCTTTCTCAGTGAGGGCTTCAGAGATACCAGAGATAAGATCCTGAGCATCAGAATCTACATCGAAATCACTAAGCAATGTATTCAGTGTATCATCTGCCTTAGCCATCTTTTCCTCTGAATTAATAATGGCCACTTCAATACACTTCTTGATCCTCTTTACTTTAGCATCGTTTTGCTTGCACTCAAGCTTGTTCATAAGAGCAAGCATAATTCTAGGCTTCTGCATAATAAAATAATTTTAAAATATTAATAAATTACAAACTAAAATCAAACTGTATTTTTCTCTTTTTATGAAAAGAAATTTTTGTTTTAGATTTCTTATTCTTTGATTTGGTTGATGTTTCAAACATAGAAGAAGCCCAAGACCAAATACTACCTTCTAATTTATATTTGAATCCATCATCAGGTATTGTACCTGGAGGACAAATAGAAGGTTCTAATAGTATAATTTTGAAGGTTTCTCCTGATAATTCTACCATTTTATCATTAAGTCCATGTCTGTAATGATCATTATCCTTCAGTGATAACTGTTTTATCTTAACAGTATCTCCAACTTTATATAACGGTTCCATTTTTTATAAATTTAAAATTAATAAAAATTAGCTGCCCTCGGTAGGACTCGAACCTACACCCTTAGTATAGTTATTATCACCCTATACCAAATCTCAACCTTGTTCCCTTTTATATAAATATCTTATAAAGATATTTACTATGACTATACCACTAATAGTCAAGGGTTTCGAGGGATGTGGACATGTACGTACATAACGTAAGAGCCTTGCCTACAAGTGATAATTGTAGATGGGGAATTGCGTTTTACACCAAAAACTTTATACTTAAATATTAATCTGACTCTCTCTTGTACTTTGAGCCACCAGATAGTACATATTAGACCTTAAACATCAAGACAGACGTTGTTTTTGTCTTGGCAACCCTAGTTGCATTGTAGTAATATTCCTATAAAGAAAAACTCGGTGTCCTCAACGTCTTGGAATGAGTTGAGTTTTTAAGTGAGGGTTTCTCAATTATACTCTTTTCCCACAAGTAGAGTTAGAATTCTATGTCATAAATATCTCTAATTTTAAGATATTTCTGACCATCTAAACGAGTAATACAGCACGAACAAATAGTCATTATTTGTTTTAATGTGAGAGGATCCCCCTTCAATAAGAAAGAACTATCTGTAGAAACAACAATTGCAATAGCAGTATCTTCGTGCTCTGCTTCTTTTATTTCTCCTTTTACTTCTATAGTAAAATTCAATTTATTAAATCTCAGTATCATTGTTTTAAAAATTTATAGTTAATAAATAGTTCAAGAGATTGGATTTGAACCAACAACCTTTCGTAATCAACGAACGCTCTCCCCAGACTGAGCTACTCTTGAAAAATAAGAATATGAGTGATTAGTTCATATCTTACAAAATACTAAAATTTACATATAATAACACATTAATGGCTCCTACCATTAAGTATCTCCAAACTATACGTTGTGTAATCCTGTAAAAATTAGTATTATAATGTCTGTCTATTCCAGACTGCCAACACCTATCTATTTATTATACTGTGATTGTGTGTCTCACAGTTGGGCATATTTAAAGACCCCTTTCCCAAAATGGTCCATCTAAAGATTTATCTACTTCAGTCTCCTTCGACACGCACTCTTTTTAACTCCCACAACCTTCCCTAGGCCAAAATAGGAAGGAAAGAGTATCTGAGGATTCGGACCTCAGCCAGCACTACGTTTTTTCATAAATAAATCAAATCTAGGGACTTGGTCTCGTCACCCTAGTGTATGGCTTAGTACCACCCGCCACTTTAGAAGGTTTCTATTCTGCCCTTAGTTCCACCTACAAGTATCTAAGAACGCTCCTGATTGCCATCACAGGACTAGGCATAGTCTTATTTATACTCACACTATGATACCGAGTAGCATTTTTAGTCCTTTATGGAGATTATACTCGCCACGTATAATCGAGATAGTTCGCGCGTGCAGGATGCCCTCCCCTACAACTATCCCCGAGTCTTATTCTGCGGTGCATTCAGAATAAAACTTATATAATATCTGCCCGATACTATATAACCAGAGGTGACCTGGATTTACAACTCCTATAAGTAAGGAAAAAATAATTTACAATCACAAATTGGGATTTGCAATTGTAAATTTACAAATGAAAATTGTGTTTACTTTTGTAAACAATTTAAAAAAGAAATTCTGTCATATTAAACAGCATAGCAAATATGGGATATGAGCTACTGGCATCTTTCAGCTGTTATATGCCATATTCCATCATTATAAAAAATAGTTTACAAATGCAAATTGTTTACAAATGCAAATTTAGAAATGCAAACAATTTACAAATGTAAATAGTTGAAAAGTATTTTATTATTAATAAACCCAATTAATACATAAATAATATCCATTGGGTTTCTTATCCAGAAGAGCATATATATACCGTCCTTCTGGAAGTTCAGAATGGTTAATAACAGGGTAAACCCCGCTCTCACCCGAGAGCGAGGTACCTTGTTTTATACCACGTACTGTGATTGGCATAGCCTAAGATTAGGCTACGTCAATCTGCCAAACGGTTTGCTCGCCCTCGCGGTCGGGCCTACCGTTAAATCCACGGATAATGGTCTTCACACGCTTGGGGTTGCTGAAGGTCAGAGTCTTACCAGCCAACTTAGACCAAATCTCCTGATTGGTCTCACAGTCAGCAATCAGATCAACAGCAGAACCACTGGTCTGAACCTCAACCTGAGTCTCGCGGTCGCGCACAAACTTGCACAACGTACCGCAGAACAACTCCTTCACGCTCTGCTTACCGTCCTTGTCAGTGCACAAACAATGAGCACGCAGAACAGGATCACCACCCTTATTGATAGGCAGTGCGAGCCACTTGTCCTTGTCCTCGGGATGAGCAGTGTCGGTAGGCAGATAAGGCACCTGTACCTTATCACCATCGTGGAATGTCGAAGCATCCAGGCTCCTGCGACGAGGCTTGTTATCAACAGCAAATGCGGCTTCACCGCTCACGAGAGGCTTGCCATTATTGATAGCAGTAGCCTCGGCACGACGCTTCTGGGCGTCAAACAAATTAGTTCCTTCCATAATAAATTTTAAAGGATTAAGTTTATAAAAAAATGTTACTGGTCAGCCTTTCCTGACGGTCAGATAATTAATAGTCCGCAATACATACGGTTTACACTACTAATATCAAATACATATAAAAGATGTAGAAATAACTACTAAGGCCCTTGATGGGCTGTGTCGCACTCCCTGGGTGCGAACCAGGGCACAGCCGTTACTGTCACACTTAGGTAGTGACCGACCTGACTAAAAACAGTTCAATTAATTCAAAAAATTACTAAAGATGTAAAAATAACTACTAGGGTGAAACGAAGTGAAACCCCCATAAAAAGGGGGTTCACTCCGTAAGGTGACTTACGCCACCGAAGAGTCGGTTAGACTTCTTCGATGACGTAAATCATAGTGTCGCGGGTAGTCACCATACCGTCACGGGTACGGGACTTGATGGTCTCGCGCTTCTCGCTGGTGACCTTGAAGGTCTTGCCAAACAAGGCGCTCCAAAACTCACCTGAGGTCACACACACCTGTGCAAGGTCCTGGGCGGTGCGACCGTCTTTGAGTTTGGTCACCGTGCTCACGGAAGTGCCGTCGGGCCTAATGCCTGTCTTGGCGAAGGTCCCGCAGAACACTTCGACAGGAATCTCGGCACCGTCACGCTGAACCTTGGCGAGCAAGCGCAGTACGGGCTTACCACCTTGACTGAGCGGGGCAGCGAGCCACTGGTCAGACTCCTGACTTGCAGGAACCTGGAACGTATCGTCCTTGTGAAGACGGATGCGTTCAGGGTCACGCGGGGGCCTGCCACCGCCACCTGCGGCAAATGCCTGCTGTGAGGTTACACACGAGCCGCCATTGCGGACGGCAGCCTGCTCTGCCTGACGGCGAGCGATTGCAAATAAATCAGTAGATTCCATTGGGATTACGTATTATTTGTTAATAAAAAGTTAATAAAATCATATATTTATATTAGATTTAAAAATAACTACTATGTCCAGCCCAACAACAACCCACAAATGTGGGTGTTGTTAGACGAGCGACGATGGGTTAGAAGCGTGCAACTTCAAGACCCCATTCTTCTGCTTCGCAGAGAGAGGTGTTCTTGGTAGTTGTGCGCCAGCATTCGTATGCGATAGGATGTTCATCATCCTTCTCGCCCACACCAGCGTAGATGTCGTTGGCTTTCTCACATTTCGTGGCCTTCTCTTCGGACTCGACCCAGCGAGTACGACGATAAGCCACAGGAATGGTGATATAGCCATTCGGCTCAACGTGAATCTTGCCCTGCAAGCGGACATCTTCAGAGCGTTCTTGAGTTGCCTTGGCAAGTCGAGACTGGAACTTGTTCTGGTCAACGACTTCAGCAGCGAAAGGCACGCCTTCGACAAGTCCGTTGACACAATCGTCAGGAATAAGCATGGCAATGCGTTCTGCGAGGTGTTCAACGGCTGGCTTATCAGTGTCAACGGCCTGCTGCATCAAGCCAGCAATAGCGATGGAAACGATAGTTTTCATAAGCGTTAATTTTAAAAAATTAATAAATCACATACATATATGAGGTTTAAAAATAACTACTAGAACCCAAACTCCCAAACCCCAATTAAGGGGTTGAGAGCGTGAATGATTACGAGAATGTGTGAAGGCCCTTCTCAACGCTAAAGAAACGCCAAAAATTGCCCTTAGCACTTCTTCCCCAATGGTACTTGAGGGTGCAGTGCTGAAGTTCCTTGAGAGCGGCTTCTTCGCTTGCAAAGTGATGCTTGACAGTTTCTCCGATAGAATTCCTGGTCAGAATCTCGGTCCCGAACAAGAAATTCAGAGACATTAAACCTTGCTTGCGAAGGCAACCCTGTTCAATGATAACAGGAATGCCTAAGATAGGACGTTCATAGCCCCTACGAGGGTCAAAGACTTCCACTTGCTGAGGCTCATCACTGGTAATCTGAACAATGGCACCATTCTTGGGCCACAGAATTTCTAATGTTTCCATATCGATACGAATTAAAATGTTAATAAATCACATATATAAAATGTATGTGAAAATAACTACTAGAACCGAACAAAACCTAAACCCACGAATGTGGGTTAGGTTTGTAAGTCAGAAGACGGGACAAAGCGTCAGGTTGGGGTCAATGCGACCTGTTTCCTTGTTCTCAGCATAGTCACGGCATTCCTGCTCGCTTCCGCTGAAAACTTCGATGCCATTGTTCACATCAATTACAGCCCAAGGCTGCATTTGCTTGCTCGGTCTCTGATTCATAATGGGATTTTCCATAATCGTACGAATTTAGGAATTAATAAACGTTAATAAATCAAATAGATATATTAGATGTAGAAAAAACTACTAGACCGCAGGGGAAAACTAAAAAATATTTTGATTGACCCCCCCTGGGGGTGGGTCTTCAAAATCGATTTCATTTTCCATTTCGAGGAGGGCGGGGGTCTTCTGTACTACTGTACTTTCCCTTACATAATATCAATAATTTTTTTGTTTTATAAATTTTTATTATATTTGCAAAAAAATTTTAATTATGGACTGGAATAAAATATAGAAAATTGCAAATCTAGTGAGTCTTTATAAAAAAGGAAGTAAGATTCACATTAAAAAAGAAAATCGTGGTAAATTTACATCTTATTGTGGTGGTAAAGTAACAGATGCCTGCATTAAGAAAGCTAAAGCAAGTGGTAACCCAACTTTAGTTAAAAGAGCAACTTTTGCAGAGAATGCCCGTAAGTGGAAACATTAACATCATTTAACACAAATAATTTTTACACATTATATATAATATATATCTTTGTAGTGTTAAAAATTTAAAGACATGAATTATATAAAGGAATTAGAAAAATTATTGGATTCATATAATCGATAGCATTCAGAAGTTTATAATAAAATGTTATTTTCTCTTGCTTAGGATATTATGAAAATGTTAACAGATGATGAACTTACTAAGATATACGAAAAAGAAAATGAATTATTTAGTTTCTTATCTTCTCAACGTGAAGAAGATATATTATAGAGACCTGATTTAATTCAAAAAGCTATAGATACATTTGCAGAATATCTAAGAAATAAAGACATAACTTTTGAAGATTTTCAACAAATGGAACTCTCTGAAGTTAATGAATATGTGTCTAACTTTATAAAAAATAAAGATTAGAAAACATTTGATGCTATTCTACAATTAAAAAAGAGTCTTCAATAAAGACTCTAATTATTCTCCTCTGGTGTAATGGTTAGCACTGCGGTCTCTAAAACCGTAGGTCAAAGTTCGAATCTTTGGGGGAGGACTATGACAACAGAAGAACAAAAAATACAAGAAGAACAGCAGATAATGCAAACATTTATAATTAACAGTAATAATTCTATTAATTTATGTATGCAATTATACGAGTTTGCTGTACAACACAATTTACAAAATACTCAAGTATTTATAAATTGGCAAGATAGATTAAATAAAATATCTGTGATGTATCCTAACATAATAGATATTACAAATATTCAAGATACTCAAGAAACAATTAAAATTAATGACGATGGTAGACAAAATCAAAACTCTTAAAAATTTAAACAAAAAGTTTCCTCGATTCCAATTGGAAACACTATTAACAATTATGGATTGCATTGAAGATGAAATTAACATCTTCCCAATCAACACAATCGCTAACACTAATGATACTGTTTTAAAACCACCTTTTAATCCTACTTGTGAAGTAAGTAATAAAGTATGTTCAACTACTAATAATTATAATCCGAATTCAACTCTAACAGCTGAACTACCTATTGAACAAGTAAACAATAATGCTAATTATATAGGATATTGCAGTATGTCAGAGACCACTCCAGATGGCACAGTATACAAAATAACAGCGAAAAATGATAATGGTCATGAGGAATGCCATGCATATGTTAATGATGAAGAAGTTGGTATAGAATTTCCTCCTAAAAGTAAAAAGTGTCCTCATCTATGTGATAAAACATCTTGTAAAATAAATATCTTAACAGAAGAGGATAGTGAAGATTATGAAGAAGATTGTGAATATGATAATGATGATGAGTATGATGACATCTTTGAAAAAATCACTAGGAGCACTTATTGAAGAGCAAGTTAAACGTCTAGAATTATTAGATGGAATAACAGAAATTTATATAAACTCTAAGGAGTTTCAAAATTTAAATCCAAAAGAACGAGAACTTGTTTATAAATTAAAAGCAACTCAAAAAGAACTTTTAAATACTATAGATAAATATATTAAGTATTAAAACAAAAAACCCTGACTCAGTTAAGAGCCAGGGTTTATTTTTTATATAAGACTTAAGTATTTCTCTAAGGTGGTACATCACCACTATCAAAACCAGGTTCATCATTTTCTCCAGGTGCTTCTGAAGGATTATTTTCTTGTTTCTCACCAACTGAAACTTCCTTTAAAGAAAGGCCAAATGTATGATAACCTACATACTTATCTTTAAATAATTTTTTTACACTCATTTTTTACTTAAATAATTTATAATACCCTATTTATCTATATCTACTAATAAATCAATTCCTTCTTCAGAAGTTCCCCATCTTAAGTCTTCTTTATTATCATGGAAAAAATGTTCTACTAAAACAGATGGGCAATTAGAATTTTTAATTATATAAAAATTACTTTCATAATCATGATCTCCATCTACCATATCCTACCTTACAGGAATACTCTTGAGCTTACTTTTAGCTACTTTCCAGATTTCTTCTGCTAGTTTGTCAGAGTTATTCTAACCTTTAGTGGTCCAGATTGACCATCCTCTAGCATTCATCCATTTACCATTTCCTGCAGCATTAGAATGGCAGGATATTAATATACATTTTCCAGCTCCAAATTGTTTACACCATTTGTTAATACGTGCAACACGTGTTGACAAAGGTACATCTGAGTTTTCAGTTACAACTTCATATACATCATAACCTGCATTCTCTAAAGCAGTTTTTAATCTTTTACCTAACTTACGATTACCTTGCCATTCTTTAAAACCATCAGGACTACCTTTAACATTTCCTGGTTTAGTATTTCCATGACCGTAATCTATTAAAATTTTATATTTACTCATCTTCTAGGATTAACTTTTCTAGGTTTACTATTTCTATTATCTCTAGGATGTATTCTAGGATTAGGATTTCTTTTATGAATTCTATTATAAGAATACCTGTAATAATATCTTGGTCTATATACACCATAATATCTTGGATAATCATATACTACATAGGTAGTCGGTACTTCAGTATATACTACAGTATCTGGAATATATTCTCCACAACTAGAGAGTACCATTAATATTAATCCAACTAAAATTAAATTAATTTTCTTTAAACTTTTCATATATTATCCTAGCCATTTGTTGCCTATTACTATAATTCTTTGATTTTGGTCTTTCATAGTACTTAGCAAAATTTCTAGCAGCTTTTTCTGGAGTACTATTATCTGCAAGTTTAAAATTATCTTGCATATAAGCAAGTTTACCAGTTTCTTTACATAATAACCAATTACTTAAATGTAATAATTGGGTATCTTTATTAAAGCTACCATACTTAGATACTATCAGTTTTTGTAAAGTCCTATTCATTTGTACGTAACCAGCATGTCCAGATTTGTTTCTTATTGAACTACTAAAGTTACTTTCTATTGACATATTACCCATAACACCAGCAATTATATTTTCATCAATTCCTTGATTTTTAAAATAGTTCCATATATGGGTCATATTTTCAATATTACTAAATCTTTTATTTTTTGAAACAAATTCTGTTTTATTATCTACTGGCATACTATCCATATGTAATGGATTTAATAAAAACAATACTATTACTAAACTTATTACTTTCTTCATTTATTAATTGTTTAAGTTAATATTTGAAAGAAAGTCAAACATAAAAATATTTTAAAAATTCTCAGGTTATTGGCCTGAACCCAAGAAGTATTGCTTATCTTTTGATAAGTAGTTGACTTCCTAACTTTTATCTTATGTAATTAATCTTCGAAAACCGAAGAATGTATCTCTTCTACCAGAACCATTTGCATAATTAACCACACCTGATTCTTTTTTAGTAGGATCACCTATCTCCCACCATTGAGTAACTGTTCCCTGAGATCCTGTGGACTCTGCTACTTTAATTTTAGTACCTTGTCTCTCTAATACTATAGCTACATGGGAAGTATCTACTCCAGCACGACGAACACTACCAGCTACTTTTCTATTAGAAGTACTTGTTAAGAATACTAAATCCCCTGGACGGATATTATTGATATCTACCTAAGAGCCTATCTACCATAACTAACCAGAACCAGCTCCTTTTAAATCTATTCCAAGTTGTTTATAAACTTTATTAACAAAACCAGAACAGTCTGAGTATCCTTTCTACAGTCTTTTTGAGTTACTGTATTTTTCTCCTAATAAAGGATTAATTATCTATAATAATCTATTATATAATGTTGGCTTGGTTGTTTGTACAGGAGTTGTTTCCTAGACAGGTTCTTGAGTTACTTCATCAGGAACTACTCTCCTAGGGGTAGAATCATGGTTCAAAACTTTTTTAAAATTTGGGCCGAAAGAAAAGTCTACAACATCATTATTATATGTACTACCCTCTAAGTCATAAAAATTAATCATATATAATCGCCAATTTTAATTCTTTTAGAAACAGTAGTCCCTCCATCGGAACTATCTCTTCCAGATTTTAAGTATCTTTTAACTCCACCTACACCTCCAAGCCAAGCTCCTGATATTAATCCATTTATAGTGTGACCTTTCTAAGAAGCTAACTGAAGGTAATCTTTACTAAAACTATTTTCAAATTCTTTAGCTAATTCTATCGCTGCTAATATTTGTAATTCTGGATTATTTAAGAATGCCTGTTTATTAGTACTTTTACCAATCTTCTTCATAATACCATTTCTAGTAGAATCTATAAACTAGAAATATCCTGCAGCACCTATATTATTTACTACACCTAATCTAAAACCAGATTCTATAGAAGCTATTTTAGTCAATAAGTTTCTATATCTAGCAGCATCTGGATTATATGCTTGAACTTTATCATAAGCTCTATTAAATTGTTCATATCCTTTAAACTTAGAATAATCTTCTTTAGGTTTATTTTTAGCAACTTGAGTAGTATTCTACACAGGCTATTCCTAAATAATAGATTCTTGTACTGTAGGTTCTTCTCTTACAGGTAAAAAGTCTGTTAAATTATACGTCTTAGAATAACTTTTAAAAGGTTTTAAACCTGTTTTATTTGAAAAATCTACAATAGCCTATTCATATAAATCATCATAGTTTATTATTTCCATATTAAAATTTATTTAAAAATATTTTTTTATTTACAAAATTATAGATAATTTTGCAAACGAACAAATTATTTAATTTAAAAATGAAAATGAAAGAAATACTTGACTACCTAGTATAGTTTTATAAATGGCTCGATAGACTCCCTTGCCAGATAAAAACTATACTTATATTAGGATTAATTGGAGTCATATTTTTATCATTAGCAAATAATAATATAAAAAGCTATATTGATAAGAAATATAATATTGAAAAAGAAATATTAGTGGAATAGGAAACTTACTTAGAAAAAGTAGCACCACAAATTAATGATTTAATGTAGGATATTATTATCGGGGATTCTTGTATAAGTAACTTAATTCTATTGAACTATCATAATAGTTTAATAAGTTCTAATGGATTAGCTTATAAACATCTAACAGGAATCTCTGAAAAATTTAGAGGGATGGATAATTATCCTTGTATAGATTTTTGGACAGATCTTGATTATATTAATTATATTGATGAGATACAGAAAATAAATTAGAATGATTTTACAATTATAGATTAGGAAACAACTAGTAAAATAAGGTTTCCAAATTTCTGGCATAAACTAAAAAAATGTGAATTTAAATATGCTGCACTATATCCTATAAGAGGTACTGAAGAAGCTATAGGATTATTAGTAGTTATTTATAAAGATGAAATGCCTTAGATAAATTTAAAGTATTCTCACGATATAATATATCCTGGATTACATAAATTATCTATATTATTAGACTTTAATAACTTAAAGAAGAATTATGAAAATTGATAAAAAGAATGGAAATGTAAATTATAATGATGAAGAACATATTTATTGGGATGAAAGTGGAAACTACATTTCAGTAACTACTTTAATAGGAAAATATGAGAATGAGTATGACAAAGATTTCTGGTCTTCTTATAAAGCTTTACAAGAGTTATTGACTCCAGAACAATTTAAATTTGAAAAGAAATTCCTACTTCAAACTAAGAAAGTAGATGTCCAGTATTTCTTAGACGCTTATCAGATAAACGAGACTAATTTTAATCTCGTAAAACAAAATATACTTGATAAATGGCAACGTGAAAATAAAGCATCTTGTGATCGAGGCACCAGAATTCATGCCGAACTTGAAAAGATGTACACAACAAAAAAAGAAACAGACCTCAAAAAGTTCGGATTAGGTGGAAAATTCAAAGTAAACACTAATGAAACTCTCGATTGTAACAATATAAAATTACTTGATATTGATAAGGGAATCTTTCCTGAATATTTAATATATAGTGTATCTAAAGATGGAATTGTTAAAATAGCAGGACAGATTGACTTACTAATAAAAGATGGTGATGACATCATTATATACGACTATAAAACTAACAAGAAAATTGATGATACTTCATATTTTGATTTTAATACTAAGAAAAATCAAATGATGAAATATCCTTTAAATAACTTAATGGATTGTAATAAAATGCATTATGCTATGCAATTATCTACATATGCATGGATGCTTCAAAAATTAAATCCAAATTTTAAGATAAAGTATTTAGGCATTATTCATTATGATCATGATAATAATGTTACTGAGTATGAAATACCTTATTTAAAAAAAGATGTTGAAAGGATGTTGAAAGACTACAAGAAAAAGTTAATCATCAAACAACGTGAAGATAGCCGAAAACCTATAGTTTTCTAATGTGCTACCGAGTATCTTTCAATTATTATTTGAGATATTATAATTTCTAAATAAAATATTAGACTATGGGTTTAGGGGCTATTATTGATGGACATATTAAGGAATTCGTAGGGCAGAATGGTGATTTAAGTAAATGGAGAATGGATATATGTAGAGAATGTCCTTTATTTAAAGTTATGCCACTTGCAGGCCCTATATGTAATAATAACAAATACTTAAATGTACAAACAGGAGATGTAAGTAATACACCAAAGATAGGATATCGTAGAGGATGTGGTTGTAGGTTAAATGCTAAAACTAGAGTAGCAAAATCTAAATGTCCTCTTGGAAAATGGTAATAAATATGAATTAATATGGAAGAAAGTGGAAAAATGAATTATTTTGGCGGAGAATCTGCCGTAGGATTTGCTGGTGCAAAGACTCTTGATGATGCTACTCGTGAAAAAGCAGTAGAAGTATTTAATGAAAATTTTGATAAGAAAAAATCAGTTGTACAAGAACAAATTGATCGTGAATTAGCAGAAGCTAAACGTATGACTGAGAAAATGGATTCAATGGAAATAGTTCCACTAGGAACATATGTACTTGTAAGGCCTTATGCAAAGAATCCTTTTGAAAAACTTGTAGAAGAAGGAGGTATCATTATAACTACCCCAGACGGTTCTTTTAAAAATCCAGATACTGGAGAACAGGATACAGAATATAATTTATCTGTACAGGCTGATGTTATTGAAGTAGGTCCTGCTTGTAAGTATGTAAAAGAAGGAGATATAGTATATTATAGAAGGGCTTGTGGAGTACCTATTCCATTTTTCCGTCAAGGTTTTGAAGTTGTTGCAGAACAACAAATTCATGTAGTAATAAATGAAGGAATTAAAGAACGTTTTAATAAATTAAATAATAATGGAGAATGATAAAATTTATTTCCTACCAGGAGATTTAGTAACTCTTAAGTAGGAATTACCAAATAAACCTATAATGTTAGTAGTTAAAAAAGAAACTCTAACATTTAGACCTGATAAAGATAAAGAAGAAAAAGAAGATTTCTTTAAAGGAATTCGTTGTAGATGGTTTACTACAACTCAAGAATTATAGGAATCTGTATTTAACACTAAAGACTTAATAAAATTATAAAATGGATAATAGACTTCAGACTCAAGTATTAGCTCTAGCTATGCAAATAATGGGTTTAAAAGACCCTAATTAGTTTAAGTAGGCTATGACTATGATGTCAGAACAAGGACGAGCAAAATTTTTAAATAAGTGTGCTGAAATAATTTAGTCTGGAGATACGTCTGAAGAAAATATAGCACAGGCTCAACAAGAAGCATAGAAAGCTATTTAGGAAGGACAATAGGGACAGTAGGCTATCCTTGCCAAACATGGTAATAGGGTAACCTACTTAAACCGTTTCTATAGTGGTGGTGCCGTGAGAACATCTGATGGTGGATATATGAAATTAAAAAATCCTTTAAATAAAAATCAGGTAGATGGTAAAGAATCTATTGGATTATATAAAGGATAGTGGATGTATCTTAATTCAGAAAAAATAGCGGTTCCACGACAAAATAAAAAACAGAAAAGTGAGGATGGAAGTACTCATATAAACAGGGCTTATAATGGTATGTTAATTCCAAAGCCAGATAATTACATATAGCAGTATTCGATTGGAGGTTTATTAAACTCAGCTGCTAAATGGGTTGATAAAAATTAGAACTTCCTAAAAGCAGGTGCTGGTTTAGGAATGGGAATTTTTAAAACTATTTAGGGGATGAATAGATCTAATAGATATGAACCTATGCAAGCTTCTGCAGATATATAGGCTGGTGATTATCTAATGAATGAGTCTATAGACCCTTTTTTATAGGCTATAAAAGACATGCATAAATATAGAAGTGAACAATCCTCTAAAAATGGATAGCCTAATTCAAAATTACAAGAAAGGTTATCTGAACAATTAAACGTTAAATATCCAAGTTTTTAGCCGAAAGTTCAAAATCCTAATCCTGAACTTTATTAGTTTCCTGAATCATTAAATTTAGACACTTCTTTATAGTACCCTAATCCTTATAACAATACTTTAAAATTAAATTATTAAGTATGAAATTCTTTTTATTTAATAATGCAACTAATGAAATAGTTGTTAATGAACCTGAAGTAATGCTTGTAAAAGAATTTGCTGATTTGTGGGAACCTACTCGAAATAAAACTAAGAAAGATCCCAAAGGACAAAAGAGAACTCGTGCTTTTAGAGAACTTGCTTATATATGGCTAATGTGCGATTGGGCATCTCCATATGCTGATTATTCAGAATAGGAAAGACATGAGGAATGTTTAAAAGATGCTGGATTAACCGAAAAAGAATGGTCAGATCCTACTTTTAGGGAAGCAGTACGCAAGTACCGTGATTTACAAAATTCTTCACGTTCACTTAAGTTAATAAAATCTACACAACAAGTTGTAGATAAAATAATAGATTATTTTGATACTATTGATTTGTAGGAAAGAGATCCAGTTACTAGTAAACCTGTTTACAAAGTAAAAGATGTAATGGCTGAAATGAATACAATTCCTTAGTTAGTGGAAGATCTTAAATAGCTTGAGATACTTTATAAAAAAGAACAAGAACAAGAAAATGGTCTCATGGGTAATGTTGAGGCTGGAGCATATGATTAATAAATACTAAAAATTATGAATAACGAATACGAATTTTTCAAACAATTTGCTGGTGTAACTGAAGAAGATTTATAGGCTTATAAATGTGGTGGTAAGACTAAAAAAGTACAAAAAGATTGTGGTGGCGGCTGTGCTACTAAAGTTAGAAAAGCATAGCCTGGAATGTTAGCTCAAATTTAGCCTATAAAAAAGCCTTCACATCTTAAAAAAGATTCTAATCTACCTAATACTAAAAAAGGTACTGTTGTAGAAAATTTAAGAAAAGCTAACAATTATACTGGGAAGAACTCTTAGAATAATTCTACTCCTACTAAGAAAAATAATTTAAATACTGGGGGAATAAAGAATAATATTAATAAAGTTGATTCTAATAAATATAAAGATAATAGTAAAACTTCTGATATAAGTAAACGTAACTTAGCTTAATAATGAAAAAAATAAATGAAGATTTTTCAGAAGAAATACAAGAACTAAAAAAATCTTTATTTAAAAAAGAAGAGATAGTGTGGGATGTAAAAATAGATTCTAAAATACCTTTTTTTGATCCTACACTATCTTATGAATTAACCAAATATAGACCAATTGATGAAGAACACGGATTTGACTTCGATCCTAATTGGTTTACTAAAGCACGTGACGTAAAACTAGAAACTGGAAAATATTGTTCATATCCTTTAGGAACTAAGAGATATCGTGATTTCTGGGACGAAGAATATCGCAGATGTAATGAAGGTTACGAAAGTCATGGATATAGAATTACTGGTGACCATTACTTTTTCTTAAACTATTATTAGTTACCTGAATCTTAGGTAGAAAAAACAGGACAAGGTCGTGGTATGATATTTCCAAGTTTCTTAAGCAAACAATATGAGTATTTTCATTATATAGAAATATGTGAACTTACAAAACATGATGTGTTAGCTGTGAAAAGTCGTGCTGTGGGATTCTCTGAAATTGCTGCTTCTTTAGGAGTAGGTACTTATACTACAAGAAGAAACACTCACTGTGTATATACAGCTTTTGCCCAGGGTCAATTAGACGATGTATTATCAAAAGCTTGGTATTAGTTAGATAATCTTAATTCTAATACAGAACTTGGAATGAAGCATGTTCGTTAGAAGTATAATTCTGATATGCATAAAAAAGCTTCTAAAGTAAATAGGTAGCGTGAAGAATTGCCTAGTTCTTGGAACTCTGATATAGAAGGAAAGGTAGTTGATGATCCTCGTAAACTTCGTGGTCAACGTATTGATAGGTTATTTTTTGAAGAAGCTGGTTCTAACCCAGTTCTTAAAAAGACATTTATTCAAGGTAACGCTCTTGTAGAGGTAATGGGTAGAAAGATTGGTACTAGATTTGTATGGGGTACTGGAGGAGATGGTAAATATATGCATGAACTTAGTGATATGTTTTATAATCCTCAAGGATTTAATGTATTGCCCTATAAACACAATCATACCAAAGATGGCGCTTATATTTTTACAGGATTTTTTGTACCAGCATATACATTTGTAAATAAACCTGGTATAGTTGACGAAAGAGGAGTAACAGATACTAAAAAAGCTCGAAAATATTTAGAGGATCAGAGAGCTACACTGTTATACGATCCAAAAGCATATCTTATACAATGTGCAGAGTTTTGCTTTACTCCAGATGAAGCTTTTGCTCTAGAAGGTGATAATCAATTTAACAAAGTATTGTTAGCTGATTAGTTAACTCAATTACGTCTTGGAAATGGTCCTACAGTAGAACACGGTAGTCTTCAATATAAATTTAAAGATGGTAAAGTCTCAGAAGATACTATTGAAAAAATAGTATTTAAACCAGAATTAAATGGTAAAGTTCATATAATAGAACGTCCTAAAGAAGACGAATCTGGGGTTGTTCCTCGTAATTTATATGTTGCTGGGATTGACGGTATTGACTTAGGTGGAGAAGATACATCAGACTTTACTAGAGATCCTTCTAACTTCTGTGTAGTTATAATGAGAAGAGCCTATGGAGTACATCCTCCACAGATAGTTGCTTACTATAAAGATAGGCCTGAGAAATTAAAAGAAGCACATATAACTTGTTTAAGAATGCTTTAGTATTATAATGCTGTGGCTTGTCTAGAATCTTCTCGTATATCAGTATTACAATTTTTTAAAGAAAAGAAATGCGCTGATAAATACTTAATGCGTAGACCTAGGTCTTGTCAAACTGATATTTAGAATGGCCGTAGTAAATAGTTTGGAGCTCCAGCAACTGAGGCTGTAATTAGGCACCAATTGGATTTAATATCTGACTATATTGATGAGTATTGTGGAGAAATATGGTTTAAAGAGATAATAGAAGAACTTAGTTCTTATTCTTATGAAAGAAAGCGTGAATTTGATATTGTTGCTGCTCTTGGTATGTTAATGTTAGCAAACGAAGAGCTTATGTTTGTAACTCCACGTATAGATTCTAAAGAAAATCAATTTAGACATTTTGGATTTTGGACTGATGAAAGAGGTATTAAACATAAGGGTATAATACCTGATAAATTACCTACAATGGGTCCAGAAAATTTTAGAACTGCTAAAACATTTGAAACTGATTATTATGGATACGAACGACTTAGAATTAGCAGTTATTGAAATGATTCGTAAATTATATAATGCAGAGTACAATGGAAAGATTAAAGTCAAATAGACTTTAAAAGAATATCCTAATGAAAATGATGAATATTTAAATTTAGGTTATGTTTTAGAGTTAGGTCTTAATAAAGATGAACGTCCTATTACTTTAGCCTTTGAAGGTACTCCAGAACAATTTTTGAAATTTATTTTTAAGGAATTAAAGCATAATAGATATCATTATACGGATTACTTTACTGCTGAAAAAATATATTGTAATAAAGATGGCTGCTGCAAAAAGAAATAATGATTACATAATAGAAAATATAGACAAAGCAATTAATGAACTTGTGTATAATAAGTTTAAAATGCAAAAAGCCTATAATTACTATAATGGAAGAAGAGATCCTGAACAATTTAGGTATCTTGAAGAAAATTTTGGTATAGGCAATCCAACTTCTGTAGAGTTTACTCCTCTTGTTAAAAAACATGTAGATGCTCTTATAGGAGAATATCTTGATATACCTATGATGCCAAAAATATCTTGTAAAGATAAAAATACTATATCTTACATAGATAGAGATAAACAAGTTGCTATATCTAAAGCTATATTTGATTATTATAAATTAAAATTGAATAATGACACTTTATAGTTTTTAAATGGTTAGAAAAATCCTCAAGTAGAAGATACTGCTATAAAGAAAGAGTTAGATAAGCTTGTTGAAGATATAGACAATAACTTTGTTAGTGAATATGAAAAAGCTGCTCAAGCAGTTCTTGAATATGTAATATAGTCTCGTAGTACAGATTTAGATACTAGAAAAAGGGAATTAATGACTGATTTATTGGTTGGAGGATAGGCTTATTATTAGGTAAAAGCTTCTCCAGAGAATAATAATGTTAGTATTGAAGTTTTAGATCCTTTAAATACATTTGTTGATAAAAATCCAGACTCATAGTATGTTAAAGATTCATATAGAGTCGTTATGAGAAAATGGATGACAAAGCAACAAATTCTTAATAAATATGGTAGTGAATTAACTAGAGAAGCCATAAACGAACTTGAAGATATGCACGATCACTATAGCGATACTAATTATATGTATATACGTAGTAGATCTGGAGAGCTAAGTCTTGGATATTCTGAAGGAGATATGGCAGATCTGGATAGTGGTAAAAGTGTAATTCCAGGATACCCTTCAAATACTTATGAGTCATTTAATTATAAATGGTTACCTGTATATGAAGTAGAATGGATAGACGTAGATAAACAAGAAGGGGTATACGTTGAAAATAGGTACGAAGGAGTTCGTATTGGAGAATCTATTTATATTCCTCGTGGAAAAGCTAAAAATGTAATACGTTCGTAGGATTCTTTGACTAAATGTTCACTATCAGTTGGTGGAATATTCTTAATAAATCGAGACCACAGACCAACATCCCTTATACTTCAATGTGCTCATCTATAGGATAAATATGATGTAGTAACTTTTTTACGTGATAATATTTTAGCAAATAGTGGTACAATGGGAGACTGGTTGGATGTATCTATGTTGCCTCAATTTTTAGGAGCAGATATGACTGAACGTCTTATTAAATGGCAATCCTATAAAAAAGCAGGATTAGCTTTAATGGATTCATCTTAGGAAGGTCGAGGATTTAATAATAATACATTTACTTCTGGTTATGATGATGCTGCTAAAGTTTAGACTATGCAAGCATTTGAAGTTGTACTTGAAAGAATTGAAAATCAAGTATCATCTATAACAGGAGTTTTTCGTGAAAGATTAAATGGTATAACTTAGAGAGACGCTGTTTCCAATGTAGAAGCAGGAGCCCGTAATTCATTTACTATAACTAAACCATTCTACTAGTAGATGGATATGCTTATTATAGATATTCTAGGGGATTGTCTTGATATTGCTAAAATAGTTTGGAGGAATGGTTTAACTGGAACTATTATTTTAGGAGATAAACTTCAAAGAATATTTACTGCTTTACCAGAACATTTTACACATACAGATTATGATATCCATATAGTACCTTCAACTCGTATTCTAAAAGATATGTAGAATATGTAGAATATAATTGTAGAATTAATTAAAGGAGGACTTATGGAACCTGATATGGCTACAGAAGCTTTAACAAGTCGTAGTTTAACTGAACTAAAAGATATAATAGCTAAATCTTGGGCTAAAAAGAAAGCTGAAAATAACCAAATACAATAGTTAGGTTAGCAATTAGAACAAGCCCAAAGTTAGATTTAGTAGTTAAATCAATAGAATCAATAGTTACAATCTAAGATACAATCCTTAGATGAATAGAGGATCTAGTTAGAAAGAGAAAAATTGTAGGCAGAAACTGAGATTAAATGGTTCTAGGCAAGAACAGATAGAGCCTATAAAAATGATTCTATTGACGTAGACAGATAGAAGGTTAAAATAGAACTTGCTCAAATATCAGATGGTAATCCTTATAATGATGAAATTAAATATTAATAGTTATGGAAAGAATTTTTGATTTATTATTAGGAAGTTTTGATTTTGGGTATTCTTTTTCTGTAAATATATTGACCTATTTAATAATCAAATTAATAGATAATTTAAATGGAGATAAACAAGTTCCAACTTATATGAAAAGAATTATAGCAGTTATATGTGGAATTATTCTTGGAACAATTATGGGATTGACAGAAGGTTTTTCTATGATTATAGTTTATAGTTTTATACTAAGTCTTGTAAGTTGGGATGCTATATTTAAACCATTATTAAAACATTATAAACAATTAGACTATTTTAAAGATGGAAGCTTGTCTGGGTTAGAATAAAAACACTTCTAGACATACTATAACAATTGAAGGAAAACCAATTAGTTAGTATGTAGATTCAGAACATGAAAATTTAACTGAATATTAGTATTCAAACTGTATTAGTGCAAATATTATAGAAACTGTAAATTGTGCTAATGAGACTACAAGAATACCTAATGAGGATGGTGACACTTGTGAACCTTACAATTTAATAATTCATGTTACTTATGACGAAGATACTAATAGTATTCAATATAATCCAGATGTTACAAAATATATGTTTAAAAGTGATGGTTGGTATAGATTTACACATTTAATTATTCCTACAAAACAATATTTTGTTAATTTAGGATTTGATGGAGAAGTAGATATAGATTCCTTAAAAGAATCCTTAATAAATAAGTTTGGAGATTGTGAATTACCTGAAAGAATAGTAGTATTTGATACTGAGAAGTATTGTTTCTTATTAGGAGAACTATTTAAATATTAGGTATTAATTACTGATGAAAACAATAACAGTCATTACGAGTATGAAACTCACTATGATTGGAGAGAAATTTCCTTTGAAGAAGTACTCTGTATAGAAAAATCAACCTTTACAAGTACTATAAAATGTTATTCAGATGATTTAGTAAATTATAGTTATTTAGAGGAAGCTTACATAAACAAAGCTAACGATTTATTAAAAGTCTATCAAGAAGGTTTATGTTCTAAAAGTTGTAGTGATTTTGCAAAAGCTAATTAGGCTGACATATAGTTAAGAGATTATTATTGGATGGCTTTAAATGCTGTAAAATATGCAAACGAATTATGCAATTATTGTAAGGCTTTAACACTGTTAAACTGTGTATCTCAATGTAATAAAAATAATTCAGATCAAGACTCTTATTGTTTTTAGTTAAATTATAGTAACGGTTGTGGATGTTCTTGATATAATTAAATCATAGGTAGTAGAAGAATTTTCTAAACTATGTAAACAGTTTGGTAATGGTTACTATGTAGACTGCTACCAAGATATTTTAAATAAGATAATGTTAATAGAAAATTATTCAGATATTGAAAATTTCAAAAATTATTTATATCAATATATTTAATAATATGAGTAACGATTGCGGATGCACTAAAAAGGTAGTTGATAAAATTTATGTTGAAAGTTCTTGCTGCAATAAAAAAGAAGAAACTACAAATAATTGTAAAGGGTCTTGCTGCTCATCTTGTGGAAAACAAATTGACCTAATAGACTCAGATTTATATGCAGAAAATATATATAATTATACTCCTAATACTACTTTTAACACAGAGCAGGTGCTTTTAAAAGAAAGTGACTTGTAGGATTCTATTAGTAATCCATCTACCAGAGAAGATGTGTATAGTATTTTATAGGAAACTAATAATGTTACAGAAGTAGTAGTTCAACTAAAAACTTCTTATACAGGACATTTTGGACTAAAATGTATAGCTACTTTGAGAGAAGATGAAGGTAAATATACATTAGTATACACTAGACAATTTAGAGATGAAACTTTAACAGACAATGGTCCTAAAAGAATAAAAACTGTAGTATATGTATATACTAATGATTTTGAAGAAGTTACCTTTAAAGATTATGATATTACAACATATACTTTCGAAGAGATAAATAATTTACTTAGTTAGTATATTACAGAATCTCAAGTAGAGAATTATGTAACTAATTTCTTAAGTTAGTACTACTATGATAAAACATATATAGATAATTTACATCTAGGAGAAGATTGTTTATTTGAAGAATATACTACAAACCAGGTAACAAACCAAGGAAGTACTATTAGAAAAGGACACGGTGGAATAGCAAGCGGATCCAATTCCTTTTCAATGCAAGGGGCTGAAGCAACTGGAGATAATTCTATAGCTTTTTAGAGCGGAACCAAAGTAAGTGGTAATAATTCTTTAGGTTTAAGTGGATCTGAAGTAGAAAGTCCCAATAGTGTTGGAGCTATTTTAAGTAAAATTAAAAGTGATTCACAGAACTCTATAGCATTAAATAATGGAACTATTATTAAGTCTCCAGGATCTATTGCTCTTATGAATGGTACTATTATTAATAGTCCTTATTCTGTATCTATAGGAAGTAGCAGTTAGTCAAAAAATGAAACGGATACTAGTAAACAATCAGAATTTTCTAGACTAAATATTGATAAATATGGAAATGTTTAGTGTAATGTTTCTATGTATGGAGGATTTGCTTCTGGAAGAAATTCTATAGCTATAGGTTCCTATGAAAAAACTACTGACCAAAACAAAAACAATTATTGTACAGCTACAAATAGAAATTCTATTAGTATAGGTGCCAAAGTATTTAATAGTGGTTTTTTCGCAACTGCTTTAGGATATGATGTTGAAATTGGTAGATATAGAGTCTACAGAGGTAATACTTAGGTATATGAGTACGGAGATTCTGAAGAAAAAAGGGGAAAATTTTCCACAGCATTTGGAACCTTAATTTCTGTAGCAGGACCTTGTAATATAGTAGCTGGAGAAAGGCACTTTATTAAGGGGGGTAATAATGCAGTATTTGGTAATGGTAATGTAATTTCAAATTCTATAAATGTCAATAATTTAATATTTGGTACCAGATGTAGAATAGAAAATGCTGATACAAGTTTATCAGGAGGATATTATAGTTCTATAATAAAAAATGGTGAAGGAAATACAAGTCATGGGGCAATTTCCTTAGGTGATACTTTAAGAATTGATAATTTATATCTTTATGATACTAATACCCACACAACCGACGATGACAAATTAGAAATATTTAAGTTATATTATAAACACACAGATAGTAATAATAATACTGTCTATTGGGAAGTATTATAGAATTCGGAATTAGGTAAAGCTATAGAATTAAGCAATATTTCCTAGAGAAATGGTTCAACTAAATACCTAGGATCTTTTTCATTTTAGAATTTAAAAAATAATGCAACTCCTATATATCCAGGTATAGAATCTTTAACAAAAGATGGTAATAGTTATAAAGTAACTTTAAGTGGAGTAAAGGAAGGTACTTTAGACGATTTATATTTATATGATGAAAATAATAATGGTTATTTTGGTTGTTCAGTAAGATTTTCTGGATTTTCTAATAAAGTATATTATTCAGGAGGTGTTTCTTTAGGAACTGGGAATGAAGTTCTCAGCAATCGAGGAATTGCAATAGGTACTGGTAACGTTATTAATTCTGAGGGTGGTATAACTATAGGAAATTTCAATAGTAATATTCCTCAAATACCACCATAGAGTTCACAACAACTTTTATCTAATGGAATTAATGATGTAGTATTTTCAATAGGAGACGGGTACTATAATAGTTCTGATTAGACTATACATAGAAGAAATGTTGTTGAAATTATCAGAGGTGATAATAAAACTATAGAAGACATACATTTTGTAATAGGCGATAAGTGGTATTCTATGAGTGAATTATTAGCTGTATTAAAAAGACTTGGTGCTCCTTTAACAGTTCATAATGTAAATGATCAAGTTGTTCAGTTAACTAATGTAAGTAGTAATAATCCAAATATTGGTGGATCTCCTTAGCAATATATAAATATTAGTGAATCTATAGTATATGATCCTAATAGAGTATTACATCAAGATTAGGGTGAATCTGACGGTTAATAATTTTTGATTATGGATTGTGAATATAATGTAAAAGAATATGAAGCAATTATATAGTAGATGGTAGATTTGGATAGATAGAAAATTATCTATCCAATTACTACCGATAATGCTGTTATATTAACTAATCTACAAGAATCTCCTATTTCATTAGCAGATTATATTAATAATATAAAAAATTATTATGAAACAGGAGTTCTAGAATTATATTAGAGAATTTCTGGAGAATTACCTGATGGAAAAGCATATCGTGCTGTAGATGGTTTAAAATTAGAAAATGATGTTTGTCTAATAAATAATAGTATTAGTTCTATATAGCAAGCTTTAGATGATTTAGACACACAACAAAATAATAATGAATATTTATAGAATTAGATAAATACTTTAAAAGATAATATCCAATCATTAAATGATATTATATCTAATTTATAGTATGAATATGAGTTACTCCTATTTACATTAACAGATGAATTAGAAACTCCAGAAGATCCTGAAATTAATAGTAAAGGAGAAATTCTTAATAATTGGGATATTAGCTATTCTAATGCAGAAGGGCAATATATCTGGATGGCTTCTACTATAGTTAAAGTAAAAGGGACTACTAAAAATTTTTAGACTTGGAAGATAGTTCTTCTATATGATAAATCAGGTAATTATGTAGGAGGACAAGAACAATATGAGAAGAAAATATATTATAGAACAGATACTTACTATAAAAACTTAGACACTCCAGGAGATAACTGGGCACAGTATGGTTGGAAAGAAGAACCTCAAGGAGTAACTCCTGTAGAAAGGTATGAGTATGTAAGCAGTCGTTTCTATAATTTAGAAAATTAGCCTTTAGGAGAAGGATGGTCTAAGCCTGTACTATGGTCTAGATGGGGTGCTAATGGAGCAGACTCTGCAAATATAGAATATATATATTGTGCATTAAATTAGGAAATAGCTGACACAGACCCTTGGCTTAACGATGGAAGTAATCCTGAAGAATGGGTAAATGATTTTAATTTCCAAACTGATGAATATATTAGACCAAATTTTAAAAATAAGTTCTGGTTTGATAATCCAGTAGGTCTTACAGTAGAAAATCCATATTAGTACGTAAGTATTCGAAAGAAACTCTATAATAATGATAAAGATTTGTATGAATGGAAATCTTATAGTAAACCTAGTTTATGGAGTAGTCTTGGAAAAGATGGTACAAATGGAACACCTGAAGAAGTTCAAGGATTAGCGGGTCCTGTAATAAGATTTAAAGGAGATTATGATCCTGCTGTAGAATATGTTAATATGAAAAATGCCTTGGATTCAGAATTAGGTCTTACAGGAATAAGATACATAGATATTGTAAAATATACAGATTCTTTTTATTATATGGTATTACCTATAGAAACAGGTGATGGTATAAGAAGAGTTACAGGTATTGCCCCTACTGATACTACTTAGTGGATAAAAGCAGAAAATTTTGAATTTATTGCTACTAAGGTACTTTATGCAGAAGAAGGAAAAGTTGACTATTTATCTAGTAATGAAGTAGTAATATTCGATAAAGATAATGAGAATAAAGATGCCCATATTGTAGCTGGTATGACTGGAGGAGACTCTAAATTAATACTGTAGAATGAAGATATTACTATTGATGGAAATAAGAATAATTCAGTTAGAATTTGGGCAGGTACTTCTGCAGACTATGAAGAGGAGAGTGTAGACATAAATCTACAAGAAGCTCCATTTAGAGTATATCAAAGTGGAAAATTAGTAGCTGAAAATGCAGAAATTACAGGTAATATAAGTGCTAAAAGTATTTCTTTAACAGGTAATAATGTTTTCTGGTATAATCAAAATACAATTGAACTACCTACTTTTGAATAGAATTAGCACATGTTAGCGTATATTTTACTTTATGATAATGGAGGAACTTGCGTTGTTAAAACACCTAATCAAAATACTGAAATTTTATATTATAAAATAAATACTGTTGATAATGAAAAATACTTTGAAAAGACATCATAGTTAACTATCGATGATAATAATCTATATACTCTTATAAGTAATTATGATAGTACAACTGGAAAATATCAATGGGTTATTACTCAGTAGGGAGTTTATTATACTAATATATAGATTAGTGATGTAGAGTTAGAAAGAAAATTTGAAATAATTAAAGGAAACCCTGAAACTAATTTAGGTGTAAGTGAAAATAAAGTAAAAGTATATCTTACTAATGCTAGATTTGAATCTTCTGAACAAGGTATTCCAACTGTAACTATAGAATTTAAATTTAAATTAGGAAACGAAGTACCTGGTGTTGATAATAATAGTTTTTTAACAAAAGCTGATTTACGAGAATTAATAATGCGATTAGAATTACCAAATAGTGATAGTCGTGGAAATAGAATTTCATATAAATTAAACAGTAATAGTTCACCTTATATTGTAGCATTCCCAAATGATAGTGTTGTTACTATAGATAATCTAACTTTCTCACATAAAGAAGGTAATTATATTTATATAACTAAAAATTTAAGTAATCCTTATGAACTGGTGCTAAATGTTCTTGATGAAAATGGAGATCCGATTGTTGGAACAAACTTATATTTTAGTAATATCTATAATGATATCACTTTAGATTATCGTGAAAATAACCCTGATAATAATACTATAAGATTGTTAAGAAAATAATTTGTATAAAGTTTAAATTTTACTATCTTTGTCAAAAAAATAAATTATGGATAATAGAGAGAAATTTAATATAAAATAGATGGTTGATTGTGAAAAACAGGAACCATTTTACCCTGTAACTCATGCTCAAGCTATTCAAGTAATAGATGAAGGAGAGTTAAAAAATCTACAAGATGTACTAGGGGTTGTTTTAGAGTTTGTAAGGAACTTTGGTAGTTTTGATTTTGGAGATAAATTAGAATTGGGGTATACTTCTCATAATGCTTTTCGAGGAAGTGATGGAAAAGACCTTATGGATAAAATGGAAGAGTTATACCCACTTGCAACAGAAGTTTCACAAGGCGAACTTAAACCAGTAACTGGAGGGGCCATATATGATTTTGTACAAGGGTTTGCTCCAAGTGGTAGAGTAGAAGATGGAGATACTCAAGCAGTAGCTGGAGATACTGTATATGATTATATATAGGATCTTATAGGAGGAACTATAGAACAAGATAATCCTAATATTGTAACTGGAGGAGTTATTTTCAATTATTTATAGAATTTATCACCTAATGGTACTATAACTTAGGGAGATACCAGACCTGTTTCTGGAGATACTGTTTGGAATGCTTTGTCTAATATAGGAGATGACTTTTGGGATACTGACGAAAATTATGAAGGTTCTATTAAATAGAAATCTACGTCAAGTAATTTATAGGTATGTAAAAGTAATGAAACTACTATAGGAAACTTTAATTCAACAAATGAGAATTCAATATTTACAGTGGGTATAGGCACTTCTGATGAAAATAGATAGAATGCTTTAGAAGTTAGCAATCAAATAACTGATTCTTTAAAAATTCCTTTTAATAATTAGTACGTATCTATTCAATCTCATATGAGAAATGAACAATAGAATTTATTGCATCTAAGCTAGGATTAGTTTAATAAAATAGAACTACTAATATTAGAAAATTTAAAACCCTCGGCTACTTTTTCTGCATCAAGTGCAGGAGGAAACTTCTATTAGAATAATACAGGCATTAAATTTAATTGGGAAATAAAAGACTCTAATCATCAAGACACTCCCCCCAGTAATATTAATAGTATAAAAATATCTTATAAAAATGGAAATTCTTATATTCCAATAATTGAAAATATTACTGATTCAAATGATAGTGCCACATATAATACGTATAGAAATTTCAACTTTAGTAATTCTGGAAAAACTACGTTAAATTTTAGAATGAATATTAATACTACTGAATTAAATACTTATAAAGATAGTAGTGTAGATTTATACGCACCCTATTATATTTGGTAGAGCGTCTCTGAAGATGAAACATATAATAGTGTATTAAGTAATGGTACTCCAGTAAACTGTCAAAACTCTTTAAATTGTAATATAACAATTAATGGTGGAGGTAATTATTATGTTTATATAGCTATACCTAGTCATGTAACTATGCAAGCTCCATCTGAGAATTTCCAACCTTTTAAAGATGCTGAATCTGGAATTGAATTTAATTTAAGTAATGAATACTATGATGATACTGGTAGTAAAACATTTACTATTGTTGGAGAATCTGTAACTACAAACTATAATATTGTTAGATCAGCTGCTAGTTTATTACCAGGAACAACTTGGCATATTACAAATAAATAATAATTATGGCAAAAGGAATTAAATTATCAAACGAATTATACCCAGCAACTTCCGATAAAGTATTATCTTAGGCAGAATATATTCATGATTCAGAATGGGAAGAAACTAAAAAAGATCAATAGTCTATTAATAAATCACTATTATAGAATATTGAAAACTCTGAACAAGCTGCTAAAGAATATACCGATAGTAGATTAAAGAACAATTTAAAAGCAGGAGCTGGATTATTTAAGGATGACTTGGATGATGACTCTAATAATATATACATGGGAGTGCATAATACTGTGTATTCATTTTTAGATGAAGATAATAAAAATTATCCAGGAAATATATATGGAGGAAAACCCATAAGGGGTGACATAAATAGAGATAATAGGGTAAATATATCAGATGTAACATCTTTAATAGATATATTGTTACATGGAAATGATGGAAGAAACCCTATAGAACCTATTTTTTTATTGTTTGATGAAGATGATTAGGATTAGAATCCTATAACATTTACATTTGGAAGGGCTATTATTAATGAATATTGGATAGATGATAATAATAATAGGAAAAAACAAGGAGTATCAACAAGAGGTGTACTAGGTACAGAATTTTCTTCTACTAAATTTAGATTTAAATTCATCAATATTCCAACTAATAATACTAACAATGAAGAAGATTCTATAAATGTTGAAAATACAGTATTAGAAAATCATTTAAAAATATTATTTAAAAAATCTGATAGCAAAAATGATATTGAATAGGAACAAGATACTGAACCTTAGGGTACAACTTATAAATTTAAATTAAAAATAGATGGTTATTATGATGCCAATTAGGGGGCTATGTGTGATATTACTAAAAGTGTTATAGTAGATGAAAACTACTATGACAACAGTAATCACTATGTAATTGAAAAAACTATAGATTATATAGATAATGAATTTGACTTAGAATTTACAATTCCTTCAGATGCAACTGAAGGTTCAAAACCTACTAATATAATATTAATTAATCATCATAACAGAGAGTTCTCTGATGAGGAATTGTTGTTAGAACAAGATACAGATTTTACAGAACCTCCCTATAGTATTAATGATTATACTATATTGTCAAGTGGTTCTAACGTTCGTTTAGAGATTCCTTTATATGATGTTGCTATAAATGATCCTTCAGGAATATTAAGGTTCCCTTGGCAAGGTGGTGAAACTGGCACTTTAATAAGTATTAATGATGTTACTAAGTTAATAGATTTTATAATAAGCAATAATTGGGGAGAAGAAGATTATTATGCATACTTTGTAAACGATTTATTTAGATTAGCAGATAATGACGGACATATTATTCCAACATGTCCAGGACTAATCTATTAGGGAATTACTTCTGAAGGTTCAACTGTCTATTGTATAGCTAAAGATTATTATAAAACTGATTAGGTAAATAATTTAGGTGTACTATATCCATTAAAAATTAATGAAGCAAATATAGATCAAAGTTCCTTAAAAGAATGGATACAGTCTTGTGTATTTATAGACCCAGGTAAAAGTTATAGAAGTAATGCAGAAGATGATGTTATAGACGCTGCAGTTGAAGGATATTTAGAAAAACCTATATTTCGGTCTGAAAAATATGTATTTGTACTAAATAAATATTCTAAATAGCAATTATATGATGCTTATTATGATATAGTAGAGAATGAAAATTATGATACTTTTAACAATATGTTTTTTATACCATCTACACCATCAGATTATACTACAATAAATGTTTAGAATATCGATGATATCATAGAAGTACCTTTATATATTTGGAATTTTACTTTAGAAGAAGATGATTCTACTATTTCAGAACTCAGTATTGACAATAATCTAAATCCTCCTATTTAGTATACTCCTGATTTTACAAATCAAAAATTTATAGTTAGTATAGTAAATAGTGCAGCTAATGTTGTACAATTAATAAATCAAAAAGGGGAAAATATTAATTAGGTTATTATTAAAAATATAATTACTAAATTTCCACAGATTATATTAAGGTTTAAATTAGATAAAAGTGATTTATCTAATTACAGATATATAAATGAAGATGGGGGTTATTATACATTAAATGATAATACTTTTATAAATATGTTTGTAGAAGATCCAGAAATGCCTAAAGATAGAAGAATAAGAGTACAAGGCTTAGGCTCTTCTTTAAAATTTAAAATAAGAAATATGTAATTATGGTACTAAAATATTATGATTCTAAAAACGATTCTTTTAAAGAATTAGAATTAGATAAATCTAATAATATAGAGGCAGATGTAACTTCTTAGAGTATAACTCAAGATGGATCTACTGAAGAACATGTAGTACATCATGAAACTGCTGAATCTTGCTTAGATGCTAAGATAAGTAAGGAAGGGGACCAATTAAATGGAACTTTACTATTAAATAATGGAGCAGGATTAGTAGGATTAAAACCTCTGTTATATGATGAATTTAGTGATGCTAGAATAGAATTTAAAGAAGGAGATTCTCAAGGAGATAGTGGGTATTTTAGAGTTACTAATATTATAAAAGATTTTGAAAATCCAGATGATACAATGGATACAGGATCCTTTAACTTGGTATGTGATACATTGCCTACTGAAGATAGTGAAAATTTATTAACTTCTGGAGCTATTTATACAGCTTTAGAAGCATTAGCTCAAAGAGTACTTATTTTAGAACAACGATTATGAAAATATTATTAACTATTAAAAACAAAATGAAAGAACTTTTAAATAAGAAAATGGCTTTAAGGGATAAGTTATATTTAGAAAAAGGATCTGGTATAGTATGTGAAGATAAAGAAGATTTAACTAATAAAGTAGTTGAAATAATTCCATCTCACATTAATCGTGATTTAGATGTTCCAAGGATTTTTCCTGAGTTTTCTGTTGTTAAAACTACCAGTAAAGATGGTCAAATTGGAATGCATAAAAAAGTTGCTTTGATATTAGATACTGATGATGAACCTACTGAAGGAAGTCGTAAACTTTTAACATCTGGTTTATTATATGAAATAATAACAGATATATACAACAAAATTGATGAATTAAAGAACAATAATTAATTATGGCAAGACAAGTACTTTTTTAGGATAAATATGTAGGATATCATACTAGAGGTCTCGAATTGAGTAATACTGTTGGAGCAGGATCTCTATCTTTAGAACCTAAAGATTCAGAAAATGATACAGATTAGCCTAAACCTGAACCTACAGAACCTCTTCCAGATGTTCCTACTACTAAAGAAGATGACTAGGATCCTACAAATCTCCCTGAACCAGATCCAGATGCAGGTTCAGATGATCCTGAAAGTAAGTAATTTATTATTAAATAAATGCATTTAATAGTTTGCTTATCGATAATTATTTTTACTTCTTTACTATTTTATATGTCAATAAAACAGGGAACTTAGACTAGTATTTCATAGTTAGCTAAGTATAATTGGCTACTGCTGTTAATAGCCATAAGTTCCCAGTGTTTATTGCTATACCCTATGTTAGAACTTACACCAGTTCTATTTAAATGGATTCCTTTTATTGGATGTGGTAGTATGTTATTTACTGGAATAACTAATATACTTAATAAAGAAGATGAAACTATTCATATGATATGTGCAATACTATCTTTTATATTATTTAGTAGTTGGATTCTATTACTAAAACCAATATGCATTTTACCTATGATAATATGTGGTATAGCTGGTAAAGAAAATTTAAAATGGAGACTTGAAATTGGATTAATAATTAGTGTATATATGACATTATTATTAATAATATAATAGTTATTTAGATATTATAATAATAATCTTTAAAAAAAATAACTTTGGCAACTTCAAGAAAATTAAAGATAGGGCAAGATTATAGTACACCTGTATAGTAGGAAAATTTAAATCTATTAATTACTAATAATAATAAAACTATAAAAGTTAATTTTAATTGCCCTACTGTAGAAAATTCTGAAAAACCAATATGTAATATCAAAGATAAATCAAATCTAGTTTTAAATAGGAAAATAGGAGTTGAACAAAGTATACCAAGTATAGATTTAGATATTCTTTAGGAAGAATGTTAGTAGAGAACTATTGCATTTGACACTATTGAAAAAAATGTTTCTAATAAAGAAAATACTAATATTAAACAAAAAGTTGGTTTTTCAGATTTAACCATAGATTTACAAAAGATATTAAATGATGCAAAAGATATTATAAATTAGTAGGAACATAAGAATTGCTTTGGAAGAGTAAGTTATAATAAAAACACACATAAAATAGACTTTTACTCTCAAGACGATTCTCAAAATAAATATTCTTTAGGTAATGTAAATCTTACTGAATCTTTTCAAGAGATAGAAGATAAAATACCTATAATATTTATTAATGATGATATTTTAGAAATTGAACAAGAATTATAATTATGGCAAACAATCCTGAAATTAGTAGAATTAAACTTAATAATACAGTTTACGATATAAAAGACGATGTAGCTCGTGCAGCCTTAAACGGTGGTGGAAGCCTAGGTGTGAAGTTTGGAGGAGCAAGTTATAATAAGTCTGGAAAGAAATTAGAATTTTATCCAAATACAAATAAAGTAGCTTCTGAAAAATTAGACGAAGTAAGTTTATCCGATATTAGTCTAGCATAGTTTAGTTTAACTGGTGTTGACGGTAATAGTCAACCAGTGGAATATTAGATATCTTTAGGAGTAAATTCAAACAACGTTCCTTGTCTAAATATATCTTTAGTAAGTGAAACTACTTAGAATACTACTTCAATACCTCTTGAGGATGATTCTGTAGCTATGGCAGGGGATGTTGTAGGAAATATAGACTATTATAGTTCTGGAAGTACACATCAATTAAGGCTCTTCTCTCCAGGAAGTAACATTCCATTTAGCACAATAGATGTTACAGATTTTATTAAAGATGGTATGGTAGATAATGTATATATAGATAATAGTCTAGGAGGTCAAGATAAATTAGTTATAACATTTAATACTGACGCAGGTAAACAGGATATTGAAATTCCTATTTCTAGTATATTTAATGCTACCAATTATTACACTAAAACTGAGTCAGATGCTAAATATGTAACTGCTGTAGGTTATGATACTACTAATGGTAGAGCTACTTATACAGTTAATGGAAATGCTTAGGTGGCATTTACACCAGATAGTACTCCTACTAATAACAGTAAAAAACTAGTAACTAGTGGAGGAGTTTATTCAGCCTTACAAGATAAAGCTGATAAAAGTGAATTAACTATTACTGCTGGAACAGGTAATGATGCTGATAAAACAACAATCTAGCTAAAAACTGGAACCAGTACTACTGTATTAACTCAACATCAATCTATATCACATCTAGTACCTAAATACTCTAATGATGCAACTGCATGGGATACTACTCCTACTAATAGTAGCACTAAGCCAATTACTAGTGGTGGTGTATATACAGCATTAAATAATTTAACTACTAGTATAAACAATGCTTTAGACGATGTATTGGAAGATGTAACTTACACATCTACAACAAGATTACTTTCTAAAAAGAAAGTTGGAAGCAGCGCTGTAGGAGTTGTAATACTTCCTACTGCATAGTATATCAATACTACTACTAACCCTGAAACATTAGAAATAATACTAGCAAGTACTCCATCTTAATACTTATAAATTATGGATGTTAGTAAAATTAAATTAGGAGAAGAAACTTATAATGTAAAAGATGCAAATATACCAACTTGGGCAAGAGCATCAACAAAACCAACTTACACAGCTTCTGAAGTAGGAGCACTGCCTGATACTACTGTAATACCTACTGCAACATCTCAACTTACTAATGATAGTGGATTCCTGACTTCTCATCAGGATATCAGTGGTAAACAAGATGTACTTACGGCGGGTGATGGTATAGCAATAGATAGTAATGATACAGTCAGAACTACAGGAATTCCATTTGGAAGATGTGATAGTACATCTACTGCTACAGAATTCACTGCTACAGTTCCTGGTATTTACAAGCTTGAGGATGGGGTATGTGCAATGATTGAAAATGGTGTTGTTACATCTGCGTCAGGTTTTACTCTTAACGTCAATGGTCTTGGCGCAAAACCTTGTTATAGCAATCTTGCAGCAGCTACTAGAGATACTACGCTATTTAATATAGCATATACTATGTTGTTTGTATATGATGAGGAAAGGGTAGAAGGAGGTTGCTGGGTGTGTTATCGTGGTTATGATTCCAACACCAACACCGTTGGTTACCAGGTTAGAAGCAATTCTCATTCTTTACCTGCATCACAGAAATTCTACAGGTATAGGTTGCTATTTACTAGTGCTGATGGTACTCACTATGTTCCTGCAAACACCTCATCATCCACCAATGCAACGTCTTCAAGGACTGTCAACCAGACCCCTATTGACCCGTTCGGACATATTGTATATTACGGAACCACAGCTGCTGTAGATGCAAATGCAAGGCCTGCTGCAGCTTCATTATGGATTATATACACTCTATCATTAGGTTATAGCTTTAATAAAACTGGAGCAGCACTTACATTGAATGATTGGGCACCTGTATATATTAAATGTGCTCCGCAAGTAAATGGTTCTGCAATCATTGACGAAACAACTCCTTATGTACAATCATTGCCAACAACAGCAGACGGGAAGATATACATATTTCTTGGGATTGCCTACAATACAACGTCCATTGAGTTGTTAAATAATCATCCTGTCTATTATCACGATGGTACAGGTATTAGATTGTGGACTGGTAAAGATGGATCATCAATTACAGTTGATGATGCTATAACACAAAGCGGAACTAACCCAGTAGAAGGAGGAGCAATCTATACTGCATTAAATAATAAAGTTGATAAGGTTAATGGAAAAGATCTGTCTACTAACGATTATACAACTACAGAAAAAAATAAGTTGGCTGGAATATCAGAAGGAGCAGAAGTAAATGTATAGTCAAATTGGAATGAAACTAATGCAAGTAGTGATGCATATATTTAGAATAAACCTGATTTATTAGATGCAACTTACTCTAATAATACCGCATACTTTATAAATTCTTCAGGCCCAATAACAGCTCCTACTAATTATTATACAAAATCAGAAATAGATACTAAGATAGGTAATATAGAAACTCTTTTAGCAAGTATATGATTATGGCAATAAGTGATGAAATAACAAGATTACAACAAGCGAAAGCAGATTTAAAGACTGCTATTGAAAATAAAGGTGTAACAGTTTCTTCCAGTGCTACTCTTGATGATTATGCCGATTTAGTAGATAGCATTGAAGTTGGCGGAGGAGATAGTGAAATGAATTGTGTATATAAAGAAATAACTGTTGAAGGAAATTAGTATGTGATGACATTTCATCAAATAATTGCTCCTATTAGAGATAAACTAGTCATTGTACGTGCAAAAAATACGTCTACTTCATATATCACAAGTATTACAGTTCGTACAGAAACAATTGATACCTACTTTTATTGGTATTATTCGTTTACAATTCCAGCTAATGGAGATGTTTTAATAATATGTGATCCTAATACTGAAACTGCATCTTTATACTCCTTTGATAGATCTAGTAGTATTGCATATTATGGTAGCGGTGGCGCTAACGATTAATAATTTAAAATAAATAAAATAATATGGCAGATGTAACAAAATTAAATATAGGAGGGACCGATTATAATATAGTAGATGCGTCAGTTCCGTCTTGGGCAAAATAGAGTACAAAACCTACATATACCGCAAATGAAGTGGGAGCATTACCTAGTACAACTACAATACCAGATCTCTCAGATGTTAAATTTATAGTAGGAGTTACAATAACAAATGATGTAATTTCTAATCCAACAAAAACATTTAGTGAAATCAGCACCGCCTATAATGCAGGAAAACTAGTAATAGTTAAGGATAATTCTGGCTTTGAATACTACTGTGAATATTGTGATTCTAGTAATGCATACTTCTTTTCTGCTGATACTCTGAATGTTTACTATGTAGGAGTGACAAGTTAGAATGCTTGGACTTTTTCTTATGTAAATTTAGATACAAGCAATTTATAGAATTCTATAAATAATAAACCTGACGTAGTATATATGCAGAATAATGGTTCTACATGGTATCAAACTTCTTATAATAGTGGAACTAATTCTTGGAGTGTATCTAATACAGCTTTAACAGGAAATGTTAAGAATATTTATATAGACAAAACAAACAACGAAGGGTACTACTGGAATCCAGCAACAAGTCAGTTTGTAAAAATTGGACCTACAATCTATAGTTGGGCATTAGCTTCTACTAAACCCACTTATACAGCAAGTGAAGTAGGAGCTATGGCTACTACTCATCCAGCTAATGCTATTACTTCTACCGATATAGAAAATTGGGATGATAAAGCTGATAAAATTATAGTATCAAGAGATGTATCAAGTTCTGGTTCTATATCTAGAACTATACAGCCAGGTAAATTTTATATATTTCCAACTTTGACTGGACTAACACTTACCTTGGGAACTGGACAAGGATTCTTAATTTACGGAGGTAAATTTACAGCAGCTTCAAGTGGTTGTACTTTAACACTACCTTCTGGAACTACAGTTGCACCTGGTTGTCCATCTATTGAAGGTGGGAATACTTATGAGTTTAACATTTTGGATGGATCATTAATACTTGCTTAGATATGATAGAGTTATTATTAAGACGTAGAGCGTTGATGGAAACGTTATCTACACAATCATCAGGAGATCCATTCTTATCAATGCCATTTACTATTAAAAGCTTATGTACTTGTGAATATGATATAAGTCCTGCTTTAGGAGTTACATCTATAAAAATGAAATTAAATAATGGTCCTTGGGTTACTCCAACTACTTATTAGGACACTTATACTTTTACAAGTGGTGTGTATGGTATTACTTTGGCTGCTGGAGAAACACTATCGATTATAGCAGAGGGAGTTTGGAGAACAGGTTCTTCACAAGCTTCTAGGTCTTGGGTTGATGTTTACTCTGAGAATACTTTACCAAGCGAAGTATTTGATATTTATGGAAATATAATGTCTTTATAGAACGGAGATACTTTTGCAGAAGATTCTGACTTTAAAACTACTGGTACATATTAGTTTGCAAACTTTTTTGGAAATCTTCCTATAAGAAATGCAGAAAATTTAAGAATTCCTGCCACTAATTTAGCACAGTACTGTTATTATAGAATGTTTGAAGGTTGCTCTGCTATGTCAGCAGGTCCTAAAGAACTACCAGTTACCGCTTTAGTTGCTAATTGTTATAGAAGTATGTTTGCTAGTTGTTCTTCACTAACACAATCTCCTTACCTCCCAGCTTTAACATTAGTTTCTAATTGTTATAATACAATGTTTTAGAATTGTTCAAGTTTAACTAAAATTACTGCAATGTTTACCACTACTCCTACTACTTCATATTGTATAAATTGGGTATAGAATGTCTCATCTTCTGGAGTTTTTGTTAAAAATACAGCAGCTAATTGGAATGTAACTGGAGCATATGGAGTACCTTCAGGATGGTCAGTACAAACAGCAACACCTTAGTAATGAATTATGTAGTATTATAAAATAATAAACGGAGAATAGGTCTTTTTTCAGGGTAATGTATTATATACTGATAATGCAACAATTATTAACCCTACGCATGAGATGATGTTGGAAGATGGTTGGTTGGTATACGAGCAACCAGAATATCCAGAATTAACAGAAGAATAGCTTCTAGAAGAAGTTAGACACTAGAAATTAGATGACATAGATGACTATGATAGATCTAACTAGGTAAATATTTTTTATCTTGCTGGACAGCCTATGTGGTTAGATGCACAAACTAGATAGACATTACGCATTAGTATAGAAAGTTATGCTTCATTAGGTAGAGAAGTTGTTACTAAATGGTTTAATGGAGCATCTTTTACCTTTTCTACAGAAGCTTGGTTATAGATGCTTAATGCCTTAGAAATATATGCAGCAGAAGCTTTAAATGTTACAGAATCTCACAAGGCATATATAAATAGTTTAAATAACATAGAAGATATTGAAGCATATGATATCACACAAGGATATCCAGAAAAATTAAATTTAAGTGTTGAATTTTTAAAGAACATTTAATTTTTTAGTCGTTAGATATATAATATTTATTATTAATAATTAATAGTTTTGAAAAATATTAATGAAATAAAACAGTAGCTTTCTGGTTAGAAACCAGCTTATAAAACTTGTTCAAATCAATTAAGTTCAGAAATCAAAGCTACTTGTAAAGAATTAATGGTATAGTCTTTAAAGGAAAGATTTTATACTGCAGATGAAATAGATAAATTATTAGCTTGTAAATAGGATATTATCTGTGATTTATCTAAAATAAGAGAGAATTCTTTACTTGGTTCTACAGCTTTATAGAAGTTTGAAGAATCAGACCCCTCTATACCACAGTGTGTAAAAAATATTACCTAGGAAGATATTGATAATTGGAACTCTAGCATTAGTCCTGAAGATACTCCTAGTGATTCTGAAGACGATATTCCTTTAAAAATAAAGATAAACAATGAAATTAAATCTCCTAATTAGGATAATCTTATAGAGTTAGGAACTTATCTAACATAGCATTAGGATATTAGTACTAAATAGGATAAATTAACTCCTGGAGAATATATTAGTATTAATAAAGATAATGTTATAGATATTAAGAATTTTCCTGGTACAAGTAGTGATATAACTGTAGATCCTGGATTAAATAGAAATAGTCCAAATCCAGTATAGAATTCTGCAATAGTTTAGGGTATTGAAGATTATTATTAGAATACTATAAATGAGGTAAATAGAAATTATTAGAAAAAGTTACAAGCAGGAACTGGTATTTCTATAGATGAAAATAATAGGATTTCAGTTAAAAACTGGGGACAACAGCAATAGTTTGAAAATACAGACAGTTCTGTTTATATTGTAGATTTAAATAAATACAATATTAAAGAAGGATATATTCAAGGACATTTTGATGATTCTAATTTACAAGCTCCATAGTATACTGAATAGGAATATACTACAATGTATAATAATGGTGTAGGATTTAGTAAAGCTTTTCAGGATGCTAAATAGTAGGGCTATAATTATGTAAGAATACCAAAAGGAGAATATTGTCTTACTCCTACATACGCTTATGATGAAGCTAATATTAATTCAAATACTCCTATAAAAGTTGGTACAAAAGGTAAAGTTGATGATACAGATCCTAGAATAAATCTGAATGCTTCTATATGGCTAGTTAATATATCAGATTTAACTATAGATTTTGGAGGAAGTACATTCTATATGTTATTAGATAGTTATAACAAATCTAAGTACTATAATATAGAACTTAATCCAGGCTATTCTTCTAGTTTTATCCCATATAGTTATAGTTTAATGAGAATTCTTTAGTGTGATCATATAACACTAAAAAATGGAATATTCAAAGGTGGAAAATATACTAGAAAATTTACATATCAAAATAAAGAATCTCAATCTACTTCTGAAGGAGGTTATGGAATATAGGCTCACGGAAGAGATTCCCATGATATTGTATTTGATAATCTAGAAGGTAGTGGTTTTGAAGCAGACTTCATAGGATTTGGAGGTCGTAGCGATAAGACTTATTTTGCCCCAAATTACATCGGAGAGAATTTAAAATATATACCTACAAAAACTACATCAGGAACTGGTGGTGGTTTAGGATATACCCAAGAAATATCAGGTATAGTAAATACTGGTTCTAGATTTAAAGATACATTTGACTCTAAAACTAGCAAACTTCATCATATATCTTATGATAGTGCTACTGGATATGCTTTATCTAAAATATATAAAGTATCTCCAGGATTTAATGCATCTTCTCCAGAATGGATAAAAAAAGAACGTGGAAAGAGGAGATTTACTATTTCTAATAATTTAGGTACTACTAGAATTCCAAATTGTTATACTCCTAGTATAGAAGTTTTAACTTATAATTTAGATAATAGTTCAGGAACTTCCGTTATTTAGGGTCCTCTTAGAATAATACCTTGCGGTTATTTAGATAGTTTTACTTTATTAGATAAAGAAACTCATATATAGCTGCAATTTAAATATGAATTTGGATTAAACGAAGGATAGTATAGAGGAAAAAATCCTGAATTAAGTACTATCTTTTAGACTATAAGTAATGAATCAGAAACAGATGATAGTTATGAAAATCAAGGCTCATCATCAGGACCTTCTACAGATGAAGAAGACCCAGAGAACAATGTCGAAAATAACACTGGAAGTGATGTTAATAGTGGAGGACCTTGTTTACATATAGTAAACGGTCTTATGTATAATATATTTGTTAGAAATTGTTATATACATGATAATGGTAGAGGAGGATGTTGTCCTTCAGGAGACAGTGTCATTATTGAAAATTGTACTTTTGGAAAAAGAACTAAATCTATAAACGGTGTTCCTAAATTCCCAAGTAACGGAACTACTAAGAGTGACTAGATTTTAAATACTTATCCAGAATGGTGGGGAAGTACAAATTATCATATAAATTGTGAAGATTACTTCCCATCAAATATGACTATAAGAAATTGTACTTTCTATGGTGGAGCTATAATGATGCCTACTATTTTAAGATTATCTATGTATGATAATAAGCTGTATGGAACCACTGGTCCTTCAATAAAGAATTCTTACCATGTATATATGGCAAATAATACTTTCTCAGAAGGAGGTTCTACTACAACAAATTCATATACTCCTAATTTTGGAGCTACACTATCTAAGCAACAAATAGTAAAAAATGTTATAAGTACAGGAAATACATTTTTTGCAAGAGGAGGATCTCATGCTGGAAATCAGAAGTATGTTAAAGGGTCTGTATCAGACAGTTCAATAGTTATATCAGAATGTTCTACAGGATCTAATGTTGATCCTTTAATAGCAGAATCTCCAGTAACAGATTGTACATATTCTAATTGTACTATTAAATGTGAAAAAGGAGCGACAGATAAAATTACTTCTTCTAAAAAAGGGTAGCCTTATTTTAATAAGTTAATTAATTGTAAATTAGAATCTTATCCTAGTCAAGGATATATTGCTGTAACTAATTTAAATAACTGTAAAATAGATGGTCCTATCATTTATATAATACCAAATTACGCTGATATAGATTCTAATGGCGTTTTACATTGTTATATAAAAGATACTAGTACAATTATAAATCCTTTCAATGTTTTAATATATAGTTTTTCTTCTAAAAAGTAGGTAAAGGATATTGTAGTACACTATGATAATTGTAAAATAGATATGACTAATATTTCTACAAGTACTTTTAATGAATATGTTAATACAGATAGTGACAGTAATTAGGCACCTAATGTATTTTCTTTCGCATTTAAAGCACCTGTAAAAGGAAAAACTACTTACTAGTTCAACAATTGTACTTTTGTAAGTTCAAATTTACCTAGTGCAACTAAAAATATAATTAGACGTCCTAATTATGATTTAGTACAATATTTAACTTATAAAGAAGAAAAAGTAAGTGATAGGCATGTATTAAAGATTGGAGATGATCCATAGTAGCTTATAGGAGATTCTGTTTATCTTCCTGGAGTAGTAGGTTCAGGTGTAGACTATTCTTTAGAAGTAAGTCAAGAAAGTTAGACAGCCTTGCAGAGTTAGGGAATAACTTATATATCTGCAGGAACTTACACTAAATAGCAGATTTAGGCATTAACCACTAGTACTAGAACTGAACTAGATATACTAAATAGTATATTATAGGCAAAAACTGGGGAAAACTATATCCCAGTATTATTTAGAATAAAATGTCCTTATTAGGTAGAAATTAACTTTAATAATTGTACATTTGATTTATATTCTGAAAATGGTACTAGCTACTTATTCTATGATTTTAATACTTAGAAAGGAATTGATTATGATAGTGAAGTCAGTCAATAGGAAAAAACTAACAAATTAGTCGTAGAAAATATTTCTTAGCCTAAAAAACCTGCATTCAAAATAACTTGTAATAACTGTAAATCTAACAGTAAAGTATTATTTACCGAATACAGAAAAGTAAGGAATGTAGATCCTGAACCAAAATTATTGCTAGATAATATCCCATTAGATAGTTTAATATTATGTAGTAATAATCCAAATGACTTAGAATACTTTGGAAATATCAATGATATAAAATCTATTTATGATTAGTAGCAATAGACTAGTACAATTTATATAAGAACTAACAATAATACTAATTTAGACGTTGCTCCTATATGGCAGGCTCTAAATTGATGTTTTTTAAAATGTTAATTTTTGTAAAAATTTTACTTTTGATTTTTTTATTTTTTAAGATTTTTTAACTAATTTTGTTCTGAAATTAAGACGTCAAAATTTCGATTAGATTTCTTTTTAACAAACTAAAATTAAAATTAAAAATCTTAAATGGAAGAAAAAATCAACATTCTACCTTACTTAAATGGAGGTAATTCTGGAGACACTGCTACTGCAATGGCTATGATGAACAATAACCCCTGGATGTACTTAGTTATGTTAGCCTTATTTGGCAATGGTAACTGGGGAAATGGAGGTAATAATGGCATCTTAGACATGGAAACTCAAAACAAACTCAACAGTTTATCTAACTAGATTAATGATAATAACAATAATTAGTGGGCTAGAGAAGCTATTTAGGGTAGTACATTTGCTATTTCTCAATTATCCTAGAATCTCAATGTAGATTATAATGCACTACAAGGAGCTATTAATGGTGTAGTTATGGCTATAACAAATCTAGGAGCTCAAAATGGAATGGGATTTGCAGGAGTTACCAGAGCTATCGATTTAGGTAATCTCAACTTAATTTAGAATTTAAAAGATTGTTGTTGTAATATAAAAACTCAAATATTAGAACAAGGTTACCAAGGTAGAATAGAAACTATTAATCAAACAAATGATTTACAAAATAGTCTACGTGTAGAAAGTGGTTTAACCAGAGCTGAAATTGCTGCATTTAGACAAGCTTGGGAAGCTAAAGTATATCAAGATGTAGTTGCCGAAAAAACTCGTTTGCAGACTGAGTTAGATTTAGTACGTACTGAACAGAGTGCTGCTGCTATGATTAATCCTTTAAAATAGGAATTACTGAATTTAGAAAATCAATTTTCTCAGTTTGTAAATACTTATAGTGGTAAAACTACTCCCGTTAATGGTTAATAAATAAACTTTAGAAAGGGAGCTTAAAAACTCCCTTTCTAATTTTTAATATAGCATTTATGAATGATTTTTACCCTCTATTAAAAGACATGAAACAAGACCAAATTATATATGCTCTTATAAAAGGAGACGATATAAAATATGTAGAAGGAAAAGTTCTAAATGTAGGACTTTAGAGAATGGATATTAATAAAAACATCTCAATGCCTGTAAATGTAATAGACATTACGTATGAATTAAATGGAAAAACTTTTACAGATGTTATTGGTGTTAATGATTCTACATTTTCTACTAAGAAACCAGGGGCTGTAACTTTAGTAGCTACTAGCAAAGATGTTATCCTTAAAGAAGTGAAAACTTCTTTAAAATTAGATGAAGAGTTTTTAAATTCTGTAGATAAAACTATAGAAAGAAAAAAGAATAACGTAGAATAGTATAAATCTCTAATTTTAGAATTAGATACTGAATGGGCAAAATAGTAGGCTATTGAAAATAGAATAAGTAATTTAGAGAATAATTCCAAAGAAACAAATATTTTATTAAAAACTATACTTGACAAACTCGGTTAATTATGACACAAAAAGAAAAATTCGAAGACCTTTATAATTCAATAATATCTAGTCGTAATACTAAAAATATGAAAATTTTAGGATGTATGACTAAAAAAATAATGTATACTATTATAGATAATCACCCTCAAATGGCAGAAGAAATGTTAAATGTGTTAGAAGCTATTAATTGGGATAATTATTTAACTGAAAAAGAAGCAGAATAGATAATTTCAAAAATGTAGCCTCAACCAAAATGGACAAAACAGTAGTGGAAAAATAATATGGCTATTTTAGATGAACCACTTGAAAAAAGTCCTGTTTATAATAAATGTGCGTTATACGTTACAATGTGTATGATTGATAGTGATAGTAGTAATACATTAAAAAATATTGTAAAAGATGATAATGAATATTTTAGATTAGTATATTCTTTAGCTGTAGATAAGTTAACTGATAGAGATGGTGTTTTTGATATACGACATTATTTTTGTGAATTTTTGTAAAAAAATGTTTAAATTTTTTGCAAATTAAACTTTTTAGTTTAATTTTGCATTTAAATAACTTAATATGAATTAATATGGAAATGAACATTAACGAAATTGATGATTTCAGTGATGAAATTCTTGATGGAACAGAACAGTTTACAGATGTTCCAGATCCAGATCAAGACATGTATGGAGATGATTTTGAAGAAGAAGATGTTAATCCTAATTCTTTTGAAGAAGATGAAGAACCAGATTATGAAGAACCTGCTTCAGAAGATTACTTGTTAGATGAGTTTCTAAAAAGTAAAGGAATTAACCCTAGATCTATAAAATTTGAAACAGAAGATGGTATTGAAGAAAAAGATTTTAATGATTTAGACAGAGAAGAACAATTACAAATACTGTCTTCAAATGAATTTGATGATGATTATGGTTTAACAGATTCTGAAATTCAACTCATTAATACAATGCGTAAAAATAATTGGTCTATGGCTGATTATAATAACTATATTGCTAATGAAGTTATCAAGAATTATACAAATCAAAATCAAGTTAAAGAGTACTCTGTAGATGATTTCTCTGATGATGAATTATATTTAATTGATCTAAAATCAAGAATTCCAGATATTTCTGAAGAAGAAGCTATGATAGAATTAGATAATGCTAAAAGTAACGAATCCTTATATAATCGCAGAGTTCAAAGTCTGCGTAATGAATATAAAGAGAGAGAAGATACTATAAAAGAATAGGCAGAAGATGATGCTAAACGTGTAGCTGAAGAGCAAATGCAAGAGTTCAGCAATAGTATTTTAAGTACTATTGAACAAAATTCTACAATTGATTTAGGAGATTCTTCTTTGGAAATGTCAGATGAGGATAAAAATATTCTAGCTAATTTTCTACTTGGAAAAGACCAAGCAGGAGTTCGTTATATAGCACGAGCTTTAAATGATCCAAATTCTTTAGTTCAAATGGCCTGGTACTTGACAAGTGGAAAGAAAGCTTTTTCAACTATACAAGATTATTATAAGAAACAGATAACAGAAGTTGCTAAACGTAACTATACTAAAGGTTATGAAGATGCTAGAAATGGTAGAAATACTTCTGCTTAGAAATCTGTTGTAAAGAGATCAAAAACTAATACTCCCAAAAAGAGGGAATTAACTATAGACGATATAGATTAACTTTAAATTTTAAAATAAAATGATAGTAGCAAATTTTGTAACAAATCGTCCGACAATGTCGGAAACTCGTACTTACGAAGACTTTTATAAATTTTTAGGTGCAAAGCCTACTCGCTTAGGTGTTGTTTCAAGACTTTATCCAGAGTTAACTGCTTCTTACCTTACAGAATCTCTAAGAAATATTTTCTATATGGATTCTAAATCAAACAATAAGTACAGAAATATTGATAGTATGTACTTTGAGTGGGAAGTTGAAACTAACTATATTAAACGTGTTGAATTAGCAGCTACTCCAGAAGGTGATGGTTGCAACGGTACTTCAATCTTCTTTGCATTTAAAGAGAATTATTATCAGAAATATGATATCTTTAAAGCTGATAATACATTTGAACAATTCCAAGTAATTGCCCGTCCAGTGCGTAAAGCTGATGATTATTGGGTATTGGAATGTCGTTTGATCACTACTGATCTAAATGATAAAATTGATGTTGATGAATATCACGCTGGTGATACCACACGTTTCCAGAGTAATGCAATGCCTGAATTACATGAAGAAGGTTACGTGAAATATCAATCAAATATCGAACGTCATCGTGGTTATATTTCAACACACCGTGTTGATGACACCTATTCAGCTCTTTACAAAGCCCATGAGAATGTATTCATTTCAATTGGTAAGGGTGATGGTAACGGTAATATGAAAGAAACTATGTATAAGATGGATACTGTTGAGAAGAATCTTCTCCAGAACTTCTTATATGTTCGTAACAATGGTTTACTTTTCAACAAATGTAATGTTGATAAGAATGGTAAACCGACCATTTCAGATCCTGACACTGGCCGTCCAATTTACATTGGTGATGGTATAATTCCTCAAGTAGAACGTTTTGCTTCTAAATACGTTTATACTACTCTTACTGTTGATGCATTCCAAACTGCTATTAGTATGATGTGTCAGAAAGCTGAAAAAGCTGAAGGTAACAAGTTCGTATTTATTTGCAATGAGAAGATGTGGCATGATATCCAGAGAACATTAGGTTCTTGGCTAGCTAACTTTAAAACTTGTGGTACTTACTTATGGTCAAAAGCCGCTAACGGTTATGTAAATGTTGGTGCTACCTTTAACAGCTATGAATATGCTGGTAATACAATTTCATTTAAAGTAGACCGTACATTTAGCCGTGAATATGGTGACAATAAGGGATTTGGTTTGTTCTTAGATTTAACTGCTGATAAGACTAGCGGTGAACCTGCAATTGAAATGTTCACTCTAAAGGGTGGTGATTTCATTAGCAATAAATTACCAGGTGTTGGTGGTTTAGATGGTCTAAGCTCAGGACTAGTTGCTTCTACAGTTGCTGGTAGCAAACTTATCAACTGGGGTTACAGTGGTGTTGCTGTATTCAATCCTTATAGAAGTTTCATTTTACGTGAAGCCTAATAAAAGATAAACATATTATAATTAGGGGAGAAAAGTCTCCCCTAATTATTATTTTTTAATGAATTGATGTTAATGGAAAAAAATATTATTGTCTTAAGGAGTGTTTATGGTAAAGTTGGTTAGACTTACTATATTCAACCTGTTAAAGATCCCCGTACAGGGCGATTTCCTGATTGTGTGCGTAGAGTAAATAGCATGGGAGATATGATAATGTCAGATAAAGACCGTAACTCTGGAGAAGTTTTAATTCCTGAAAATAGAGTTTTTGAAATTCAGGATGGTAAACAATATGATTTGGAAGATCCATATCAGAAAGCAGAATGGGAATGTATTAAAAATGCTCCCATTATAGCTCCATCTAGAGATGCTAGAGATGCTCATGGTAATTTGTTAATTGACGGTGAAATTGCTGAAGGTAAGACAAATGCACGTTATGGAATTGCTGAACTGTACATAGAAGCTCCTGGAGTAGAAGTTTCTAAGAAAATAAATAAGAAGAAACTTATCTTTGAAGCACAATCATTTATATTTAATGATGAAAAAGGTGCAGAAGGACGTGTTCTTAAATGTCGTTTGTTAGGAAAGAATATGCGTAGTGCACCTGATTCTGAAGTTACAGAGTATTTATTAAATATTGCTGATAAAGATCCTCAAAGAATCATTGATTTATATACTGGTACTGACATGTCTTTACGTCTACTTCTTATCGAAGCTCGTGAAAAACATGTTATTGTTGTAAAGAATAAAGTATTTATGTATGGTGATGATATTGTATTAGGTGTATCTGAGGATTCTGTAATTTCATTCTTAAAAGAAAAGCGTAATGCTAAACTTCTAGAGCTTATTAAAAGAGATACATTCCCAGAAATGGAAGAAGAGCCTGAAGAGGATACTGAAACTACAGTAAAAGCTAAATTAGAAACTAAGGCTCCTTCCAAATCTAAAAAATAAATTTAAATAAGTTAATTAAATAATGACTGCTAGGCAAGTATACGAAGCAATGCTAGTAGAACTCAATAAGACAGAGGCTCCTAGCTTGTTATTAGAAGATTTTAATTATTTTTTCAATAAAGCTATTAATTAGTATATAAATAGAAACTATAATATTTATGATACTAATCAATAGACTACTGATGATTTAAGAGTTTTAAAGTCTACTGCTACTTTAAAACCAGTTAAATTAGGAACTCCTGGTAGTGAAAATAACTACTATGGTGTTAGTTCTACAAATAGTTTATATAGCAATGTCTGGGAGACAGAACTACCAGAAGATTATATGCATATCTTAAATTGTGTTTGCGAATATGAATTACAAAAAAGATTTAAATGTTATGATAAAGGTACTCTTTGGGCCTAGCCCGCTACAAGATTAACCTCTGACATGTGGTCTCAAATTATTAATAATTTTTACATGAGACCTTCTTATCGTAATCCATATTATTTTATACACAATGTTAATCCTGCTACTGAAAATATAGATGGTGAATTTTATTCTAAGAATACTTCACCAACTAATGTATATAGTTATACAGGTAATAAAGATATTTTACATAATTCTAAAGGAACTGATCCAGAAGTAATTATTGAGAAAGGAGAATCCTCTAATGCTGAGAAATTAACCTTATCAGGATTATCAAGAATAGTACATGAAGTTCCAGATAGCAGTTATAAAATGGACTAGGTGGAACATTATCCTGGTATAAGGTATGGAAATCATTCTCCAGTTAGAATGGAAATTCGTTATGGTAAAGATGATTCAGTATTTTTATTGAAGAAAGTTTATGTAGATTATCTAAAAACACCTCAATATATCAGATTAACTTAGGAACAATTAGATAGAACAGAAGATACGTCACAAATTATGGAATTTCCAGACTATGTATGTCAAGAGATAATAAATGGCCTAGTAACATTAATACTTGAAAATTCAAGTGATTAGAGATTATAGACGAATCTAGCTGTTAATTAGTCTATTGCAAATCCAGGCCAGCAATAGCAAACTTCTAAATAATAATTTTTTATAAAATGTTTAATTTTACAACAACTACTTTTATTCATTCTGCTGATTAGTTCGAGGCTAATCCTAACAACACTAGCGGTACTTTCAGAGTAAACGGTGTTAATCTTTTCAAAAGAGAAGATATTGTTGGTATTTATAGAAATCCTTACACAGATCCTGTAAACGGTACATTAGCTCTAACACCTACAACTATATATGCAGCTTATAGAACTGTTACAGGTGAAAATGCCGTTCCTAGTGATGCTCATTTCCGTCTAAACTTTTATTTGAGACGTTCTGGAGATAATAACTCCTACTACTCAAATGATATGGTATTTAAAGGAAAAGATTTCCACTATGAGTGGACTGGAAGTAAGACTGCTGCTCAATTAGCTAAGATGTTTACAAAAATTAATAAGCTTTATGGTGATATTTATTTAAAAATATATACTAAACAAGCAGACTTAGTATTTGAGAACGATAATTACGGTTTATTTACTGAAGCTACTGTAGAATTTTGGTAGGATGCTAATTCTGACTGCTGCACTTACAGAGAGGGTAAATGGAGAGTCTTAGATTAGATTGATTTAACTGCAGAAGTTCATCCTGCAGATGGTGAAATCAACTGTTCATATTTAAATCCTGAAGGAGATACTGTAACTCCAACTATGGATATGGTACAGAAGAACCCATTTATTAATTCAGCTGAATCAGGATTAGAAGGTCATGGATCTCTTACTATTCATAAATGTGTTAACGGTTTTGGTACTTATCAGCAATTAATGAAAGATCTTCGTCTTCCAACTGCAGAAAACGACGGTCCTTGGAGTATTACTGCTCAACAGCAAGAACTTCCTATCCCAGGAAACAAGTATGTACAATATACTTTACACTACATTTCATGTCGTGGTGTCCTTGGAGGATCTGCTGTAGGTGAAGTAACTCACTCAAAGACTACTCATGTATTCTTTGTTCCAGCTGACTGCTGTGCTTGCTCTAATGGATTAGATTCTGCTTTCTTAGCTGCTTTAGAAGATGCAGGCCTACTTTCTTTATTAGTAGACGTTCAAGCTGGTATTGTAGGAGATGGTACAGGAAAACCTGAAAAGGTAGACCCAACTGTTAATCCTATAACTGCTACTCAACCTGTTCAAGATAGTGAGGATCTTGCTATAACAAACTATCCTCCTAGTCAACATGAAGAAAGCAACAATCCTTGATAATTAGATTTTAACCGAATAATAAAGGCGGTGGTTTTATAGCCGCCGCCTTTTTAATTTATATACAAAATGATTTATTCAAAATTAGCATCAGCAATTTATAATGATATAATGTCAGGTTTAAGAGGTTATACCTCTAATCCGACAATTTCTTTAGAATAGTTAGAGGACGATATTGTTGATGAAAGATTAGCTCTTATAAAAGAATACTCTTTAAAAGGTATTATATAGAAAAATGATATGCTAAGAGCTATAAATTGTATTCCAATTGATTGTAAGGATATTGAAAACTGTGACGCTTGTAAAGCAAATGGTTATGAAGGCACTCCTACAATGCATTTTGAAATTCCTCCTATAATGACAGAATTTGGAGGTAATGGTATAGAGTATATTGGTTCTTCTGATATGCAATAGCCTTTTATATGGTATACTAATCCTTCTGTAATGCGTTATCATAAATATAGGAGAAGAATAAAAAATCGTCCTTATGTATTTATAAATATGGCTCCAAATTCGAATAAAATGTATGATTGTTATGTATTTAATGCTCCATTTTTAAAAAGAATAACTGTGATTGGAGTTTTTAAAGATGAAAGACTTTTAAAACAATTTGGATGTGACTGTGAAGATGAAGATGCTTCTCAATCATCATTTATAAATGCAGAATTAAAAGATAGAGTTACACAAAAGAAAATAAAATATTATCGTCAATTGGCAATGTAGGTTATGCCAAATGACCAAGTACCTAAATAATTATGGAAGAATTCCACGCAGCATATTCCCAAGCTAATTTACTATATGGTTTAGAAATGAATCCAGAAGATTTTGAAGAAATAGGGTTAGTAGCTTGGAATAGAATAGGTAATAAACAAATAAGATTATATAGAGTTACTTTAGATGTAGATTGTGATACCAAATCAGCAGAACTTCCTTGTAATTGTGATGAAATTGAAGCTGTTACTTATGGTCATGAAGATTGGAATTACACATCTGGAACTCAAGTAAATGGAGATTACGATTCTGCTGTTGTAGAGGAACATATAGAATTACGAAAAGCTTATATGGATCCTTTATATCAGAGTGGTAAATATGTAAAATATCATCGTTCAGGTAACACAATATATTTAGAAAAAGATTGTGGTCCTATAAATATACTATATAGAGGAGTAGAATTAGATGACGATGGTTTACCCTATTTAAATAGTAAAGAGATAGATGCTATAGCAGCTTTTTGTGCTTATATAGTTTATAATAAGATGGGTATAGCAAATAGTAACTAGAATTATCTAAAAATAGCCCAGGAAGCTAAAGCAGAATGGTTCAGACTATGTGATGCCGCCAGAGTAGCTCCTTCTATAAGTCAAAATGACTTTAATAGAATTCTTGATGCTAAAACTACTTGGAATAGAAAGATATTTAATAAATCATATAAACCTGTAAAATAATCATGCGATTTGCCACTGGATACACTATTAATGGTAGTGATATAATGAAAGAATTTCCTATAAAGAAATTAAAAACTACTACTTCTCAGTGTGAAGAAGTGGTACATAATAGACATAAAGAGAAATTAGCTGAAGAAATATGGAAGGCTAATGTTGCTATGGTATTAGATGATGTTATAGAAAATAGTGATACATTTGTACTACCTACTAGAGCTAGATCTTCTGAAATTTATATGAAAGAAGTAAAAGATGAAGACTTTAAAAAAGCTCGTAGAAAAAGGAAGTGGAAAGATGTAGATTTTTTAGCATCTAATTTTACTGGAGCTCAAATGATGTTCAGATATTAGAATGCAGGGGTATTTAAAGAAAAACCTATTTATGTAGATACCCCTAGAAGAAAAAAGATTGCCGCTAGGCTAAATGCTGGTAAATCTTACTACGGATGATTAGAACAATTGATGAATATTATAAAAGATTATATGAATTATATCCAAATATTCCAAAAGAAGATATAAGACGTATAGTAAATTATGGGTGGAGACAGTTTTATTGGTATAATTTGCGAGGTTGTGATGTCCAAGTAAAAAGCCGTAAAATAGGTCTCTGGATGTAGTGTGGACGTATGTACTACAATTCCAGAGAGCACTTTAGACATTATAAAAGTAAGCTATAGAGTAAAATTAGAGCTCTTTTTAAAAGACAAAGAAATGGTTGGGATGGATATTACTACACATATTTAACTGAAGAAGAATACCAAAAAATTAGAGATTTAGAAAAATTTAAAGTAACTTTGCAAAATCGAAAAGTTTTTAAAATTGATAAAGAATGTTATCTATATCATAACATGTATACACATTTTATTAAATTTAAACATGAAGATATAGGTTTTGTAATGACTTTTGATAATTTAGAGTGTGAAGCTGAAATAGCTAAAATAAAAGACCACCCTTTAAATATGCAAGATTTAATCAATAACAACATATGAGTAAATAGGCTGTAAATACATTTAAACAAGGATTAGTTATGGATTTAAATCCTTTAGCAAATGACAATAAATCTTTAACTAATGCTTTAAATGCTACATTCATTACTTAGAATGGTAATGAATTAATGTTACAAAATGATATGGGTAATGGGCGTATTAATAAAGTACGTCTAGAAGATGGTTATATACCTGTAGGAATAAAAGAATATGGTGGAATTATTTATATAGCATCTTATAACCCTAAAAATGGAAAAGGTCAGATAGGATCATTCCCATATCCAAAATTAGAATGGGATAATTGGAATGATTCAGATTTATAGAATACTAAAATTACTTTAAATTAGCTTTACGGAGATTTTTATATTTCAGCCTCTACGTAGGATGGTTCTAGTTGTATTGTCGATTTTTATGAAATACTGAATAATACCACTAAAATACCTTTATTAATAGATAGTTCTGGAGAATAGTTGAAAATAAGATCTGGAGATTCTTTTTCTATAAAATTTAGTGATTATACTATAGACTTTTTAAACAGTAATAATATTAGTATAAAACTTGTAGTAAAAACTTCATCCAATTATTATACAGTATCAGAAAATAAATCTGATATATTAGAAGGTAAAACATTCATATATGATGGATCTTATTCTGGTTTAGTATATTTATAGATAGATCTAATTACTTATGACAGTTTTGAAGTAGACTATTTAGTAAATAACGGGCAAGCTATAATATATCCTAGAGCTATAAATAATAATAGTTTAGACGTTTATACTAATGCTGTAGTGCTAGATTCTCCTATGGATAAAAGAGACTACACTAAAAATACTACAAACTTAGATTGTAATCTATACCCTTATTCAAAAAGTATAACAGTAGAATCTGGTAAATCTTATGTTATTTATCCTGTAACTGTAGATGGAGGATACATAGAAAATCTTAAGAGAGAATTATACATTCCAGATAGTTTATCTGATAATAATATTTCACAATTTAAATATACTGTAAATGATAATCTTCTAAAATTATTATATGAATTTTAGTATCATGAAGATACTTATGATGAATTAGGCAATATTCAATATGAATACAGATTTTATCCTATAAAATCTATTTAGAATATTATAAATTCAAGTTATAACTTATAGGATTTATATAAAACTGAACTATATACTCTGGAACTTAAAAAAGGAGGTTACAACACTAAATCGGGTATAAGATACCTCGAAACAGAATTACCTGATAATGATATTTATTTACTAGTAGTAAGTTGTAATGAAGAGGTTTTATTTACTAGATTTGTATATGGAACTTCTAGATATAATGATTACTATGATTCCTATAATGATTTTAATCTAATTCCTAAAGAAAATTCTGAAGTTGGATATACTTTAGATTCTAACATATTTTAGCCAGAATTATACAGTATAACTCATAAACATTTTTATAGTACTTCAAATGAGTGGAGAGATTCTTAGGAATTGGTGAAATATTCAGAGGAATAGTTTGCTGAAGATTAGGAACTACCTGCTAAATTTGGTTCTGAAATAGGTATATTACTAAGAAAAACAGCAGATTCTATTGTAGAGTGTACTCCTGATGAAAATTATAAATATATTTTTGATAAAGATTCTTTTTCTATACCTATAGACGATTTAATATTAACTATTAAAAATTATGAGGATCTTCCTCAAAAAAATTCTAATAATAATATAGAATATCCAACTTATAAAGAACCTATTATAAATTCTATAGAACAAAGTTTTTAGTTTTATAGATATATAGGATCTTCTTCTGATGATGGAACTATTTAGCAAGATAGAATATTAAAAACTATTGCTCCAGTGTTTGATCCTTATAGTACTAGTGAAGAATTACTTGGATATAATTACAGTGATACTTATATTGATACAGTAATATGTGCTAAAAAGTTTCTATCTTATACATATAGTAGATTTATGAATCCTATTGTAGATTCTACAGTAAGTACTCCTTCTGATTTTGATTTAAGTTGGGAAGCCTTCTACGAGGAGGATGCTGAAGAAGATGAATCATTGTCAAGTGGTAGTGTAAAATTAAGTAATTTATAGGCAGCTTTAGAAAGTCATTCATCTTCAATATTTGACATATTTGCTGGTGGAAATCCTGGAAATTCGGATCTTGCATCATTAAAAATAAAGAGAACTTTAAATATTGATGATAATGCTGGAATATGTAGTGCTCATGGAGATTAGATACATGCTAATGATGATTGGATGATAGCTACTTGCCTTAATATAAAAGGAAAACCCATGCCTATTAATTTAGCAAGTAGGTGTGTTAGTAAAGTATTTTCTAATGGCACTTTTGTAGGTCCCTATATTGATAGTAACGGTAGTTTTGCAAGAGTTACTTAGTCAGATGAATCTAAAAGGCCTTTACTTAATATAAATTCTTTAAAAGAATTATCATATATTAATGTAGCTAAAAAATTATAGTGTCTCTTAAGTCAAATATTTACACTTCAAAATTTAGATAAAAATATATATCTAATAGGACCTTCTTTAAATACTTTAAACTTTAATATATAGGATAATTCATATTTTGACTATACTTGTAGTTTAAAAAATAATATTTTCACTAGTGAAATAGACAATATTCTAGATACTATAGCAACTTCTTTATACAACATAAATCATACTAACAATTGTTACGCTATAAATTATATAGGTTCTGTAATTGGTGAACTTATGGAGAATACTTATAATTATGGTCATTTAGTTAATTTAGACAGCTCATTATATAATCATATTTTGTCACAGTATGAAAATGCTTATGATAATGCAGAAATTTTAGATGAGTCTAATGGTTTTTATGATGATGAAATATATTTTTTAGATGCAGAAAAATTAGACACTAGTTCTTATATGAATAATATAAGTACAGATACTGAAACAAATGAAATATGGAAAAATTCAGGAATAAGTTTTAACGGTAGTTTTCATTGTTTCTAGTATGATTTAGGAAAATTTGATGTATCTCTCTTAAAATAGAGTAAACCTTCTAATCCTTATGATTGTATAATAGATTGGACAGGAAAATTATGGAGAATAGGTCCATTAGCTAACAGTTTTATTACAGTATTTAAAGCTTAGAGAGAATATTCTAATGTTGTATCTGAAATTACTAATAATTACATTTTATTAAATAAATTAACTGCTGATATAAAAACTTAGTGGGAATATCATAGTAATACAAATGGACCTGGTATAGCATATGTAGATTTTGGAAAAAGAGGTTTATGTATGAGCAAGAATTTTTTCTATATCTTGAAAAATTTTAGTAATAATAACACAGGTTTTTAGAATAGGCTCGTAGATATTATTAATAGGAATGAGTTTAATGAACTAAAAGAAGGTGGGTACTATGAAACAAGTACTTAATAAATATTATGGATAAACCTGTTATAAATATATTATCTTAGAAAGCTTCTATTTTAAAAATGGAAGGAGATCTAGTATATGATTATAATCCCCTTAGAGTATTTAGAATTAATAATCCAAATCAAGATTATTTTTAGTTTAGTTTTAATTCTTTAAAATTATTAGAAAATATTTCAAAATAGGATTACTTATTATCTAATACTGGAAAATATGATCATATCTTAAATCGAGACGGTGAATTCTATTTAAATGGGGAAAAGATAACTGAATAGTATATAAAATAGAATTATGTCAATATTTACTAGTAGAGTAATAATACTTATTATTACTATACTTATAAGTAGGACTTTAATTTACAATCGAACTAGATTATAAATTTAGATACTAATTTATTACATTTTAGTATTACAAGGCCTTTACTTATAGATGCTCAAGAGGCTTATGACGGTTCTGTAAACTTAATAATTAATGACGGTATAACATTTCCAAAACTCATAAATACTAGATTTACTTCTATTGGTAATAATAAATATAAAATTATAGATAGGAGTGGAGATAACGATACTAATATATACAATCAAAGCACATTTGATACTGATATTTCCCTTTAGAAAATAACTAACGGTATTGTAGATATTCAATTTAATGGAGTTCATGGTAATGGTAATTTACCAGTAGGAAATTATGTTTTCTATTTTAAATTAGCTGACGATGACAATAATACTACTGATTTTATAGGAGAATCTTCTATAGTAACTTGTCATAAAGGTAACTTAAATGATCCATTTTCTATAGAGGGAGGTGTAGAAGACTAGAATAGTTATAAACAAGTGCATTTTACTTTAAATAACATTGATGCATCCTATAATAAAGTCATAGTATATTACTCAAGACAGACTTCTACAATTACTGGAGTAAATTAGACTAAATATAAAAAGATTCTCCAAAAGTACGATATATTTAATAATAGAGCTGTTATACATATTTCTGGATTTGAAGATACTGTGGATAGTACTTCGTAGGAAATAAATGCTCAATATTAGGTAATAGGTAGTGCTAAAGCATAGGCTATATAGTAGAATATGCTATTCTTAGGAAATTTAAAAAGTCCTGAAATTAATTATAAGGCTCTAAAAAATTTAGCATTACATTTCTATCCTACATTAAAAAGAAAATCTGTAGGACATGTAGATTAGGACTATAGGATATCGTTAGGTCAAGAAGGAGAATATACTGGGGAATATTATAATACAAATAATATATATCATTATACTGGTTATTGGAATGATGAAATTTATAGATTTGGTATTGTATTTATTTTTAATGATAATACTCTAAGCCCTGTATTTAATATTAGAGGAGCTACCGAAGTTAGTAATGCGGGAACTGTATTTAAGCCTTTAAAATTACTATCTAATAATTCTAAAAATGCTACAGAGGAATCTTAGGAAGTTTTTAATCTATTAAATTCTAATAATGTAAATGAAATATTAGATAATATTTATGAAGTTCCATTCGATGTTGAAACTAATAAAATATAGGGTGACGCTTATTGGGATGGAGATATAAGTTCAAATGCTGAGAATATAAAAGGAGTCTTTAAAATAAATTATAAAGGTAATCAATTAACTAAAGAGGATAGTTATGCTATAGGAATAAACCTTAATGTAGATAATGAGAATGTAATAAAAATTCTTAAAAATTATACAAAAGGTTTCTTTTTAGTTAGACAAAAAAGATTAGCTACAACTTTATGTTAGGCTATTACATTAGGTTATGATAAAATAAGTCATTTACCTCTTCTTCCAGTATAGGAGGGATATATGACAGAAAGTTTTATAAGTAATGAGAGAATTCTAGACCATACTTTCTAGAACAGAATATTAATTAGCCAAAATGGTGTAAAAGGTTTAACAGCTATCGCTCCAGAATATGAAGTAAGATAGAACTATTTTAATACATTATTTACTTCTACTAATTATATAGTAAAACTATCTAATGATTAGTTCTAGACTAAATATTTACAGCATACTGGATCACATTATTATCCTATAAATGAATTAGAAGCAGTAAGTTCTGACAAATACTTAGGAGAAGCTTATATTTAGGCTGTACCTGATTCTACTCCAGCAATTAGAAATAAAAATTATTTATTCTCATCCCAAGCGGGAGAAGAAGCTACTGCATATAGATTTAGTAGTGTATTTAAAAAATCAAAGGCTGAAAAAAATACTAATATAACTAGAGGTAATTGGGCTCCGTATCTAGGTTTTGAATTATCTCGTAGGGGATTTAGTGATAATTTATAGAGAGTAGATATTAAAATTCCTAATTATAGTGTATCAAATATAGAAGAATATTTTTTACAGAGATATCAAGATTAGACTCCTTTTTATGCAGTAACTCCTAGAATATCTTGGTTTGATTACGACTTTAATAAAGGATATACTGCTTTTAGAGGAGATTGCTATATTTGTAATTTTACTCATAGAATGAATAGAAATTTCTAGGATCCTTCATTTCCTATTAATGATGATATTTTGGATGAAGAAACCTGGAAAGATCACTATAAGAGAAATACTGCAAATGGAACTTCCACAAGTTAGGAACATAATATTACGTTTACTATAAAGAATGATGGATCAGTTACTGCAAATCCAGATGAAGACGTAGATATAGTAGAACGTGAGAAAATAAATAGAGGAGATGTTAATGCAGTAAAAATGGGTCACTGGGTTACTTTTAAAGTAATGACTACTCATAATTTATCAATGAGAAGTATTGATGAATCTATAGCTACTGAAGTAGCTACTAATCATAAGGGTAGAACATTTTATCCTCTATATCCTATGAGTGCAGAAGGAACTAATAAAATACCTGATTCATATATTATAAATGAAGGGTATGGTAGAACTACTTCTGAGAAAAACAATTTTGTTAAATCTGATATTCCATTTGAGAAAAATACATTTACAACTAGAATTGCTTATTCTGATATAAGTCCTACTACAAGTATTTCAAATAACTTTAGAGTATTTAGGTAGGGACATTACAGAGATTATAGTAATCAATATGGGGAATTGATAAAATTAGTTCCATTTGGTTCTAATCTGGTATGTGTATTAGAACATGGTATTGGTATTGTAGCAGTTAATGAAAAAGCTGTAGCTGCACAATCATAGACAGGAGTTGCTTACATAACATCTTCTAATGTATTACCTGAGAAAATGACTATCTTAAGTGATATGTTTGGAAGTCAATGGCCAGAAAGTGTAATATTAACTCCTACTGCTATATATGGAGTAGATACAGTAGCTAAGAAGATTTGGAAATGTAATGGTGAAAGTGTACAGGTAATTTCTGATTTTACAGTCCAAAAATTTTTAAATGATAATATAACTCTAAAAGAACAAGAAACTTAGCCTATAGTTGGAATTAGAAATGTAAAGAGTCATTACAATGCTTTTAAAAAGGATGTAATGTTTACATTTTATGATGATTTAAATACTATAGATGAAAAAGTATGGAATTTATGCTATAATGAAGAAGCCCCTGGAAAATTTGTAACTTTTTATTCTTGGGTTCCTTCATATTCAGCAAATATTGATAATATATACTTTTCATTTGATAGATAGGCTTCTAAAGATTTAGCCTGCTTATTTGATTATAATAATAATATAACTTTAGGCACTGGTAAGGATTATGATCATATTATAGATGATAAGGGTAATCTTACAAAATCTATAGAATATAATGATTCAGAGTATTATCAAATGGAAATTGACCGTAAATACAGATCTTCTTAGATATATCAATTGTATGATTCTGTAGGTAATGTAGCTAAGATAGATTACAATTATACTTATAAATAGAACTATACTCTAAAAGTAATAAAAACTCCAGCTGATATTGAAAGAATTCCAATAAAAATCTAGAAATATATAAAAGATATTGATGGAAATTATATTATTGGAAGTGTTGATCATGCTACAGTTGTTGTATGTACTCAACAATATAGGGATAAATTGTAGAATTATTTCTGGAAACATGGGCAAGCTGGATTAATGGATTTAGACATTCCTATTAAAGTTACAAACTGGTATGGGTAGTAGCATCCATTTGAGTTTGAATTTGTAGTAAACGATGATGCATAGATTCATAAGATATTTGATAATCTTATGATAGTATCTTCAAAAGCACAACCTGAATCCATACATTATGAAATTGTAGGAGAAACATATAATTTCTCTAAGGATAAAGAAAATATGTATTATAGATAGGAAGCTACAAAACATTTCTACTAGTATAATGGTTATAATATTTCATATGATTATGATTATATGAAAATTAATCCTAAGCATAGATTTGATAAATACTATCAGTATTATGATAAATCTACTATATTCCCATTAAGAGTAACCAGAAAGGATGATTTAAATACTATTTATGATACATATCAAAGATTAACTTCTGATTATTTAGACTATCAATCTTTAGCAGGTTCTGAAATTGTTTGGGATAAATTGTTAAATGACTTTAAAATTATTACTCATTCCAAAATATATCCTATTGATGGATATGAAGAACTTCCTATTTCATAGTATAACTATTCTCAATTAGTAGACAAAACTGGAGTTTTAGTAAGAACAGAAGTTATAGATGGTGTAAGGCATTTCTATAAATTAATTCCTTATGGAAGAAGGCTAGGTAACGCTGAATATAAAGAAGATAGATGGTTAATACAAATACCTTCTATTAACTATTCAGAATATAACGAACCTAATTGGCCTAATGAAGTACCTCCACTAAATATATATTATCAAAAACTTCCAGAAGAGGAAACCTAGTATACTCTATTATATAAATCTCAACAGAAATTAGTAGATTTTCCAGATTGTGAATTATTTAAAAATAGAGAAGGGGAAGTAATTTATAAATATAATAATTTAACTACTTAGTTAATAGAATCTTCTAAAGATTGGGGTAATATGAAATAGACTAGAATCAGAGATAAATATATAAAAATTAAAGTAAGATATTCTGGAAAAGACCTAGCTGTCATACAAGCTATATTAACCAGTTATACTCAAAGTTTTGCTTAATTATGAATAATTTAAAAAAATATTAGTTAGGGGGAAGTGTAGATATTGGAAACCTTGTTTCTAAAGCTGGGATGTCTGGAGGCCCCTGGGGAACTGTAGGAAATGTAGCTGATACAGTAACTAACTTTTTACCTGCAAATTCTGCTTATAAAGGTAAATTTGGTAACATTACACAGGGTCTTGATTCGGTGTATGATACTGCTTCCAATGTTCTTATGAATGTTAATCCTGTAATAGGAGGTGCTATGAAAGCAATTAAACTATTAAACAAAGGTGTCTCTGCTTTAGGTGGAGGGACTGATGGTATGACTAGAACTGATGCTTGGCTAAGTTCGAATTTCCTGGGATTAACTCCATTAGGACTTATAAATGGTTTTGGAGGAGCTAGATCAGATGTCTATACTAGAGATATGGATATAGATGCTAATACTGGAGGATCTTATTAGGGATTTCTTGATAAAGAAGGTGAAGCAGATTATTACTCTGGTAAAAAATATGGATATTTTTCAAAGGGTGCAAAAGAGGAAGCTAATGAAATGATAGCTAATGTAAATGCCCAATAGATTCGTCTTGGAAATATTGAAGATACTCAAGATTTAAATACTAAAGCTGCCCAGTCTAATCAATCATTTATATCTGCTCGTCAATAGTTTATAAATAATGGCGGAATGACTTATGCAAGAGCTGGTCGTGAAGGTATGAAGATTCAAGATGTAGATTTTGCTAAAAAAGTACTAAAAAAGAAAGTACGTTCTTTAAATAAAGGTACTGTAGTTAAAAAGAATGTACTTTCACATAGTGTTGCCCCAGATATTTCTACCCTAAAAGATGGTGGAAAAGTAAATGTAATACCAGAAGGAGCTTTACATAAAAATAAACATCATCTTGAAGAAATAGACGAAAAATTTGAAGACGTTACCTCTAAAGGAATCCCTGTAATTACAGAAGAAAATGGTGAAGTAAAATAGCACGCTGAAGTCGAAAAAGAAGAAATTATATTCCGTCTTGAAGTTACAAAAAAACTTGAGGAACTTATGAAAAAGGGAACTGATGAAGCTGCTATAGAAGCTGGAAAATTATTAGTAAAAGAGATACTTCATAATACAGTTGATAATGCAAATATTATAGATGGAGAAGGCTGAAATAAAAATAGGTAAAAAGAAATATACTGTAAAACTTGCAAAGACTGAGGAATAGCGAGAAAAAGGTTTAATGGATATAAAAGAAATGCCTGATAATGAAGGTATGTTATTTATATTTGATGAACCTTAGACAGTAGGATTTTGGATGAAAGATACTTATATTCCATTAGATATAATATTTATTGATGATGATTCTGAAGTATTATCTATATATAAAGGAAAACCCTTAGATGAATCTATTGCAGAAGAAGATAATGTAAAATATGTATTAGAACTTAACCAAGATTCTGGGGTAAAAGAAGGGGATGAATTAGATTATGATGAAGACCCCGATGAAGAGTTACCCACTATGAAAGTTATAGGTTCTGATGGTTCTGTATAGATGGAGCTTGAAGGCGGAGAAAGAATATTTAGTCGTAAAAACACTAGAACTCTTATAAGAATGGCTAAACGAGCTGAGGAATCTTAGTCAGATACTGATTATAAAAAACTTGGAAATAAAATATTTAAGTTTATAAAAATTCAAGATAATAGAGAGCCAGAATATGTAGAATTAAAAACTGACTCTAAAGAGTAATTATTTTTTAATAAAAATTTGTTATATATATTATTTATATATATCTTTGCAACAGTTTAACTGTTAAACAAAAAATTTTTAATTATGAGAATTGTAAACAAATACAGAAAATTTCAAGAAGGTGGAGCTGTGCCTGCTGAGGCTGCTCCTGTAGAAGGAGCTGAAGGAGCTCCAATGGGACCTGAAGGTGCCCCTCAAGGTGGAGGAGAAGATCCTCTAATGCAAATTCTTCAAGTTGCTGCTCAAGCACTACAGTCACAAGATTGTCAAGCTGCTATGGCAGTATGTCAAGCATTAATTGAATTAGCACAGGGTGGTGCTGGTGCTGGTGCTCCAGCTGAAGCTGCTCCAGAAGAGCCTACTTTTGCTCGTCAGGGTGCAAAACTTGTTAGAGTTAGAAGATAAACTTATTAAACAAAGTTTATAAAGGGCTTATAGTATTATTATAAGCCCTTTTTTATTAAAAATTAATAACTATTATGGCATAGGTAATTAGAAAATACGCGGAAGGTAATACTATAAAATAGGAGGAGCCAGCTGTAGAAGAGGTTGTAAAAGAAACTCTAGAACCATTTCAACCAGTAGAAAATCCTTCTGTACAGGCTGCTATGGTTCCACAGTAGAAATATGTTATACATCGTGGAGTAAATGAATATGATCCTGCTGCAGTAAGAGATTATATTACAAATGATTATAACTTAAGGGCGTGGGGCCATAATAGAGGTTTGTCTGAAGTAGAATAGGCTAAATTTTAGCAAGCTGTTCAAGATATGCTTGTAGCAGGTATTGATGCTGGTACTTTAGACTTCTAGAATGAGAATGCAATAACTGTCCCAGAACAATTTGCTGGAGATGGTAACTATAATACAAAAGATACCATAGGAGGTTAGAAGGTTATAACAGACGATGATAAAGCTGCTAGAATAGAAGCTGTTAACTATTTAAAAAGTGCTTTTGCTCATGGCTATATTCAACCTAAAGTTAGCAAACAAGCTTTTAATGCAGACCGTATCATTATACAAGCTCTTGCTGAAAAAGTAGGTAATGGTAGTATGGCTGCTTTATAGTCTGTGTGGTCTGGTCTTTCTCCTCTAGAAAGATAGAAAATGTTAAGAGATACTCTTAATCATCTTGATTATCAGAAAATATTTGAAAATTATGATTTTTCTGGTACTGATGTAAAGAATGCTCAAGAACTACATGATAGAATTCAAGCATTACAAGCATCTTTTACAGGAGGAGATCTTACAAATGATAATTATACTGCTGCTGGAAAAGCTGGTATAAGTATTCTTAAAGATCTTATATATGGTCGTGAAAAAAGAAATTCTGATAATACATAGAATCCCCAAAGTACTTAGCCTGCAGCAGAACAAGCTTTAAAAGCTTACGAAGAACAATTAAGAAGTTCTGGTTTGTATACTGAAGACTAGATTCAACAGATGATAGCTGCTAAAAGAGAAGAATAGAAAAAAGCAGCTGATTTTGAATATGATAGAACAGTAAATGGAGAAGCTTATGACTCTTTAGACAAAGAAATAATTGATTTAAGTTTAAATCCTTCTTCTGTAAGTGGTTTAAAATAGACACGTTATGAGCCAGATGAATAGAGTGATGCTAAAGGTTTATCTATTGACATACAAAATCCTAAAACTAATATTGGAGCTTTAGCAGCTAGATTAACTGGAGCAAATGGTTTATAGGAACGTAACAATATAATTTCTGATATTATATCTAGAGGAGGTAATAAAGCTTCTGATAAAGAAACTGTAGCTAACCTTATGTATATTATGAGGACTACTTATGGTAGTGACGGTTTTATATGTTTTGGATATTTTCCAAATTTAGGTAAAATAGTATATGGAGATTTAGCTAATTTAACTATAACTACATCTGCTCAAGGATTAACTGGAGAATGTAAAAATTCTAGCGATTTAGAAGATGCTAAAAGACAATTTGTAGCTCATAAACATTCTAACCTTAACTATGACAATTATTTAAGGTATAGAGATAAAAAGACTAGTACTGCAAGTACTGGTAATGAAGATCAATATAAAGAAGGTGGAATTATAAAAGCTCAAACAGGTGCTCAATTAGGTTCTTTAGGAAATTTAGTAGAAGGTGCTAGAAATATAAAAAACACTAACTACGAGAAAAGAAAGTAGAACGCTGTAGAAAGTGGAGAAATGTCTGAGAAGTAGTTTGTAGCTAATAATAAAGACTCTTAGATTGAAAATTTTACATGGCAAGACGCTACAAGGTTAGGTACTTTAGCTACAGATGTTGGAGCTTTAGTAGCATCCTTTAATCCTGGAGTAGGAACTGCTGTATCTGGAGGTCTTAGTTTGATAGGAACAGCTGCGGATTTAATTGCAGATGCTACAGATGATAAAGTATCTAAAGGATAGGTGTTTACTAATTTAGGAATGAATCTTGTATCAGCTGCTGCAGGCCTTCTTCCTGGAGGTAAAGTTGGAAGTATTGGTGCTAAAATAGCTAAATCTTCAAAGATTATAATAAATGGTCTTATGGCATTTGGAGCTGTTGGAACTGTAGAAGAAGTTAAAAATATTATAAACAAAGGTAATAAATACGGTTGGGATACTTTAAATACTTCTGATTGGGTTAATTTGTCTAGAGCTATAAGTACTGCTGCTGGTATTGGAGCTGGAGCTAAGAGAGCCAATACATACAAAAAAGTTAGAAATAATTATTCTATAACTAGTCCAACTAAAGAATTATTAGTTATAGAAGGTAGATTTACTAATCCTTAGGGTAAAAGAGTATCTACTATTGAACTTGACAGAAATGCTGATAAAGGAATTATAGACTAGTTAAATTCTGCTCAAAATGAAGCTGCTAGAATAAGAATATTAAGAGCTCATGGTAAAATTGCTAAGGATGGAGAAGCTAATATAAAATTATAGGATAATAGATCCATCTGGAAAAAAATAACTGGTAAAGATAAAGATTCAGAAATTTCTAAAGCTTGGTATACAACTACTAACAATTAGTAGAGAAGGTTAATGAATTGGGATGAATTTTTATCTAGTAATACTGAAGAAGCTGCTGCTTTAAGAAAAGCCTTAGAAACTGGAACAGGTAAAGATGTTATAAATTTAGTATCTAGGGTAGGTCTATTTGGCTAGATATCTAACAGAGGAAAAGCTACAAAATTAAATAATAAAATACAGAGATATTTAGAAACTCTAGCTATAGAGAATCCTTAGAGTTATGTAAAAGCAAGAACTTAGCTAAATGGTTTGATCAAAACAGCTTCAAAAAATCCAAATGCTAAATTCTCAGAATTACCAGAAGTTCAAGGTGCATTTAAAGATAAAGTATGGACACCTGGTGGACTTTAGAGATTTATAGAGAGGTCTGCTTTAACTAGACCATTTGTTGATGAATCTATAGCACCAACTACTGGAAAAAATAAATTTAAAAGAAGTGCAGGAATGGTCTGGAATCAATTTAGAGCTCCAAGAGGAAAATCTAATGATTATAGATATTCTGCAGAATCAAACTCTTCAAATCCTATTGCAAGAGAAAATTAGAAATTATTAACTGAAGGTTCTCCTATAGCATTACCTGAAAGAGGAACTTATCTACTTGGTCCTGGATTAAGTACAAAAGCAGAAGCACCATCTGTTAGTACAACAAATAAAAATACAGGTGGTTGGAGAGCTCCTACTCCAAATCCAGTATCTAGTTATCACACTTTATCTACTGAAATTAAAACAAAATTTGATGGAGTGTTAAATAATATTCCACAAGCTACCAAATCTAAATTAACTCAATTAAAAAAATTAGAGTAGTTTAAAGATTTAGATGAAAAAGAAATAGCTAGAAGACTTGTTATAAAATATTTAGAAAATAATAAGGGATCTAGAACTATTACAACTGGTAATTTAAAAAATCCATCATATGAAGATTTACTGAGTAGTTTATTAAAAAATAAATCTAATTTGTGGAGAATGCTTAGAAATGCTTCTGACGGTATACAATAGTCTTCAAATAGTATCTTTAAAAATAAATAGGGAGGTCAGTTTGCACGTAATACTGTTAAAAAATACCAAAAAGGTAGCTAGTTTGTAAGAGATAGTAATACTCAAAAAGCTAATCAAAAAGGTTGGGAATTAAAAAATTGGGAAAAAATTGTAAATAATATAGGTATTGAGAATTTCCTTAATGATTTATATGGGGAAGATGGCTCTAAAATAGCAGAAAATTTAAATACTTATAATAATTACAATAATGAATTCTTTAATTTAAGGACTAATCTTTATGGTAATGAAGGTTTTGTAGAAAATTCTCCATTTAGGCAATATAATCCTGGAAATTACAATAGAGGAATATTTAATTCTTCTAAATTTGGTACTTCTTTGAATAATACATTTAATGGCCCCAACGCAAGAAAAGAGGACGTAGAAGATAAATATACAGACAATTGGTGGGGTACTCAATAGGATGTAAGACATTATGGTGCAAATGGTAACCAAAAATATGTGTAGGATCTTATAAATGCTAAATTAAAAGAATGGTCTGAAAGTTCTGACCCTGTTTTAAAAGCAAAAGCCGAAGCTTTAAAGAATTTAGTTGCAAATACAGGTGAAAAAGGTGGACTACAATATAGTATATAGACTAATCCAGAAAATACTTCTGGAAATGGAGACAGTTTAACTAATCCAGGAAATTCAGGATAGTCTGAATTAGATAAATTCCTTGCCTAGGGTAATGAAGTAGAAAGGACCCCAAAAGACACCTATAAACAACGTATAGACTGGGGTAATATTGGAGAATTATATAGACTTTGGTTAGCAAACAGAACTAATGATAAATTAAGAGAGTCTTATAAAAAAGATAAGGTTGCTCTAGAATCTCCAACATATAAACAAGGAACTATCGCTTCTACATATGCTATAGAAAATGCTAATAATGATGCATCTAATAGAGTATTAGCTCAATTATAGAATGGTCCACTATATAGTGATGCTGCTTTGAATACAGCTGCTCAATAGAATGCTTATGAACAAATTCTAAAAACTGAAGCTACTAATAATGCTACTCGTGATAAATACTATCAAGAGAACATAAACGCTAATCAAGAAATAGCTAATTATAATAGAGCTGCTGGAGTTACAACTGCTAATAAGAATAGGGAAGCTATTATTAAATGGTATAATGACTACTTAGATCATATGCGTGATCTTGATGTAGAAGACTTTAACAATAGAGATAGATGGATGGCAAGTCTTATACAACAATGGGTACAAAAGAGAGCTCTAGAGAATAATCTTAATTATCAAAATTACGCTCTTAATGCAGACTACAATAATGTATTATACAGACTTGGTTTGAATAATATTCTTACTCAAACTCTAAAAGATAGGGAAGCTGAAATTCGTCGAGATGCTGCTAAACGTGGAATAACTGACGAAAATATAATTCAAGAAACAATAGATAATGATCCATATATTGCACAGGAAATGTAGAAAGCTAAATTAGCTATGATAACTCATGATATTCAAACAAAATATGGAATGAATGATTCTATGTTATATGGGACTTCTCATAGTGGACCCTATTGGCAAACTGATGTCTATAATACAAGACAAATGCCTACTTGGTGGAATGGTTATAAAGAAATACAATGGGCTACTCCACCTTATGTTCCTACTACTAAAGTAACTACTAATAAACGAGGAGGTAAAGTAGAGTATACTGAAGATAAGGCTCGAAAAAAACTCTTTGATATAATGGGGTAGGAATATTTAGATATGTTGAAAAGAAATAGTAAATATGTTCTACATAAAAAATGAGAATAATACCTAAATATTAGAGCGGAGGTCGTACTGTAACGGCTAAATACTAGCCGTTAGAGCGACCTCTCGCTTCTTTAACAATGGCAGCTTTTGCTGCAAGTACAGGTTCTACAGAAGCATAGGCTAAAAGTTCTGATAGTGCTACTTCAAGTAGTAGTTCTAATGGAAGCGGTCTTATGTCTGAAGATATGATAAAATAGATTTATTCTAACGGACTACCTAGTGATGTTTAGGCATTTGTATCTAAGATGAATAAATTTGGAGGAGGCCTTGGAGAACTTGGATTAGGTTCTTCATCTACTCAATATTCTCAATTAATGGGATTATTACCCTCTATAAAAATGAATAAAGAATTATTTACAAAAGCTTTTGAACACGCATAGTCTAAAAATACTATAGGAGAGCCTGCAATTTCTTCAGATGGTAGGGTCTTCGTAGCTACTGGTAATGGAATATAGATGAAAACTGTAGGAGAATTAGATGATGGAGAAAGACCTCTTACAGTTGGAGAAATAGCTTCTTACAGAGCTAATTCTAAAAGTGCTGCATTTGATAGTGGTAATCTTATAAGTGCTATATCTAATAGTGTAAGTTCTGCTGATGTATTTAAATCTATTTCTGATATTGTAGACAAAATAGGAAGTACTGAAACTGAAAATGAAGTTATTGGTAAAAAATCTGGAGACAAAATTACAGAAGGACTTTAGCAATTACTTAAAGAGGCTGAAGATGGTACTTATAAAGTACATACTGAAAGAAAGACTTAGACTGATAAAGCAGCATATGTTCTTAATTATATATTACAAACTCTTACTCCAAATTAGAAAACTCTTTTACAAGTTTATGCTCGTTAGAATGGATTAGATACTGGAACAGGACCTATACAAATAATACAAGGATATATTCAAGGTACTCTTGATGATACTCTTAAACAATCTATAGCATCTGCTCCAAACAGTTCTGGAAGTGGAGATGGTTCTGGAAAGAGTGGTTCTATGATGGATATGACAATTCCTATGTAGATTATGACTGGAGATGGTCTACAACACTCTCAAGAATTAATATCATTTGGAGAAGATGCAGCCTACACAGTAGACGTATAGACAGTACCTCAACTTACTGAAAGAGGTGGAAAAGGTGTTATTCCTGCAGGTAGTATGACTAATTTGATTAAGAGTGAAGAATGGGGTATATTTGATTCTTAGGCTATGCATATTGGAGATAGATTAATAGATCCTACTGAATTGAATCGTTTATACTATGATGGTTCTGGTATGAAGGCTATGTGGCTTCCATTTACTACTGATAAGAATGGTAAAGTAATGCCTAATTTAAGATTAATGGAAGAATATAGTAAAATAATGCATAAAGCTGCTGAAGAAAATTTAAGTCCCGAACAAGTTAATAAATTATGTAGAGATTCTGGACTTGCACCTTATTATAATCCAGATGGCTCTCTCAACACCAGAAATTATCGTAGATTTGGTGTTATATCAGTAATTGGTGATGAACGTACTTTTGAAGATGCTGATGAAGATAACTCATTTACCAAAATTGATAATGAAAATACAAGGTATGCTTTTTCAACAACTCTTGGTACTGAAAAGAAACCTATGGATATAGACGGAGATCTATATCGAGCTAATATGTTTATTCCTATATATGATAATCCTTCATTAGCAAGAGCTGCAGGAGGTAACTATTCACAAGTTCCAAAAACTACTTGGGTATAGGATGAACAAAAGTATGCAGAGACATAGGATAGACTAAATTTTAATCAACCACGATCTAAAAGTGAATTATAATGGATAATAAAGCAAACGATTGGATACTTTCTACTATGGCTAATCCTAGTTTTACAGCTACTGATTTCATAAATGCTGGTATAACTAGTAATAATACATCTATCTATGAAAGAGATAGATACTTAAACAGTGCTCTTATACAAGATTCACCTGAATTCTAGAGCAATGGTAAATTTGATAAAGCTAAATTTAATGATTATTATGATAGAGTTTTAGGATAGTATCAGGAACTAGCTGAAGAAACTAGTCATCCTGATACAGCTAAAGCTATATTTAGTTATAATAATGTTTGGGTAAGTGAAGATTAGCGTAAAAAAGGACTCGATAGTAGAGATTTTTAGATTAAAAATATCTATAATCCAGATAAAAGAAGATTCGGTATTGAGCGAATAGGATATACTAGTGATCCTACTATGACTCCTCAAGAAATAGCCTAGAATGAAAAAGTTTGGGATCCTACTACTAAGACATGGTCAGAGTCTCCAAATGATTCTTGGTTATTTAGAAACTGGTTTGATCCAGTAGCATTAGCTACATGGGAATTTGATGCTGATATTAATGGTAATCCTACTAACGACCCTTCTAAAATATACTATTAGAAAGGACAGCCAAAAGTTAATGAAAAAACTGGAACCTATTATTATGAAAAATTAAATGGAAAAGAGCCTTATGGTAAATAGATACTCTCTCCATTTGATATAATAACTAAGGATGGTTCTGTAGCTAATAAATACGATTTCTTTGATTCTGACGGTCTTGATAAGACATTTGTAGGATCTTTAGCTAAAAATGCTATGAGAATTGTGCCATTGTTTATACCTTATGTAAATACTGCCTATGTAGCATTTAATATTGCTGATGAAATGGCTAAAGTATTACCTATTATATATAAATCTACTTTTGGACTTGCTACTGATGATCATAGTATAGCAAATACTATAGAAGCTTTTGCAATGCAATTTGATAATAATAAAGTATCTGAAGCTGGACAATAGAGTTTCTTTAACTCAGAAAGTACTCTTAATATGATTTCTGATGTTGCTTTATAGTTATATGAGTAGAGATGGTTATTTACAAAGGCTCCCAAAGTCTTTAAAATGAAACAATATGATATCTCTAAAAAAGCTGGCCAAGTATCAGAGTTAGATAAAGCTGCTCAAGCAAAAGCTGTTGAGTATATGCAAGAAATGGCTCCTACAAGATAGCAAGCTTTATAGACAATGTTTAAATTAGGTCCTGAAGAAATGAAGGCTGCTGCTTTTGAAAAATCAGAAAGATGGGCAGCAAATTATATGAAAGATTACTAGAATGTTGGTAGAAACTTGTCACGTCTATTTATGGCAGGTACATCTTCATTTTAGGCTTATCAAGATGCTAAAGAAGAAGGGGCATCTGATTTAGAGGCTGCTGCATTATTCTGGGGATATTTTTCAGGTATGTACGCTCTTATGGGTACAGATATTGGTGAACATGTATTACCAGAGTTACGTTTACAAAAGTAGCAAATTAAGGATGCTATTATATAGGTTGCTAGGGGAGATTTAGCTGGAGAAACTGTAAATGCTGCTAAAGCTGCAACAGAAACTGCTGAAAAAGTCGGAGTCTTTAAAAAGATGTTTGATAAAGGAGCTAGTTTCGCTCGTACTATGCATAATAGACATGCAGGACAAACTTTAGCAGACACTGCTAAATCTATTGGAGCAAATATGCTTGCTGAAGGTGTTGAAGAAGTTACTGAAGAATTATTGTATGATGTTACAAAAAGTACCTTCAATATCTTATCTGAATTTAGTGGAGGTACTAAAGTAAGTGCTTGGGATAATATCTTAGAAAGATACGGTCAATCATTCTTTGGAGGTATGATTGGTGGTGGAATTTTTGAAGCTACTAATGCTTACCATATAGCAAGACCTAAACTTGAAGGATAGGAGTATGACCCTAATAATATTAAGGCTAATCAAATGCTTATTTATTAGATAAGAAACGGAGAAAAAGAAGAATTAATGAATTCTCTTAATTATCTACGTAAGCATAAAATGTTAGGTAATGCTAACTTAGGAACTAAATTTGTAGGAGTTGATAAAGATGGTAATACTATATATTCAGAAGCTACTGATACCGATAATTAGAATGAAGCTGCTTATCAATTAATGTTGAAATATATTAATAATATTGAAACAGTACTTGATAAAGAAAATATGAATTTATCAGACTCTGGTTTGATAGCTGGAGATGGTATTGAAGAGTCTGATATTATGAAGAGCCTTCGCTATAATCATTTAATGTCTTCTCCAGTTGTAGGTAAACTATTATAGGATTACAATAGTCTTGCTGATAAATTCCTGTAGGTTTATAATAAAATTCAACAGTTAGAGAGTGTTTCGGATGAAGAAAAACGCAGCAATGCTAACTGGCAAGAGGAACTTGACCTTACTAAAAAAGAACTTGAAGAATTACGTAAACAACGTGAAGAATACTTTAGTGCTGAAAATCAATAGTATTACACAGGGTTAATGCTTTGGGCAGGTAATGCTAATATGGTAGCTCCTTTTGCTCGTATTACTTTTAGAGACTTTGCAGAAGATAAATATTATAAGAAGTTTAATGAATTAACTGCTTATGAAAGAGAACGTGCTCAAGGAGAATACCAAGAATATTTAAACGGTAGTGCAACTGATGAAGTTACTAGAGGCTATGATTTATTTATGAAAATGAATAAGTAGTTTGGTCAATAGTTAATGTAGTTAGGTGAAAATGCTAAAAATTATGTAGAAGGTCGTAAAGCTTTTATGGACCTTCAAATAACTATATAGTTACCTAATCCAGAAACTAATGAATTATAGGATGTAAATGTATCAATTCAGGATTTATATGACTTAATGTTTAAAACAGAAGGTCTTACAGATGATTAGTTAGCTAAAAAAGCCTAGGAATTATCTAAATTAGAAAATCCATTTGATGTAATGCGTAGATTCACTATTACTGGAGATGGTAGTGTATCACAGCAATTAAATGCTTGGTTTAATCCTAATGTGGTTCCTATAGTTGGAACTGATTTAGAACCATTATTAGATGAATCTGATCCTGCATCACAAATGGCAAGGCAAAAAATAAATTTATTAGCTGCTCTTAGAGATAACCTTTAGACTTTAGCTAGTAGTAATCAAGGAGGTTATGTTGATAGTGAGTTAATGGATACTATATTGGATATTAAAGAGGAAATTCTTAAGATAAGCGATGTAGACTTAGGATTAGTTGATTACACTGATTAGGTATATTAGTGGACAAATAATGAATAGTTAGCTGAAGCTTACAATAAATTTTTAACAAATTTAACTGCAAATAATCTTGATTAGAAAATTCAAGAACTTATGCAAGCTCTTGATAGTATGGATGATTCTGATACAGATGTAAAGGATTTAAAAGACCTTATTCAAAGTGGTATATTTGATAATTTCAAAAGATCTAACCAAGAAATCTTTACATTAAATGATGAAATAAATCAAATAGCTTTAAATACTACTCAAAATCCTATATATGATTTATTAAGTCAAATTATAGTTACAACTACTGGAGAAGAGCGTAATATTATTCAACTTCTAAAAGATGCTGAAACAAGGTTTAAATTACAAACTAAAGGTGGTGAAATAGCTAAATTTGTACTTGATGGTGATTTAACTCATGAAGATTTTGAAAATGCTTTATTAGTAATCGAACAAGTTAAGTCATTAGTTAGAGCTGCTCAAACTGATCCTCTTATTAAAGACAATATCATGGACTTTAATAGATTAATGAACATGATATCTGGTAGCCAAGAATTAGGAGAAATTGATTCTACAAGTGCTTATACATTCTACCAAGACTTAAATTAGATAGAATCAAAAATTTAGTTTATAATGTCTTTAGATGAGTATAATAGTAGATAGTCTTTAATGGAGTAGACTAAGTTAGGAACTAAATTAGATTAGATAGCCTTTAATATAGTAGGAAATCCTGATAGTGAATTTTATAAGGTTAGTCCAGGAGTTGATAAATTAATTGGTGGAGAACCTTTTATAAATGAAACAATTAGAGAAGCTATAGATAATGCTACTACCCTAAAACAATATGCTGAAGAGAAAAATCCTATTATTTCTACAGATGATCAAATATAGATTTCTAAAGAAAGAATGGCTATTGAAAATGCTATCTATGATAGAGTTCAAGAACTTCTTTAGAATAATACTCCAGAAGAGGTATATAATGTAATATTTAAAAAATATATTGATAATAAAGATCAATTAGGAGTTAATACTACAAATATTACTAAGGATACTGAGCCTAATAATATAACTATGATGGGTGAACTAACCTATCTAATGTCTATTATAGGTTATAAGTCTGGAGATTTCCATTATTTATATAAATAGTGGATGGATGCTAATGATACTAATATTATACCATTGCCTGCCCAAAGAGCTGATATTCAATTCGTTTGGACAATAGCTCATAATAAAGAATTTTTAAATACTTTAGAGGCTTTATTAAAAACAGAAGACAATAATAAACCTTCAGTATTAAATACTGTGCTTGTACAAGGAGTATCTGGTGCAGGGAAAACTTCTGCTGTTATGATGATAGTATATTAGATGTTAAAGAATAATTCTACGACACCTATAAAAACTGTAACAGCAGGACCTCTTAAAAATCAAGCTGAAAAATTAGCTACTGATATTAATGTTGATGTTAGCAATAATACAGTTTATGATAAGGAAGAGCTAATAAAAAATTTATTAGGAATAACTGTAGAAGAATTAAATAAAGTACATAGTTGGGATTTTAATATAACTTCTAGACCAGATCCAGAAAATGATAAAGTAGAAAGAAAGTTAAAACAATCTATAGTAGATGGTTTTAATAACCAAAATCCTCCTAACTTTATATTTATTGATGAGGTTACTTTCTTTACTGCTTCTGAATTATATGCTTTAGGGGAATATTGTAAAAGAAACAATATCTTATTAATAACTGCTGGAGATTTAAAACAAGGTAAAACTAATAAAACTTGGGATATTCCTGGATATAATAATATCATAGATTCTATTGATGTAACAATGATTCCTTCTCCTTGGGAATTAACTTGTTCTATGCGTCCTTCTAATGTTGCAAAAAGAGATAATAATATTTTAAGTACTAAAATAGTAGAACAATACACTTGGGGAATCTTAAATGGACAAAACCCAGATATACCTATAACAAATCCACGTAGTTTCTTAGAGCATCTAAGGAATAAAGTATTACATGATGCTAAATTTGTAGGAGCTTTATCTGATAATGGATTAAAAGGAGAGGTGCTGAGATAGAGACCAGCTTCTTCAAGAGAAAATGGAAACTCTAAATTACTGCCTGCTGGAAAAATAGAAGTAGTTAGAACTCTTAAGCAATTAATAAGAAATCTTGATGAAGGTGAAAAAATTGCTTATGTATACGATCCAACCGATACTTCTATTAAAGATTTTATAGAAACTAGTGGAGAATTTACCCAAGATTAGTTAGAAAATCAACTAGAATTAAAAAGTGCTGTTGATTTCTTCCAGGAGAAAAGTATCCAAGGTTCTGAACGTAAATATTGTATAGTAGATATAAATTGGAGAGAAAATTATCTTAATAAGTTAGGTAATCTTGATGCTGATTAGGATTAGTTAGATGCTGATTAGATAAAGATTATTCTTGATTTTTTAGGAAGTTTTAATACAGTTATATCTAGGTCAATACATGGAAGTATAATTTATGATAATGGGTTAAGTGAATTATTAGGTTTTGAATCATTTTAGGAAAAGGATATCGCTACTATAAATGATATCAAACCTAATACTTAGATGCTTCAAGCATATAATGAAACTCAAAAAGGTATTTATGAGTCTCTTCTTGAAGGATATACTCCTTCTGAAAATGCAACCTCTGAACAAACTACTGGTGAAACTCCAGCTAATACAACTAATGTAGGTGAGACTACTACACCTACTGATACTACAGGATCTTCTACTGAACCTCCTACTACTGGTGGAGGTTCTAATCCAGAAGTACCTATTGTTGGCCCAGCAGGAGAGCCCCCTATAGGAACTTAGGGAGGTACTGATAATGGAAATCCTCCTCCCCCATCTGGAGATGAAATTCCCCAAGGAGATGGACCAACAATTGACCCATTGCCAGACCCTGATCCAGAAACTCCTCCATAGCCATAGACTGGAGGTGGATATCCTCCAATATCTAATGGTGAAATTTAGGTATTAACTTTAGACTAGTTATTAAATAATCTAGATACTATAAGAAATTCTTATGATCCTTCTACATAGAATCTTACTTTAGTTAGATATTAGACAGAAAAACAATATGATGACTATAGAGATGGTACTTTAAAGATAGGTCCTTATGTGTAGTCATTTAATACTGTAGAAGAACTAATAGATTCTATAAGGGACGGTGGATTTAAATATACTGTATTTTCAATACTAGTAACTCCTAAAACAGCAGAAGCTTATAGAGCTACTGGAAAAACTAAGAGATCTGATTTTGAAAAATTTAAAATATAGTTATATAATACCAAAGATCCTTCTAATACTTCTGATTATTAGGAACAACAATGGTATAGTATAGTTGAAGGGGGTAATAAAAAATACTATAAAATAACTAAACTAATTAATAACGGGGAAAATACATTATGTAATGTATCAGAATATGATTAGAACGGAAAGTATACTGGAACTGTTTTCAAGAATATTCCATTAGGTGTTTTAGCTTAGAAAAATTTAGTAAAATGTGAATCTCCAATTCAACCGTCTTAGAGAAGCCCAAGAACTGCTGGAACAGGAGTAAATGACTTAACTGCAAATAGGGTACGAGAAATAGTTATTCCATCATAGAATGAGGTTATGAACCTTATTGAAAAGAATGGAGATCTTGGATTAAAGATGTACTCTGGATTAATTACTCAAACTAGTGTTGCGTTTTAGAAAAATTAGGATGGTAGTTATTAGTTAATGTAGATGGGTACTCCTAAAAGAACTTATACTATGGTTAATGGATAGCCTTAGTATAATTTATTACCAGAGAATCTTAATGCTTTATTAGCTCCATTTGTAACTTATGACTAGGGGACTAGGTATAATCCTACTACATAGTTTATAGCTTGGAACTAGGATAAAAACTGTCTATCTGTATATAATAAAAATCAATCAGCACATTCAATATCAGATACTGTAAATATTCCTAGTAATTTCTATGAAATCTATAAATAGGCTGAAATTGCTTTAGCTAATATAAGAACTACCCTACTAGATATGGATAATTCTAATCCAACAAATTAGAAAATGATATCTGATAGATTATAGGATATTTTATACTAGTTTATAAGTCAAAATAGAGATACTTTGTCTAATATAGGATTAAGTGTAGGAAATGTCTACTAGGAACTTGTAGGAGGTGTAAATGTACCTAATGCAGAGTATTCTATAAAATTATATAATAATAATAGTACAGATCGGGAAGTTGATAGGGGTTCTACTATTGTAGCCGATGATACTGAGATTCCTAAAAGATTAGTAGTCGCTAAAATAGGTAATTTTGAAGTATCTTTTGCAAAATTAGCTCATACCGCTACTATGGCTAAATATCTAACTATGATATAGCTTGTTAAAAAAGGTATGGAAGCTAACTTAACTCCAGATTAGTAGTAGAAATTTAATAATTCTATTAATCAATTTAAACGAATAATGTAGTTACTGTTTAAATTAGATTATATGACTTTCAAAAGCTATTGGACTTTAAAAAATGGTATGAGAGTTCAGGGAATTTATAATTCTGGAGAAGTTGGATACATTTCAATACCTAACTTTAATCCATCTAGTGGAAAATTAACTGGAGCTTTAATATATGGTTCAGATGAAGCTACTACTGACTATCTAGGTGAAGGTGTCGATTACAATGAATTTGTTTAGTAGCCTGGAATGCTGTTTTCAGATCCAGCTATATTAAGTAGTAATATAAAAGCTATACAACATATCTCTGACTAGTCAGGAGCTAAAGATTTAGCAGGTAAACCTATAGTTGTATTTACTTTAAATGAACATTTGCTATACTATCAGAAAAATGGTAAATATTACTTTACTTTAAATCCTAGCGATAGTGCAGCTGAAGGAAATACTATTTATTCTGTAAAAGGTAATAAAAATGTATTATTTTAGGCATGGAGACAGGCTTATACAGACTTGTTAAAATCTATTGATTCATAGACAGGAACTGCTTCTAAAGAAGCTTAGGATGAATATAATAAAAGACTAGGTAATGGTTTAGTAAGGTTTGTTGTAGCGTCCCCTAAAGCTGTAAGCTTTTCTGAATATGTGAAAAATACTATTAACCTTGTAAATAATATCATATAGGATAAAAATAAGAGAACTTCTTTGGGAAATTAGACTACAGGAACTCGTTTATTACATACGTTGTTTAATTTACAAGCAGATTTGATAGAAGCTATTCGTAAAACTCAAAATAATGAACCTGTAGATGAACTTAGAGATGAAATATTCATAGGTAAATCTAATATTAGATATAAACAAATAACTATAGAAACTTTAGAAGAAGCTAAAAGATTGTCTATAGTTATAAATAAGTTATTACATAATGCTAGTGCTAAAATTATATTCTCAAATGTAAAAGAGTCTTCTAGAGCAACTATAGATTAGGGTATAGTATTTAAAGGAAGAGGAGATTGGGAATATACAGGAATTCCTATAGACTCTGATATATTTGATAAGTTAGGATTAACTTAGAATTTTAATAATATATAGTACAATGACCTAGAAATAGTTAATAAACTAAGGAATGGTTTAATAACTTTAATGAATGAGTCTGGTTATACTATAGAAGGAGTTTCATCGGATGAAATATTTGATGTACCATTTTCTTCAAATACTGGTGCTAATGAAAATGCGGTTAAATTTATAGGAAATTTTAGTCAATCTAAAACTTGGGCAAATATACCATTCACTATTGCACAGTTCTTTGGAACTTTAGGGTTTACTCAAGTAGATGAATATCAAGAATGTCAATTACTTAATGATGGTTCTACTATAGCTCAAGAAAATCAATTATTAATGGATTTCTTAGATAATAATTTAGGTAATTATGGTTCAAGAGATGATATTCAAGCTGCAAGAAATCCTCTAAATAAAGGTATTTTCTATAATGCACAATATTTACGTACTGAAGAAGAAAGTCCTGATGAAATAGCTTATTTAGCTGGATCTATATCAGATACATTTAAATTTAGGTCTGCACTTCAAACTGCTAGTTTACATTTAAGTCTTGACGATACATTAGCTTTATGCACTCAATTAGGATCTGATAATGATAAAGTTAGAGGAATTCCATTATATGAATACAGTGATTGGTATGATGAAGCTGCTGAAGAAGCTAAAGAATTATACGCAGAAGCTAAAGGAATTCCAATAGAAGAACTTAACGATGAACCAATAATGGGTTCTGGAGAAAGTTCACAGCCATAGACTGATCCTATAGAGGCTAAAGTTAATGAGGTTATGGGTGCTGTAGAATTCTATGATGAAAATGATGAATTCACTCCAGAATCTAAATAGGAAGTTTTAAATACTATAAAAACTGCTTTGAAGAATAGTCTTGAAGCATATTAGAGAGGTTTGACTTGGAGTATTGATTCACTACTATGTTCTATATAGATATTTTATAATACACAAGTAGCTTCTGATATTAAAAATGAAGATTAGATATTAATATTTAAGGATTCTTCTGGTAAATTTAAGGTATTATGGTTAAGTCAATTATTAGACAGTAAAAGTTGGAAATTAATTAATGGTATTTATATTAGTTCGGTTAATAAATTTACACTCACTGTAGAAGATGCTAATAATTAGAGATTTAGTGTAACTATTGATAATGCAGGTAAAGAACTTTCAAAAATTCCTATAGAACAACCTCCAGTAGAATAGTAGCAAGAACTAACTCCAGAACAAATATAGAAAATAAAGGAGGTTCTTAGTAAATTTTGTGATATTGTTGGTGGTGGTTTAGATTGGTCTAAAATGAATAATAAAGAAGAGCTAAGAGAGTTAGCTAATGTTTATGATGAATTAGAAGCTAGTTATATGGATATTCCAGAAATAGCAGATAGTACTGCCTAGTTATTACAATAGATAGAAGAGCTAAAAAATGAATTAAATATATAGCCCTGCAGTAATATTTTAGTCTCTTTAAGACAAATGATTTGATAAATTTTTATTATCTTTGTAAAGATTTTAACATAATGTAAATAATATATTATAAATAATGAGTAAGTGTACTATTAGCGATTCTTTAAATTTTGCTATTATATTTAAAGAGTTTTCAACATTTGATCCTAATTCTGATACTATAGAATCTGTAGCTAGGAGAATAGGTAAAGAATTATAGAAACCCATTGATATGACTGATCCTGCTGCAATTGAATTTGTAGCTTAGAAGTTATCTGAATATTGTAAAATTAGACTTTAGAGTAGGCTTTACAAAGGAACTGCTTTATAGAGGGATAATCTTCAAACTATAATTAATAATGCAAATTCTGTTGCAGAGATAATAGTAAATCCAGAATCAGAATCTAAATTAAATGAAACAAATACTAACATGTAGATCGCTAATTCTCCTGATCCCCAGGAGAATAGCGACTACCTTGTTAGGTAGTTTGTATATAGAGAATTACATGATTTATATCATTCTGCACAAGCAGCTCAACTTGAAATGGAAAAAACTTTTAAATTTGGTTTAATTGGTTCGTTCTTAATTGACTATGAAAATGGTGAAATTATTCAAGGAATTGATTAGTTAAATTAGAGAATTGCAGGTTTTAAACAAAGTTTAGCTGACATAATTACAGAATATTATTGTAAAAAGAGTGGCATATCTGATATAAATTCTCAAAGAATACTATTGTTTAAAGATGGTAAGTATGTTGCTAATTCTAAAACATCTTTAAAAAGTAAAGCACAAGAGTTGTTTAAGACATTTAATGAAGATATGTTAAATGATTTATTCTAGAGACGTACTCAAAGCGATGATGCGTCTTTAGCTTTACGTGCATATAATGCTTGGGTAATGCTTAATAACTTTGATACTCTTGCTAAACATTTCTTAAAAGATACTATACAAATTGATTAGAATAATGTCAATAGAGAAGTTGACATTACTGATAATAAATACCGTATAGTAGATAAAACAGGTCTTGTAAAAACATGGAGAACTAGTGATGATATTAATGCTTTGGATGAACTTGGTAGTATTACTAACCTTATCATAGAATCTATTCCTATGTACGAATATAATCAATACTCAGAGAATGATTCTTTAAAATTAAGTGAATAGAATATGACTCTTGCTGATTTTACCTTTGCATTCTAGCAAGTATTTATGAATGATAAATTAAGAAATCAAGTACAAGAATCTAAGGCTAATATGGGAGAATTTATCCCTAAACTCATCGACACTGCATTGCAATCTGGTTTTTCATTTGGAGCAAATGATAGACTTGTTAAAAATGTTTTATATTCTGTAAAAAGGAGAATTTATACTCTAGATCCTCTAAGTAAAGGATATTCCCTAGCACAAATAATAAGAAACCTATAGAATTAGACTGATTTTGCAGTAGGTAAAGTTCCAAGTTACTTAAATTATGTTTCTTCTGTAATTGATAAAAGTATTTAGAATATATTCTTAAATTATGAATGGGATTATGAATCTAAAACTATAAAAGTAAAAGAGTCTAGAGATACTACTGCAAGCAATAGAGAGTATTCTATTAGACAAGCTATAGAAAATCAAAATCAAGCTTTAAGAAGAACTCCTGAGGAAACCAGAAGACTTGCTAATGTATATAAAATATACAATCCTAGTTCAAATCCTACTGGAGATGCTAGTGGTAAACTCATTCTTGAACTACCTCATATAAATGGAGCTAAATTTAGAGTATATTTTACTAACAAAATAGGCACTAGAGGTAGAGGAGATACTTCTAGTTATTTGAGTAAAATAGAATATGTTAATTCTAATGGGGCTTCTGAAGTAATTTATGGTATTTTAAGTGGTTCAGAAAATGTAAGTGGAAATCCTTATGGGGTATTTAGTACCGATAAATATAATTTAGCTCTTGAAAATACACTAACTTAGTTTGTTGATGACACTTTAAATCAAGGTTTTAAAAATACTCCATATTTATTAGAAGCATTTGCTAAGTTTTTACCTCCTAAAAATGAAAGTGCTTAGTCTAATAGAAAAAGAGAGCTTACAAAATTAGAAGCTCTTATAGAATTAATTCCTATGGCTTCTAGAGTTATAATTAAACATACTATAGAATCCAATCCTGAATATGCTAATTTAGATGAGAATGGTAAATTTATATCTATAAAACCAGATACAAACTTAAATGCATTTTATCAAGGTATTGATGAAACAGATAGAAGCACTTCTCCTAAAACAACTGATGGAATTTCATTAAAAGCCTATTAGGGAACTAGAAATGATAGTCAATGTTTAAAAGCTATTACTCAAGCTCGAATGCTTATAAATGGTGAATTATCAAAAGGAACTGTTAAAAATATCGAAGGTAATTCAGTAGCTACTACTGGTTTAACTAACTTAATGGCTACTACATTTATAGGATGGAACGATTCAAAGAAACGATTAAATGAAGAAGAACAAATAAAGAAAAGAATAGATTTAGGAGGAGGAAGTCAAGACGATTTTAGAGAAGTTGTTGTAGCTAGTAATCTATTTTTAAAACATCCAGAATTATTCTTACGTTATTCTATAAAAGCTGGTGGTAAAGGTCAAGACCCTTCTAATATAAAATCTTATAAGAAGTTTACAGCATCAGAATCTATGCAAACTGCAATGCTCTATGATTTCCTAATGAACTATGGTACTGATGAAACTGGTAACGAAGTAATAGGAAATGGAGTATTAAGATTTTAGCCTACTGTATATTCTGATAAAACTAGAAACTATATTATTGAAATAAATGGTAATAGTGGAGATGCAAACTTAAGATTTATAAATATGGATGCTAACGGATTTAGAAGTCTTCATTATGCATCTCAAAGAGAACTTTATTCTAGGTTAAAAAGAAATCTTGCTAAAGACTATAAAAAGGTTTTATTGAATTTTGTATCTTAGACTGATCAAACAGGAAATAGAATATTCGATATAAATGATTTAGAATTAAATATTCTTCAAGGTGAAAATTATGAAGCTATTTATAACCTAGTTACTAGGAATGGTGGATTATTTGATAGAATTAATAAGCTATTTTCAATTAAATCTCCACTAGTTTCTGGCTATAAAAATGCTAAAGAACTATATAAATCTTTATCTACTCAAAATAATGTAGAATAGATAAATAATATACACTTTGATGATGGTTCTAAAAAAGAATTAAAAGAAAACCAAGTATTAAAACATTACTTTAGAATGTTTACAGATGCTAATGATGATTATTATTGGCATATAGTAAACAGAAATAAATTAAGATTTGCACAAGAAGTAGCTTCTTCTTTAAATTTATTCTATTAGAAAGGAGACACTCCCAATTCTGTAATTGATAATGCATTTAATAGAATAGCTAGCATATTATCTAAAAGAAATGGTACTGACTTTAATACAGAAAAAGCAAAATTAATTGAAGACTGGGTAAATCCTGTAACTGGCAAATTATTAATTGCTCGATTAAATGGTATAGCAGTATCTAAGCAATAGTTACTAGATACTAAAATTGATTTTATAACTGGCCCTGGAGGAATTAGAACTAATAATATAACTCTAAATCCAATTATAGATGCTTTTTTTGCTGCTGATACTTATTTCTCTTAGGAATTTATAAATTCTACTGTAGGAGGCGCATATGTTCATAAGAACAATTTTAAGAGTTTAAATTCTACTGATGAAATTGATAGGCTTGAAGAAGAAGACGCTGGAAGATATCTATCTCAATTTAAACGTATGGTTATTTTCCCAGCAACTATGCACCCATTACACTAGGAAGTACTTGAAGGAACTGCTACTTATTATAATGTAGCCTGCATTGATGATATACCTGCCCATGTTTGGGATTATAAAAAAGGTTTAGATGGAGATGATATAGATGCTCATGATGGTGCTGGTTTCTGTGATCCAGTAGTCTCTGAATATGAAAATGGTTCATTAGAAGGAGCTCATGCTGGTGATGTAAAAAAACCTATCGGCCACTACTTTAATGATATTTATGGAACTTCATCTCTACTAAAATATGCGCTATTCCCAGTATCTAATGAACAGGTTAGAAATTCTTCGAGAGTTGAATTAATAACAGAAAGAGATGATAATGGAGTTATAATCAATTAGAGGCCTGCTTCTAACGGAGATCCTCGTGAAGGAATACAATTAAAAAGGACTCGTTATAAAATGAGTAGTGTAAGTTGGTATTCCGTTATAGATATTCCAGGGTTAGAAATTGATATTACTAAAAAATTTAATGGAAGATCTATATCTATGTCTGAATTAGCTTCTCAATATTATTGGGACCCTAATTTAAACACTTATATAAGAATAGAAAGTATAAAAAAGACTGGAGAAGATATTTATACTATAACAAGAGTTCCAGTAAGAGAAGATGGTTCTGAAATAATTCCTAGAACTCCATATGGAGAATTAGATATGAATATATTATAGGAATTACAAGAAGTTAGAAGAATCGATAACAATTTTGCTCTTTGGATGGCTCTTGGAGCTGAATGGTCTTGTTCACTTATAGATGGTAAAATGGTTGAAGACGAATCTTCAATCAAGAATTTAGCGTTCTTTGGTAATAATGTTGGATTTGTACGTCACCAAGGAAATTAGGTTGGAATGGAATTTATACGTGAAGATTCCACTAAACTTGGTATACTTGGTAAGAACATCCATTAGGATGAAAATGGGTACTATACCTTCGATATGCCTCTTACATAGAAAGATGTATTCTAGCCTTTAAAATATGCTGGTATTCACTATCTAGTAGGAAAATCTGCTGTAAAGAGTGGACAAACTAATATGAATAGTACTATGTCTTGGTATGATAATACCCCTCTAAGATCTAAGAGAATGTCTACTTCTAATTTTGGTATTCAAATGGATGCTGACCACCATGCTGACGATTCAGAATTAAGCGAAATGACCCAGGTTATTTCAGCTCTTGAAGCTAATGGTTGGGGTCACGAATTGGCAAAATTTGTATACACTGACTTAGGTAATATAGTAGCTCAAAGTATGGCTGCTAATACAAAAGCACTATAGAATTATTTTTAGACTGGTAATACCAAAGAAATATATAGAATATTAGGTAAAGCTCTTTTATCTGCATATTCTGAAGAAGAATCTGGTAAAGCTAATTTAACAGATGCTATTGTAAGAAATCTTCAAAAAGAAATAGAAAATTCTACTGATATAGTTACTGCAAGTACTAGTTTACCAATGAGTAATAATGATATTATGAACGATATCATTAAAACTGTAACAAGTAAAATTAATAAATCAGCTATTAAACGTAAATATGCTGGTATGGGTGCAGTTATGGTTCCTGCATATAATCTTATAAAAGTGTATAAGATGAAAAATGCAGAAGGTAAATTTATAGATACTTTGTAGGGTAGGGCATTTAAACAAAAAGTTGATCATCTAAGTGATACTTTTACAGAATCTCCTGTAGTTGAAAGTGCAGATTTAGATTTAGGAGGTTCTTATGTACTTGTAGAAAATACTTCTATAGGAGAAGGAATGCCTTTATTTGAATATACTATTAATGGAACTACCTATTATATAGGTTCTACTTATGAAGAAGGTTCTGTAAAAATAAGAGTTTATGATTCCAATGGTACTTTTAATCAACAAGCATCTGAAAATATATTAACTGATGATATTAGGAAAAGATACCTACGATCTATAAATCAATTAAGAAGGTATTAGATTATATCACAACATAAAGATGTTAAGATACCTATAACATTCTAGTTTAGTTAGGATTTAGCAGCTAGATCTACTGTATATGCTCAGGCACTACAAAGAATGTCTGCATTTACTAATTCTGATAACATAGAAAAATATGCTCCATCTTATGTAGATGTTTTAAATGAACTTGCATCTAAAAAACCCGATGAAAGGGATTCTTTACATAATTCTTTAGTTTAGGCATTATGTCAAGACTTAGGTCTAAGTGAATTAGAAACTGAGATTATGTCAATTCCTTCTGAAGGACTATAGTTACCTTTAGCAAGAATAGAACTTGATTCTTTAGAAAAGTATGATAGAATGCGTTCTTCTAATTTCTTATTTAGACAAGATTATACTGTTGGACGCAACCTATAGCCCGCACGAACCACATTTACTGTAAATGGTAGAAAGTTTAATATATTCGATGTTAAATAGGTTCGAGACAGGATGGAGTTTAATAAATTCTTGTAGGATTATAAAAAATCTCCTAGTAAATATTCTATATAGTCTGTAATAGATAATATAAAGGATATAACTAGAGAGCATGGTTATAGTGAAAGAGCTATATCTCTAAAAAATAAAATACTTGCTTTAGTAGATTAGAGCAATATTTCTACTTATTTAGGTGACACTAGAGAATCTAGAGGATATATCAAGAGATATTTACAAGCTATTGATACTGAACTTGAAAAGGGTGTTATAGATGCTTTTAAAGCAGTTCATGCAGGAGGAACTATTCAAATAAAAGACAAAAATTCAAATATCGTAACTTTACAAGTTGATAAAGGTTCAGCAGAAGTTAGAGATGCTGAATTAATAATGTCTAAAGCATATGCTACTAAATTCGGTATAAAAGTAGGAGACAATGTTAGTGATATAGACTTTAAATATTTCCGTAATTAGTTAATTGATAACTTTAGAGCAATATAGAGTAGTTTATATGATATTGTTTTAAGAAGATCTAATGGAAGACATACTTATATAGTATCTTCAGCTAATGAAAGCAATCTTACAAATGCTGGGTATGAATTAATAGAGCCTAGTACATTTACTGACCCAGATACTGGAGAAACAGTACGTCTTGATGAGGATACCAAAGAAGAAATGTCTTCATGGAACAATTGTAAATTATATAGAGATGCCGCTGGTAACGAGTTTGTAGTTACTGATGACATCAAATAGTTTATTGATGATGATTCTTATACATCTTGGTCATTAAATCCATATATTCAAACTGATGAGGATGAGAAACATTATGCTGAATATGTGGAAAGTATAAAACAAATCATAGCTAATATTTAGGATTGGAAAGGTCAAAATCCTATTACTCCTGAATAGTTTATAGAGATATGCAATAGCTTTAATCAAAATAATTTAGGCATCGATAGCCAAGAAGTTAATAATTTTAAAGCATAGTTATCTGTAGTAGTATCTGGAGAGGACTTCTTATTATTAAAGAGGTTTATAGATAAATCTTTAAAAGATGTTCTTAAAAGAAAATTAACTGATAATCCTGCTATCGTTTCTTTAATGGCATAGTTAAATGAAACTAAGTTACCTGAAGTTGATTATTATAATTTTAAATCTCATCTAAATCAAGCTGCAAATAAGAAATTTGTTTCATTCTAGGAATCTCTAAACTTAATTGCTGCTCGTATTCCTTCTCAATCTCTACAATCATTTATGAGTATGAAAGTTGTAGGATTTACAGAATCTGAGGAAAACCGTGCATATGTTTCACACTTCCAGGCTTACTTACAAGGATCTGACTATGATATTGATAAAGTATATCTAATGGGTAGTGAATTTACAGAAGACGGTACTTATATAAGTTGGTCACCATTATTTGATTTTTATTCAATAAAGACTTTGGAAAAATCGCAAGAATTTCCAATGCCTAATGGTCAAATTTATAGGATAATAACTCGTTCTGAAGATAATAATGTTATGCCAGAGGATTCTGTTGATATTAGTTCTTTATTAAAAGAAACTTTTGATGCAAGAGAATTAATGATATAGACTAAATAGAATCCAGAATTATCTAAAGAATAGAAGGAAAATAGTATAATAAATTATTTAGATAAGTTAAAAAAATTAATTACCTTTGTACAATCTTCTAAAACAAATAATCTATTTGTAGATTCTAATATTGGAAATGCAGACTTCAAAAAATTTGCAAGAGGAATTGAAAGGTTAATTAATAGTCATACTCAATATCTTACTAAAATAAAAAGTAAAGATAAACTTCTAAAAATTACTAAAAACTCAGTTACAGCTAGAATTTATCAAATATCAAGACTACCAGAAAATACTTATGCAGCATATAGTCCTATTGAAATGGAGACATCTCAGGAAGCTGCTGTATATTCTACTATGGGAGAAAGTGAAAGATCTTATAATACTATGAACCCTGCTACTAAATTCCATATGATGGAATAGAATATGATGGGTAAAGATGGTATTGGTATTGCTGCTGTAGGTGTTAAAGTACTGTTTGCATTACAATTTTATTATAATGAAGCTCTTAGAGGTAATCCAAGTGAAGTAGATTCTCCTGAATTCAAAAGATAGCGCAATGCTTATTTTGAAAAGAGATTTAATGGATTATCTAATATAGACGGTACTATCAATGTTGATGTAGCAAAAAATATTATAGCTAATGTAAATTGGGAAGGTGAAGTTGGTTTATCATTATTTAGACAAAGAATTCTAGATAATATAGAATAGATAAACTAGTCAATACGCAATTTAGAAAATTCACCATTCTCTGATTCTTAGAAAGCATCTGAAAGAGCACGTCTTGAATTCTAGAAAGAAATAGTTGAGCTCTAGCTAAATTACATGACTGATAGTTCTCTTGTAAACAGTTCTTTACTTTCTGCTGCTACCGATAATGCTAAAGAGCTTATTCTTGCTAAGATTAATGCTAATCCAGACTTAATGAAAGTTTATATTTACGGTATTGTAATGGGAATTGATTTTAATGACATTGCTCATTTAATGACTTCAAATACTGTAAATACTATTACTGCTTTAAGTGAAAAGAATATATTTGATGAGTATGAAGGATTTAACAATCTAAATAATACCTTAAGAATAATTCAAAATGGATTAGATATAGATAAATATTTGCCGAAAGGTTGGAAGTCTATAATTGATTCACCTAATCCTACAGCAACTTCTGGAAATAACATAATTTAGTTATTACAGGTATTTACAATCCCAGAATTTGCTAAAAAAGACAATGATTATCAATGTTTACCAAGAGAATTATAGACATTATTTGATACTGAACAAGGTAATTTTAATGATATAGCTAGTAAATATTTAGGTATAATTGATACTATTAAACAATAGCTATCCTCTATTAAATCTACAGACGATTTATTTTAGCATAAAAGATTCATGTATCAAATTCTTGATATATATGAAGAATTCTTAAATAGAATCAAAGATATGGATATTAAATAGTTAAAACTATTTATTGAAATGTATGAATCTGCTGAAGAATTAAGTGAACTTGGTAGAAATTTGGGTATCAATCAAGGTATTAAAACTTCTATGGCAGAAAAAATGACTTATCTGGATTCTGTAGAAAATGCTTTTGAGAATAGGTTAAGAAAAATAAGAACTGAAGTAAATAAAATAAAACAACAAGGTAATACTTCTTATAATTTCTTGATGTGGTGTATTGATCATAATAAAGAAAGATACGCTAAGTTCTATCCAGAACCAGAGGCAGTTATTTCAGAAGTAGTTCAAAAAGCTGATAAATTAGGAATTCTAACAGATTTTAATATATTTAATTTTATGTATGATCCTGATTATCAAGAAGCTGCTGTCGATATGTATGATTTAGTTAAAAAAACTTTAAATAGATTGGATGTTATACGAACAGTTCCTCATTTTAAAGCAATGATTCAAACAGCAGTTGATGATTTTATGTTATTTGATAAGTGTATATCTAAGGTTGATATTCTTTATAATTTTGCTCATAAGTTTAATAAAGAAGATTCTTCATCGTTAAATTCTAGAGATAAAGAAAGATTCTATAGGGATATGCAAAGTTATATTGACGCTAAAATAATAACTAAATTCTTCAAGGATAATAAAAATTCTGATGTAGTAACTTCTGTAAGAATAACTGATGGTAATTTTGTTGATAAAAATTGGAAACTTCAAAAAGTTCAAGGGGAACATATAATTGATTTATCAACAATGGAAGGTTAGGCTACATTTAAATTATGGATGGAAACTCAAGTAATTCCTAATCTAAAGAAAGGATTTTTAAATGATGCAAAGACTGATATAAGATATACTATAGGATAGAATGACTTTATATAGGGATTAATTATAAATAGTACTAATAGAACTCTTACAGGTCATCTTAAGTATCTTTATACTTTACCTATAAATATGATGGATACTCAATCAGACTATGGTAAAAATATGTTAGTTAAATATACCTCTGCTTTTGATAAATTGAACTATGATTATAATGGAATTCCTATAAAATTATTATTCTTCTACTATAATTTATTAGTTAATAGAGGAGCTATGGGATAGTTATCTTTAACTCCTATATTTAAGAATGCAGTTTTATAGAATGAAGGAAATAATGAAATAAATAAATTCTTCAAGTGGGAAGGATAGATGGATTCTATGGGAACTTTATCATAGGAAGATATAGATTACTATGACATGTTACTATCTTGTGCAGTTGAAAAATCCCAAACCTGGCTAACCAGTAAAAAATCTAAAAGCGGAAAATATCCTACTTTTGTAAAAGTAAAAGATTATAAAACTGGACTATATAAAATATATAAATTTAACCCAGATTTATTAAGCAACGATAGTCAGAATTATTCAGAAGATGATTATTCAGATGATACAATTTATGAAGCATTAGGAGGTGATATTGAACAAGATAACTTCAACGCTCCTCCTGTAGGATATTCAGAATTCCAAATAGGACCTTATAATTCAATGGCCTTAGAAGATATAATAGATTTAATGCCTTATTTAACTACTGATATGCAATATGTAGAAGCAGTAAGTTTCTAGGAAAAATTATTAAGATTAATTAATCAAGGTAAAATTTTAGCATATAATAATTGTGAATAATTGTAAACCGACGATAATAATAAATAATGTAGAATATGCTTCAGAGAAGAGGATAGATTCATCTTCTTCTCTGGAAGCTATTGTACAATCTCTTTTAGCAGATCCACAGGTATTTGCTTCTATTAAAGAAGCCTTAAATAATCCCTTAAATGGTACAGCTAATTTAGAATCATTTAATGATTTAGTGCATGTTATACCTTCTAACAGTGATTTAAATAAAGTTACTGAATTTTTAGGAACTACTGGTAGAACTTATCAACCAGTATTATATTCTATATAGTCAGCTATAAATATTATAAATAAATTTGGAAAACCTAAAATATTATGGATTGACGGGGATATACAATTGAAAGGAATATCAATTCCAAAATATCTTGTAAGTAATATAAGTGAAGATTTAATAATACTTAAATCTCATAAACTTGAAGACATTAATAATACTCTTCAAGAATATATTTATAATGTAGTACTTGGAAACGAAGGTGGAGAATTACTTGATATAATAAATTAGAGATTTCCTAATAGTAATGGAAATGATAGAATATCTAAAGTAATAAATAGTTTATCACCTTCTAATATATTTAGCAAACTATTATATGATGAAGAATTTAATAAGTTTATAGACACTCCTAAAAGTGCTACTGATAAAAAAAGAACTTTACGCCAAGAATTAAATGAACATATTCAAGAAATGTTATCTAATAAAGATAAAACCTAGCCTAAATATTTTAAGTTAACTAGAGTTATATCTGGAGGACAAACAGGTATTGATATGTTAGGTGTTCAAGTTGCTAAGAGTTTGGGATACGAAACTGGAGGCACTCTTCCACCAAGAATGAAACAAGAAACTCATACAGTTGTAATAAATCCTGATACTAATGAAACTAAAACTGTATATGGATTAACTCCTAAAGAAGCTTATGAATACGGTTTTTAGGAAATTAGTCCTTATGTATAGAGTATTCATGAGAGAAGTGATAGTGATTATGTACCTAGAACTGAAGAAAATGTAAAAAATTCTGATGGAACTATTTACTTTTTAGCTTCAAAATATGATATAGAAGAAGCTAATAGATTTATAACTGCTGGAGTAAGATCTGATAATTTAAGTGGAGGTTTTGTTGCCACATATAATGCTGCTAAAAAATTAAATAAACCTTTTAAGGTTATTGATTGGCAAAATCCAGGAAAAGCTGTAGAAGAACTACAACAGTGGATGAAAGATAATAATATCAGAACCCTTAATATTGCTGGTAGTAGAGGTTCTAGTTTAACTCAAGATGACTTAACTAAAATAGAAGAAGTTATCAGAGTTTCACTAGACCCAAGAGCTTGGATTGAAAGAAAGTTAGAAGATATAATCAGTTATCAAAGTAACCCCTATACAAGAACTGATTTTCCAGAAGAACTTAGCGAAGAAGTAAAGGATGTAGCTACTAATACTCCTATAAGTATGTTTATGGATTATGGAAATAATTCTAGAGATGGTTTAAAATCTAAATCTACTTTTGAAGCTATTCTTAGAGGAGAAAGAACCTCTACTACAAGATTTAATGATACTAGAGGATAGTCACAATTAATTGATGATCTAGTAAAAAAATTATACGTTGAAGGTGTTAATCCTATAATAGCTATATATGATACAAAAGAGGATATGAAAAATCCACATAATAGATAGAATAAAAATATTATATATGCTCAAGTCATAGGAATACATGATATTACTTTATAGATGGCTTAGGATTTAAAGGATGGAAAACCTGTTACTATATCCATAGATGGTGTAAAGCAAGATTTTGTACAAGCATGGACTAGTTCTGAAGGATGGTCAGAAAAACATTTAAGGACTGACGTAGCTTCTAAAATACTAGCTAATAAAATTCCTGGTAAATGGATTAGATATAGAATGTTAGATGCAGAAATCGGAAATCCTCCTAAATTTGGTAATAGAGCTACTACTTTTATAGTTGCAGGAACTGACATAAAATTTGACGGTTCTTTAAAAAGTTTAACTGATGCTTTATTAGATAAAAAAGGTGTAAAGCAAATATCAAAACAACAAAGAGAAGCTTTAAGAAAACAGGTTCAAATAGTATTTGATAGAATGCCTCAATTAAAAAAGGTAGTAGAAGATGCTGGAGGTAATTTAGATGAATATTTAGATTATTTATTGTAGGTATACCCTGATTCTGTAGAGAAGTCTATATATTGGCACGGAACTGATTCTGATTTTAGTGGTGGTTTTAAAACAGCGCAACGAGGTAGAGGATCTGGTGCTCCTGAAATATAGGGAGATGAAGATTTTTATTTAGCTAGATAGCCTTGGACAGTTCTCCAATATGTTAGTGGAGTAAATAGAAAAGGGTCTGATACAAATGGATTTGGTCATTGGAATAAATTATGGTGGGAATTAAAAGAAATAATGTCCAATGGTCGTAGAGAAAATAATGCATGGAAAGAATTAGTTATAGGGGATGATCCTAATAGTGTTAGACAAGAAATTCCAAATAAACGTGGGGAATTTGATTTATCAAAAGGTCATGGTAAAACTTTATAGCAAAGAAAAGCTGATTATGGATACCAAAATAAAACAGATAAAGAATTCTTTGAAGAAGTGTTTGGAATACGCTGGGGAGTAGATACTTTTAACACCTGGGTATAGAGAAACTCAGATATATTTAAAAGACTTGAAAGAATCCCTAATGAAAAATTACCTGGCAGAAAGTCAAATACTGGAGGTATATATCCAGTTATAATAAATACTTAGAATCCTTATAGAGAAAAAGGTTAGAATACTTACTATGAGGAATAGAGGGGTGTAATGACTCTTGTTAAATAGTAGGGTAATGATGCAATATTAGGAGAAAGAACTGATAATGAATTTGGTTCTGATGTAGCAATAGTATTAAATAATCACGATAATATTTATTTTTTAGGCACTTCCACAGATATACAAGCTTATAAAATATGGAGGTCTTCTAAAGAAAATACTACTGATATTAAAAAGAAAGCTGAAGGTCTAGCTGAAAGAATTCTAACAGGTAAAGATAGCCTAGGAAATAATTTAGACAATCCTTAGTAGGATTTATTAAAACAAATAGACGAATTTATAGGTTGTAATTAATTATGTATTGTGTTAATAAGAATCATCCAGATTTTATTAATCTGGTAAAAATAACAGGTCTTACTGACATAGAAGTTGCTGCTATGGTAGGAGATTACTTTGAAAAATATCAAGAATTTCCTACCGTAGACCAATTTCTACAAAGATCGACTACTGAAAAAGCATTAGCTAAAGAATATAATTTAACTAAACGTGGAGACCATTATACTTTAGATAATGGTTAGGAATTTGACATCCCTAGTATCAATAATAAATATAGAGATGTAGAAGTACAAGCAGTCAGTTATCCTTTGCTAGGTGATCGTATTGTTATAAAACCTAGAGCAATTTTAAATAGAGATTTGAAAGGTCCTGAAAGTCAAATGTTGCCTACACCTGTAGGTACTACATAGGATATATTCCCAATTTATAAAGATCCGAAATATAATTACTACCTATACTAGTTCGGTAGCACTATATATAGAACTCCTTGTCGAGTTTCAAGGCCTACTTTGTTAGTAAATTATCCTTCCTATAAGACAATTATAGAAGCTCAAAATGATCTTAGTACTTTGCCTTTTGTAAATAAAACTTACTCGGTTATTAGTAGTATTAATGAGAATTTAAATAAGCTACAGCAAGGACAAGAGATTACTATAGAATCTAACGAGCCATTACCTTCTTCTGTAAGGATAAACAAAAGGGCCTTTTATTCTGATTATTAGTTCGATGAGTCTATAGATGACCCATATCAAAATAATAATGGTACTATAATAATAAATCCTAGATATATAGAACAACCTGAATAGCTAGAAGAATATATTTTAAAAGCTCAAGGTTATAATTAGGAATTTATAGACTGGGTTTTATAGGGAGATACTGTAGACTATGAAATAATTCAAGTAGATACTAATAAATATACCGTTAGAAAAGCAAATAATACTACGTATAATGCTGAAGATATGCCTGTTGTACCTCCTGTACGTACTTTTAAACAAAAGAATAATGATAGGTTAAATACAATTTTAGATAGGCTTGAAAAATTGTATGGTGTTAAATTTCACAGAGTTACAACTGCACATCTTATGTAGGGAAGTTTTAACAGTATAATAGAAAATGCCACTAGTATTAATGCCTTTATATTAGATGGTGAAATCTACATAAATATGGATCGCGCATCTAGTGATGCCCCTATACATGAAATATCTCATATTATATTAGGATCTCTTAAATTTACTAATCCTAATATGTACTATAATATAGTATCATCTGTAGAATAGTTAGAGGATTATTAGCAGAGACTTGAACAATATCCAAATCGTTCTAGATCAGATGCTAATGAAGAAATATTTGTAGATATGTTCGCTAAACATTTTACACAAGGTACAGACTTACCTTTAGACAAATTAACATAGGATAAACTCGAGTATGAAGTAAAACATACCATAGATTCTGCAATATTTCCAAATACTAGTACTACTAAAGGAACTACTGTAGATATTATGAATAGTACATTCGAAGAAATAATGGATATGTTTGGAACTTGTATTAATAGGGATGCTTTTATACAAGCTTATGAAGGCAATTCTGTATATAATAGAAAGTTAGCAAATCTTAAAGAAGAACTTATAAAAAGAGGAGATTTAAAAGAATACTGTACTGATGGACCAAAAGGTGGTAATATATCTTATGTCCATAAACGAATAAAAATTAAATAATTATGAGTAATTGTGTATATAATTTATTTGGAAGACATTTTGGTTCAGAACTTGATTTAGATAATTTCTTATTTACTTATAGAAATTCTCTAAATTTAGATAATATAAGTGATATAGTATTTAGTCAATCACCAGCATAGACTAATGCTGTTAATTCTTTATTCAATGCCTAGAGAGAAGCTGTACAAAGATTAGAGTAGAACGGTGAATTAGGTAGAGTTGTAAATGAAATTAAATAGCGTAAAAGAAATGGTGATCGTATAACTCCTGAAGAATAGGCTCTTGCAGATAATTTCTATGGAGTTAACTATGCATTAGGTTAGTTGGATAATTAGTATAAACAAGAGTCTGATGGAAGACGTCCTAAACTTACTACAGAGTTTGATGAAAGAAACTACGCTTTAAAATTATTTGAAGAGTGGCACAATCCTAATGCAGAACCTAATTAGAGAGGTATATAGGGTAAGATTCTTGAAGTATTAAATAAAATAAGTGGTAGTACTTATGAAGCAGGAGATATGCCTGATGCTGATATACCTGAAAATACTAGAAATAATGTAAATTTACCTATATAGTAGAGGTATCCAAAATCTTGGGATATTTTTTAGAGGTATATAAAATAGTATTGGCTAGGTTTAGGAGCAGCTGGTAGTGCTGTTCACTATGTTGCTGAACAATTCTGGAGAAATAATGGTAATGTAAATGTAACTCAAGTATATAATGATTTATTGAATGAAGTACCTTAGTTAAGAGGAGTGCAAGCTTTTGACGAAAGTGTAGTAGGAAGTATACTATCTACTATGGCACAGCTAAAAGCAATGTTAATTAAACAACATACAATAAATGGAGTAGAACCTCAATTTTTTCCTGAATTTGTTATAACAGGCGATCTTATAGAAGGGGCTATGCCAGGAAAACCTGGTGCAAAGTTAATGGGTATTATTGACTTGTTAGTTGTTGATGCGAATGGAGTACCTCATATATATGATTATAAAACTTCTGATAAAGAACCTTCTAAATGGGTTCAAGCAAAAGAGGATGCTTTTCAAAGTCAAACTGGTGCTTATCGAGAAATGCTTCGGGCATGGAAATTTGATGTTGACAATACTAGAATAGGTATTATACCATTACTAATGGATAATTTTTAGCTGGACGAATCATTAAAACCATTCTTTAGAGGAATAATTTGGGAAAGTTATCAAGAAGATAGCCCTACTCGCAGTATTATGTATCAAGATGGTAGAGATAAATTAAATCCTGGCAAAGAATTTGTACGTTCTATGAAACATTATCTAGCTACAGAAAACTCTGCTAGAAAATGGACTTCTAAAGAAACTAATGATTTTATAAATAAATTTTCATATTATCTAAGAGCTATGTTTCCTAATTATAATTTTTAGGAAGAGCTTACTGAAGCTAGTATTAAAGATATTGTTAGATATGCTAGACATGATAGAAATACAGGTAAATGGTTTTTACCTACTCCAAATCCTGATGATAGACAGTATTTTGATTCTAAAGAGGATATAACTGAAAGTGCTATTTTAGATTACCATGAAAAAACCATTAGACATAATAGAGATACTCTTTCTGGTATGAAAACAGCTATAAAAGATGCTGTTAATGATGGTAATACTGATAGGTTACCAGAAACTCATCATGCTTTAAATGGTCAAAATGACAGAGATTGGTTCTTAAATAATTTTAAAAGATATTGTAATGGTGAATGGGAATACGTTGAATGTGGACCTTTAAATGATGCTAATATAATTATCTTAAAAAATAAAGAATTAGGTTATTTTGATTTTATAGGATTATCTGCTATATCATTAGATACTGAATTAGAATTTTCACCTGGAAATCATACTGTATTCGGTAGTTTTGAAGGAGACATTACTTCTTAGTATTATGGAGTAGATGCTTTAGAATCTAATGTAGGCAACATAGAATTAATGAAAACTTGTCTTGCAATTAACTTAGCAGCACAGTCTTTACTATTTAAAGGAGAAAAAGTAGGAAATATTCGAGTTATGAACCCTCACCTACAACAAGGAAGAATGCCTACAAGTAAGTAGACACTTGATAATTTTAATCAATTGTGCAACTTGTTAAATGAACATGAAGAAGTAGGTAATAAACTCGAAAATAATTTTGCCAATTATAAAATTGAAGTCTTAGACGCATCGAGTAAAGCTAGGCTTACAATTATGGAATTAGCAAATAAAATTGGGACTAGAAGGTATAAAGCTATTGCTTCTAAATATGAGAAAACTGGTGCTCAAATACGTATGACTTTAGATGAATTAAATCAAGTGCGTAAAGAATTAGAAGCTGCAGATAATAACCTTGCAAGAGGTAAAATTAATACATCAGAACCACAAGGACTAATGTATTATACTGTAATGCAAGCTATTGCAGAAATAAATGGTGCATTCTATACTCAAGAACTAAGAAACGGTAAAAAAGCTTTAATGAATATTACTAATCCAGAGGTTATGGATAGTCCCAATGTACGTAAATTACATACTGTAGTTAATAATGCTAATATGCAATTTACTACTAAACTTAATGAATATACTGCAGAATGGAGAAAGAGGTTTAAGAAGTTTAAAAAAGATATGGGATTAAACGATGCTTTTAATCAAGGACGTCGTTATATGCTTGATTCTGATTATTATTTATTTCAAAATATGTGGGAATATAATAAAGAATTAGGTATATTTAAATTTAAAGACCCCTGGGACGCTACTAATGATTTAAAAGCTCCTGAACGTGAATTGTTGAAATGGTACCTTGAAGCTTAGTGGGAACTAAGATTTAAAGGCACTCAAAATTATACTGAAGAAAACCATTCTAATATGAGAGCTGATCGTAATAGTTCATATTATGATGTACCTCTACTAAAAGCTGAGAATCAAGAGAAAATTGTAAATGGTAAAACTAAAGGTATGGTTAATTGGTTTAAACGTACTATGTAGTGGTTTACACATTTTAACGCTAAAGCATCTGAAATGATATAGAAGGCTCATAATGAAGATGATTTAAAATTACAGAGAGCTAATGCTGAAAATTATAAAATGATAGATAGGTTTGAATATAGTGAAACTGGTAATAGAATGCGTCTAATTCGAGAGAATGATGAGTATTATTTTTCACATAGTCTTGATCGTATATTCTATAATTATGCAGCAGTAAAACTTCGTAAAGAAGTTATGGATGAATATCTTCCAGTAATGAAAGCAGTTTTAATTTCACTAAAAAGTCAAGAGTTGTTAGATGGTCTAAAATTAGGAAATTTAACCGAGTATGTAGGAGATTATATACAAGCAAAGGTATTAGACTAGTCCTTAATTCCTGAAGATTACAGAGGAATTTCCCAAGTAGCTGGTAATTTAAAAATGGCTACTACTATGGGAGCTTTAGGTTTTAACCCTAAATCTGGTTTATTCCAGGTATTTGAAGGAGTATTTAAAAACTTTAGCAGATCTTATTTTAAACCTATGGGTGAAAACTAGTTTGGTATTAAGGAATATTTATCAGCCATGAGAGAACTATTTGGAGATACTCCAAATCATTTTAAAACTGTATCTATGGGACAACTTCTAAATGAACAATATAGCATTAATGACTAGGATGTTAATTAGAAAGCTGATAGATTACGTGAAGGATAGAACTCTCTTACTTTTATGGGTAAAGCTATGTGGCTAGTAAGTGCTCCAGACTTCTTAAATAGAATGGCCATATTTATAGCTCAAATGAAGAAAGATGGTTGTTATGAAGCTCATGAACTTGATCAAAAGAATATGACTATTAAATATGACTTTAAAAAAGATGGTCGATTCAAAGTATTTAATAATCCAAATGCTGATAAAAATTCATTATAGTATAGGAAACAAAAAGCTTTATATGAAAGAATGATTCAGTAGTTTAATCAAGAAGGTTATACTACTATTGATTAGAGAACTGGAGAAATTCGACGTCTTGAAATAGGGGATGATTTGCCTCAAGCATATACAAATAAAGAAGCTCGTAGTATTAAGTCTTTTGCAGATTAGCTATATGGATATTATAACCATGAGGATAAGATGCTTCTAAATAGCTATCTTTTAGGTTCTATGTATACTCAATTTAGAACATACTGGTCTTCTCTTAGAAATAGATGGTGGTTAAAAGGACAAGTTTATAACCAAGGACATTGGGAACAAATGAAAACTCGTGATGGAGAACTTGTTTATAAAAAGGTAATCACTACTGAAGATGGAGAATAGCGAGTAGAACTTGTTTGGGGAGATGAAGCTGATCCTAATACAATGGACCCTGCTATGGATTGGAAAGGGCATTATCAAGAAGGATATTGGCAATCATTTGTGTCTTTATGTAAAGCTACTATATTAAATTTTGATAGTGATAAAGGATTCTTAGAAAGATTTAAAGATTGGCAAACTGGTAATGGAGATGAATCAGTTGGAACTATGAGACGCTCTAATATGAGTTTAATGATTCATGATTTAGGAGTATATGCATTAATATCATGGTTAGCAGGTATACTACTTGGACTACTGAAAGAACAAAAGAAAGATGATAAATACAAAAACTTAAGCACATTAGATAAAATGGAGCGAGATTTTGCTAAAACATTTGCTCTTTCTATGGCATCCTCAGTAGAAGATTTAGGTGCTTTTAAAGACTTAATAAGCCCTATTACTGATTGGACACCTCCAAGTTTAAAATTTGCAACTAATGTATATAAAGATACTAAAGAGTGGATGTCTGGTGATAAAGACTTTAGTAAAGTAATGTCAGAAAATATCGGTTTAATTAGACAGACAGAAAACGTTCTGTTCTTATAATAATAAGACAAAAAAATAGGGGGAACACAGTCATCACGACTATGTTCCCCCATTTTGTTAAATAGCAAATCCAATTTTCTTTTGTTCTTTTACTCCTGTTTCTTTAGTATAATTAAATACCTCACATAAAGGCATTTCTTTAGGTTCAGCTTTTATACCAAGTTTATCAAATAAAACTTTTACTTTATCCTTAGATAAATCTCCAAATTCATATTTTACTTTTAATCTACCTTTTCTTAATATTGCACTATCAATATTAGTCAATTCATCATTAAAAGTACATATAAATTTAAGATTTAAAGAATCCCCCAGTATACCATCTGATATATTCAATATAGGAGTAATCAAGTTATTATAACTAGTACTTCTATCTTTAAGAATTACTTCACAATCTTCTAATACAAACACTGAATTCTTACAATTAAATAAGAAATCCATAAAAGGTGTTGTATTTATTTGTGAAAACATAGAACTATCTAGCCAGAAGAATTTTATATCTGGATTATCTTTTATAAGTTTTCTTATAAAATAAGATTTACCAGTTCCAGGTTTTCCATGTAATAATATAAGAGAACTTTCTTTACCTTGTACTTCCTCTTCTATTTTATCATATGGGAAATCATCATTATAATTTGTTTCAACGTCAACTTCTGCTTCATTAATAGGTAATAATTTTACATTAAAATTACCTCTAGCGTCAACTGATACAAACTTTAGATTTGCTTGATCTGGACACTCCTCTACGATACAACTAATAAGTTCTTTACTTTTCTTTAGATTTTTATTAAAGATAGTCCCTCTAAATACTATAAAATCTTCTGTAACAACTAATTTGTATGTTTTCCAGGTATGAACATAACAATTAAAATTGTTAATAATATTATGGATAGTTTTGTCTACATCTATCTTTCCTTTTGGATGATATTCTCCATCTTCATCCCAATTTTCGTCTAGATTTCGTTCTTCTTTTGTAATTTCATCAAAGAAATACATAACATTTGGAACTCCTCCATATATCTCATGAAATAACATATAACAATATTCATCATCGTTATTAGATTCCAGAGTTATAGGATACTGTCTAGAAGCTAGTCTATCCATAGCATTTAGTGTTTGTCTTTCAAGATCTCTTTCTAATGTTTCGTCTTTTATCATTTGTCTAATTCAAATTGTAAAGGTTCGTATGCTTCATTATAAGACTCATCTACAATAGAAACCGTAGAAAATATAGTATCACATTCTGGATATTTATTCAATCCATGCTGAGATGAATGTATATGACCAGATATAGATATTTTTGGACTGTGATCTAATATACTACTATATAGTATAGTATTTCCTGCTCTTTCTCCAGAATAATATCCTTGTTGTATAACACCAATATCTCCTATGTTAGGAGCATCATGAGTTAATATTAAATCACAATTAAAAGGCATACTTGAATATTTTATTCTTAGGAATCCATCAGGAGCCATAAAAGACCAATTTCCAAATATTTTACACCAAGGAGAGCCCCAAAATAAATATGTTTTACCATCGCTACCGATATATTCTACAGATTCATCATCTAAGAATTTTATTTTATTATCTGTAGGTTTATATAATATATTAGAGTATCTAGCTTTATCATAATAGCAGGATTCCCCTATAAAATCATGATTTCCCCAAACAGCAAAAACTTTATCACAATTTAATGAATTTATCCAATTACTAAATTGCTTTTTTAACCATTTTTCACTTTTAGGAATATTTCTTTGAATATTTAAAGGTAAAATATCTCCGCAAATAAATAATACGTCGAATTCCTCAGTTATCTGAGGTAAAATTCCGTGTAAATCACTTATAGCAATACATTTAATCATTTTTTAAATTTTGTAATTCTTCTTCAAGACCTTCTTGAATTGTATGTTTAGCGAAAGTTTGAGAATACATAAGTCCGACAAAATACCTGATTAAATCATGCCCAGAAACACCATCCTCTTCATGAAAATCTACTCTAGTTTTTAAACCGTCTATACAAATTTCAACATATCCATTCATAATTTTTTTAAAATTAAAATAAAGCCTTCTAACGAACTTTTATATTGAAGACGATAAGTTTATCATCTACAAAATTTAAGTTCATTAGAAGACTTCTAAAGTACCTTAAAATTAATTTTTAATCCCAAACTCCGAAGTTCAAAGTTCCACCTTTAGATTGGATCATTTGGTAAATATCAAAAATTAATTTTTGTCGAATATATTTTTTAACTTCAAAAGGAGAATTACTCAGGAATAACTGGTTCTCCTTCTGAATCTTCTACTGCTTCCACTTCTCCCGATTCTTCCGAATTTTCTTGGACCATTTCATCAGCTATTTCCTCACTAATTTTAAGGTTATCGTAATCATATGCGATCATATGAACTATATCGCAATAATCTACATCATCTTCAAATTCAAGAGTTTTAAATAAATTTTCAAAATCTTCGTTAAAAGCAGTTACTACTACATTTACTCTTATAGTATCTGGCAGTATCTTATATGCGTTTGATTCTGAAACTCCATTGTTAACTAGTTCCTTATAAATTTTATAGGATTCTTTACAAGATTCTATCCACTTGTTTTTTAAATCACTATTATTATCAAATATATGACTAGTTAAAATAAGTTCATCATCTTCTATAATAGGAATACTTTGACTAACACTTAAATATTTTATCTTCGATAATTTATCAGCAATATATTTATTTGTTATGATAGAATAAGTAGACCTCTTAACGTGATATTCAGAATAATTATATAAAAATAGAAGATCTGAATGTCTATTATTTTCAACAACAACTCTATAATTTGTTGTTATAAAATATACATATAAAACACCATCTTCATCAGATTTATATCCTTTTACTACGGATTCTGGATTATTCTGGTAGAAATTAACTAATTGCATTCTACGCATGTAATCTTCTGTAGTTTTAGGATCTGGCTTTCCTATAGGAACAGTTAAATAAATAGTACCATGTTCCAAAATATCTAGACTATCTCCCTTTTCTACAGAATCTTTTAAAGGATTCTTTAAACATATTTCATTACACTTTTCCAAGTGTGTTATCATATGCTCAAATAATTCTCCTTGTATTTTAGAAATATCTTCTGGTGTAGAATTGTTATCTAAAATAATATTAGAGCCTCCTTGCTCTAAAATACTTATTTTTGGATCAACTATTTGCATAAAATATTATTTCTTATATAATCAACCATATTATTGAACTTATTATTAAATTCTTCTGAAGAAATCTCATTGTTTTCAATAACAAGTAATAAATTTTCTTGTAGATCTGTAGTTATAGTTTTATTACCTATTTTTAAAGCTGTATAAAATATATCTATTCTATCTTGTCCGTGATAACATATATCATTGACTTTAAGTATTTTATACCTAATGTTACCTAATTTAAAACATTTACCTACAAGATATTTATATTTTTCAGATTCTTGATTTTTAATTTCTTTATTAATTTCATGGAGTCTTTGTTCTAACTCCATCTTTTCTCCCATTAGTACTCCTAAGCTTTTCATAATTCTTTTTCAATTCTTACAAAAGTTATACTAAATACCCCAGGAAATTGTTTTTTAATTTTACTAAGAGCATTTTCTTTACTATAACCATCCATAAAATACAAATCTGTATCTTTATCATAAGAATTATATTGAATACTAAAAATGTAACGTCTCATTATAAATTGAAATTAAAAATTAATAAAAAGGGAACCTATAATAGGTTCCCATATTAATAAATACTATTACTCTACTATAATATTAACTATTTGACGGCCAGTAGCACCTAAACCTTTTATACTTTTAATAGTATGACCTAATTTCTTAGCTGCTTCTGCTAATACTTTAGCTCTTTCTAAACTAATTCCGTCATTATATTCTTTAGACCCTGGAGTACTTGCTTCTCCTTCGATTTCTAGTACAGATCCTGCTGGAATTTCCTTTAAGATATCATATCCAAGAGCATCCAACTCTGTACTATTATAATCAAATGAGATAGTGTATAATTTACGAGGAAGTTCTTTATAAACTACCTTTTCGATTTCTACGTACTCTACTTCAGGTTCTCTATTACGTAGAGAATTAATTTCCTCCATTAAAGAATTATATTCTTCTTGAGTATATTTATATGGGCAAAGTTTAAAGTTATGAGTTCCATTAGAATTTTTAAACTTATAAGTTAAACCTGCTTGAATTCCATACCAAGAATTTTTATGGTCAAATGAAGGTTGATTTACATGTTTAAATCCCCTACTAGGAGTTAAATTAAAGTTATATTCTGGTATTAGATTAACTTGCCATTTGTCATTAATATTAAAATTAAATTCAACGGCATAATGCGCCATAATATCGTTAGTATGAGCAGTACCTTGCTTTAAACCTGGATTCCAATATACAAATCCATGATTCCAACCTATACCAGCTACTGCAACTAATTCTACTGGACGACAAGTTCCATTATAACCAGCAAATAAATTATTTAAATTAAATTTTGAATTGGCAATAACGTTTACATAATTTAATACATTACGTCCCTGAAAATTACCAAACTTACTTCCATTATTAAAGCCTACTTGTCCTTCAATACCAGCTCCAAAAACAGGAGTAATCATTTTTGTAATGTCTAGACCTGCTGTTCCTTCAATTGAATGTTCCCAATCTTGATAACCATTCTTTACAGGATTTGTTAGAGCAGTAGCTCCACCACGTACTCCTACAGAAATATTATCAAATAATTTAGAACTTTCTACAGTTTGTCCAAACATATTAAAAGTTGCTAATAACGCAACCATTATAAAAACTAAATTTCTCATGTTATTTTTTCATTAATTCATTCTTCAGTATCTGCTTTTTCTAATTCATCTATAGCCTCACTAATTTCTTTTGGATGAGTTACTCCATGCCAAATCTTTAAATCTCCTCCAAATTCATCTACAAGAACTAGTGTAGGGAGTGATCTTACACCATATTTTTCACATAACTCACTACTTGACTCTTCTTCAATATTAATTGGAATAATTTCAATATTTTCATTTAGATCTTCAAGTAATTTAGTTTGTGCTTTACATGGTTGACACCAATCTGCATAAAATTTATATAGTTTCATATTTTATTGATTATTAAGTTCTTCTGCTTTATTCAAATACCATAAGGCTTTTTCTAAATCTTCTTCATATTTACCTTTATGTTTAGAACGCCAAAGATACTTAAAAGCATTTAATCTACAAAATATTTCTACATCTTTTTTTCCATATGCAGCTATCATAGCATCAATGCACTCAATAGAACCAGTACAATAATGTTCTGGATGGTTTATATTATTATGTTCTTCCATAGTTAATCAACATTTTTTAATGCCCCAAATTTATATCTATTAAATAAAGTAGAAGGTATCTTACTAGTTTTCCTATAATTTCGATCAGGTTTTCCATGTTCTTTATAGGCTCTATCTTTAAATACGTAAATTGAGAAAGTTAAACTACCCCAATTTAGAAACCTATCTTTATAATAATAAGCAGTACCATTACGATTTTTATAGGTATAGTATTTTAATTCTTTATTTATAGTATAGTTGTTCATTAATGAATCCAAAATTTACCAGTTTCTGGAACTGCTGGAATAGGTAATTTTTCACAAAATATACTAGCAGAATTTTCCATAAACTCTTTAAGCTTATTGGGTACAATATCTACAAGTTCCTTTGGGAATTCAACTAAGGCTTCATCATGAACTAAATCACATAACAATATTTTTCCAAAATATCCATTTCTAACAATCCATTTAAAGAATCTAATCATAGCGTATTTCATAATTATAATACCCGTACCTTGAGTAGGACTATTAAGGCTTTTACGTTCAGCCCATTTAGAAATAGCTCCACTATGTTCACTTAATTCTTTCTTTGAATATGTTAGTTTTCTTATTTCTTCTGGTTCTTCTTCTATAGATTTCCATTTAGAAAAATCTTCCCAATATGTTTTATGTCCAGTCTTTTTACAAATAACTACATAGCCATACTTTCTAACAAATTTAGAACCTCTTTCTTTAAATTTAGCAATACCTTTAAAACCCTCATTATAATTATTAGCTATATGTTGAGCTTCTTGCATTGTACATCCAAGTTGATCTTTAATCGCTTTAGCTGTACCCCCAAATTGTTGTGAAAACTCAACAGGTTTTGCTCTATCTCTTAAATCAGGTCTTAATCTTTTGATATCTTTAACTTCTATACCCTCTAATTCTTTTGGAAAACAAGCTTTGGCAGTTAATGAATGTAAATCTCCAGTTCCTTCTAGAAATTCTTTTATCATGGCTGGTTCATTATATATATTAGCACCAAGCCTAGATTCCATAGCAGAATAATCACAACTAGTCATTAGATTATCATCTTCTGGTATAAAACAATGTCTAACTTCCGCTTCCTTAGGAAGAGTTTGTAAGGCAACATATCTACATCTAGAAGGATCAATACCTTTTAACTTAGCTAAATCATGATTTCTTGCAGTATCATCTCCACAAGACATTCTACTAGTATCTGCTCCCAATTGTTTAAATTCAGTATGAATTCTTCCAGTATTAGGATTTATAGAATCGATATAAGTATATCCATAAGTAGAATATTGTTTATAAGCTTCTTTATATTTTAAGAAAGTATCTAATAATTCATCGTGAATACCTCTTTGAGATTCTAGAACATTTTCAGCAAGACTCTTTTTCATTTCATGAGTGTCCTTGTCTAATACATCTAATTTAAAGCCTAGTTTTTCAAATAAAGGTATACATTGCTTTGGACTATTCCAATTTATAGCACACTCCTTGCCAAATAAAGTACGATCTATAAATTGATAATTGTCAAACTTATTAGGATATTTTTCTGATAAATCTAAAACTATTTTATTTAATTTATCAGTAGTTTCACATACTATTGAATAGTTTTTGTTTATAATTTCTGTCCACTTAGAAACATCTAGTCTTATGCCACACCACTCTAAATAAGCTATTACTGGGACAAAATTATTTTCTATTTTTTGAGCTAAAATACAATTCTTTAATTGACATTCTTTCTCTTGCTGTTCTTTAATATCTTCAAGATCTCGAACATCATATGCAGCATATATTATTACTTGTTCGTCAAGACCTCTACGTTCAATTTGAGCTCTTATACTTTTATCAAGAGTAATATTCAATCTTCTTTTTACTACTGCTGCTAAATTGTATCTTAGACTATAATAACCGAGAAATAATAACTGTTCTATTATCATAGTATCATATACCTTTAAAGGTACAATACCATAATTATATAGAAACTGTAAATCAAATTTTAAGTTATGACCTATTAATAGTTTATTTTCAAGAATATCTTTATACTTTAATATATCTATTGTATCACAATCAACCACTATTTGAATATCTAATTTTTTAGATCCAAATTGAATACTTAAAAGTTTTCCAACATGAGGGTCTAATCCTATAGTTTCACTATCATATTGAATAGCGTCTAAGGACTCTAATATCTTTAAAGAGTCCTCGACGCTCATTCTTTTATAATATTCTGATTCAAACAATTTTGGCTGTTCAGATACTAGGTATATCACTTTAGATATTCTTTAGCTATTTCCCAAAGTTCATCTATATTTGTGCAAATTTCATTTCCATCTTCATCAGTAGCATGGATTTTATCGGGATTTGGTCGTTTTTCAAACATATACCAAACTATCCAATCACATCCTTCTTCTGTAAAGTAAGCCTCTAAGAGTTTATCAAATAAAAAACCTCCAACTTCATAAGCAGGGCTATCATAAATATCTAACCCTGCATCAGATAACTTATCTGTGAAAACTTCCAACTTAATAAACTCTTCTATGATTTTCTTAAAAAGTTCCTTATCCATAACTTTAACCAACTTGTATAGTATAAAAATTATAATTTCCCTTACCTATTATACACCTTACAGGTTCAGAATCATTTCCAGGATATATATCTACAAAAGTAATATCTCCATCAAAATTATTTAATAAAGCTGCAGTCCAAGTGTATTTATCTACTAAATCTTCTGCTTTTTTCTTGTCATAATCCCAAGTTTCATTATACTCTGATATAGACACCAATCCAGCATCAGCAGTAAATTCTCCTACTAAAGTACCTATAGGAGCTTTATTATATCTTATAATATCTTCTAGTACAGATTGATCTACTGGACCATCTGTTTTGTATACCTCACAATGCCAGTCACCATATATAGTGTCTGCCATCATTCCTTGCATATTATTTATTGGATTTAATAAAATTATTTCACCAGGTTCTGCACCTAAACAATACTTATTAAATTCTTCATCCCTCATCCAATAACAAGGATCTGTAATAAGAATATCTCCTTTTATTTTCATACTATATTATTATCATCAATATTATCAATATCGGTGTAAACACCACTCGAAAGAATAGAGAGCAGTTCTCTTAATTCTTCTTCTAATTTAGGAATCATTTCATTAACAGTTTCAAGCTTTTTTTCTAAATAGTCCTTGTCATTTTTAGCAAGTTCTAAAGATTGTTCACAACTTGAAACTTTCCTGCAAATTTCTAAAACATCCATATCAATTTCCTGTACTACCATGTCCGCCAGTCCCTCTTTCAGTTTCTGATAATTCATCAGATTCTATTAATTCTACTTTTGGATATGGAATTATCATTATTTGGGCAATTCTATCCCCAACTCTATACGGTATATCTACTTGATTATAGTCTCTAGATTTATAAGTTACTTCAATTTCACCTCTATATCCAGAATCTATAACTCCGACATGATTAGTTAAATAACAAAATGTCTTTCTATTAGAACTTCTAGGAAATAGTAAACATGCATATCCTTCTGGAACTTCTAATGCTAATCCAGTACCATATATAAAATTATCTTTATCATCTCTGCGTACACTAATAGCAGTTAAATCTAGACAAGCATCCCTATCTTTAGCGTAAGTAGGGATTATTGCTTTTTCATCAAGTTTCTTGAATCGAACTTTCAGAGTCTGTTGATTCATTAAATTCAAAAGAATATTTAGAGTTTAAAGTATAAAATATCTTATTTTCCCAATCTATTTGTTTTATAATAGAAGTATAATAATAGTACTCAGGATTACTTATAATACAAGAAATGCCTTCCCCAAAACCTGGAGTAAATCCTTCTCTAGATTCATTCTCTCCTAGGTATCCAGGATTTGTGCTAATCTTTGTTATTTTAATATGTCCTACTTTACTATTATGTAAATCATTATAAATATTTTCATCAGGATATCTAGCTAAAAATTCCTCTTTACTTAACTTTTTTAATTCTAGGATATTATTTACCCTATCGTCAAAAGTCATTATTTCAACAGGAATTTCTATCTTATTAATCTTGTTCATATTATCCATACAATATTTAAATATATTATCACTTCTAAAAGAACTATCTTCTGAGTAAAACCCCTTAATAATTCTTTTATCATCATAAACTCCAGCAAATGGAACTAACTTAGCACCAAAAGCATTTTTTATTTGTAAAGCCCTTTTACGTTCTTTACCATAAATATTTTCATCATATATTTCTATATGAAGTCCTGGGATAAAATACTCTAAAGTATATTTCAACTTTAGAGTATTTGTTTTATCTCCAAGAAGACTGTTATAAACTATTTTTAAAGTATACATTTATAAACATTTACTATAATCACAGTCTAAACACCTTATACATCCTGCTTCTCTGATAAGTCTTCCTCCACAGGCAGGACATTTTTCTCCTTCTACTTCTTCATCTTTTAAATACTTACGAAGAATCCTAGTTACTGCAGCTAAGAAGCTAGATATACTAGCTTTTACTTTTTGAGAAGTTTTTATAATACATTTTAAAGGAGCTCCATGTCTCATTAACATAGATGAAGCTAAAGATACAAAAGATTCTAATTCTGTTAATTCTCCTTCTTCAACTATATTATTAATTCTGATTTTGTCAGAATCAAAAGTATAATTATCTTTTTTATTCTTAATAATTACACCTTTATGGTTAGCTAATTTTAGTCCATCCTTACCTTTACAAACAAATATTTCGTAAGGTTTATTATTATATAATCCTACCATTATATAAAATAATTCTCCTTTTACTACTACAGAATAAAAATCAGCCTCTAATTTTTTAGGTCGTTTTGGAGCATCTATATCAGATATAAATTTATCATCTTTCTTTTTATCTTCTATAGAATTAAGAATACCTTCTCTACAGCCATCTCTATATACAGTAACTCCTTTTAAAGAATTATACCAAGCTTCTTTATATATATTAGAAACTTCTTCTTCAGTTGTTTCTTTTGGTAAATTTATTGTAGAAGATATGCTATGAGTTATATATTTTTGACAAATGGATTGAGTCATTATTCTATCTTCCCAATTAACTTCATGAGCCGTAGCACCATAGTAGGGACTTTCTTCAAAAATATTTTTCCATTCTTCTAAAGTTAGATTATTTATTTTATCTTCTACTTTTTCTTTAGGAATGCCTAGATCTCTAGTAGCCCATATTTTAGCAAATTGTTTAAGTCCTGGGTGTATTACTATAAATTCTGAATAGTTTATACCCATTTTATCAGTATAATCCACTCTATCATCACTTGTTACACATTTTTTACGTCTAGTATACAGTGGCATAAATACTGGTTCAATACCTGATGATGTTTGAGCGAGCATTGCTACACTTCCAGTAGGAGCTATAGTACTAAAAGATATATTACGTCTTTTATATTTCATAAGTCTAGTATAAGATCCTAAATCTATGCTACTAATTAACCCATAAAATGCTAAATTTTCAAATTTATCATCATAACCTGGAAATACTCCTCTTGTCTGAGCCATATCTGTGGTAGCTTTTATTTCGGCTATCATAATAGCTCTCATAACTTCTTCTATAACATTTAATGCTTCTTGACACCCATATTTTACATTTAATTTAGCTAACATGTCAGCTAATCCTAATATTCCTACCCCAACTCGTCTACCTTTAATAGCTGTATCATAAATACTTCTCCACATATCTTTTTCAAGATCATTATCACATATATCAATTATTCTTTGTACTGCTTCACATTCTAAATCTACAAGATCATCTCCGAGTTTCATAGCCATATAAGCAGCATCTTGTAAGGCAGAATAATTTATATAACAATCTTTATTAAATGGATTTTCTACGAATTTACTAAGGTTTAAATGTATAAGTCTACAAGAATCATTAGCACCCATACCTATTTCTCCGCAAGGATTAGTAGATATCATTCTAAATTCTGGATACATTGCATCTGGAGAATTTCCATGCATAGTATCTTCAAATATAATTCCTGGTTCTGCAGTATTCCAAGCACAATGAATTAATTTATTCCATAAATCTTTAGCTTTTATTCTTTTAACATACTTATGATAACCTACTTCTATTAGTTCTCCAAGTTTACTGTCAATTGGTAAATTAATAGTATCCAAATCAAGATCTGTCGGAAACCTTTGATAATATATTTCATCTGAAATTACAGCTTTCATAAATGAATCGGTAACTTTTACAGATATATTAGCTCCAGTAACTTTAGTAAGATCTTGTTTCTTTTCTATAAATTCTTCAGCATCTGGATGATCTATTGAAATAGTTAACATTAAGGCACCTCGTCGCCCACCTTGAGCAACTTCATTAGTAAGAGCAGAATCAACTTCCATAAAAGAAGCAGCTCCAGTTGATGTATCAGCGGCATTGTTTACTGCAGATCCTCTAGGACGTAAATTAGATAAATCTTTTCCAACTCCTCCTCTACGTTTCATTAATTCTACTTGATAGTCTCTGCTCTTCATTATGGAATGATAACTATCTTCAGGTGATTCTATTACAAAACAATTAGATAAACTGACTGGCTTTCCTGTACCACAATTAGCTAAAATAGATCCTCCAGGAACTATATACATATTTTTAAAGGCATTTTCAATAGAATTTTCATCATATATAAAATCATCTTTATAATATGATGATTCAATTCTACTAAATTCTTTAGCTAATCTTTTATACATATCTAAAGGAATCTTCTCATCTTCAAATTTATATTTACTTTCCCAAGTAGATGCCGCTAAATCATCTCCTTTAAAATAGTCTAAAAGCTGTTGATTCATGGTTAAGGATTTATTTGTAGAATTTTACTAACTAATAATGTTTTTTCTGGAACACTAAAAACATCTTTATTTTTTGTTACCATATTAGTAATTTGTTGAGTAAATGCATTATAAATATCATACATATTTACAAAATTACCTACTTGATAATATTGAGAATTTTCATCTATAAATAAACTTTTATATGCAGAAATTACATTATCAGTACTAATCTTAACTGGTTGAAATCCATTATTCCAATCCATTAAAATAGCATTATTAACCCATTGACCTAATAAGAATTCTCTTCGAGGAAGATTATTTTCAAACTTTTGTTCATGAAGTTTTTCTAGAATTTGTTTAGTATCGTCTTCTACTTTTATAATATCCTCTAATGGTCTAAAATCAATTGGAGTTTCAGGGTCTAGAGCCTGTATACTTAAGTGAGTAGGATTAAATATACACAAATTTGTACATGCACTATTTAAAGCTCCACTATAAAATTTAACTACTGGTTTTCTGACATCAATACCCATAACCATTCCTATTACTTTATCATGATCATCATAATATTTAGAATCTGGCATAACAGCTTCTATATATATACGATTATAAGTAGTATCAGTAGTTACTTGTTGTCCTTGTTGAGTTAATGTTATCTGTTCTGGAGTTTGAACATGAATTCTAAAATCATCTGTAAATGGTTTTAATCTATCAAAGAAAGGCTGCACATAATTAGCAGTCTTAAAATAAGCTTTTTTACCTATAATTGTTGGTTTACCTTCCAACAGTTCTTCTAATTTAATATCCACTAAATGGTAAATTTAATTACAGAGTTTACTATTATATCTGCAAAATCTGTGTCTAGTGTTTTAGTGAAGGTAATTTTATCTAATATCTTATACTTTATAAAAATATCTTGAATTTGTCCCATAAATTCAGACCTCTTTATTTTAGAAGCACTCAAATCTCTAGACCAATATGCTTTAAGATATATTGGTTTTAATTCTTCCAACATATCTAAAATATCGCAAGTATTGATACTACATACATATTTATCAGAAATTAATATAAAACATGCTTGTTTAGGTCTTTTAGGTATATAATTATTAACATTACAAGATGCATAATAATAATATAATACTTGAGATAAAGTATCAAATAAAACTAATGCATCTTCAAAATTACCATCTTTTCCCTGTTTATATTCAACTATTATATTATATAACTTTTTACCATCTGTTGTCTTCACAATATTCATACCATCGGAATATAATGGAGAATCACTTAAATCAATTTTTCCATCAGTTTTGTTAAATATTAAATCATTAATTCTAACTTGTAAATACATTTCCTTTGGTATTTTTAACATATCAGGGGTAGGAGTTATTCCTTTATCAGGACACCATCCTATTTTACTAATACACAGATCTTTTTCTTCTTTTGTCATATATTATTTAAATTATAGTGAGTTATACCTTGACTACAGGGGATTCTCACTCTTAATAAATTAATATCTTGTATAAGAAATGATCTAATAAAAGACATCCCCAGATATCACATCTGAGGATGCCTACAACAAACTCGTTAATTAAAATTATTCTAGAGACCCTACAGTACCGAATAATAAATATTTTCCAAGTTGAGTTCCTTTAGAAGGTTTATACTCAAAATTACCAACTACGTCGTCATTGGCAGTTTTAACCATTTTAATTTTAAGGTTACCTTGGAATCCATTTGCATACTCTTCCCGAGCGGCCTTTATAGCATCAGTTCTCCTGTTGCTCTTTACCTCTCTAATTATTTTATTAGAATCGTCCACTAACAAATAACTTTTAGTCCACTTCTGATAGGAATCAACTCTCTTATTAGTATACCTATAAGGACGAGTACTTTTGTTTTTATAGCCATTCTCTAGGACTATATAAAGACCAATTCCAGTTCCGAATTTAGTCTTCTTTTCAAGTTGTTCTTCCATGAACTCATTCAATAGTTCAGGTTCCTTTGGACAACCAGCTTTTTTCCAAGCTTGAGTACAGTTTGCTCCTATAGCATAGGCAGCAAATGGGCCATTTATCATTGCTTCTTGAGCAGAAAAGGCCTCGATTTCAATTGTTCTAAAATTTGCCATACTTATTAATTCATATTATTTTAAGATTATACGCACAAAGATAATATAAATAATTTTAACTACCAAATTAAAATGGTACCCAATTATTTAAAATTTCCTTAACTTTATCTAAAATTTCTTTATCATTCTTAAATCCTAAAGTAGGAAATTTAGTTACCCCGTACATAAAATCTTCACACATTATAGACAGTCCCCTTAAACTTTGAACATATTCATCTGTATATGTTCCTTCTTTAAAAGCTATTTTTGCAATAACTTCCCAACAAGTTAAGTCTGGATTCTTTATTCTAAGTTTATTAGTTAAATAACATATTAAACCTATTAATGTAAACTTATCTTCTAATGAACATGCAAATTTTAATGAAAAGTATTCCTCATACACTCCTTTTAAATCTGCATAAGTAGGATTCCATTCATTCATAATTATGCTTTTTCTAATTCAACTTCTGCAGCAAGTTTTAATAATTCTATAAATTCTTTAAAACCTTCTTCTATTTCTTCTTTACTAACCTTATATACTCCTGTAAAATATCCAGATATAGTACTAACAATTAGCATATTAGCCCTTATGCTATTAGGAGAATCAATAGAATGATATACTCTGGCATACTCCTTTAATAATAAAGTATATATTGCCATTTGTCTAGGATAATGAAACTTCTTAAAACTATTAGGAAAATCTTTTAATAAATGTCCAGTAGTTTTTAAGTCGTTTAGTACTAGATTCTTGTTTTCAGGATCTATAGTAAAATTATCAAGTTTACCTTTAATTCTAAGAATCACCGATTTTCCAGTTTCAGTATCAGTTGCTTTAAAATCTATAAATAAAGCAGCTTCATTCTCAGAACTTCCTGTTTCTGGATGTAAGAGTCTTTGAATATTTATATCTCCTAATACCTTTTGAGTACATTCCATACACTTTGTTCTACTTTTTTCATCTAAGAAAATAGGAGTACTCAAAGAATCTTTTTCAATATTATATCTTTCTACGATATAAGGTAAACAAGAATCTGTAACATAAGATATTTTATCTTCATTATTTTCTATAGTATTAGCATAATATCCTATAGTTTTACAAGAATCTATAATATCTTTTTTAGTAATAGTTCCTTTTTCGGAATACTTTTTATATAAATCATCTGCTACAAAGCCCAGTTTACTTGTGGGTCTGTCTACACTATCTTCTAAATAAAAATCATCTGGTTGTAATACTAGTTCATGCACTGCACTTCCAAATACTAAACTATCAGAGCAATTTTTACCTAATCCATTTAAATACTTTTCTTTTGAACCACCTTGTTCTGGATTAATTAAAGATAATTTAGAATTACTAATACAATTAGAAAATTCTTTTGAAAAATATCTTTCATCATCCATTTGTATATATTTAATACTATCTGGAATCAGTTCTATTTCTATCATTGTACTAATGTTTTAAAATTATAAAAATGATTATCCATAAATTCATTATAGGTAGATTCTATGGTATTGTAATCCAGAGATTTAATTCTTCCAATATCTCCCCATTCTTGATTTCTTGGAGTATCATATAATAAACAAGGAATTCCTGCTAAGTTTAAAGTAATCATATTATAAACACTATCGTCTATAAATACATCTACCTTACCTTTTATTCTTTTAGACTTATCTACTTTGTGACCATACATTTGGTAAACTGGACTTTTAGGAAATCCATTATTTTCTAACCACTTTTTTGACCAATCTTTATTATTCACACGAGCTGTACAATAAAGAACAGGTACAAAATCAATTGTATTTTTTACAGGGAGACTTAACCAAAACTTTCGATTAAATTTTAAATCTCTAACTACATTCTTTGTTATTTGAGCATCTTTTAGATGTCTAGGATTCTTATCTGTATCATAATACAGACAATAAGATTCCCACCAACTACAAAGACAATCGTCTATATCTAAACCTATCCTTAACATAAGTTAATCATTTTTTATAATCTTCTGTATTATATATTTCACCTATTATAAGCACTCCTTTATCGTATTCTTCAGTTATATATTTATCAAGTTCACTAATAGTAGTTATACTCTTAGGTAAATCATATATTTCTTTTAATTCCTCTACAAATTTTTGAAGTGCTTCATGACCATTATTAGCCTTTACATCAATTATATAAGGACCAACATCGGATTCATAAATTGGCATTAAAAATGTGCTCATTGTTTATTCTTTTTAAGTAAATCCAAGAAAAAATCTACTGGTATAATAGCCACAGTCCCTTGACTGTTATGACCTCCAACACCAGTTTTTTTCCAAATTACACAAAAAGGTTTAGTTTTATCAGTGCAGGCATCTCTAATAGAAAAATATCTAGGAGTAGATATAGTATTTTTTGTCTGTATATTACAAGGCAATTCACCATTCTGATCTATTATATCTATTTTATTAGCATCTGCTAATTTATTAACAGATCTACTAGATTTACAACCAGAATATCCTATATCTTTTAATTTATTGACAATTTCAAGTTCAAACCTGTTACCTTTACGTCTGTTCTTTTTGCCAATATTACTTTTCTTCTGAGAAGATTCTGGCGGTAACTAATCTTTATTTGTAATTTGCTTTTTCTTTGGCATATTCTATTAATTCTAAAGTTTTTTCTCTACCATATTTTTTATAAAAATCGGAAATATCCTTTACTCCATATTTTCTAGGTATCCAAAAACAATCTATTTTAAATTGTTTTCTGAACTTATTCATATTATGAATACCAGGTAAATCATTATCATAAAATATAACAATTTTTTTAAACTTACTACTCAAAACTTTAAATTGATTTTCAGTAATAAATAAATTTTCAGAATTTGGAGCTACAGCTGTAATACCTAATCCATATAGACATGCTACATCTTTCAAAGATTTAGTAATAACTAATAAATCTCCAGATTTTGGTAATTGTTTAGCTCCTTGGAGCATAGTAGATTTCCAATTAGATAAAAATTTAGGTTCTTTTTGCCTATGTTTTGGTAAATATATTCTCCATAATTCAGTACCATTAGAGTTTTTACCTCTGTAGTATCCATATATAGGATGTCTTGAATTATAAGTAGTAAATATATTACCGTTTAAAAATACGGCTTCACAAGAGAAAATCTTAAATTTCTTTAAGATTTCCTCTGTGACTCCGTAACTATTCCACCAATTGAGTTCTTCTGTAGTGAAGCTTTTGAGTTTAACTTGAATAACTGCTTCATTAGTCTCTTTAAACTCTTCTTCACACACTTTTATTGGTTTTGGGTTTTTGGGGATTGAACTATTAATATACCCAAAATCATTTGCAATTATCTTCAAAGCTTGATAGTATGAACAATTATATTTTATCATTACGACATTTATAAAATTTCCACACATATCAGATCCAAAATCTTTAAAGATAATATCCCCTTTTTTATTAGTATAAAAAGCACAAGTAGGTCTTTTATCATCTCTTAAAGGAGATACAAATAAACCTTTCCTTACAGGAACTCCTAGGTAATAGTTTAAATATGTTTCTTGACTATTTTTACTTAATAGAAATTCTTTAGTAATTGAAGGTTCTATTTTAAAAATAGGCATAATTATTTATCAAAGATCCTCTATAGACAATATTCCACTAGTTTCGATGGTATCGTCTTCCAAGTCATCTTCATCATCATCTTTCATTGAAGAAGGCTTCATAGAAGCTAAGGCAGCTTTTTTCTTAAGTTCATTAGCAGTAAATGATAAATCTTTACCATCAACACTTAACCAATTACTACCTAAGAAGGATTCTCCAGACTTAGAATTAATTTTAACGACATGTGGCAGATTAGCAAAGCCTTGATTATTAGCTACAGTCTTAATAAATAATTCTTTACCTATAGACTTTTCAGTTGCTTTCTTAAGGATTTCAACAAGTTTATCAAATTCTTTTGGAAGTTCAAAACTTATCTTACCCTTTAGTTTTTCAAAATTTTCAGGGGCAATAATATGCATAAAGTGACCTACATTATGCATTAAATCTTCCATAGCAGAAGGTAATTCCCATTTACGGCCATCTGTTTCACCTGTTACTCTATTTTCGCCATCTTCACCAGGGCAGAAAAACATAGGTTCAAATGTCCAGCCATCACCTTTAAAATTTAACTGTAATGCTTTCCAATCCCTTCCATTTTTAGAAGTACCCGTTTTTAGTTCAATGCCTTCAAAGGTTACCTTTGAAATTTCATAAGCTTTAATATGAGCACTAGCTGCCCCAGTAGTATTTGTTAGATTAAAATTCATAAATTTTATTCAATTAACGATTCAAAATCAATATCTTTTAATTCTTTACCTTCGTCAGTATTACCAAAGAAATCTTTATATTCTTTTACAGGTTCTACTGTAGGTTCATCTAGTTCGTTAATGAGATCGTCAATACTAAAAGTAGAGCTTCCAATATCCGCTTCTTCTACTTCTGAAGGTAATACTATTGCAGGATCTTCTTCATGAATAACTTTCTTAAATTTTAAATCAGTTAATATAAATTTATTATCAAATTTCTCAATAATAAACTTACTTCCATATTTAGAAAGTACCTCATTAGCAGTACCCCTACAACTTAAAGTACCTGTTTTGGTAATTTTATTACCTTGTTCTAAATTTAAAATAGGATGAAGTAGCCCATCAGACAATACTCCATAATCAATACCTATACGATCTCCTTCATTTTTATTAAGAAATTTAAGAGCTTCCTTATTGAAAATAATTTTATTACTTTCTAAGGTAGCAATTGGACCCGTTAAAGGTTCTCCAGAATCTATTAAAGATATACTAGTAGTTTCAATTTTGGACCTACTTGTAGTAGGATCAAAATTTATAATAAGTTCTATCTTAAATTTCATTTCTTTTTATTTAAAGATGGGTATATACGCTCCCAACAGGATTTAAAAGAACCATCAGGTTGTCTTTCAGCAACTACAATTCTTTTATTAGCTAAATGTTCAGGTCTAGCTCCTGCAGTAGCTTCTCCATTTGTTTCAAAGTTTATACATAAATTACTATCCTTATCTCTGTATACAAATCCTATAGCATCACTTTTAGCAGCTAAAATTCTACCAGTTTTACCAGTCAAATCTAACTCTTTTATATTAGTATCTTGACTTTCTCCCATAGATATAATAGCTTTATCTTTAACATGTCCAACTAATATAAGATTAGGTGCACAATTACTTAGTTTATCTATAATTTTTTGTATAGCTTCTCTAAGGAAACCATAACCTGCTCCATGAGGTGCTTGTAATACATCGTCTCCAATAAAATTAGATCCCAGAGGAGACAATCTAAGCATTTTAAGAGCTAATGGTTTTGCAAATTCTTCTAGTGCAGTAATAGTATCAATAGTTATAAACTTATAAGGAAAATTAGCTTCTTTTATAGCTTTACATAGTTCATTAACATCTTTAACACTATTAACTTTTACTTTAAGAGCCTCTACATAATCAGAACCATCTTCAAAATCTACTATTAGATTATCCTCAAGAGTAGATAATAAAGAAGTTTTTCCAATTTTAGGTACTCCATATAATATAAGATTTTTAGGGTCTTGTGTTACTTTCGGCAATTTCTTTAAAGGTATCTCCATTAAAAAATTATAAATTAAAAATTACTTTGTGAGTATCTGATTTTTGAACTATCTCCCAACTTGGGTTTAAATATTTATCATAATCTATAATATCATCACTTTTAGGTAATTCTTTGAAAATACCACAATTACCATAATATCCTAATCCATCTATAACATCAGAAAGTCCAAATCTTGATTTTAATAAAATACAAGATACAAAATTATGACCTAACTTTTTTATATTATAGCCCCTATAATTAGACTGCTTAAATTTTATAGGAGAATGTAATGCAAGAACTACCTGACTATCTTCATACATAGAACCAGAATCTTTAAAATCGGAAGAATCAGGCTCTTGTTGACCTTGTCTAAGTCTTTCAGAATTATTTGCATTCCTATTAAATTGCATCACATGGATTGGACTTATTATATGGTAATTATTTCTAAATCTTACAGAGCATGATGAGATATCATCCATTTCTTTCTTTTTATCTCTTCCAGAACTAGCCCTTACTAAACTCATATGATCTATAATTACACCTATAACTTGATTATCGTTATTAGGCATAAAAGTACCATTAGATGTAAAAGTACCAAATCTTTCAAGATCTTTTGTTAGGATTTTCTCATACTTTTCTGCATTTAAAGTCCCATCATGAAAAATTATTCTAGAATCTAAAATATCTAGAAAATCGCTACATGATTTTACTAATTCAAAATGTTCATCTGAAAGCCTAATATCTTCACCCCTTGAAAATAATTCTTTAAAAGAAATCTCTACACCATATTTATCAAAAATATACATAGAAATTAATTTAGCATATATTTGTTCTTGAGTCATTTCAAGATTAAACATTATCCAATGGGGATCTCTCATAGCAGCTTTTCCTTCTAAATATGCCATTAGTGGTTTATATATAAATGCATATAATGTAAAAGTAGTCTTACCAACACCACTTTGAGCAGCTACTAAGTAAGATACTCCTGGTAATAATCCATCCATATACAATTCCATTTTTGGTAAACCTATAGGAAGTCCGACATTAAAACCGTCTCTACCTTTCTCTATAAGTTCAAAAAGTTTCTCTTTACCACTAATCATATTGTTTGCATAGTATCAAAGGTTATAGTTCCACCGCCATCTTTTAATTCTTGAATACTTTGCCACATTTTTGATATTACAAAGTCACAAATATTCATATTAATCAAACGACAGTTATTATCTTTTGCCCATTGTACTAAATCTAATACTTTTTTATGAGTCTCTGGATTCCAACCTATAGATTTTCCATATGCAAAATAAAATTCTTCTTCCGAATTAAATTTTTTAGCAAAATTCTTTAAAGGAGCTTCTACACCATTTATAATACATACACTAGGATAAGCATTAAAGAACTCTATTCCTAATTCTGCACTATATTTCTTATAGTTATTAATAAAATTTTTATTAAATACTATAGTTTCAGGATCAAATTTTTCCCCTGTATTAGGTAGTTTCCAAGATTTTAATATTATTCCTTTTTCTTGTAAAGAATGTAGTATCTCTCTTAAATGAACTTTTGAATTAACAACATATTCACATAGATATTCTGGGTGACGTTCTTCTGCACTAGCAAGAAATAGTAAATCAATGATAAATAATTCCTCAGCAGTAAGTTCATATTTTATCATTAATTTTAATTTAGTTTCAATTGAAGGTTCCAATTAAATAAATTTAAGACTTATAAGAGCTAAATCTATTTAACTGTACATAGATTACTATCTTCTCAGATATTCTATGTCATAAGTATTTTAATATAAATGCTCGTATTATTTATATTAAAATCTAAATAACATTTTGGTTTCTTTATTCTTTTTTATAGCAGGCTTTTTACCTTTTAAAACTAGATAAAGATTATCTTCATCTATTGTAATATATTTATCAGAACTTGTACTATTATAGAACCATTGTTCTTCAACAGTACCTTTTAATACAATATTAAATACTTCTACTGTTTTACCTTCTTGATGTCTTAAAACTCTACCAAGTCTTTGTTTTTTTACAGTTTTACTGCTATTCATACCTAGTATAACAGCTACAGATAAAGAAGGGTCGTCAAAACCTTCATTAAGTTTAGCTATACTATTTACTACACCAGTATCTTGATTTATAAATTCTGCTAAAGTAGTTCTTCCTTTTTTAGCAGAATCTTTTCCAGAGTAAACCTTTCCATATTTAATTTTTTCAGCCATAGCTATTGTAGCACTGAAGGTAATACATTTTTTATCTTGTCGATTTTCCAGTATTAAATTGGTAAGTTCTATTTTCTTTGGATGATTATTAATATATTTTTTTCTTGCTTGTAGAGTTCTACTAAAACCCATTGCATGAATTAATATTTGTTTATTTACATCCTTAAAGTTATCTGGAGAAGAACATTTTTGTCTAGCTAAATTAGCACGTGCTTTCCAGTCAGTAGCCATTTTCATAGCAGTTCCAAAGTTATAGTTAAAATACGAAAAATGTTCTATAAATTCTTTATTTATTTTATTGTATTCTTCTATATCATCTGGAGTAACTAATATTAAATATTCTCTGTAATCACTTAACCAATTATTTTCAATTGATTCAGTAACAGTTACTTCATCTATTACTGGAGCATGTTTTGAAAGAAGAATGTCTCTTCCATCTAGCCTTTCAAAGGTGGCAGTTAAACCTAATATTATTTTATAAGTAATATTTTCAAATGTAGAATAAAGAGTAGGAGCAGCTATTTTATGGACTTCATCTATAACTAATAAATCACAAATACTTTCTGTGTGAGAAGTAATGTACATAGTTTTGACTTCTGCTTTTAAGTCCCATTCTTGTAATTTAGATTCCCATTGTAATTTTATAGGATCACTTGGTACTACTATCAAAACTTTTCTATTGGGATTTTTGGCCAAGAATCTTTTAATAGCCATTAATCCTATATTAGTTTTACCAAATCCTGTAGCTGCTACTACAGTACCAACACATTTATTTTTTACCCAATTATCTACGCAAGTCTTTTGTCTAATACTTCTACTAGAAGTTTCATCATACAGACTCACCATCGTTTCCTATAGAAATTCCTCTAGACTTAAGAACAAGTTTAATTTGTCTTTCTCTTTCTTCCCATTGTTTTATATGAGTTCTAACATCATCTTCTAGAGCAAATAAAATTCTATTACGTAATGTTTCAAGTTGAGTTGTAGATAATTCAGAATATTTACGATTACGCAATGTAATCATAGCTTTCATTTGATCTAGAGTCAGTCCTTTAGAACTTACATAAATGTTAACAGTCGGTTTTAAGTCAAGACAGCCTCTTATATATTCTACTTTATTAGCATTCTTAGGAATATTCTTTAAATCATCTTCTGTAAGATATACTCCTTGTTTTAATAGAAATGATAAAGTGATATGACTTTTTGAGAATTTACCTAAAGTATCTAAACAAGCTTCTAAAGCAGTATTTATTTTAATATTTTGAAATTCTTTAGGACAATCTCCTACTGCAATAGCTACAGTATTTTCTTTAGGGTCTATTTGAGGATTATTATTGAGTAAATCTCTTAAGGTTGTTAAAAATACAAATCTAGAAGTATCTCTTGATTTTTCAAGCCATCTGATAAATAATTCAGCATTGCATTTACTTATTTGATCATGGATTAATTCTAGAACAACATATCTTCCAGGGTTGTCCTTAGAATTATTATAAAGCATAGATTCACAATGAGTATAAAAACTTTTCAGTTCTTCATCAGAACAATCTACAAGACGTTTCTCATCTTGAATAATTTCTCCATTCTTTATAACTTTTTTACCTTTCCAAACAAATGATTTAATATCATTTTTCTTCTTTTCCAATGCTTCTTTATATCTTTCCTCTATCATATATAAATATATTTACTTATTTTCATAGTATTATCTCTTTTTTTATGGGTTCCTTATCTTTAATAAAATTTATAAAATGATTATTGGTATACTTGTAAGGTACATATATATTATTATAATAGTCAAACCAATAATCATCTCCAGCCAATACTTCGTTATATTCTAAAAATCCTTTATCTCCTATATTTATATCGTCAGTTTTCCAATTTGGAAATCTCGTACACATAATATATTTTTCAGAGGTCAATTGAGCTTCAGGGTTTCTAAATACATAAGTTATATAGCCGTCTATCTCATTTTGAAGAGTCACTAATTCCGCTCTCAATACTTTCCTTATCATACTGCTGACAACCATATTTAGCAAAGTTACAAGATAGATTGTTTATCCCTTCAAAACAAGGATAATTTATGCATTCAATACAATCTCTTTCAGGATACTTTAGAATTACTCCTCCAGAATCTCTTACTTTACCATCCTTATGTTTCATTTACAAATTAATAGAACTCCTAATACAGTACTTATAGTTATACCGCATATAGTAAAAATCTTATAATTGTTTTTTAGTTTATTTAATTTATATATCTCCTTGTCTTTAATAGTTAATTGATCATTAGCAAATTTAGAATAATCTGTTAATTCTCTAATTTTTATACTATTTATAGAATCCTGTTGATTATAATTATTAATTAAATCTTTATATTTTTCTATTTGAAAATGTAATTCTTTATTTTCAGATTTTAAAGATTTGTGTTCTACAAATATAAGATTAGTTTTTTTCAATTGTTCTGCTGTAATCTCTACAACAGAATCATTAATTTGTTTGGGATAAGATATACTTTGAGAAAAAGTCACAGTCGTCTGCAACAGACTAATTAATAACAGTATTACGATCCTTCTCATATTCAGTCTTTATGTAAATTACTTTTTCTTTAGATAAAGTAATCTAATTATTTATAGTATCTCTTTGTAATTCTAGAGTTTCTATTTTTGAATTTAAAGAATCTATTTTTTGTACTAGTTCTTTATAAGGATCTGTTTTTACTGGTCTTGAAACACATCTATAAGTCCATATTCCAAGTATAACAACTATTAAAGTTACTAATAATACTTTTATATTATTTTTATTTTTAAAGAAGTTTACAAACTGCATGTTGTATCTTGTATTGATAACCAATCAGAACTACAATCAACTATCTTTAATAATTTTTCTGATAATTTTTTCTTCTCACTGGCCACTTGCAGTAGATTCATCACTGTAAGTTTTAAGGGAGTGTTCTTATTTTCACAAGCAATTTCAAATATATTTAAAAGATTATTATAAGATTCTTCTTCTAGTTTATTAAATAATATAATAGGGTCTTTATGGGATTCTATTAAATTTTTTATATCAATATCTATAGTAGCATCTTTACAAGATATTTCTATACCACTGTCTAATAAACCTTTATGAAGACATAATGCATTATTAAGAGAATCTAATTGTTGTCTATAAAAGAATTCTTTTAACTTAAATAATCCATTATGATAATAATAACCTATTATATCTAAATAAGCTTTATGCTTACTTAAATAATGTTTTACTTGTTTAATTAAAGCATTATCTAAATCTGTAACTTTCTTAGTATCTTCAATAGAATTAATAGTATCTTTAGAATTAGTTGTATCTTCTAATATTACTACTTCTACAGTGTCAATATTAGTAGGTTTTTGTTTTTCAGATTCAATTATTCTCATAATTTTTATAGTTTATGTAACTACAAAGTTACATAAAATAATGCTATTACGCAATACTATTAACAAATATTAACTATAATTTAAAGACATTAGGTTTAATATAACTTGATCTTTCTACAGCTGCTCTAGCATTTCTATCGCACCTTTCATTTAAATCATCTCCATTGTGACCTCTAACATGGATAAATTTAACTGATTTATGAAACTTTAATAATAAATCTATGGTTGTCCATAAATCATTATTACAATTACGTTTCCAACCACTATTATAAGTTTCCACAACATATGCTGAATCAGAATACACTTCTATTTCAGAAGGAACTGTTATAGATTTAAGTGCTTGAATAACAGCCATTTGTTCCATTCGCTGGTTTGTAGTATTAGTATAGGATTTATTAAATTCTGCTACTACACTACCTTTGTCATTTAAAATGATAAAACCTATTCCACCAACATCTTTTCGTGGGGAATAGGCTCCATCAGTATAAACTTTATACATACTATAATTTATTATTATCTATTAAATAAATAACATTTTTATTACTCCTCCATCTTTTAAAGTTGCTCCATAATAAGTTTGGATATTTTTCATAACATCATCGTAAGAATTTCCAAATAAACGTTTTAATTCATGTTTCTACATACCATTCCTAGAAGCACCTAATTCAAATAATTCCTACATAAACTTATTATAATCATTACTATATTTTCCTGCTTGCCACTATTGATTATCTTTATTACTAAAGTAGTCTAATAAATTGCGGTAAGATATACCATCATAATTTCCAATACCTCTATCTAACCTCTAAGATTCCATAGTAAGATAATTCTGAGTTTTACCCATTCTATCTTTGGTAAGGTTAGCATTATTGTAAATATAGTCTAAAGTACTTCTCATAGAATTTCTAGGATCTATATAGCCTCCACTTGGGTGTAGATAATAATCACCATCCCAATCACCTGCTCCATAGTAGTAATTCATACTCCTTATAACATCTGGATTATTGAAATATTTATCAGAATCTTCATATAATCCTAGAGTTTGTCTAAAATTAGATTTTCTACCTGTTTCGGGGATACTATTTAAATTTATTATCTAATCTTGATTTAATCCGAAATCAAAATTTTTAGGTTTTGGATACTTTATTCCTTCATAGCTAGGTCCCATTGTAATTTCAGGTATGTCTAATTTTCCAATTGCTGAAGCTTCAGAAACAACACTAGGTCTTATATAACTATTTAAATCAGAATATTCTTGTAAATCGTTTTTATGGTTATAATTATGCGTAGCTTTTAACACTTGGTAACTTTCTAAAGGGTCCCTATCCTTATTTGTATTAGAATCTGTTATACCCTTACCAGTAGTATTTATACCAATTTTATTACCATTATCATCATATCTATGAGCATATATAGTATATTCTTTATTGGTATTTTTATCATAAAAACTACCATATCCTTTATTTACAGCTTCACCATATAATTTATTTAACTAATCTCTATCGATTCCTAAATCATTTCTTATATTCCCATCCTTATCATATATGGACTCCATATTTGTAAACTTCTAAGTCCAATACTAATTTGAATTACTTTTTCTTTTAATTGCCATAATTATTATCCTCTTTTTTGTCCTATTGTTTCTGCAACCTTCATATTATATAAATTCAAAAGATCTTGTAAATTATTTTTTAAATATCTACTAGCAACAGCAGTATCTACTTTACTTAATACATCATCATTCCATACTTTTTCTACTGCGTTAAAAGGCTCTCTCTCCTCCACCTCTTCTTGCTAAGTAGTTTCAGTAGTAGTTTGTGGAGAACCATACTCAGACATCCAATCCATATTACTAGTTGAAGTATTGCTAGAAGATGTAGAACTTTGAGGAGTAGAAGTAGTTACAGTTCTAGTAGTATAAGTAGTAGATTTTTTTCCTGTACTAGCTGTTTTTGATTTTTTTGAACTTACATCTTTTGTAGTATTTTTATCATCCTCTTTTTTAGACGATTCTTTTATGATTTTCCCTAAAACCCACATAAAAGGATCAAATATACCACCAAAAAAATACTATGGAACAGTATCTAATCCTAAATTCTAAGTAATATTATTTTCTTTCATGTTATTTATTTAATTAATTAATATTTATTATCTAATAGTACCTCCACTGAGAATCGAACTCAGATCGAGGGGTTAGAAATCCCTTATTCTATCCGTTGAACTATAGAGGCATATATAACCCTATAAAGGGTTATATTATTTTAAAAAGGTAAAGGCCAATAAGTAGGTTCCCAAACCCAGAAATCTCCAACTATTTTTCCGTTTTGTACCCATATTTTATGTATATGGTTTATTTTACCAGGGCCAGGGATTTGATCATAAGGTTTTTCATTTATAAAACCTGGATGATAATCTTTAAATCCTCTGTACTTACTATTATTAAGTACTGCATTTATTTCTTCATCACTAAGACTTAGACTTCCTGGATCTCCTGATAGGGTGTGTTGGGGTTCTATAACACTTTGTTGTTCTTTGGGAACCTTTACATCTGAAAATTTGGACCTTTACATGCTTTATAATATTTACTGTTGGTACTTATACCAGCTCTTTCTAGAGCTTCAATAAGAATATTTCTATCATCTTCAGGCATACCTTTGAATACAGAAGTATCCATTATTTCATACAATGGAATTTCAAGTTTCTCCATTTCATGAATTCTTATAATAGAACGATATGAGAATAAACATTCAATTCCACAGTCATGTGTTGCTTGTCTAAATTTATGTGCAAAGTTAACTAATTCTTCGTTATTTTCACAAATATTTAACTCAATTTTTTCAGAATAATTAATATTTATTAATGCAAACCTATCCAGAGAAGCTGCATCAATACAATACCTACCAGTGTAATTGTTATCAGCACCTTTACCTACAGTATTACCAGCAGCAATTACACGAAAATTCTCATGCGCTTCTATACGACCAATAGGAAAATCGAAATACCTATTAGCAATAGCAGCATTAAGAATAACTAATACCTCAGGAATAGAAGCATCCATCTCATCTAAGAAGAATACTCCTCCTTTAGTAAATGCATCATAAAATTGAGTCTTTTGATATTTGCCAGAAGCATCAATAAATCCAGTTAATTTAAATTCTTGGGTTACTGCATTAGTAAAATAGAAGTCTAAATTAAGAGCTTCTGCAACTTGTTTACAAATAACATTCTTACCAGTACCTGCTTCTCCAGTTAAAAATACTGGAATATTAGCAGATACTAACTGAAGAACCCTATCGAATTTTTCATGAGTAGTACCTTTAATTTTTGTAGTACCTGTAGAAGTTTTTATGACATGTACTTCTGGAAGTTTACCATAAATTTCTATAAGCTTTCTATCAAGTTCAGGTTTAATAGATTTTACTATTTCATCTAAACCATCTCCTACAACAGTTTCAACTATAACTTTTTGAATGGCTTCTACAGCTTTAGTTGCAGAACTTGTACGTTTCCCTTTAGGGGATGTTAAATCTTTATCTAACTCTGCTTTTATTTCTTCTATTGTTTTCATTTATTATTAATTTTAAATCCTAAATATTCTAGTATTTTTTCGACACTATAGTCATTAGACCTTATCCAGAAATTTGATAATACATACGTAGAATCATCACCAAGTATTTCTACACAAGTATCATGACTAGTTATAGTTCTACCATAACCACCTGCCCAACTAGAATTTGTAATAGTAGGACAAGTCTCTAACCATTTAAAACCAAGCCTTCTTTGCATTGAAGAATTTGCCAAAGGAAAGCAAAGTTTTAATAAATCAAATCGTTGTCCATAATCCTTCAAAGTTACTGTTGGACAAACAACCTCATTTCCACATTCAGATGGTTTAAAGCACAAATCAATTTTAACTTGTACACCAGTTCTTTCAATAATATTAAGGGCATTTATCATTGCAGTTCCTGCATTTAAATAAAATTCAGGATCTTCACAACAATTACCTCCATTGCAATAAATAACGTGAATAGTTTTCCTTTTTTGAGGAAATCTTTCAGTATTAATCATACTATTTGGAAGATTTTGTATTGCATTTGGAACATGAGGTACGTATCCAACAATACTACTTGAAGGCATAGTCTTTTGAGTAACTTGATATTTAGCACTATTTTTAATAGAAGCCCTTAAAGCTTTCTTTAAATCATCTAAAACATCAGGCCATCCAAATTTAGCAAATTCACATGCTTCTTTATAATTTCTAGTATTATACCAACTACCTCCACGACTTTCTTCTGTTTGTGAAGAATGTTCCTTCCTCATAACATGACAATTTTTTCTATTATCTATAGTAGAAATTAGATTAGCAATACTAGGAAAATTTTCTCTATATATCTCTCTAGGCATCTTTATTAAGTATATTTATAATAACATTATACACTGCTTCTAGTACTGTTTTACCATTAGCTATCTTTTCACAAGACTTTACTACAATAGTCCAATAACCTGTTCCAGAATTACTTAAAATTATATCATCTTGTCCAAATGTTGAATTTAAATATTCAAATAGATTATTCAATGACCAACATGGTATACAGGTATGACTATTTAATATGTAGGGTATAGCACAATAACAGTAAGTTTTACCATCAGGTTTAAAAAAGCTTCCATTCGCAAAATCAACTGGAAGTCCTAAACTTTGAAGTTTTTCGCAATTCTCAGGTATTAAACGCTCCATTAGCTTTATTTATTTGAATCCAATCGTGTAAAGCATCTTCATCAAATACTACATTACTTGGAATCTTTAAAGATTCTGTATAATCGGTATAGTTTCCATCTGAATCTAAATACACAAAAGCGATAGTAATAGTATCAGAAGATATATCAATAATTCCTTCATATTGAGTATTATATCCTATATTAAAACACTTTAAAGATTTAATCTCTTCAAAAGTATTGAATAAATAATCATCCAAAAACATATAATACTCTTCAAATTCTTTATAAGATATCATGTTTCATAATTTTCTGGATTATTTAACATATCTTGGAGTCTTTTTGAGGCTTCTTCCTCAGTCTTGTATTTGGTAGCATGATTACTATCTGTAGTTAGAGTTACTAAATATTTATCATTATAACAAGAATTTATTCTTAAGTATTTCTTTCTTTTAAAAAACTGAAGAAAAGATTTTTTTAATCGTATAACATATAGATACTTACTGTTTATTTTACATCCATTTATAGATGTAGTGTAACTCCAAAGAATTTCTTCAATAACAAATTTCATACTTCTTCACCATAATATTCTCTCATATAACATCTATAGCACAAATCTCCAGTATCATTAGTATCTTCTATTTCATAACCACAGTCTTCACAATATTTTATATTAGGATCATTCATAGTTACCAACGGTTTAAATTAGGATCAATTATCTTATTTTTAACAAATTGATCTAAAGCTAATGTAGCTAAATGTTTCATATCTGGAGAAGGTCTACCTGTAGTTCCTGTAATTCTTTCATCAAAGAAATGTTCCCAATCACTCATAAAACCAGTAACCATAATTTCAGTCTTAGTTCCATTTATAAGAAAATAACGGGCTTGTTCAGGTTTATAACCTTTTCCTAGCCACTTAAAATATAGTTTTTCAGATATTTTTACATCTTCTTCTAGCTCTTTTAAATCTTCAGGTTTTATCCAAACTGGTTTAGAAAAAGTTACCGAACTTCCAAATGAAGCTTTAAAGTAATTACACCACCTTTGACTTTCTTGTGCGAAACTATTATGTCTATATCTGGTTATAGATTGTGAATCAATTCTAGCACAAGTGAATTTCATAGTATATCTTTTATAATGAAATGCTGTAGGTTCACATAAATATTCAAGATCATCTTCCCAATGATTTTCTATAATAACTCTAAGATTAGTTGTTATTAACCATCCATCACATGAATCTCCAAATTCATCATACATAGATAAACCTTCAGTTGTATACACTTTAGAATATGGATTTTCTTCATACCTATATACTCCAAATCCAGAATGATTAGTTGTAATTGGAACTGCTAAATATATAGTACCATGTTCAAGCATTGAAGTATGACCATCCTTTATGAGATTATCTATCATCTTTTTTGCACTATCAGTTGTTATTTTATCTTCTGATTTATAACATGTTCTAGCACATAATTCTATATGTTTATAAGCATCTTCTAAAGAATTTCCTTGGGGAATATATTCAACAGCAGGGTCTATTAGTCTCATTTTGGATTAATTTTATCAATAGTATAAGTATAACACTCGTAACAAGGTTCTCCAGAATTTTCATTAATCCATTCATGCCCTGTATTATACCATACATAACTTGTTTTATCTCCTCGATGGTATTCTCTAGTTACATTTGACTTACCTCTAACTTTATTTTCTATATATTCTTTAGCAGCTTTTTTTGTTTTAAATATATCAGAGAATACCAGTACTTCTTCTTCTTCTAAGTCACCTCTAACCCATGCTTCTCTATTGTGATAACATTTAACTTTATACATATTTTAATCAACTTGAATTAATCTCTTTCATAATCTGTATTTAATATTATACTTTTATCTGTAAAATCATATACTTTTAATACTACTTTACAATCAACAATATTGTCTAAATTGTCTTTACATCTTATACGATCTCCTTCTGAAGGTATTTTATATTCCCAAAGAATTTGAGTAATTAAATTAAATTTTTTATCAAATATTTTCAACAGTAAAGGTTTCATTTTTTGTATATTTTTTCTTCTAATAAAACAATAAGTCTAGTATCCTTCTCAATCTGTACGCGACATTCTTTACAACGTCTTTCAAGATCTTCAAGTTCTTGCTCCCATCGATGTCTAATATCGAGAAGTTCATTTAAAATTTCTTGATCATCCATATCTTATTCCCTTTTATTAGTATGAATAATAAGGGCATTCAGCTCTATAAGTACAATCTGTTAAACATGACCCCTTATAGGAACATTCATCAAATGACCATAAGGTATTTTTATTTTTTGAATCTTCTATAGAGTTTTCATCAGATTTTTCCCATATATAACTGACTAGCCAAAAACAAATTGCTGGACCGAAAAGTAAAATTAAGCATAGTATGAGTACAATCCACTTCATATTTTTATAATTTATTTTTCTTTGAACATATTTCTAAAAAACCATCTTCTCCAAATAACCATATTAGTAGGAAAAATAATGGCCATGCAACAATTATAAATAAAGTTATTAACCAGCCAATAGGTCCCAACTTTTCAAGAGTACTATCATCTTGTGCAAATGCCCCAATTATAAAACCAACAATAAGATAGGGTATAAGAATGGGAAGTATTATTATTAAATTAATCATCACTATCTATGTTTACTTAATTTGTACTCTTTGACCAACTTGATATAAAGAGTCAGTTAATAAATAAAAATCAGTGGAAAATCCATTATAAAAAGAACTGCATTTTACTTTGCATCTGTATCTTGCATCAAGGTATTCACCATTAGCCATCTTCTTATCGCAATGAACTTTAACCTCTGTTATAATACCACCTTTTGCGTAATGATAATCATCACAAGAACAGAAAGTCAATAATAGTATACACAGCACAGTACAAACAATATCAACTATTACACACCTTGTTGTATGCTTTAATTCAGACCACTTCTTCATCTTTTTCTTCTTGTTTTAATAATTCCTCATCCGACATTTTACGGATTTTTCGTGTCAGTTTCCAACTATCAATATACACAGATATAATCATACCTATAGTAATCCACGAAAGCAAACAGTCAACAATGGCTTCCCACTTGGCAGCAGGTCTTAACCACTTTATGAAAATCCACAGTATCATTACTGTAACAACTCCAGACAAATATATGTATAGAAAAACCATACTTCACTCCTCCTTTCGTAGTTCAGCAATCAAAGCATCAGCAAGTTTCACTGCTTGCTCTGCGACTTGTTGTTCGCTATAACCAGCTCTGAGCATTTTATCACTCAATGCACAGGTTAACTTGATAGCAGCATCAATGCGGACTTGTTCCCAGTCAATAGTATTACTAAAATCTAAATCTTCATAGTAGTAATAATCATTCTCTGTTCCATATTCATGAAACATAACAATCTTACTATCTACTGACATAATAGGAATAACATTTTCTAAAAGTTTTCCTGTTGCTTTAACTCGTGCTTTCATCTTGTCCTTCTTTCTTAATCAGTCCTTGTTCAAACAGCCATAACATACCACCATATACGGCATCCATTGGATCTTTGACGTGTATGTCTTTCTGCCATATAAACCCATTGTCTTTAATACGTAAGAATGCAAAATTATTAATTATTTGCAAAGTAATTGTTGCATTTAATTTTCTCATCACTTCAAGTAATGCGCTTAAACTCCATGCTGGAACAGCGTGTGGTAGATTATTCTTGCCAACACATAAAGCCCATTCACCGAATGTTATGTTCCAATTACAATCCGCTGTCTTGGGGTCTAACCCAAGCTCTAGCAGATGTTTACTTTGTTCGATTGTTGTTGCTACCATAATGTGAATATTTATCTGAACCGCACAAATATCCTAACCAAAAACATATTCCACATGCTACAAATATTGCAATAATACCTAATATTATTATACAAGTCATAATCACTCTACCTCTCCGTCTAATATTCTATAAGATAATTTTCGTATTTTTCTTACAGCTTCGTTGATATAATCTTTAGACATTGCACCAAAGACACTGCTTCCTCTTGGATGATTTTTAATATCGTCTCTTATACTTTCAAGTTTGTGTGCAGTATCAATCAAAAGATGTACAAATTCTCCTTTGTAAAAATTATCCATAATCAGTTCTCCTTATCTTTCACACAATTCTTTGATAATTAATTCTTTTTTTGGTGGATAACACCACCATTTAATACAAATACTTATCTGAGTAATAAAGTATAGTGTATGTTGCACCAGTACTACATTTACCAAGGACAAAATCTCCAGGCATCAAACCGTTTTCGTTTAAGAAGGTACATACATCTTGCGCGTTATCAAAATGCCTGTGATACCAATTACCATCTTTATTCAATGAGGGTAACTCGCTTGCTGGATGCCAACCTTGTTCTTTAAGTTCTTTTAGCTCCTTCAACCATTCGGCTAGTTGCTTATGGTCTTCTGCACACTGGCCACAATTAGTATCAGCAACATCTTGTGCGTGTTTTATTGCTTCATCAAGTGTCATATTTTACTCCTCCTTCTATTAATAATTACCAATCGTCATATTCGTCAAGCCATTGGTATTCGTCCGCTTCTATTTCATAATTTGAGAGTGGTTTATCCTCTGAATCTATTGTGAGTGCTACACAGTTTTCACCAAATAATCGCTCTGTAACCTTACCTTTACAATAACGATTATTTACACCTCCGAGAAATATGCAAACTTTATCACTAACATTGGGTACTGCATCAGACTCATACATTCTTACAAAGACATTATCTTTATTATAAATCTTTATTGTCATAATTATTTCACCTTTCTTGTTATGTGTATCAAAAAACAAGTTGATGATAACGCATAAACAACCATTGTTACTATTAAAAAGTCAAACATAATCACTCTTCCTTCGGTTCATAACACCAATAAAACAACACATAATAAGGTGTTAATGAACGACCATTATATGTTATTGAAATAACATTAACATCATTTACTCTTTCGTTTAGAAAATCAACGAGTTTACTTTCATCGCAAAAATGCTTAGAAAAATATTCTTTTTTCATATCTCCATTGCTTTACGGTAATCATCACATAAATCATAACCATCCTCAAAGTATGAGTCCAGCCATTCGCAAGTCTTATCAACGGTATAGTTGCAGCCATAATCTGTAAAATGCTTTGCCACATCAGTCAATGTTACTTGACCTTCATTCTCTTCAATAAAGTTGTCTAATTCCGTGTAAATGTCCATTTGTTTACTCATATCAAATCAAATTTTAAGATAAATCGTAAATGTCCTCGTTTGGCAAAATCATGATGCCAAAGAACCTGAATGGATAAGAATTAACACGTTGAAACCATACTGTTTTTGTATCAGCAATCCAGTGTTGAAACCTAAACCGTTTTATGGCTTTCCCGTAGTATATCTTGAAGAACCAAGACTTCTTGCCGAAGCAAATACACGGCCATCCCATTGACCATACAAAACCATACATTCTCATAGTCAAATCAAATTAGTTAAACAATATTCCAATGCTGCTTCAATGGCATCTTCTGGCTCATCATAACCATTCTCATCAAGAGGGTCACGATAATCTATGTCATCATAATCATTGAATAATGCAATTATGGCTCTGTAAAAGATACGAGGTGTTCTATCGACATCACATCCTATTGTTGGCATAATGTGAATACCACGTTTTCTTAACCAACGGCAAGCCATTTGTTGAGTTGGCCTACTACATATATCAGTTCCTTTATTATTAAAATTAAATGCAGCTTCTGATAATTCAGGTAACATTCCTTGAAACAAGGTTACATTTGAACTAAAATATTCATAATAACTGCGGCATTCCCAATCAAACCTCTTCTCTTTAAGGAGTTCGGCTACTTCGTAACTTACATAAACCTCTTTCATAGTTCAATCACTTTTTACCTATGTGAATAGTATCACCAACTTGTAATAGGTCGTTAGTATAAAACCAATAATAATCAAACTTAGTAAGAGTACCCATACCATGTTCTTTTACACAAACTTTATACTTTGCATAAGCATGACTCTTTTCTACGTATTCAACTACTCCAGTTTCAAAGTGTCTATTACAATACTTGTGTTCTGCACATGAACAAAGACAAATAGCAATAATAGCGACAATAAGTACTATTAGATAAAATCTTCGCCAAAACTTATAGGCGTTCTTTTCTTCTCTTGTCATAATTCAATTACCAGTTAATAAATCTTTCATCGGGCATATCAGTAGTGCCAAGCAGATGTTCGTTGCCCTCAAAGGGGATGCACTGCGGATAATAGCCATAACCACTACAGATAAATAAGTTGTCTTCATCAACAAAACCGTAGAAATCAATAGCCCATGTACTCCTATTTGATTCCCTCACAAGCACCTTGTCAAAAGGCTTAAAGTTGGCAATGTCGTAGTGGGGCTTGATTTTGCGCAGTTCCTTCTTGTCGGCATCCCACTGATACCCTGCTTCTCGCATCTTGGCAAAGAGCAAGTTACGTTGCTCTTTAGTGGCGGGCTTTACATCTTTTACGCTGGTCCAGGCCTTACTTGGAAACAAATCTAACCTAATTTCTCCATTTCGAGAAACTCCAACATAAGAGCCTATAAATGAGGACTCAACATTTTTATAAGTACTATTGTAAATAAATGGATTACCAATTCCACTTACAAGTACATCCCCATCCTTGGCATCTTGGACAGTCCAAAGATGAAATGTTTTATCAATAGATATAATATTACCTAATACACAAGTTTCTGAATACCAATAACGACTATCGATAGATGAAATTTGACATATACAATGACCATCTGTAATCCAATCCCCCACTTTGAATTTGTGTTCAACGGGTGTCTGCCACCCCTCCCAAGTACGGCAATCTTTGCTGGGGAAAAGAACACATTCAGCATCTTCATAATGATTAAAGTATCTACCATATTTATCTAATTTTTCTACAGTATTATCATTTAATCTGATTTGAATAGGATAGGATTCATAAAAATTAACTGATATAAGTTTTACTTTACCGTACAAAGTAAACCATAACTCAATTCCTTCAGGAGCATCCTTTAATAATTCTGCAATATTTATCATAGTTATTCTTTACTAATTAAAGGTTTATTAACATGTACTTCTAATTCAAGATCTTTTTTCCAGTCAATATCTTGAATGAACTCTTTTACTACTTTAAAAATAGCAATAATTAAACATATAATTGCACAAATTAAAGTTAAAGGATTCCACCATCTTAGACCAAATACTGAACTATAATGAACTCCAGAGTGTATTTGATAAGGTCTTTCATCTGGACCAGCATCTTTAGTTCCACAATATTCTTTCGAAGTTTTACTCCAGCGTTTTTGTTTAATAATTCCAAGGTAATATAGAAATTTACCAAATTTATCCATTGCCTTGACATATTCTTTCTTTTTTAACCAGACATACTCTTTATTACTCATGGTTATATAAAATAAAAAACTACGGATATATAAAATACCCGTAGTTTAAGTTTGTATATTAATTATTAAAATTAGTTAAAGATGTACTTAATACCGATAGAAGCGTTCCAGCACTGACCGATGGCCTTGTTGGGAACGAAGGTCTTAGTATTTCCATCAATTGCTTTAGGAGTACTAAATAAAGCATATCCTTCACTATCACGACCCTCATATTTAAGAATACGAGCATCACTACCAATTTCAGGATTCAAATATTTTGCAACTCCCCAGTTAGAGTTAAACAAGTTAAGAACATTCTTTACATTAAATAACAACTGAAGTGTATGTTTTGCACCACTAACGTTAAATGAGAAATCATGTTTATAGCTTAAATCAACTCTATGAACCCAAGGACTGTATACACTATAACCTTCAGCTACTTTACCTTGATTATTGTTTAGGTAGTTGTTAGCATGTACATAGTCCATAAAACGAGTTTTATCACCTTCACTTACGAAGCGGAATTGGTTTGTATTAACTTCTTCATCGGTAGGAATATAAATAGCATCATAGTTATAACCATCACCATTCATATCATTACTTGTCATGTATGAATAATTATTTCCACCTCTGAATGCTTCATAAATTAAACCATAATGATTTCCACTCTTATCATTTCCAACAGCCGATAATACAAATCTGTCAGGAATTACATATTGTGAATTGTGAAGTTTAATATTGTTAGGACCATCTGTTGTAGGTACATAAGTAAACGCACTTTCAGCAGCAGAACCTGGCATACCAGTTACTTCTTTATTGACAGTATGAGTATATGCAGCCATCAAACTAAGCCAATCAGTAGGCTGTGCATTTAATGTAACATTGCCAATCCAACCATATCCTCTACTAGTATTACCAAGGACAAATGCTTTAGTACCTTGACGGAAATTCTTTGGATAAATAGGTCTGTTATCTACACCAGTAAATCTTTCAAATCCTTCTACAGAAGGAATACTCCAATCACTAATAGTTGCAGCATTTACATTCTTATTATAAATTCCTTCTACAGTTATAGTAAATGGGAATTTAACAGGAACTTGCCAATCAAATGCTAATGAAGTCTTCCATACCATAGGCATTTTAAATGAAGGATCTACAGCACTAATAGATGAAGGAACTGTACCCATATCAGGATTTACATTCTCAGGATATCCCATAGCAATAAGTTTATTCTTAAGAGCATCTACTGTAGGTTTACCCTCACTATCAACTACTAAACCTCCTGCAAACTGATTCATATCAATACCATTACGAGCACTGAGTTGTGCTTGATATTGAATCATACCTGAATTAGTTGGCATATTAGTAAAGAATACCAGAGGCAAACGACCAGAGAATAAACCAGTTCCTCCACGCATAGTAATAATCTTATTACCTACTATATCCCAATTAAATCCTAAACGAGGTTGTACAATTAAATGGTTATTTGGCCATTTTCCAGTATCAATATGACGATCTCCAGGGTAATTTAATGCTAAAATAGCATTATTAGTCATAAGGTCTTTGTTATTGAAGAATAGTCCATCAAGACGTAAACCATAATTTAATTTAAAGTTTCGACTAATATTCCATTCATCTTGACCATATACACCAAATTTATTAAATTGTACTCTAGCAGCAGGAGCATTGTTTCCACCATAACCATAAGTTAAACAAACTACTTCAGGAGCTGCTCCATTAATGAAATCATCAACACTATTATAACGATAATATCCTGTACCATTTCTCATATAGGAATTATCAGCCATTTGATGTTCAAATGATAAACCTCCAATTACCTTATGATTACCATAAGCCCATGTTAAATCATCTCTGATATTCCAAATTTTATTATGAACAGCGTTATTCCAAGTAAACAATTCATAACCTAAAGCCATATAATTGTCCCTGTTACCTTCATCATCAGTCTTTGTTATATCAATGAAAGGAAACTCAGAAGAATTACTTACACGAACATCATCAAGTTTTGACCAAGTAGCTAAGAATTGATTAGATAGATTATCATTTAATCTACTATTTAAATCAAATGATAGTGAGTGTACCAGGTTGTCCATGCCATACATCGAGTTGGCAAAGGAGAAGGACTTCTGCGATACACGGGCAGTTGCCATACGAGTGCCACCGTCCATCGAGGTAGCGTTGGGATTCTGCCAGTAGCGGTTCTTAGTGTAGTTATAGCGCAGGGCCAGGTGGTGGTCATGGTTGATGTTCCAGTCCAAGCGGGCGAGAATCTTATAGTTGTTCTCGTCGGCGGGGAAGTTGGTCCATGAACCCGTGTCATAACCATATTTGCTCTTCACGAAGTTGCTCACGCGCTCCAAGTCGTTGAGAGTGGTGCGAGAGATGTACTGGTCGGGAACGGCAACACCGTTCTGCGAAGCACGCCACATGTTCACGATGGTGGGCTGCTTGGTCATTTCACCGTTCACAAAGAAGAACAGCTTGTCCTTGATGATCGGGCCGCCGATGGTAGCACCGTAGGTGGTCACCTTGAATTTCTCGCGGGCCTGACCGATCTGGGTGCGCTCAACGGCGTCACCACGCATGTTCTCGTTGCGGTGGAAGATGTAGGCACTGCCACGGAACTTGTTGGTACCACTCTTGGTAACGGCGTTTACACCGCCACCGATGAAGTTGGTCTG
>JAEEGJ010002023.1_pt1 | contig 171297 bp, 127 predicted proteins | sample 8958761 | NCBI WGS metagenome assembly JAEEGJ01 (sample SAMN16246546, study PRJNA631951) | gut metagenome | biome: gut microbiome; feature: rumen; material: RS-attached | host: Bos | place: Iran: Karaj | collected 2018-10
ATAATTGAGCGACGAAACAAAATCGCTGAAATTAAATTGGCTGAATCTGATTCGGGTATATATCAAGGACTTTCTGTCGCAGATCTATTGAACGATTTTCGACGAGTTGCCGAACGTAGTTCAATTAAAACTATCAATGTAAATGATGTTGTTGCAATAAATCCCGATGTTCTTGAAAAAAGGAAGTTAGATGAAGAGTTTTCTAGTATTACTACTGAAATTATAGTCGCGATTAACAGTGTTAATGAGCTTTCAAAGTTGTATGGGCTTACAAAATCAGCGAAAGTATGGTTTGAAAGTTGTTTCAAAGGAATAGATAGCAGAATAGAGATATTAAGTAGGCCGACAACATCGAAAGAAGAATTAAAAAAAGGTATTAAAATTTTGAAGGATAAGGTGAGGCAATATAAAACTATGGCTCCAAGCATTGAAAGTGATTTAAAGCGCGCATCAGTTTATTATAATAAAGTTTATGTAGATGCAGCAAAAGCTCTAGGCGAAGAAGTCAAGGCTTTTGAAAATTTCGGGAATGCAAGTGATATAGAAAAGGAATTGATCTATTTACAGGAACGAAACGATAGAGCCCAGAAATGTGCTGAAATTTATAAAAAACTGGGTCAGGCTAAGTATATTTGCTATGCGTATGATCAGGAATTAAAGGCGATGGGATATAAAGTCCAAACTCATCAGAATATATCTGAAATGGAATTATTCAATAAATGGAAAGATTCCGATTTGACTCAGTTATATTCCATAAGTTCCACATGTGCATTGCAAGTAATTGTTCACAGTGACGGAACTGTGTCGATGCAGACAATTGCCGCAAAGGAAGACGAAGGTGTGATTCACGAGCAGAAAAGTCATTGCTCGCAGTTAAAGAAGCTGCGCGAAAGACTGAAAAAAAATTGGTTTATTCTCTACGAATTCAAAGAAACGAAGTCTCCAGAAGTTATATTAACGTTGGCTGAGTGGATGGACTCCAATAATATTAAAGATCGGCGAACAAGTGGTAAAGAGTCCCATAAAACAAAACAAATAAAATAAATAGGAGTTATCCAATGGGTATAATTAAATGCAAAAAATGTCCCGAATGCGGTCATTTTCATGACGAACGTGACGTGAATTGTATATGTGGCAAAGAATTATCAGAAGTACCATTATTAGATTTAACGGATGTTATTGATAAAGATCGTGAGGTTATTGCTTATGCTCAAACATGTCCAAAATGTGGACATTACAACTTTATATTTAGCATAGAAAAAAAAGTTTTTGAATGTTATTTTTGTAGAAGAAGACAAATTCAAAAAATAGATCCTATTTCATATAGGGAAGCAATTAGAGATGATTTAACGGAATGCAGTTCTGATAACTCGATTGACATTCCCGATGCATTATTTCTTAAAGCTCTTCGAGAGAAGATCGAGAATCAGATTGGATCAAAATCGTTGACAACAGAAACCAATAAAGAATCATCAGCTGAAACTAATGTTAACGCCAAACCTAAGCCTTTGAGTGTGGCTAATAGTATAACTCTAACTGCGATGGGAGAGAAATTATCTTTTATTATAGAGGCTAAAGATAATAAACCATATATGCTTGGAAGGGAGGCAAACCAAAGCGATTTTTTAAGAAAAGACAGACGCGTAAGCAGAGAACATTGCTTCTTGTTTTTTAAGGACGGATTCTGGTATGTAAAGGACAACAATTCTGCAAACGGGACTTTTGTTAATTCAAAATATATTGGGAAAAATGGAGAACAAATATTAAAGAATGGTGATAAATTGAAACTTGGTCACAATGATGACTCAATAACTTTTATCATTACAATTTAGCCACAGGATATTTGCAAGAATGAGAATTGGTCGGATTTTATCGCCAGTACACTCGTTAGGCCCGGGAGAACGTTTCTGCTTGTGGACGCAAGGCTGCAGTAAAAAATGCAAGGGCTGTATTTCTCCCGAGTTGCAGAAATTCTCTGATTCAGAGATTGATGAATCAATTTTGTGCGAGTTAATCCTTCAGATTGCAGACAAAAATCACTGTACGGGCTTGACAGTGTCTGGTGGAGATCCTCTGGAGCAAGCGGATTCTTTGCTAATGCTATTAGAAAAAGTGCGTAATCGCTTTGATGATATTTTAGTATATACAGGCTTCATTTTAGAAGAAATAACAAACGGGTGCTCTGGCAAATCAGGGATTAGATGTCTTGATTATATTGATGTTTTGATTGACGGAAGATATATCAAGGAATTAAACACGCCTGATTGCGTTTTGCGAGGCTCAAGCAATCAAAATATTTATTATCTGAATGAAAAAAAGAGACCAATTTATGAAGAGTATATAAAACAAGGACGAATAGTCGAGACTTTTGTTCACAACAGAGAAACTATAATCACAGGCATTCTAAACGAGGAGACAGACCATGACTGAGAATGTTATACCGCCAAAATGGCAAAGAGAACTTAGATTTTTTTTGGGAATAAAGAGCGGCATTATCCTAGAGGGAAATGTTTATGATGAGTTCCTAAAATTTCAGTATGAAGACGATGGAATAGAATTTGAAGAGACAGAGGATCTTGATCAAACTATTCTAAGTCTTGTCAAAGAAGAGCAGACGGATGTTTTTTTCTTTGATCCTGTCGAAGGTTTTTATTGTTATGAGAGTTCGCCAGAAAAGCAAAAAGATAAGTTACAACCGCTTTTAGTGGATTATTCAACGAAAGAAAAAACAAAGGACCATGGGGCTTATCTTTGCTTAATGCCAAGCGAGAAAAAAGGTTGTAGGGGCTCGGCAGATACCGAACAGTATATATGGGTAAGCGAGATAATTAGACGTGCCATCTCTGATAAGTCAAAATATACTAATAAGAATAACATTGTCTTTGTTTTAAATTTTGCTTCTCGCTTGGACGCATGTAATCTTAGAGCAGCGGAATCCAACACAATGTTCTTGAATTTGATGGCTGCAACAACTTCGTTTCAAGCTTCACAGCAATATTGCAATTCCCTAATAATGGTTGTAGATAAATACAACGATATACCGGCATGGGTTTATTTGAATAATCCTAATATCAGAACGATATCTATTTGTGTCCCGGACAGGGATACACGCAGGGTTTTCCTAGAAAATTTGCCTGAGGAGCTTAAGGCTTTTCAAATACTCGGAACACAGGATTGTGAACACGGTAGGCAATTTATAGCTGAAACTGAGGGCCTTCAATTACAAGAACTTAAACAGATTCTCCAGTTGGCTTATCACGAAAAAATAGAGCCTGAAAAAATAGATTTAGCTTTCAAGTTGTACAAATATGGCGTACTGGATGATCCATGGGTAAAATTGGGGAAAGACAAAGGTATTCTTTTTGAAATAGAAGATAAACTTAGGAAACGAGTTAAAGGTCAGGATGAGGCTATAAACAAGGTTAAAACAGTTGTGGCAAGGGCAGTGAAAGGGTTGTCAGGGCTACAACATTCTGGAGCATCTCACAAACCAAGAGGCATTTTATTTTTTGCCGGCCCGACTGGCGTTGGAAAAACAGAAACAGCGAAAGCTCTTGCTGAGGCTATATTTGGAGATGAGAACGCTTGTATACGCTTTGATATGAGCGAATATCGTCTAGAACAAAGCGATCAGAAGTTATTCGGCGCACCTCCTGGATATGTAGGTTATGAAGGCGGAGGACAGCTTACGAATGCAGTTAAAAACAGACCATTTAGCGTAATATTGTTTGACGAAATAGAAAAGGCTTCGCCAACTATATTGGACAAGTTCCTTCAGATTCTTGAAGATGGTCGCATGACCGATAACCAAGGGAATACGGTTTACTTTGGTGAAACAATCATCATTTTTACAAGCAATATAGGCTTAACCAAAGAGGAGATAGATCCGGCCAATCCTTTAAGATCTATGTCGCATAGAATTCCTACCATAACGATAGAAGATCCTGAAAATCCTGCAATGGAGGATACGCTAGATCATCGTAACGAAGTTACAAAAATTATAACGGAAGGAGTAAAAGCATATTTTAATGATAACGGGCGTCCTGAGCTTCTTAATAGGCTAGGGGAAGACAACATCGTTGTGTTCCAATTTATCAATGTAGAAGATGCAAAAACTATCTGCGACTACAAGCTTAATAAGATCTGCGATTCAATAAAAGAAAAAAAGGATATTGATATCATAATACCAGATAACATTCGGGGCTTTTTGCATGAGAAAGCGGTTTTGGAGCGCGCACACGGAGGTAGAGGCGTGGGCAACATGCTCGAAAGAGAATTCATTAATCCTTTTTCAAGTTTTATATGCACGCTTTCGGATATGCCATCGAAATTACAGTGCTATACTGGAACCAACGGCATAGAATTTAAGGCGGTGCCAAATGATAATTGATTTTGCTGCGAGAGTTGACATAGGTACAAAAGAAACAAATGACGATCGTATTCTTATTAACGGTAAAGTGCTTGATACGGGCACAGTAAGCGGAACGATCGAAATACCTTCAATTGCTGTTGTTTGTGATGGCTGCGGCGGCTATTTTGGCGGCAATATCGCAGCACAGACCGTATTGGAGTATTTGTCTAATGAAGAGCCAAGCAAATTGTCTGACCCAATATATTTAGCCAGTGTACTAGATAACTGCCAATTGGCAGTGATGAAAAAGAAAAGAGAATTCCCTCGTTTTCCCGAGATGTGCACAACAATTGCAGGGTGTGTTTTTTGCAGCGATAAGATCTTATTCTTTCACTCCGGAGATAGTCGTGTATATAGGTTAGATCAATGGGGTATTGCAAAAATGACAAGGGATCATTCATTAGTACAAGATATGATAGACATGGGAGAAATCACACCGGAAGAAGCTTTGACGCACCCAAGAAGAAATGTAATCACCAGATGCATTGGGATCAAGGGACGGCCACCGGAAATATATGTTGCCCATACGTCTGTTCATTCGGGCGAAAAGTATTTGCTCTGCTCTGACGGTCTATGGGAGAGCGTTAGCAATTCGCAAATAGTAGAATTGCTAAGTAGTAATATTCCATTGCGGCAGATGGCGGATGATTTAGTGCAAATGGCTCTTATGCAAGGATCAGATGACAATATCAGCGCTTGTATATGTTCCGGGCAATGAACTAGATAAGTGCAATATAATAAACTTTTTTCTAGATTCAAGGAGAAAAAGATATGAGTGAAGAGAACGATCGTAAAACCACACAGGTAGAAGATGGTTGGCGTTCAGAAGATTCAAAAACCGACCCAAACTCTTCTAAAGTTGAAGATGTGTGGAGAAGAGAACCCTCTGATGACTCCAATAAAGCGACGCAGGTAGATGTCTGGTGGCGAGATCCGGATAAATCAGAAAGAAAGGCTACGGAGGTGGATCCCGGATGGCGAAATCAAGAAAATTCCGAAAGAAACGCTACAGAGGTTGATCCCGGATGGCGAAATCAAGAAAATTCCGAAAGAAACGCTACAGAGGTTGATCCCGGATGGCGAAAAGAAATTTCCGATACACTCACATCGGAAACTATGACGAAACGTGTTACGCCTAATTTTTTCAAAAATATTGGTGAGTTTAAGGAAGAAGTTGAAAAACTGAAAGAACTAAAATCGTCAAAAGGAAAAATATATCGTGTGGAAGGTACAATTTCCAAAGAGGGCGGAGAATCGATAGTCCTGTTGTGCTCTAATTCTGATGGAATTAAAGTAGTAGCAAAAGTGTATTATGAACCAATCAATGTAGAAGGGTCATATATTTCGTCTAGGAAACGTGTGCTTGAATATATGGGAACGGAAGAAGGGAAAAAATATACTCTTGCCGTGACAGAAATAGGTAACGTTGAATTTGGTGAAAGCAAGTATTTCTTTGAGATTATCCCTTACTGTAAAAGAATGGACTTGTCAGATGATGGAGCGTATTCTTTCGAGCAGATCGTTGAAATTACCAGGCAGTTAAATGAGGCTTTACATAGTATTCATAATGCTGATATTATTCACAGAGATATCAAACCAGAGAATCTTTATAAGGTTGATGGTCAATATAAATTGAGTGACTTTGGTATAGCTAGGGTAGGAACGCAGGGGGATACAAATGTAACAAAAAAGATTGAGGGAACGGAGGGATATCGCGCACCAGAATCTACGCGTTATGTTTATAGAAAAGAAAGTGACTATTATTCCCTTGGGGTCACTCTGGCATCCTTATTTGAAGGGCATTTTGTTTTTAAAAATTTGAACTTTGACATGCGGACTAAAGCTCAGGAGATTGAGCGATTACCGTTGACGAGAGAAGACCAGAGCAGAGAACACCTAGAGAACTTATTAAATGGCTTAGTCAAAATTGATTACAGACAACGTTTTGGGTATGATGATGTTAACAGTTGGCTTGAAGATCATAATTATACCGGTGGAGGACATGAAAAGGGTTGGCCTAGAAAATTTATTCTACCATACAAAGATGAAAAAGAGCGCGATTGCACGGAAGAATATCACGATGAAAAGAGCATGTTTTTTGGCATAACAAAAGACGAAAATCATTGGAATGCTGCTAGAACTATGCTTTATGATAATACTATTGCAAATTTTTTTAGCGCATTCAGAACAGATCTTTCTACTTATGCACATAATATTGCTGATGAGCAAGAATATCGTGTTCAAAGGCCTGACAAAGGTCTAGCGATTTTTCTTAAAAAACTCTTTTCACCCGGACCTATAGTTTGGAGGGGCAAAACTTTTGATAGTTTGAGTGGACTAGCGAGAGAAATTGTGACAACAAACAATCTTGAGGTTTATGGTGAATTACTTAAAAATCGTTGTATCTCACATTGGCTGAATAATACAGAGGAAACAGAAGGAAATGTGAAAGAAGAAACGGTCAAAAAGGTCAATTTAATTGAGGAAAGAAGCAAATTTGAGTGGAAAATAGCTTGCTATTGGTTTGGTAATCTGTTTGCTAAAAATAAGCAATTAAAAATATGCGAAGCACAGGTGGAAACGATTGATATGTTGATTCAATGTCTTTTCTCATCTCCTAAAAAATTCTATCAAGCAGACGGTTTTAATAAGCTTAGTTCCCGTGATGTTGGGGCAGATTTATATGGGTTCTTATATAGCTTTGGTTTTGAACGAATAATTGATGAAGCTTGGCATCATGTTTTATCGGTTCCTAATACTAATATAATCGACAAGACCTGTATACTTATGTCCATGTTGGAATGTATAGCGGTTCGTGCTGATGTTGACCCCGCAATTGTTAGAGAATTTTTTATATTTTATGGTCCGATGGGCATAGCGACATATATACAAAAATTGGTTAAGGAAGGAGTTTATGAAGGCTTAGACGACAAAGGCAAAACAGCTCTTAAGAAAATTGAAGAGTTTGATATTCCAAAAAACAAGAATATAGATGAATTAATAAAAGAATATGGACCTCTGTTTAAAATTATTGAAACATTTAAATGTATGCTTATCGACAATCCACACTTGATCTTGGCTGGGGCATATAAAAGGAAAGGAATTATTTGTAAAAATCTTAAAGGCTGTTTTGCTTTTAATATTTTTGACCAAGTTGCCCCTCTTGGATTTGAGGGGTGGATTAATAAAAGGGAGATGTAAGGTATGGACATTAAACTTGACCAATATTCTAAAGATGCAAGCATAATATTTAACAAAATGCAAGATAATTTGTGCAAGTATGAAAATACCCTTCTAAGTAAAATGAACGGAAAAATTGTGGATGGATTTGCTTCTTTTCGCTCGGCTTTATGGTTTTTATTATTTTTTATTTTGGCGATGTGGGCGTGGAAGTCGGTAAATCACAACCTAATCATAATTACAATGATAATCGTAGGTATGCTTATTCTATTTATGATAATTGAAAACAACTTAGAATTCTCCTACAGCAAAAAAATTATTCCTTATAGCAACGCTATTGCACAAATGAAAAGAATAATTAGCACAGGGAAAGAGTCAATGGAGGCAAACCAAGATGATTTTATAGCTTCAAAAGAAAAAGGCTGGGATTTCCCATTAAATAATAATGACGTAGAACCTCTCCCTGAAGAAATTAAAAATATTTTGACAGCAACAGAAGAAATCGACCCTTTCAAAAAAAATAATAACATAATCCGTTTGAAGAATATTTTTTTCTTTGCAGCGGTAGTTATGATTACATTAGTAGGATGTATGGCTCAATTTGGTGTGGGGAGCAACATTGTAAAAAAATTACTGGAAACCCCACCCTTTATTTTTGATTTAATAATAAACTTTGGTACGTCTGGTTTAATTTTAATTGTTGCAATACTCCTTTCAAAACTAGTTTGGAGTAAAACTGACTGCAATGTTACTAATGTCACATTATGGATTACTCTTTTTGGGCCGGCCGTATTTACTCCTGTTTGCTGGTTCTTATCTGTTATAGTTTTGGTTATACTTAAAGCGATTTTTCCACTTATATTATTTAGTTTTTTTGCATTACTTATTTTTTCTACGGTAGCAGGATCCAGAAGAGAATAATGATTGCATAATGAATAAGGTTAAAGAAGATGCCGCCGTACCATTTTAATATAAGCTAACACTTTGCTTTTTTTAAGCTGAGATACTTGTGTCAACTTTTAGACATGAAGGGACAGGCCGCTGTGAGGGGGGGTTGTTTTTTTACCAATACTTTGATAAACTGCGCCCCGGAAATTAAAATTACCGCTGAAAAGGGAACTTGCGTCCTTTTTTGGTTGTTTTCGAGGCCGATGAGAATCCTTATCTCATGGCTGCCGGGGCGATCCTGGGGGAGCGGGCTTTTTGGAGCGGTGATTTTAAAAAGTTTTTAACGAAAACCTGATCGAGGATATTCTAAAGGTACTTATTAGAGAAGCGCAAGCCCAGCTCGAAAAAAAGGGCAAAGATCTTTAGTTGTTTTTTGTTTTTTTAACGTTCGCGCCGGTTTTGGGAGCCGGCAAAAAGTAAGTTCTGTTTAATTTGTTTTTTCGGGCGGAGACTTGTGCCCGGAAATAATCCTGAAAAAGAGAGATTTCACATGCGCAATATATTTTTTACCAACGCTGAGTTATTGCAAAGATCCTGTCTAACGTCGCCTGTCGGGCCCCGAATGCGGGTCGACGAGCATCTCGGATGATAGCCGAGATTTTTTGAGGACGACATAAAAAGCGCTGCGCATTTCAGCGGATCTTTTGGGTCCGCGAGCGTTGTCTGCTGTTGACGGATTTGACGCCCTTTGGGAAAGGGTCTTTGTGTGAGTTTTTTACTTGCGCGGATGGCTATTGCCTTTTTGCGCTCAATAATTGAGGACTTTCTTATGAGTAATACTGAATCTAAAAAGGTCTATGTCAGGACCGAAAGCTATATTAAAGTGATGGCCGAGGCGGTGCGCCAAGGCAAAGCGCGCTGCTTGGAAGAGTGTAATCATGTCGTAACACCATATGATCTGTTCAAGGCGCTGTGCGTTGTCGCGCCGGAAGTGTTCGGCGAGATCCTGGGCAAGAACGTCGTTCTGCCGCAGGTGAAAAAGGCGGATGAACGTGCTTTTTACGCAAATTTGCGTTTTTCCGGCGAGCTGGACAAATATCTTTCCCCTTACGGCGGCGTCATAGACAACATGCTTAGCTCCTATTCCGGTGAAAACATTGAGATCAGTGCCCTGAATATGGCCGCGGCCCTGATTTACGAGCCAATTCCGGAAGTCAAGAACATGCTGGCGGTGAGTGGTATTTCCCCAGCCATTGCGGCCAAGGCGGCTGAAAGCGCCGTGGCCCGCGAGGTCAACACTGGGGAGTGTGAGAAGCGCAAGAAGAAACTGCCCCAGACCTACAAGCATATCAACGAGATCCGCGAGTATCTTAAGGCCCGCTGCTTCGGTCAGGATGCGGCTATTGACGCTATTATGACCCAGATCTCCACGGTCTGGGGTCTGAACCCTAAGGATCGCGGTTCCAAGCCGCTCTCCTTCTTCTTCTTCGGTGCGGCTGGCACAGGCAAGAGTCATCTGACGAAACTTCTGCAGGAGGCTTTCGAAGAGATATTGTGCATTCCCAAGATCCGCCCCATAGACTTCGCCAGATTCTCCACCGATCAGATGCCCATCGACCTGGTTGGCAGAGATTCCAATTGGAAGGACGGCGGTCGCGAGGGCGAGCTCACGCACCGCGCCTATGAGAATCCCAACGGCATCATTGTTATTGAAAATTACGAGCACGGCCATCAGTTTGCGGTCTCTCATCTTAACACGGCCCTGGAGACCGGACATCTGGTAGACGGCTTCACAGGCAAGGCTGTCAACTTTGCCAACAACATCTTCATTATCCTCACTAACAAGAAGGAACTGGCGGAATCCGACGAGTTCCTGACGATGGTCTCCAAGGATCATAAGATGCCCCCCAAGGACAAGCTTATCGAGGGCATGGTAAAATTCGAGCCAAATTTTAGATCCACCCTGGCTTTGGTGGATCAGCCAGTGCTTTTCGTGAAGCACGAGTTCAAATCCTTCTTCGCGATACTAAAGGACAGATTTCTTAACCTCAAGAACCAGCTGGCCCAGACTTTCGATGCGGAGTGCGACTTCGAATCCGAAGAGGTTTATCGCGTGCTTCTTGGTATGCATCCCCAGATCGTATCCGCCCATCCGATTTTGTCCGGCTTAGAGAGCATGGTCCTGACACCCATCCAGGACTTTTTGAGAGAGCATCTGGAGGAATTCAAACAGCCCCGCCGTATTCGCATCGAGTGCGACCAGCTGCCCGAGTTGGACGGCGCCCCGAAAAAGACTTCTGGCGAGGCTATCGACGAGGCATGGCTTGAGGAGCTGACCAAAATCCGCACCCGTCAGGCCAAGCGCCTCTCCTTCAAATCACAGGCGGACTTCGTAGACGGCGCGCTGGTTTTGCGCTTTACCGACATCAAATATATCGTCATGCCCTCCATCGAGGACTACGGCTACTTCTCCGTCACGGTGCCGAACGTCAAGTTCAGCGACCTGGTGGGCGTGGAGGTAGTCAGAGAGCGCGTCCAGGAAGTATTGGACACCTACTCCGGCAAGATCAAGAAGACGGCCAGACCCCAGAACGGCCTGATCCTCTGCGGTCCTCCCGGGACCGGCAAGACTTCCGTGGCCAAGGCTATCGCCAACGAGCTGGGCAAGCCTTTCATTATGGTCACGGGCGCAGACTTCTCCAAGAGCTTTTTCGGAGCCGGTGTTGACAGCGTGAAGAAGCTTTTCAGCGCTGCCCGTCGCTACAAGGCCGTAATCTTCATCGATGAGATCGACGGTCTGGGCAACAGAGCCTACGGAGACAACGAAGAAATTAAGGTCATCGACGCTTTCCTGGCGGAGCTGGACGGCTTCAAGGAAAGAGAAACTCTGGTCATCGGCGCCACCAACCGCTACGACTCCCTGGACGAGGCTCTAGTGCGCACCGGCCGCCTTTCCCTCAAGATCGAGCTGGGCAACCTTAGACGCCCGGAGGACCGTCGCCAGCTGATCGAGCTAGAACTCAAGAAGCTCGGCATTTCCCTGGAGGAGGATATCATCCAGAAACTGGTGGAGACCACTGACAAGTGGAGCCCGGCGAATCTTATCGGCTTGATCAACGAGGGTGTCAGAAAGGCCGAGAAGACCGGCGCGGAGATCGAATTCAAACATTTTGTCGAGGCCCGCACTACGGTGCTGCTGGGCGAAGACCCCCAGAAGCATGATGGTACTCCCGAGGAGATGTTCGCACTAGCCGCGCACGAGTCCGGCCACGCGGTCACTTCGGTCCTGCGCGGTCAGCACTTCATACAAGCGACCATCCAAGGCGTGGGCTCTATTGGCGGCTTCGTGGATCCCTATGATTCCAAGATCATCTATACGAAGAAGGACCTGGATAACATGATTGATGTGTCTTTGGGTGGTCGCGCGGCCGAGAAGCTTTTGGCGGCACCCACCTGCGGTGTGGGCTCCGACTTTGAGCACGCCACAAGGCTGGCCATCGAGATGCTCCAGAATGGTCTGGCCAACGAGCACATCCTCTCCCTGCCAGGCGAGCAGGAGAACAAGAACGACATTAAGCAGTTCGGCATCAACCACCGCAAGGAACTGAACCAGATCCTTATGGACCGCATGAAGGCCGTGGAGGCGCTGCTCACCGAGCACAAGGCTTTCCTGAAGGCCGTCGCCGACGCTCTGGCGGAAAAGAAACTGTTGCTGGAGTCCGAGATCTTAGCCATCAAGAAAAAAGTAGAAGGAGAACTTGTATGTACGCAACGATAAACACACAGAATTGGGAACCGGCGTATCCCGCCAGGAAAAACATACGTGTCAGAATGGAAGAAATCGACTTGCAGATAGATATCTACAAGCAGCTCTCTTGTATTTGCTATACGGACAGCGAGGAGCCCTTGGAAGATCCCGCCTGTTTCTGGATCGACAGCGAGCACGTTTACATGCGCTGCAACTGGGGCAAATGGTGCACCGTCAGCACAGGCAACGCCGATTATACCAACATGCTGCTAAACTCCAATTACTGCTACGTTGGTTACGGCAAGGACGAAAACAACATTAAGTATGCGGTGGCTCCAGTCTACCATATCACCAAATTGCCAAAGGACATTTTCGTCAAGACCGATTACATAGAGCAATATCGCCGGCTCTTCCCCAAAAAGGAGGACGAGTGTTTTTTCGATCCTGGCATCTCCCTGGAAGAGGTGAAAAAAGAGGGGATACCTATCTCCGATGCTTCCACCATGGTCAGGCTGTACAGCCTTTATTACGGAAATATGGGCCTTATAGATTTCGCGGATCATTTCAAGGGCGAGCTGAAATTTGGCTTGAACGCAAAGGTCAAGGACGATGCCATCGACCTGATGGTCAAGAAGGACGAGCAGGTGCTACTACTGGATTTTCTAGATGATGGTGACTGGAAGTCTTTCTTAAAGCATTTCGTAAAGCTCCACAGGATGCGCCGCAACTTTGAGAATGTCGATCCTTTAGCGAAAGTGGAGATCGGTATCGTGTCCGACTCCGAGACGCTGGAGGATATCCAGCACGAAATGGATGAATACAATCTGGACGAATTTAATCCGGATGAATTCGAACTGGGGGAAATCAATCCGGAAGAAAGCAATCTGGACGAAAACAATCTGGATGATTTCAACCTGGATGATTTCGATATGGATGAATTAGATCTGGACGATTCCAATCTGGACGAAGACAACCTGGATGAATTCGAACTGGGGGAAGGCAATCCGAATGTCCTACGCCTCATCCCCCGCGACAAACTCAAAATCAATATATATTCCGTTTTTTACCCGAAGAAAAACTAGTATGCCGGCCAGAAGTTAGTGGAAAAGCGTGGAAAAATATGCGATAATAAGTTGGACGAGAGCCGCTTCGCGGACAATATTTCAAGGAAGCGATTTGAAAATGAGAAAAGAAAAGAGAAACAATGCCGTGGCGCTATATAATCTTGGCTGCTATTATTACAATGCCAGAAGAGATTATAAAAAAGCGCTGCTTTGGTTTAGGCTGGCCGCTGAAAAAGGAATTACTAAAGCGAAATATTTCTCAGGCCTGATCTATCATGAAGGCATGGGTGTGCAAAAAGACTTGCAGAAGGCCATATATTGGTACGAGAAAGCGGCCAGGGATGGAGACGAATACGCTCAATATAATCTGGGCTATTTCTATTACACTGGTGAAGGCGTAAAGAAAAACCTGAAGCTGGCGGAATTAAACTTCTTTCTGTCGGCGGCTGGAGGTTACGCCGCGGCGCAATTTTCCCTGGGGCTGTTTTATTTGAATAACAGGAAAATTAAAAACTGGGATAATTGCGCTGTGTTCTGGTTTAAAGCACCGGCCTTGCGGGATATGCCATGCGCTCAGAAAGCGCTCGGAGTATGCTATTACAACGGGTGGGGCGTTAAGCAGAATCGGAAAAAGGCCGTGAAATTGCTTAAGAAAGCCGCGGAAGGCGGCGACGAAGAGGCAAAGAAATTACTAGCTGAGATAACACCGTTGAAAAAAGGAGATAAATAAAATGGGGAAAACATTGAAATACATATTTGTATTCATAGCGATTGCGGTTGTTGGTTTTGAGATAGGATACTTATCTGACCAAATAGATTTTTCGCGGCTTTTATCCGGCTGGAAAAACAAAAACAGCGGAATCATAACCAAAACTTACGAACTCAAAGCTAAGACCGACAAGACCACACCGGTTTTCACCGTTAAGTTTTTCGGCGTCAGGGAGGACAGGTCGGAATTCCCTCTGGATGAACGCGGTTTGCTTTGGGGAGACGGCACCTCAGGCATAGTCTTAGGTGAAGGAAAGCGTACGATCGTTTGGACGCCTACGTTTCCCGAAGACGACGATAGCATCGTCGACATTAGAGTGGAAGCGGAAGATGTTACCGACAAGGCGACATATCTGGTGCTTGATCTGGATAGCTATACAATGGAATGCAGTTCAGATCCTCCAGACGTAAAAGATGTAGACGAATATGAAATCGGATGCAGAAGGCGTCAGTTGTGGCTTCGCAGGGTGGAGCCTGGAACGTTCTCTATGGGCGGATATCATTTCACGGACGACAGTATCGCTAATTCGGAAGAATTGCTGTCTCCCCGCGAGATAACGATAACAAAAGCTTACTACATAGCGGTTTTTGAAACGACCCAAAAGCAGTTTGAGAAGGTTTACGGCACAAATCCATCCTTTTACAAGCATGATACAACTCCCGTGGATAACATCTATTATTACATGTTAAGAGGGAATGAATATAACGAAATGTACAGGTGGAATTTTTTCTATATTCTAAGGAATCGTACGGGAGGAAGTCTTCGATTCGATCTGCCTACGGAAGCCCAGTGGGAAATGGCTTGCCGCTCAAAAGGCGACGGGACCTTTTTGAGCCCGTATGAGTGGAACAACGGCGTTTCCATCTATGAGGAAGGAAGTTTTGATAGAGTCGGAAGCGCTTGCTGGAACAGCAAGTATAATTACGACGAAGGCAACACAACTCGCGAAGTTGGATTGCTGGAGCCGAGCCTTATAGGTCTATATGACATGCACGGGAATATTGCGGAACTGTGTTTGGACTGCTATAAAGTAGGCTACAGAGAAGGCGTTGATCCCAAGCCGGTCACCAAAGATGAGGCCACGGATCTTGGTATGTTTTCCGGCATCGGCCACTCCGCTAGAGGCGGATGCTGGCGTTACCTTCCAACCATTTGCACTTCGACATCCCGGGAGCCTTACGATGGCAGAGATCCTGCGACAACCGGTTTCAGGATAGTGCTTAACGGCCCGAATGAGTAATTGGGATTTAAAATACAATCGATTAAAGCAAACATCAAAGGATAAATCATGAGAACTTTGAACAAAATACTCTTAGTCGTTAGCTTGTTAGCGGTGGCTTTTGTGGTCTACAAAATATTTTTCCCTTCGGAGAAGCCGAAAGCTACGACTTATTATCAAATGGAAGGCAAAGGGCAGGGTAGCGCTGAGGAAACCTTTATTCGGGCTATGAAATACATGGTCGGGGAGGATGGTTTCCCCCAGAATTCCAACATGGCTGCCAAACTGTTGAAGGAGGCGGCTGAAAAAGGACACGCTAACGCTCAATTCAACCTTGCCGTTTGTTTCGCCAGAGGTATCGGGGTAAACATGGATCACGGACAAACGTTGATTTGGCTTGAGAAAGCCGCGGCGAACGGGCATCCTCAGGCGAAGGAGTTTTTGGAGGAATTAGAAAGAGATGGCGGGCTTGAGGCACCGGCTGATCTGAAAGAAGTGACAGAAGCCGCGGAGAAAGGTGATGCCGAGGCCCAGTGCAAACTGGCAATGATTTACTATATGGGACAGGGCGTCCCCAGGGATCTCGACAAAATGATCTATTGGCTGGAAAAATCGGCCGGGCAGGGTTTCGCCGAAGCGCAGTTCAGGCTGGGATGCGCCTACAACGACGGCACTGGCGTCCCTCTGGATGAAAAGAAAGCGGCTGAACTGTTCGCCAAGTCGGCTGAGCAAGGATACGCTGACGGTCAGTACGGCCTTGGGCTTTGCTATGAAAAAGGCGAGGGAGTTCCCAAGGACGAGGAACAGGCGATAAAATGGTACACCCTGGCGGGGGAGCAGGGCGTAGCTGAAGCGCAATACAATTTAGCCGGCATATATTACCGCCAAGGTTCCGACAAGGAGATCTATTGGCTGGCCAAGGCCGCTGATCAGGGAGAGATCGACCCAGCCACCGGATATCGTCTGGCGCTGCATTACCTTGAAGGGAAGGTAGTGCCAAAAGATGCCGAGAAAGCGCTAGATCTGCTAATAAAAGCAGCCTGTAAGAACAACACGGACGCGGAACTAAAATTATCTCAATTGTTTTATACGGGAGTGGGAGAAGAGATACCCGAGGATTATGGAAAGGCCCTTTTCTGGTGCGTCATGGCCGAACGCGACGGACATGATGGCGCGTCCAAGATTCACGAGGAACTTAAAAAGGATCCGCGTTACAAAGAGGCAGAGATTAAGCTGAGGCAGGTGCTCGAGAAAGAGGAGGAAAGGAAGCAGGCGCTCGAAAAGGACGTCGAGCAGAAGCTCTCCAAAATAAAATCCTACGATCAGCTCCTGATGGAGAGCGCGGATCTTATGAAAGAGAACAAGTATGAGGAAGCCAAAGAAGTTCTGCAGAAGGCTGTCGCCATGAATGAGGACGATTACAGGGCTTACTATCAGCTTGGGTTGAACGCCTTCAACCAGATAAGGGGCAAAAACGACGATAAAGAAAACCGCGCCAAATGCGAGGAGGCCATACAATACTTTGACAAGGTCGTGGAAATGAAGAGTTCTTATGCGAACAGTTACGCCTTAAGGGGCGTGGCCTACGAAATGCTCGGCCAGGATGAAAAGGCGTTGGAGAATTTCTCCTATTACCTTGAACTGGTCGATGAGAACGATAACTCCACCCTTACGAAGCAAGTCATCGCCCGTTATCAGAGGCTGTCTGGCGAGCGTTAATTGGCTCTCTTTTTACTGGAAATTGGCCATCCAAAGTGTTTGAAAACGTGCAATTGCCTCTTGAATTTTAACGTTGGTTAATGCTATTCCATTCCTTCTCAGCTATCTAGACACGAAAAGAAATTTGCGGCTTTCCTAGATAAAGCGTATGTGCTTCACATTAAAGACGTCGAGGAAAAAGACGGCGTGATACACCTTCCGCTCTACATGGCTCCGCTCATCGTTTCATGAAAGAATTGGCCTGAAAACCAATTGGTTAGGCAGCTCTGGCTTCAGGCTCACTAAATTGGTAAAGTGACCGGATTTAAAAGGCGCGCCGAAAGGCGCGCTTTTTTTGTCGAGCCCATAAAAAATTATTAACTTGATTTTGAAAGGCCGTTTTTGATAGAATACTTGAAATTTTGTGTCAAAAAATGTATCCCTAATTCTTTTTCATGGGGGGTAAACGTCATGAGAATCTTCAAATTTATCATTAGCGCCGCGGCGCTTTTTTGCGCTGCGGTAAGTTTAAACGCTGTGGAAGTTCCCGCCGGCGCCGTCTGGTCGTCTGATTTCGATCTGGACAATTACAATATTGCTCCCGGGAAAACTTTGGAGCTCGCTCCGACCGACGCTCTTAATTACAGCGCGAAATGGGCTGAAGGCGAGGACAGGAAGATCAGTCTTGTCGCGACCGCGCAGGACCCTTACGATATTATGACGAGCGGAACGGAAGCCGAAGGCAGCTACGTTTGGGATTACGAATCCGTCGATCCAACCGTCCTTCCCAGGGGAGACACTTACACCCTGAGCTACGCTATTACGAGCGGCGAAACGATACTGGATACCGTTGATGCCGATTCAAAAATCAAACTTTTGCCCGAGCCGGCTATGCTTTTCCTTATTCCGCTTCTGTTTCTTCTGCGCGGTGCCAAAAAGGTAAAATTCTTCCTTCCCGCGCTTCTTATAGCTTTGGTTTCCTTTGAGGCCGCCGCCGACGTTGTCAGCGGCGTCACCTGCCGCCAAAGGTGGCCCTGGAACGGCAAGGTCGACATCGACTACACCCTTAATTCCTCCAGCGCCGGCGCTGTCTTCAGCGTCCAGTTCTTCGGCAGGATAGGCAACGGCGAACCTTTCGCCCTCTCCACCGTGGAAGGCGACGGCCAATACGGCCTCATCATTGGTTCCGGCAGCAAGCGCCTTACCTGGGACAGCACCGCTGATCTCGGCCACACGGTAGATTCCAGCGCGGCCAAAGTTGCTGTTTATGCCCAGGACGTCACCGGCAACGCAACGTACCTCGTCTTCGACCTGACCAGCAACACCGTTGGTTACTCTACGACCGCGCCCAGCGTCGCCGAGGGCGCCGTCTCCAAGCTCACCCAGGTCTGGCTCAGACGCGTGGAGCCCGGCACCTTCGTCATGGGTTCAAGTTCCAGCGAGCCCTATCATTCAGAGTACGCCGCGAGCGAGGTGGAGCACACCGTCACCATTACGAAACCTTTCTACATGGGCGTCTTTGAATTTACGCAGAAGCAGTTCGAGACCATAGCCGGTTACAACCCTGTTCAAATGTGGTCTCACATTGGCACCACCAAACCTGTCGACACTGTCAGTTACAACGACCTGAGGGGCGAAAACGCCGGCGCTACTTGGCCGCAGTACACCGACCACAGGGTGGACACCAACAGCTTCTTCGGCGTCTTCAGAGCCCGCTTCGGCAACCAATTCATCTTCGACCTTCCCACAGACGCGCAGTGGGAAATGGCCTGCCGCGACAAAGGCGACGGGACCTACTGGGGCAGCGGCGTCTGGAACGACGGCAGCGCCATAAAAGGCACCAACCCCGACTCCAACCTTGACAAATTGGCCAACTACGACGGCGACTCAACCCCCGTGCCACACGAAGTCGGAACGAAACTGCCTAACTGTATAGGTCTTTACGATATGCACGGCAATGTGGATGAAGTGTGCCTGGATATTTGGTCACAAGATATTTCCAGCTACACCGTCGACCCAGTGGGCCCGTTCCCCCGTGAAAATTTATACCGCGTCGTCCGCAGCGGAGACTGCTCGACTGACGCCAAAGAGTGCCGCGCTGCTCACCGGAACTTTTTATTCCCCAACAACCGCTTGTCCGAAGACGGTTTCCGCGCGGTGCTCATTCCGTAAAGTTTAGCCTCTTTACAAAAGGCTCACAAATAAAGCCGCCCAACCGGGCGGCTTTTTTTTTCTGCGGTAGATCAGATCAGTTCGCGCTGGATGAAAGCGCGGATGTTTTCGCGGTAATTCTGAAGGGAATATTTACGGGCGTTCTCAAGAGCTTTTTCTGAGAGCGCCCTTCTTTTTTGCCCGTCATTGATGAGCTGGGAAGCGGCTTGCAGAATGCCTTCCCTGGTCGATTCCTTGGTAGCGGGATCGATGAAGAGGGCGCTGTCTGGGGCGAGAAGGTCGGTTATGGGCCTTATTCTGGAAGTGATGACGGGTAGTCCCATGGCCTGGGCCTCTATGATGCCGACGCCGAAGCCCTCCCTTTTGGTGGCGGAGATGAAAACGTCCGTTTGGGAAAGGAGGGCGGGCATGTCGAAGGTGTCCACCCAGCCTAGGAAGCGGACGCGGTCCTCGACCTTAAGAAGCTCGGCCAGTTTTTGAAGCTTGTCTTTTTTGGGGCCGTCGCCGGCGATGGCGAGGAAGACGTTTTTGGGCAGGTCGTGAAGGACGGAAATAGATTCCGAAAGGCCCTTGTCGTCCACAAGGCGGGCGGCGCAGGTAAGAAGCGTGGCGTTTTGGGGAAGAGCGAGTTTGGATTTGAGTTTCGCTTTTCTTTCGGGATCGATCTTTTCAGGGTCGTAGGCGGGGCCGGCGAAATTGGGGATAACGACGCACTTTTCCCTTTCCGTTATGCCTTGCTCTACAAGGGAGTCCTCGACAAGCTTCGTGACGCAGATGAATTTTTTCGTGCGTTTGGCGGCGAAGCGTTCCAAAAAGAGATAAAGCTTTTTCTTGAAACTTGAAAGGCCCGGGTGCACGGTAAGGCCGTGCGCGGTGTGCAGTATCGTCGGAACGCCGGCTAAACTCGCGGCCATCCTTCCTACGAAGCCGGCTTTCGCGGTGTGGGTGTGGACGACGTCGAACTTTTCCTTCCTGATGAAGCGGTAGAGCTTCCAGAAGGAGACGAGGTCCTTTGGGGAAATGGAGCGGCTGATATAGACCGGGAAGAAGGGGACGTTGGCGGCCTTGACGGTCTCAAGGGCGTCGAAGTCCGGGGTCGAGGCGTAGGTGACGTCATGGCCTTCCTCTTTCAGCTCTTCGAAAAGGGGAACGAGGAAGGCCCTGGCGGTGATGCCGACAGTCGTTATTTCCAATATCTTTTTCAAGCTTTACTCGTTGGTGATCGCTTTGCCGCGGTTGTCCTTTTCGAGCTTGCCGTTGCTGACGTAGCGCGGGCGGAAGCGGTTGTTGCGGCGGCGGTTGGGATTCTTGGCGATCTTGACGGCCTTGGCGGGCGCGCCCACCATGGTCGAATATTTCGGGGTGTCTTTCAACACAACGGCGTTGGCGCCTATAATGGTGTTGTCGCCGACGGTTATGGGGCCGATTATTTTGGCGCCCGCGCCGATGAAGACGTTGTCGCCGATAGAAGGAACCCTCGTGTCGTCCATCTTAGACTGTCCGATGACCACCTGGGCGCCTATGACGCAGTTTGCGCCTATTTTGGTGGCCGGGTGGATATAGATGGCGCCAGTGTGCAAAAGGATGATGCCTGGGCCAATGGTGGCCTTGCTGGGCAATGAGCAGTTGTAGAGGATCCTCATGATCATCGTAAGGACGGCGTAAGGGATCAGAAAGATCCAGCTGAAGGGCGGCCAGAAACGGCGCACGAAGTGGCCGTAGCGGTAGACCAGTGAGACGTGCAGGGAAGGGATGCAGAAGATCCTTACCGTGCGGTAAAGGAAGTTGCCGGGCAGATTGCGGTAGATCCTCGCTATGTCGGCGGCGGCGTTTTGGAAGATCATTTTTTCTCCTTGTTAGGATAGCAAAGAAGAACGGCCTCCTTGACGCTGAACCTTTCCTCGTAGATGGCCTTGCCGGAAATGCAGCCGTAGGGCGCGTGCGGTTTGAGCGACATCAGGGCGGAAATGTGTTCGAGGCTGGCTACGCCTCCGGAAGCCACGAGATCAAGGTCGAAGCGGCTCATGATCTCGCTTAGCGTGGAATAGTCGGGGGAACTCAGCATTCCGTCCTGGGCGATATCCGTATAGATCAGCGTGCCCACTCCGGAATCCTGGGCAAGTTTGGCGAGGTCGAAGACGGTCTGGTCGGTCGTTTCCGTCCAGCCTTTCACCGAGACGAAGCCGCCCCGGGCGTCTATGCCGACAGCCACATGCTCCTTGCCGAATTCTTTCACTGCCTCCGCCATAAAGGCGGGGCTTTGCCAGGCGGCGGTCCCGAGAACGATCCTTTCGGCGCCGGCGGCTAAACAGCTTTCGGCGTCGGTTAGCGTTCTTATGCCTCCGCCCAGCTCGATCCTAAGGTTGGTGGCGGACTTGACTTGTCTGACCACCGCGGTGTGGTGCCTGACGCCGGAAAAGGCGCCGTCCAGGTCGACCATGTGCAGCCATCTGGCGCCGTCGGCTTGAAAGCCCTCGGCTACGGCTACGGGGTCGGAACTGTAAACGGTCTTTTTCGCGGCGTCGCCCTGCAGCAGACGGACGCATTTTCCTTCTTTAAGATCGATGGCCGGTAAGAATTCCACGTTTCTTGCTTTGCTTAATGTTAAATGTTAATGAAGTTGCGCAGCATTACAAGCCCCAGAGCCTGGCTTTTCTCAGGATGGAACTGCACTGCGAAGGCGTTCCCCGCCCATAGGGAGGAGCAGTACTCCAGCCCGTAGGAGGTAGAGCTTCCCGTTACGGAAGCGTCTAAGGGAACGCAGTAGTAAGAATGAACGAAATAAAAGTAAGAGCCGCCCGCGATGCCCTTGAAGAGGGGGTTTCCCTTCTCTTTGGGATAAACGGCGTTCCAGCCGATCTGGGGGACTCTCAAAAAGGGATCCTTGAAGCGGCGTATCTCGCCCTTTAAGAATCCCAGCCCAGGTTCTCCCGGGCATTCCTCGCTTTTTTCAAAGAGGAACTGCATGCCGAGGCAGATCCCTAGGAACGGCCGGTCCGCATTCAGCCATTCCCTAAGGAAGGGACGGAAGCCTCGCTTCTCAAGTTCCTCCATGCCGGGGCCGAAGTTGCCGACGCCCGGAAGGACGAGCGAATCGAAAGAGATCGAATCAGGGGCTTCCTCCAGGATCTCCGTTTCGGCTCCCAGGTAATTGAAAGCCTTGCGGACGCTGTGGAGGTTTCCCGCCCCGTAGTCTATGATCCCTATTCGTTTCATTTTTTCTCAGTCAGGTCGCAGAGGGCTACAAAAGGCGTGACGCCTATTCTGGCCAAGAGCACGAAGCGGGCGTCCTCATTAGCTATGCCGGAAGCTTTGAGGACCTCTCTGGATATCCTGACAAGAACTTCCTGCGGCCCGGACTCCGCGACCTGGGGAATGACGCCGCGGCACAGGACCAATTGCCTGGCTACGTCTTCGCTGCCGCAAAGGGCGAAGATCGGCGTCTTTGGGCGGCAGGCCGAGCAGTGGCGGGCCGTTTCGCCGGTTTCCGTATAGACGACCAGGGCGTCCGTCTTCTCCCAGTCCGAAAGGGAGCAGGCGGCCTGGGCCATTTCGTCCGCGATGTCGTAGAGATTGTGTTTGTAGACGGGAGAGGCTTCCGTTTCCGCAAGCACTCTCGCCATGAAGGAGACGGCCTCCTTCGGGTATTGGCCCATGGCGGTCTCGGCCGAGAGCATGACGGCGTCGCTGCCGTCGAAGACCGCGTTCGCCACGTCGCAGGCTTCCGCCCTGGTGGCGATGGGCGCGTTGATCATGCTCTCCAGCATCTGCGTGGCGGTGATGACGGGCTTGCCGGCCTTGTTGGCTTCCGCGATGATGGCCTTCTGGGCCACCGGGACGAGCGACAAGGGCATCTCAACGCCGAGGTCGCCTCTAGCGACCATGATGCCGTCGGAAGCTTCCACGATGTCCGCGAGGCAGGAGAGCGCCTCCGGCTTTTCGATCTTGGCGAGCAGCTTGGGCTTCTGGGAATTGACGGGATTCTCTAGCTTCGCGTAGAGCTCGTCGACCAACGTTCTCAGTTCCTTGATGTCCGCGGCGCTCCTGACAAAGGAGAGCGCGATCCAGTCGACGCCTTTAGCGACGCCGTAGGCCAGGTCTTCGCGGTCTTTTTTGGTCAGCGAGGAGATGGAGAGCTTCACGCCGGGAAGGTTGACGCCTTTCCTCGGATAGAGCTCGCCGCCGTGGATCACTTCGCAGACGATCTCGCCGTTTTCTTTGTCGGTGCTGACGACCTTCAAGGTAATGCTGCCGTCCGCCAGAAGGATCGGTTCGCCGACTTCGACTTCCTCCGCCAGCTTGGGATAGTCGACGTAGACTCTTTCCGCCGTGCCGAAGACGGGCTCGTTGCAGATCGTAAGCTTGGCGTGATCCTTAAGCTGGATCGGTTTGCCGCCGCGCATCTCGCCGACACGGAGCTTCGGTCCCTGCAGGTCCTGCAGGATCGCGACGGTCTTGCCAGCTTCCTTGGCGGCCGTTCTTACGTCAGCTATGATCTCGTCTTTCTGCTGGTGCGTGCCATGCGAGAAATTCAAGCGCGCCACGTCCATGCCGCACTCTATGAGCTCTCTGACCTTCTCCTTTCCGGAAACGGCCGGGCCCATGGTGCAGACGATCTTGGTGCGCCTAACTTTGGGCGCCTCGCGGAAAAAATCTCCGAATAGTCCTTTTTCTGCCATGCTTTTTTCAGTCGGTGACTAAAGTGTCGGGTACGGGGAAGGAAGCGCAGACTTCCTCCACTTCTTTCCTGATCCTGGTGATGACCGCCTCGTTCTCCGGATCCTTGCAGATCTGGTCGGTCCAGTTGGCGATCTTTCTCATTTCCTTTTCGCCGAAGCCTCTCGTGGTCACGGCCGCGGAACCAAGTCTGATGCCGCTGGGATCCATGGCTTTTCCGGTCTCGTAGGGGACGGTGTTGGAATTGCAGACGATGCCGGCCTTTTCCATCGCGGTGGCGATGGGGTTGCCCTTGAGGTTCTTGTTCCTGAGGTCGATGAGGATCAGGTGGTTGTCGGTGCCGCCCGTGACAAGGTTGAAGCCGAGCTTAAGGAACTCGTCCGCCAAAGCCGCGGCGTTCTCGACGACCTTTCTGCCGTAGGCCTTGAAGGAGTCGCTGGCCGCTTCCTTGAAGGCGACGGCCATGCCGGCGGTCGTATGGTTGTGCGGTCCGCCCTGGTTGGCCGGGAAGACGGCGCTGTCAACTTTCTTGGCGTACTGCTCCTTGCAGAGGATCATGGCGCCGCGGGGGCCGCGCAAAGTCTTGTGCGTGGTCGTCGTCACGACGTCCGCGTAAGGAACGGGCGAGGGATGGACGCCCGCCGCCACCAGGCCCGCGATGTGGGCCATGTCGACCATAAGGTAGGCGCCCACCTCGTCGGCGATCTCGCGGAAGGCCGCGAAGTCGATGATCCTAGGATAAGCGCTGGCGCCCGCCAGGATCAGCTTAGGCTTGCATTCCTTGGCGAGTTCCCTGACCGTCGCCATGTTGAGGCGGTTGGTCTTCTCGTCGATAGGATACTGCACGCTCTTGTAGAAGCGGGCGGAAGCGGAAACTTTCCAGCCGTGCGTAAGGTGTCCGCCGTGAGGCAGCGACATGCCTAAAATGGTGTCGCCCGGCTCTAAGAAAGCGTAGTAGGCTTCCATATTGGCCGGAGAACCGGAATAGGGCTGGACGTTGGCGTGCTCGGCGCCGAATAGAGATTTGGCGCGTTCGATCGTCAAACTTTCCAAAACGTCTATCACTTCCTGGCCTTTGTAGTAGCGGCGGTAGGGATAGCCTTCGGAATACTTGTTGGTAAGGGGAGAGCCGGTGGCCTCCAGAACGGCTTTGGAAACGTAGTTTTCCGAAGCGATGAGCCTCACGACGTTCTCCTGGCGCAGCGTCTCTTTGGTGAGCAGTTCCGCGACCTCAGGGTCCTGTTTGGCGATGAAGGGGTATTCTTTCTGCATATTTAGTAAACCTCCTGGTTTTTAATTTTTTTCTTTCCGAAAATATAAGCGAAGCCCACCGCGCCTCTAAGGACATACATGCCGGCAGCCAGGATGGGATGAGTTAAAAGCCTTTTCCATTTCCCGTTTTCCAGAAACACTCCGAAATAACGGTACCAAAAGGAAAACTGCTTTTTGACATCCTCGTTCCCCGGCCACTTTTCCTTGTAGGCCGCAAAAGACGCGGAGTAATATTTTTTCTTCTTAAGGTAGCGCCCCCACTCGAAGGCGCCCTCGTCGTGACGAAGGCCGGAAGAGATAAGCTTGAGCTCTCCCAGCTCCTTCATCCTGATGTTCAGATCCCAGTCTTCCGGTCCGCAGAGGCTGAGGTCGAACCCGCCAAGCTTCAGAAAGAGCTCTTTCCTTACGCCTCTGATGCCGTCTATGGGCGTGGCGTCGTAGAAGGAGCGCTCGAAGTTCCTAACCTTGATCCAGTATCCCGACCCCACGACCTCTTCCGGAATGTACAGCCCGGCCACGGAGGGATCCTTGAAGGCCTCCAGGCACTCCGCCAGCACGTTCGTCCCCAGCCGCATGTCCGCGTCCAGGTAGACGACCAATGGCGCGCTAGCGCTCTCCACTCCGAAATTGCGCTGAGCACTCCTCTCCGGCCCTTTCTCAAGGAAAAGGTCGGCTCCCGCCAGGGCGATCTCCTTCGTCCTGTCGCTTGAGGCGTTGTCCACCACGATGACTTCGAAGGAATCCCTAGGGATCGTCTGGGCGTCCAAGGCCGCAAGACAGTCCGGCAGGTTCCTTTCTTCGTTCTTCGTGGTGATAACAACGGAGATAAGAGGCTGTTTGTCTGTTTTATTCATCACTAAAAATAATATTTTATCAAATCTCTTCCGCTCCGCGTTTTTTCATTTTTTTGGCGCAAATGGTATAATTACAAAGTCGTATTAAAATCCGCTTAACCATCATGCCCAAACCACTATGAAAGCTATTGAAAGAAAGTATCTAGTGCCGTTTTGTTTGGTGACGACCCTCTTTATCCTGTGGGGCATCGCCAACAACATGACCGACACGCTTCTTAGCGCCTTTAAGAAGATCATGTCCATGTCGGACGCCCAGACCTCCCTTATCCAGGCCGCCTTTTACGGCTCGTATTTCTGCTTCGCCATTCCGGCCGCCCTCTTCATCAGGCGCTTCAGCTACAAGAGCGGCGTTATTTTAGGTCTGGCGATCTACGCCGCCGGCTCCATGCTTTTCTTCCCGGCTTCCAAGACCGCTTCCTATGATTTCTATCTGATCTCCATCTATATCCTGGCGGGCGGCTGCGCCATCCTCGAAACGACGGCCAACCCCTACATCCTGTCCATGGGCGCGGTGGAGACCTCCAACAGGCGCCTTAACATCGCCCAGGCCTTCAACCCGCTGGGCTCTCTGACCGGCGTGCTCTTAAGCCGCTTCTTTATCCTCTCCCAGCTCGACAGCGCGGACGCCACGGCGCGCGCCGCCATGAGCGAGGCTGAGCTGGCGGCCATCCAGGCCCATGAGCTTTCCGCCGTGACCTGGACGTACATGGCCGTCGGTTTCGTTCTGATCGCCGTTCTTATCGCGATGCTGCTCGTGAAGATGCCGGAAGGCGCCGACACCAACAAGGACAGCTTCCTGTCCGCCTACGGCCGCCTCATCAAGAACTGGAAGTTCGTCTTCGGCGTTCTGGCCCTCTTCTTCTACATGGGCGCACAGATCGGCACCTGGTCGTTCACCATCCGCATGGTCATCAGGGAATTCGACATCAGCGAAGCTCTGGCCGGCAACTACCAGATAGCGACCATCGTCATCTTCATTATCGCCCGCTTCGTCTTCACCTGGCTGATGAAGTACGTGACGCCCTCCAAGCTCTTGGTCTGGGCGGCCGTTATCGGCATAGCCATGGCCCTCATCGTCATGCTTTGCCACGGCATGTGCTCCGGCTGGCTCTGCGTGGGCGCGATCCTCTCTATCTCCATCGCCCTCTCGCTTATGTTCCCGACCATCTACGGTCTGGCGCTGGAAGATGTTGGCGCTGACGCGAAGATCGGCTCCTCCGGCCTTATCATGGCTATTCTTGGCGCCGCTGTGATCACCCCGGTGCAGGGCAAGATCTCCGACCTTACCAACATCAACACCGCCTTCGTGGTGGTGGCTGTCTGCTTCGCGGTCGTCATGCTCTACGGTCTGACGGTCATCCTGACCAAGTCCGACAAAGCTACGGGCGCCAACGCTGCCAATTAACGATTCCTGTTTAGGAAAAGGAAAAAGCACATACTCCCAAAAGGGGTATGTGCTTTTTTTGCGCTAAAAATCTGATAAAATAAGTAAGGAGTAATCAATAGAAGGAATTAACGGCAATGAGTAAGAACTGCTTGATTTTTCTTTGCGCGCTAGCTTTTTGCGCCTGCGTTTTCGCTGAGGATCATTACTGGTGCGAAGGCCAGACCGTCGAAATCGAGAAATGCCCGACCAACGAGGCGATAAAAAACATTACCGTCGAGCTGGCCAAGGGAACGGACGGCAAGATCGTCCCGACTTCCATGCTTTTCGGCGTCAAGGTCAAAACTGGCTCCTACGAACTCGACCTTAACGTGGACAAGTGGCTGGCCTGGTCAAGGGGCGAGGCCGGGAAGGAAGGACTGATCTGGTTCACCGTGCCCAAAGGCGTTTGGGAGACCTTCGGAAAAGACGGAAAACTTACTCTGACCATCAAGGACAACAAGGGCAGCCTGACCGATCCAGTGAAAGCCGTCGCCGTAATGAGCGACTGCGCGGATTGGCCCGGGGAGAAGGACTGCCGCTCCTACTTCATGCGCGGCATCGATCTTATGGGCTCCGGCGACTACGATGAGGCCATCAAATATTTCAACGAATGCATGAAGACCTACGAGGCGGACGTCTGGCGCTTCGCTCATTACTTCATAAGAAAATGCAAGCTCCAAAAAGAACTGGAAAGGATGGCGCAGGACGAGAAACTTCAGACGACCAACAACTACCGCTGTGCTATATTCTACGCTTTGCACTCCGGACTCATTCCTGAGGCAGGGAAGCTTTCTGTAAAATACTTGGGAATCTGGAAACCGCCGCTGTCGCCGGATTCTCTGAAAAGTTGGAGAGACGTGCGTTCCACTGATACAGGCGAAGTGGTGCAATGCAAATCCAAACCGGGATATAAAGATATTACGCTTTTGGATCTTACGGCGGTCGTGCTCTCTGAGGTCACTTGCGCCAGCAATGCGGTCTTTTTTACGGTCGCGGATTACAAGAAGCCGAAGGGCTCGCGCTACGTGCGCCGCTACTTTAAGGAGAGCAGCGCCCTGGACAACTATCTCAACCTTGAAAGGGAAAAGGCCGCGGCTGTTCGCTATGAAAAGGGCGAGGAAGTCAGGGACCTGCTTTTTGTGAAGTTAGAAGATGTTTTCCCTTATCTATTGCTGAGGCCGGAATTCAAGCAGCACGTTCTGGGCGTTCTGACCATCAAGGACGTTCCGGATACCGGAAAAGATCAGCGACTTCTGGTCTTCGACCTTCCCGGCGCCCTGCTGGGAGAAACTTATCCCGACGAAGGGGAAGACATCCTCTCTTTCGAAGCCAAGTGATATGATGCTTCCTCTTGTCCTGATCGGTCCCACGGCGGTGGGAAAAACTGACCTCGCCCTGCTCTTGGCAAAGAAGACGCAGGGCGAAGTTATTTCCATGGACTCCATGCAGATCTATCGGGGCATGGACATCGGCACCGCCAAACCGACAAAGGAGGAGCGCGCTGCTGTTCCGCATCACCTCATCGACACGAATTCTTTAGCGGAAAGCTCCGACATGGGTTCCTATCTCAAGCTCGTGAAGGAGAAGGAAGCGGAGGTTATATCACGGGGGAAGCGCCCGCTTTTGGTGGGCGGCACCGCCATGTACGTGAAGGGATTGGTGGAGGGACTGTTCGACGGCCCTGGCAGGGATGAAAGCTTGAGGGAGGAATTGCGCGCCATTCTGGCGGAAAAAGGGCCGGAGTATCTTCGCGACGAAGTTTTGAGGCCGCTTGATCCCGTCAGCGCGGAAAGGCTCCATCCTAACGACACTTTGCGCGTGATCAGGGCCATCGAGGTCTCGAAGCTGAGCGGCAAGCCCTTTTCCGAGCAGACGAAGCAGTGGAACAGAAAGGCGCCCATAGAGAATTACCGCATGGTGGGGCTGACGATGCCCAGGGATCTGCTCTACTCAAGGATAGAAAAGAGAGTGGATCTGATGATGGAAGCGGGCTTGGAAGAAGAAGTCCGGAAACTTATGCGGGAAGGCTTGGAAAAGAACCTTACGGCGGCCCAGGCCATCGGATATAAGGAATTGATCGCCTACGTCCACGGCGAGTACGACCTTTCGAGGGCCGTGGAGCTCATAAAGCGCAATACCCGCCGCTTCGCCAAACATCAGCTCACCTGGTTTCGCAACAACATAGAAGCCGAGTGGTATGATATTACAAGCTACGATGATAAGAGCGTTCTGGCTGACGAGATCCTTGGAAAGGATTGATTTGGAATAGAAAGTTGTTTTTTGTACAATAGAATATACTAATCACCAAATAAAACGAGGAGAATTATGAGAGCTATTTGGAGTTTTATCAAATTTGTGATCTTCGTGGTCATTCTGCTGCTGGTTCTTTGCGTCATTTTCCGCAACTGGGTTGTCAAGACCGGCATCGAGAAGGGCACTGAGTTCCTTGGCGTTCCCACTACCGTGCAGTCCGTGAACATCTCCATTGAGGATCCCCACATCGAGATCAGAGATCTGGCTGTAAGCAACCCCGTCAACAAGGGTTTCAACGAGGACAACGTCGTTTATGAAGTGAGAAGATTCTTCTGCGATTATGACATCATGGCCATGTTCAAGAAGAACGTCCACGTCAGGGACGTCCAGATCGATCTCAGATACTTCAACGTTGAGCTGAGCAAGGACGGCCAGCTGAACATCCTCAACCTTAAGCCCGACATGATCAAGGATCTGAAAGCTTCCCAGGGCGACAAGCAGGCTGAGGAAGAGCTGCAGGACGAGACCCAGATCTCCGTTGACAAGCTTATGGTGAAACTCGACACGCTGGAATTCCAGAGCTCCACGCCTGCCATTCCCAGCTTCAAACTGGATCTCAACTACAGCAACGTCTTCGAGAATCTGGAAGGCACCTCCGCTGAGATCGGCTTGAAAGTTTTGGCCCAGGTGGTCAGCGGCACGCCCTTGAGCGGCATCCTGAAAGCCGGCCAGATAGACCTCTCCAAGTCCGCCGAAGAACTGGCCAACCAGTTCGGCACCGCTGTCGGTTCCGCCAAGGACGCCGCCAATCAGGCTACTGACACTGCCAAAGGCGCCGTTGAAAGCGTCGGCGAAGCCGCCGGCAAGGCTGTCGACGCCGTCAAAGGCCTCTTCAAAAAATAAGCTTTTGAAATGAAAAAAGTAGTTGAGACCGCGAAGAGGGCGCCGCGCTTTTTCCTCCAGGAGATCTGGCGGCTCCCTCTTTACCGTTACAAGCCGATGAAGGCTTTCGGGATCAGGCTTCTCAGGATCTTCGCCCTGACCGGCCTGGAATTCGGGCATGACCGCTGCACCTTAAGGGCGACGGCTTTGACGCTCTATTCTCTTTTGGCGATCGTGCCTTTGCTGGCCATCAGCTTCGCTATCGCCCGCGGTTTCAATTTGCAGGATACGCTTTTAGAGAGCATCGAGAAGAACATTCTCGCGCGCTTCTCCGGCAACGAGGAGTTGGCGGAATCCGTCACGATGGTCTTCAGCTACATAACGGAAGCGGCCCAGCACACGCTTGAGCACACGAAGTTCGGAGCCATGGCGGGAGTCGGCGTACTGATCCTGCTTTGGACCGTCATCAAGCTTCTTGGCAACATCGAGCTTTCCTTCAACGACATTTTCGGCGGCGTTAAGAGCCGCTCCTTCGGCAGGAAGATCATCGACTACTGCGCGATCATCATTCTTCTGCCCTTCCTTCTGATACTTTCCACGACGCTTACGGTCTTCTTGGAATCCCAGGCCAACTTCGTCGTCGAGAAGCTGCCTTTCTTGGCCGGCCTTTCCCCTTCGATGCATTTCCTTATAGAGCTCGTGCCTTACGTTCTGATCTGGCTCGGCTTCATTTTCCTTTACCTTTTCATGCCGAACTGCAAGGTCAAGCTCCTGCCGGGCGTCATTTCCGGCATCGCCGCCGGCACGGCCTTCAACATCGTTTTGTGGTTTTATTTCGCCTTCCAGGTTGGCATGGCCAAGAATTCCGCGATCTACGGCGCTTTCGCGGCCGTTCCTTTGTTCATCGCCTGGCTGCAGGTGAGCTGGACGATCGTTCTCTGCGGCGCGGAACTGGCTTTCGCTATTCAGACGCACGGATATTATGAGCCGAGGGATCTGACAGCCGGCACATCGCTGACGCTTTGGTTCGCCATCTACATCCATGTCATGGGGTCTGTCAGCAGAGCCCTAATAGACGGCAAGGAGCCCCAGACGGCCCGTCAGCTTTCGGAGGAGCGCCATCTGCCTGTCCAGCTCGTTCAGAAAGCCCTGAACGTTCTTACCGACAGCGGACTCTTGCACAGGCTGGAAAAAGGCGACGATTTTGTCTACATTCCCTTGTGCGCCGTTGAATCCCTTACGGTCGGCGAGATGCTCCGCAAGATCCAGAACAGGGGCAACCTGATCTGCCCGGGACTGGAAGGCGAAAAATTCCATCAGCTGCTTGAAGCGCTGCAGAATCCCGACACTCTCGTAAAAGAGCTGTAATTATCCCTTGAAGTTGGGAAGCGGTTCGATCCTCGAAAGGAAAGCGAGGATGGAGAAGGCCATTTCCTTCGGATCTTTTGTTTGTATTTTCGGGAATTTTCCGAAAGGATTGTAAACTTTTCCCTGGCGCCTTACTACGAGCGTTTCGCCGGAAAGTTCCACCGTGTCTATGCCGCGTTCCCTGGCGCGCAGCTTTATTTCGGTGAGATCAAGGAGCGTTTCCGTTGACTTCGGGAGATTTCCGAAGCGGTCTCCGAGTTCTTCCCTGAGGTCTTCCAATTCTTTCACGGTCTTTACCATACTGAGCCTGCGGAAGAGGTCGAGGCGGAGGACAGGGCTCTGGATGTAGTTTTCCGGGAGGTCGCCCGCAATCGGAAGATGCACGGTGACGTCGTCGATAATGGGGGAGAGGCTGGGAAATTCTTCGCGCCAGTCGAATTTCTTTTTGCTGACGGTCTCTTCCTCGGACTCTTCATTTTCTTCGTCTTGTTTGGGAATGTATTTGCCTTCCTTGACCATCTGGATGGCGCGGTTGAGGAGCTTGCAGTAAAGTCCGAAGCCTACGGCGGCGATGTGCCCGGACTGCTTGTCGCCAAGGATGTTTCCGGCGCCTCTTATCTCCAGATCCTTCATGGCGATCTGGTAGCCGGAGCCGAGGGCGGTGTTTTCCATGATGGCTCTCAAGCGCTGCCTGGCCTGCGAATCGAGGCTGAGGGCGTTGGGGACGACAAGGTAGGAGTAGGCCTGACGGTCGGCTCTTCCGACTCTGCCTCTGAGCTGGTAGAGGTCGGCAAGTCCGAAGCGTTGGGCGTCGTCGATTATTATCGTGTTGACGTTCGGCATGTCGATGCCGGATTCCACGATCATGGTGCAGAGAAGGACGTCGTATTTTCCTTCCACGAAATCCTTGATGACTTCCTCGAGTTCGTCTTCCGGCATCTGCCCGTGGCCGACGGCTATCCTGACGTTGGGAAGGAGTTTTTCAAGACGCTCTCTTTCCTCTTCTATCGTCTCAACTCTGTTGTGAAGATAGAAGACCTGCCCGTTGCGCAAGAGTTCTCTTTGGATCGCTTCCTTTATTATGGGGCCGCTCTTTTTTATGAGCGTCGTTTGGACGGGCAGACGGTCCTTGGGGGGAGTGTTGATGACCGACATGTCCCTTAATCCCGTCAAAGACTGATAGAGCGTTCTGGGAATGGGCGTGGCGGAGAGGGAGAGCACGTCGGAGAGATGGCTGAGCCTTTTTAATTTTTCTTTATGGCGGACGCCGAAGCGCTGCTCCTCGTCGATAACGATGAGGCCGAGCTTCGGTATGGCGATGTCTTTGGAGAGCAGGCGGTGCGTGCCGATGACGATGTCGACTTCCCCGGCGGCCAGGGCTTTTATGGTCTCTTTCTGCGCTTTGGGGGAAACGAAACGGCTCATCTCGTCGATGCGCACAGGGTAATGGGCCATGCGGTCGTAGAAAGTCTTGACGTGCTGGTGGGCGAGGATCGTGGTGGGGACGAGCACCGCCACCTGCTTGCCGCTCATAACGGATTTGAAGGCGGCCCTGATGGCGACTTCCGTTTTGCCAAAGCCCACGTCGCCGCAGATAAGGCGGTCCATGGCGGAAGTCGATTCCATGTCGGCTTTCACTTCCTCGCAAGCTTTTTTCTGATCGTCCGTTTCGGTGTAAGGGAAGGATTTCTCGAAGCCCAATTGCCATTCGTTGTCCTTCATGGCCGCGAAACCGGGGATGGCCTTCCTCTGGGCCTGGCGTTCAAGGAGTTCGGAAGCGAGGTCGAGCACGGCCTTCTCGGCTTTTTTGCAGCGCTTTCTCCAGCGTGTGCCGCCGAGCGTGTCCAGTTCCGGCTCTTTTTTGCCTACGTTGATGTAGCGCTCGATGAGGGCGGCCTGGCCCAAGGAAACGTAGAGCATGTCGTCGTTGGCGTAGCGGATGGCGATCATCTCGCTTTCGCTTTCGCCGCTCTTTAATTTTCTGATGCCCTCGTAGACGCCGATGCCGTAGTTGATGTGCACGACATAGGCTCCGACTTTTATGGTGGCGAGGTTGTCGATCGGTTCGGAAAGGCGCCTGGCCGACCTGTACGGCCGCTGCTTTTTCAGCGCGCGCCTGAAGATCTCGTCGTCGATGAGGACAGCTTCTTTCGTTTCCGGAAGAATAAAGCCGCCGCTTAAAGTCCCAATTTTGCTTTTGTAATAATTCTTTTGAACTTCGCGTTCCTTCAGGAGTTCGGCTAGGCGTTCCGCGTCCTGGGGAGTGGAGAAGTGGATCGTCACCTGCCACTTCTGTTCGCGCCAAACGGTCAGCTGGTCGGCGAGGTTCCGTAAAATGTTGTCGAAAATGTCGCGGCTGTTATGGTAGATCGCCATCCCGGCAAGCTCTGAGGAAGAGTAGGAGCGGCACTTGATCTCCATGAGGCGGTCTTTGGGAACGAAGGGAAGGTCGGAACTGAATTCGCTGATGAAAAGAGAGTTTAGCGCGTTCGTTTTCGAGCGCAGAAGCTGCATGCGCTCCTTGCCGTTGGGCAGAAAATCTTCCGCCAGTTCGCCCACTGACCATTTTTCCCATTCCCTTAGGACCCTGTCGAATTCATACCAGACGATCAGGGGCTTTTTCTGGAAGAAATCAAGGAGGGTGCTTTTGCCGCTTTTGTCGGGAATGTTGTGCTCGTTGGCGGAATAGACGGAGATCTCGGGGATCTCTTCGTCGGCTAGAGAGCGCTGGGTGGCGGAGTCGAAGCGCCTGATCGAGGTAACTTCGTCGTCGAAATACTCAATTCTTACGGGATTCTCATCCGTCAGGGGGAAGATGTCGATCAAACCGCCTCTTTGGGCGAATTCACCCCTGAACTGAACCATGTCGGCTCTTTCGTAGCCGAGGTCGGCGAGGTCGTGCAGTAATTTTTCCGGAGGATAGACTTTGCCGCTTTTAACTGTCAGCGCTCTTTTGGCAAAGCTTTTGGGGTCGGGAGTGTCCTGAAGAAGGGAGATTAGGGGAGCCGCGACCAGTTCCAGTTTGCCGGAGAGAAGATTGGAGTAGCACTCCATGCGCTCAAGGCTGACGGAGATATTCTCCAGATCTTTTTCCTTCTGCCAGTTCTGCGCTCCGAAAAGCGCGCAGGGTTTGTCGAAAAGCCCCTTGTAATTCAGAAGGAATTCTTCCGCTTCCAACTGCGTTCCGGTGATAACAAGAAGCGGACTTTTCAATTCTTCGGAGACCTGCCCGGCGGTTAATGCCGCGAGCGGGCAGTTGGCTCCGAAAAGTCCGGCGCTCGCGGCCGGCTCTTCTTTGAAGAGCTCTAAAATTTCCTTTACGGCGCCGGACTGTTTCACAATGAATTATTTCTTGTTGAAAGCGTCTTTAGACATGCCGCAGACAGGGCAGGTCCAGTCTTCCGGCAGATCTTCGAATTTGGTTCCGGGAGCGATGCCGTGCTCGGGATCGCCTTTACTTGGGTCGTACTCGTAAGAGCAGATGGAGCAGATGTAGGATTCCATGGTGCTTTCCTTTTATGAAAGGTGATGCCGGAAGAGAGGAGTGCTGAAGTAGCGCTCTCCCGTGTCCGGAAGAATGGTCACGACGCGTTTGCCGGGTCCGAGCTCGCGGGCCATTTTGAGGGCCGCGTAGACGTTGGAGCCGGAACTAATGCCGCACAGAAGGCCTTCTTTCAAGGCCAGCTGCTTGGCGGTATAAAGGGCGTCCTCGTCGCTGACGATGCAGGAGGAGGAGAAGATCTCGGTGTTGAGGTTTTTCGGAATTAAGCCGTCGCCGATGCCCATCTGAAGGTGCGTTTTGATGGAGCCTCCGGCAAGGATGGCGGCATTCTGCGGTTCCACGGCCCAGATCAAGATGTTGGGGTTCGCTTCCTTTAAGACTTCGCCTATGCCGGAAAGCGTGCCGCCCGTGCCGACGCCCGAGCAGTAGCCGTCGATCGGCCCGTCCACGTCGTTCAGTATTTCCCTGGCGGTCACTTCGCGCTGGACTTTCGGATTGTTGGGGTTCTCGAACTGCTGGGGGATGTAGACCTTGGGGTTGCCCTTTTTGAGGTCTTCCGCCATTTTCGCGCAGCGGTCGATGGCTTCGCCGATGTTGCCTTTGTCTTCCACGAGGATGACTTCCGCGCCGTACTGCTCGACGAGCATTCTTCTTTCGGTGCTGACGGAGTCAGGCATAATGATGACGACGTGGTAGCCCTTGACGGCGCCCACCAGCGCAAGTCCTATGCCCTGGTTGCCGGAAGTAGGCTCGACGATTATGGAGTCGGGCTTCAGAAGGCCGTCCTTTTCCGCGGCCTCGATCATGGCGTAGGCCGTCCTGGTCTTGATGGAGCCGCCGACGTTCAAAGCTTCGAATTTGACAAGTATCTCGGCGTCGGCGAGAGTGGTCATGTGGTTGAGCCTGATCAAGGGCGTTTTGCCCATGGCTTCCAGAACGTTGTTAAAGACAGGCATTATATTTCCTTAATGTTTATGATGTTCAGATGGTAGCGGCCGTCTTTAAATTCGACCGTGATCTTGGCGTCGAAAAGTTCGGAGATAATTTCGTCCTGCATCACTTCGCCGATCTTCCCGGATCTTAGGACGCGTCCGGATTTCAAGGCCAGAAGGTTGGTGAAGTTCGGCATGATGTCTTCCACATGGTGCGTGGTCATGACGAGAGAGGGGCCTTCGGAACTGGAGAAATTCTGCAGAAACATCAGGAAGCGCTCCCTCGCCACGGGATCGAGCCCGGAGCAGGGTTCGTCCAGGATGATGAGTATTGGGTCGACCATCAAAGCGCGCCCGATCATCACTCTTCTCTTTTCGCCCTGCGAGAGGCAGCCCCAGCCGCGGTTCCTGAGATACGAGCAGCCGATCCTTTCGAGGATGCCGTCGGCTTTTTCGCAAAGCTCCGGAGTGGGCTCGTCGTAAAGGCCTAGCGAGGCGAAGTGTCCGCCAAGGACGACGTCGCTGGCCGATTCCGCCGGGCGGATGCGGGCTTCCAGTTCGGAACTGACGATGCCGATCCTTTTCCTAAGCTCCGGCCAGTTGTATTCGCCGTAGGTGTTCCCGGCGATCTTGATGGTCCCGCCGGAGAAGCTGTCGTAGGCGGTGATGGCGTGCAGGAGCGTGGATTTCCCGGCGCCGTTGGCGCCCAGGATAACCCAGTTCTCGCCCGGCATCACTTTCCAGCTGACGTTGTGGAGAATGGTCGCCGCTTTGAAGACAGAGAGGCCTATGAGCTCTATGATAGGGGTCGGGTTCATTTGGCGAGGAGGGCTCTGATCGATTCAAGACAACTTTTTGTGTCCTGATAGGGGAAGGGGACAGTCGCGATCTTTTCTCCCGAGCCTTCGATCAAAAGAAGGGAAGGGGAAAGGCCGGCGTCATATTTTTCCCTGAACTCAGAGCACTGGGGTGAGGGCTCTTCGTAAGGGCAGTTGAGCAAAAGCGGCACGCAGTCTTTGGAGACCTCCTTCAGGAATTCCTTCCTTGAAAAGATACGGCACCAGTTGCTTTCGCAGGCTGAGCAGTCCGGGGCTGAAACAAGGACCAGAAGGGGTTTGCCGGTCTCTTTGGCTTCTTCCGCGGCATCCGGGGGACAAGTTCTCCAATAGGCGCGGTTCGTCGCGCAGGAAGAGAGGGCCAGAACACTCAGGGCAATTAATAGTATTTTTCTCATAATTCTAATTATTGTAGCATTTCCCGAGCCGTTTTGGGCCGGTTTCGGGTCAAACAGGCGTTTTATAATTAAATTTGAGGTGTTTTTGCTATCCATTGATACAGTCTTTGCGATAGGGTAAAATATTTCGCGAATAACTATAGAAAAAGGATTGAAATGAAACGCATTAACCGTCCAGAACCTCCGCGAGTCCACGCCCAAAGTCACCACAACGACGAAACGGGAGAACTGTATTACGAGTACAACGGCCGCCGCGTCGTGGAAGTGAAAATGCCGGAAGGCGTCAAATACCGCTTCCGCTTCTATTCCGACGGCGACATCTGCACTTCCCCGCTCTTCCAGCAGATCTACCTCGCTGTCCAGGAAGACAAGGCCGTTCCCGTCAGGATCGACTTCACGCTTAGCCCCGAAGCGGTCTGCATGAGCCCGGAGAGAGCCGACAGGGAAAAAGCCATCCTCGGCCAGGTCGGACATCCTCTCATCTTTGGCTGCTGCGGTCTCTACGACATCTACGACGATTATCTTATCGACTGGTTCGGCAACGAGTGGCGCTGGCTCTCCGACAAGATGGAAAAGGACGAAAACGGCAACACGAAAGTCTCCATCGAAGTCATGATCGGCGCCAGAGCCTTCATCATCAACTGCCGCCCGCAGTTCTACCGCAAGCATCTCGGCTACGAATACTACAAGCCCTGGGAATGCCGCCCGAACACGAAGGCGGTGCAGGGCTGGTGCTCCTGGGAAGCCTACCGCAGGGAAGTGACGGAAAAGAACGTCGCGGACGTCTGCGATTTCCTGAAAGATACTTTCCTGCCCTACGGTCTGGAGTATGTCCAGATCGACGACGGCTATCAGAAGAATCCTTACGGCATAACGCCTGAGCACACTCTGGCGGAAGCCTGGATGGCTCCCACGGAAGCCTTCCCTAAAGGCGCCAAGGGCATCGCCGAGACCATAGCCTCGCGCGGACTTTCCCCGGCCATCTGGATGAACTCCGACGTCAGGGAATACGCTCCCGGCCCTGAGACGCCCGACTGCGTGCTGCGCCATGAGGACGGAACTATAATAAAGGCCGCCTGGCTCACCACTCCCTTAGACTGGAAGGACGAGACCATCGAGCGCCACTTCGTGCCCGTTCTGCGCGCTTTCAAGGAAGCGGGCTTCAAATACATTAAGATCGACGCCCTGAGGCACTCTTTCTACGACGCTCTCGGCACCGCCGTGAGGGAAGGACTCATCACCAGCGACGAAGCGGAGCGCCGCTTCCGCAGGCTGCACGAGGTCTTCCGCCGCGAATTGGGCGACGACTTCTATCTCTTGGTCTGCTGGGGCATCTTCACCCAGACGGCCGGCTGCGGCGACGCCTGCCGCGTGGCCACGGACGCCAACCCGGACTGGAACAAGGTCAGGATGCAGATAACGGAGCAGGCCCGCTGGTGGCACACCCAGCGTATCCTCTTCCTGAATGACCCGGACCACGTCTGCGTCAGGACGAAGCCCAGCTGGGGCCAGGCGCTGCTCTCTAACGTCGCGCTTACCGGCGGACTCATGATGTTAAGCGACCCCATCGACTCCTACGACGAGGAGAGGATCTACAATACGCAGCGATGCCTGCCGACGCTTGAGACCTTCGCGGCCGAGACCGGCCCCTTGGACATTCGCTATCCCGCTTACGCTTGGACAAAAGTGCACGGCGCGGCCTTCAAAGGCGACATCACGACCTGGAACGAACTGACCGACGAGGAAGTCATGATCCAGGCCGGTGCGCACAAGACCATGAACGACGAGCATCCGTTCTCCTGCCTCTGGGCTTACCATATCGAAAAGCCCTTCGACAAATGGTGCGTGGTCCAGCGCGTGGCCAACTGGCCCTTGAAAGCTTGCGTTATCCCGCTTGAGAACGTCAACCTTGATCCGAAGAAAACGTATCTGGCCTTCGATTTCTGGGGCAAAAAGTTCCTCGGCGAAGTCACGGAAAAGATCAGCGTTCCCGCTCTCAATTACGGCGACGGCCAGGTCATCTGCTTCAGGGAAAAGAAAGGAACGCCGCAGTTCATAGCCTCCACAAGGCACGTTTCCATGGACGCCGTCAGCATAACCGACATCAAAGAAGAGAAAGACAGTCTTACGCTCAAACTTTCCCTCCCCGAAGACACCATGGAAAATTATTTCTTCTTCGTTCCGAAAGGCCGCGAGATAAAGGAAGCTTCCGGCAAAGGCTGCCTGGCCAAGCTTGAAAGCGTAGAAGGAGAACTGGCGGCGGTTTCCGTGAAAGCCTTGGAAAGCAACTGCGAACTCAGCCTGCATTTTTAATTTATGAAAAAAGCGATACTCTTATTCTTTCTTAGCGTAATAGTTTCATCAGTTTTCGCCGAGCCCCCGGCGGTCTACCCCATAGCCCGCTATTACCGCTCCAAGGGCCTTCTGACTTTGGAATACGACAAAAGGATCGTGATGACCGCCAAGGTCCCGGAAGGCTACGATCTGGTCACCCGCCAAACCTCCGACGGCTGCTTCATGAGCACGCCGCTCTTTGAGCAATTCTATCTTTCCTCCCAGGACGATCAGGAAGTCAAGGCGGAGATCACTTTCGACTTCAAGGGCGACGCTCTCTGCATGAAGCCCAAAAGGGCCAGAGAAGGCGAAGCGGTCCTGGGCCAGGTGGGACGTCCTTTGATCTACGGCGTCAACGGCATCTACAGCATCCAGGATGATCTTATGATCGACTGGACGGACGCCAATTGGAAGTGGACCTCCGAGCGCTTTGAGGTAGGGGAAAACGGCAACCACATCGCCAAGCTGGAAGTCAGCCTGACGAAAGGCCCCTGGCTCGTCAACATCAGGCCCCTGTATTATAAGGAACACCTGGGCTACCGCTACCACGAGCCCTGGAACTTCCGTCCCAGAACCGAGCCCATCGCGGGCTGGTGCTCCTGGCTGGCCTACTACACCGACATCAGCGAAAAGAGGCTCCTGGAAGTGGCCGATATGCTGAACGTAAAATTCCGCCCCTACGGCCTGGAGTATCTGCAGATCGACGACGGCTATCAGGAAAAGGACTTCGGCATCAAGAAGGACAAGACTCTTTCCCAGTCCTGGCTGGCCCCCACGGAGGGCTTTCCCCAGGGCATAGAGCACACAGCGTCCCTCATCGCCCAGAAGGGCCTGAAGCCCGGCGTTTGGATGAACACCGACATCAAGGCCTACGATCCGCCGGCAGGCGCGAAAGACGTGGTCTTCAGGAATCCCGACGGCAGCTTCATGTACGCGGCCTGGCTCTCCCACGCCAACGACTGCACAGACGAATCGCTGAACGCGACCCTCGCCCCGCTCTGGGAAAAGCTGGCCAAGGCGGGCTACGTCTACATTAAGATCGACGCGCTTCGCCACACTTGTTTCGACGCCTTGGGCAACGCCGTCAAGAGAGGCTACATCACCATGGAGGAGGCCAGGAGAAGACTGCGCCGCCTCTTCGAGGTGGCCAGGGAGAAAGCCGGCAAGGACACCTTCCTCTTGTCCTGCTGGGGCACCTTCACGGAAAGCATAGGCCTGGTGGACGCCAGCCGAATCTCTACCGACGCCAATCCCAATTGGGAGCGCCTCCTGCTCCAGCAGTACGAGCTGGCGCGCTTCTGGCCCTTGCAGAGGATCATTTATCAATTGGACCCCGACCACATCGTCTCCAGGACGCAGCCCAACTGGGCCAGGGCGACGCTCTCCACCGTCTCCCTTTGCGGCGGCCTTTTCATGATCAGCGACCCCATCCAGTCCTACGACGAAAAATTAACGCATTCCATCCAGAGAGTGCTTCCGGTTCTGGAGACTTATCCCGCGGAAACATCTCCCATTGATTTCTCCGCCCCGGCCTACGCCAACCACATCTGGACCGGCAGCGACAGCGAGGAAAAGCCCATCGACGACAGTTTGAGCGGCCACTTCCCGGACGAGGGCAAGGCTTCGCCCTTCGGCACGCTCTGGGCTCATCACATCGACTGCCCGGCCGGCCAGTGGACCGTCCTTCAGCGCAATGCTCTTTGGAAAATGCCGGAGACGAAGATTCCTCTGAAGGCCCTGGGGCTCGACCCCGCAAACGAATATCTGGTCTTTGATTTCTGGGCCGGCAAATTCTTAGGCACCGGTTCGGGCAAGATCGTTCTGCCGGCTCTCAGATCCGGCGATTCTCTGACTTATATCATAAGGAAGAAGACCGGCTGTCCCCAGATACTCGGAACCTCAAGGCACATCGCCGGCGGCTGCGTGGAAGTCAAAAAAGAAGAATGGGACGGCAAGAAATTGAACCTGGAATTGGAAAGCCAGCCCGAGGACTGGACGCTCTACGTCTTCAGGCCCGAATCTTACGAGAACGCGGATCTTACGGTCTCCCAGGGTGAGGCCAAGATCGCGGCCAGAGGCAAAGTTCTGGAGATCGCCGTCAAAGCCGGATCTCCCGCCACGCTGCAGCTGGCCTTCAAGAAAACTAACGCCGCGAAATAAAAATATCCTCCAAATAAAATTCAACCCAAAATAAGGTGTAACAAATGGCAAAGAAAGAGATCGGCGGGCACTATGCCCACATGAATTCAGTTGTCAGTACCGTCGGCCTTCCCGGCAAAGGCTATCGTAAGATCAAGATCGTGCACATGGGAGCGGGCAGCGGTTTCGCTCATTCGCTTTCCAAGGACTTCATGCAGATGCCAGACATGCCGGGCGGCGAGATCGCTCTCGTCGACATCGACGCCAAGCGTCTCGATATCATGTTCCATCTCATAAAAGCTCTCTGCCAGAAATTCGGCAAGGAGAAAGAGTGGAAGATCACGGCTTACACCGACAGAAGGAAAGCCCTGCCCGGCGCCGACTACATCGTTAACAGTATCGAAGTTTCCGGCGTGAAATGCGTCCGCTTCGACAACGACATTCCTCTGCAGTACGGCGTCTCCCAGTGCATCGGCGACACCATCGGCCCCGGCGGCCTTATGAAGGCCCTGAGGACCGTGCCCGTCTGGATGGACATCCTCCACGACGCCGAGGAACTCTGCCCCAACGCGCTGGTTCTAAACTACACCAACCCCATGAACATCATGACGCTGGCCACCCTGCGCTATTCCAAGATGAAATGCGTGGGCCTCTGCCACTCCGTCCAGGGCACCTCGAAACTGTTGGCCAAACGCGCCGGCATTCCTTACGAGGAAATGGAATGGGAATGCGCCGGCATCAACCACCTCGCCTGGTTCACTAAGCTCAAACACCACGGCAAGGATCTCTATCCCTTGCTCATCAAGAAAGCCATAAGAGACCTCAAGGCCGGCACCAACGTCGACAAAGACGACCATCCCGACCTGGTGAGGAAGGACATGATGGTGCACTTTGGCGCCTTCATCACGGAATCCTCCGGCCACCTTTCCGAATACATCAGCCTTTACCGCACCTCTAAGAAGCACCGCGACGAATACTGCCGTCCGGGTTACGACGGCGAGGAAGGCTTCTACGCCGACGGATACCCCAAGTGGCGCAGGGACGCTGACAAGATCAGGACCGAAATGTACACCGGCAAAAGAGAACTCGGCGGCGCCCGCGGCCACGAATACGCCTCCTGGATCGTGGAAGCCATCGAGAAGAACTCTCCCTTCAGAATGTACGGCAACGTCCTCAACACCAGCCTTGACGGCGCGGGTCCCTTGATCAGCAACCTGCCGCACGACGGCTGCGTGGAAGTCGCCTGCCTAATCGACCGCAACGGCGTCCAGCCCCTCCGCTACGGCGCGCTGCCGACTCCCATGGCGGCCATTTGCGCGGCCGACATGTACATGTTCGAGCAGGCGGCCCAGGCGGCGGTCAACAGATCTATCGAGCAGGCCATCCAGGCCCTCTACCTGGATCCTCTGACCTCGGCTGTCTGCACGCCCAAAGAGATCAGGGAAATGTTCCTGAAACTCTACAAAGCCGAAAAGAAATTCCTTCCCAACTTCAAATAAACAAACAAAACAAAAAAGCAACAAACAAATAGAGACGCGCGAGAGCGCGTCTCTTTTTTATATAGATTACGTTAGCTTCTAAAATAAGTAGAAAAAGCTAAAAAACTTGTTTTCATGAGTAAGTTTTCCTATCATGCGGTAGATTTGATTAAAGTTTACCCAATGGTTTGTTAATTATGGAAAACGAGATAATCATTTACCAGCCTGATGAAACAATAAAGCTTGACGTTCGTTTTGAAAACGAAACAGTATGGCTCTCTCAGGCGCAGATGTGTGAGCTGTTCCAAAGAGAACGAAGCGTGATAACAAAGCATATAAATGCAATTTTTAAAGAGAACGAGTGCGATCATAAAAGCAATGTGCAAAATTTGCACATTGCATTTTCTGATAAACCTGTAAAAATATATAGTCTCGATGTAATAATATCCGTTGGCTATCGTGTTAAGTCTCTTAGAGGAGTTCAATTTCGAAGATGGGCGACCAAGGTTTTAAGGGAACATCTTCTCAGGGGATATAGCTTGAGCAGCCGTCTGGAGCAAATGGATGATAAATTTGAGAGGAAGTTGTTAAAACAGGAAGAAAAGATTGAAACGATCCAGCGCAACGTTGATTTCTTCGTTAAAACTTCACTTCCTCCGAGACAGGGCGTTTTTTATGACGGACAGGTTTTCGATGCCGATGTACTTTTGACTAAGTTTATTTTGTCTGCTAAAAGATCTATTCTTTTGATCGATAATTATGTTGACATAACGACCCTTGAAATGCTGGCGAAAAAAGGCAAAGGAGTAAGCTTTGAGATCGTGACTTCTAAGCGCGGAAATGAATTGGCCGCAAGCGACATCAAGAAGTTTAACGAACAGTACGGTGATCTGGTCGTTAGGGAAAGCGCCAAGTTTCACGACCGTTTTCTGATAATCGACGACAAAGAACTTTTCCTTATTGGAGCTTCAATCAAGGATCTGGGAAGAAAGTGCTTTGCTTTCACGAAACTTGACTCAAGAGAGATCTCAGGTCTGAAATCAAAAATATGAAACGATCAAATTCAGTTTTTGCCGCGGGGCGTGACCTTTACCGAGGCGGGGGTTATTTCCACCTGGTATTTTTGCCCGCGGTAAACGATATGGAAGCGAAGCGCGGTCCAGTTTCGCGGCAGATTCGGGTGGAAGACAGGTTTTTCTTCACCCGGCGTGAAACCAGCGAAGCCTAAGACTACGGCCTGCCAGATGCCGCCGCAGTTGGCGATGTGGATGCCTTCGGATGCGCCGCCGTGATAGTCGGAAAGATCTATTTTGAGCGCTTTTCGCATAAGTTCGAAGCCTTCTTCCGCCTTTTGGCAGCGCGCCAAAAGTATCGCGTGGATGATGTAGGAAAGGGAGGAATCGTGGGTGGTGTAGGGGAGATAATAGGCGAGGTTCTTTTTTACTTCCTCGGCGGAATAATTTTGGGGGAAGAGGAAAGGCAGCATCAAAGCGTCGGCCTGCTTAAGGGCCTTGACGCGGTAGAGCTTTTCCTGGGGGACCTGGGTGCCGAAGCATTTGCTTCTGTCAGGCCAGGTCAAGTCGAAGCGCGGCTCCTCCATTTGGGCGAATTCGCGGCACTGGATGATGACGCCGTCGCTTGTTACGGGGACGGGGATTTTTTGAATGATCTCAAGGGCTTTTGATCGGAAAGCTTCGTCTATGTTGAGATCCTTTATGGAATCGGGCTTCCTTTCCTTTAGGAGCGAAAGAAGCTCCAAGGTTTTCTCCAGGGAATGGCGCACCATGGCGTTGGTGTAGGCGTTGTCGGAGGAAAGGCAGGTGTATTCGTCCGGGCCCATCACGCCGTTTAGGTGCACTTCTCCGTCGGAGCGGAATTCCACCCTGTCAAACCAATAGCGGGCCGTCTCAACGAATACCGGCGCGGCCTTCGCGAGGAAGTCGAAGTCGCCCGTGGCCTCATAGTAATGCCACAATCCGTAGACCACGTCCGCCGTTATGTGGATCTCGTGGTCGGCGTACTGCCAGTTGGGGCACTGCTCGGTGCCGGAAACGGAAGATTCCCAGGGATACCTCGCTCCGCGGCAGCCGTAGCGCCGCGCGTTTTCCATTGCTCCTTTAAGCGTGTTTACGCGGAAGGAGACGAGGTTTTTGGCGACCCTTGGGTTTGTGTAGAGGAAGAAGGGCAGAAGGTAAACTTCCGTGTCCCAGAAGAAGTGCCCGAAGTAGGCTTCGCCCGCGAACCCCTTGGCGCAAATAGCGACGCGGTCGTCGTTCTCACAGGCGCCGCGCAAAAGATGATAGACGGAAAAATTTAAGGCCAGCTGGGCTTCCTCGTCGCCATCTATTTCGACGCCGGAGTTTTCCCAGAGCTTTTCCCAGGCCAGATCGTTTTCCGATTTCAGCGCCGCGTAATCGCTTCCGGCTTCCTCGATCAGATGGGATAGCTGTTCAGGGCCGAGCAAGGCGTCCGTGTCGCGGGAGGTCATTATGCCGGAGATCTTGATCACAGTGATCTCTTCGCCCGGGGCGAGGCTGATATTGGCTGTTCCTTCACGGAACCGCAAACGTTCTCCGAAAGCGCGCGTCTCCAGCCAGACCTTTTCTTTTTTGTCCGTCTCCACCGTAAGGAGCGCGCCGTTGCCGCACGGCGTCTTTTGGTTTGAAGCGAAGTGCGAGTAGCCGTTCGTCGTGACATTCTCGTCGATGTCGTTAAGGAAGCGCAGCTCCGCTTTTCCCTCAACGCACTTGTAGGTCATTTTCTGAACGATCAGATTTTTCCGCGCGCGGGAGGCGAAGCGCTCGTAGGAGCATTCCAGGGCGGCTCCGGAATTGGTCTTCCAGATGAAGCGGCGCGCGAGGACGCCGTTTCTCAGGTTAAGGACGCGGGAATAATCTTTTATTTCGCACAGATCCATGTCCAGCGCTTCAAGTGAGCATGAGACGCGGAAGATGAGCGGGTTGGGAAGATTGACGACCTCCTCGTTAAGGAGGGGGTGGCTGCCCATGATCCCCGGGACGTAGGTGCCGCATTTCGAGCGGGGGCTGCGCTGCTTTTCAAGGGTTACGTTGGCCGGCAGACGCCAGTACTTTTCGTTTTGCGGAGCGCAGGCGAGCCCCTCCTCGAAAGAGCCTCTTAGCTGCAGGTACGAGTTGCCCTGGGTGAAGGCGCCCTCGTAGTGCTTGCCGGAAGAAGGATCGAGGAGGTCCTCGCGGAGCTCAAAAGCGGAGCCTTTCATTTTTTAGAAAGTCAGCCTTATGGTCTTGATCTCGAAGGGATGGAAGGTAAGTTTGATCCCGCCGTTTTTGACCGGGATCTCGGAGAGTTTGTCTTCCAGTATGTTCGTCAACGTTACGGTCTTCGGCGCGCTGCCAAACGTTAAGGCTGCTTCCGTATGAGTGCCCTTGGTCTCGAGGAGACGAACTATAACGCCCTTTCCGTCTTCCGCGGCCTTCAATGTCTCAGGCACGACGCTGGGCGTGCTGGAGGTGATGAAGGAATACTCCGCGGGGAGAGAACCGCCCTGCTTTTTTACGGGCACGGCGAAAAGGGGCTCGTTGAGAGCGTAGGCTTCTTTCAAGATCTCGGGATTCTCGGCGCCGCCCGTGTGGGGGAGAAGAGAATAGGTGAACGAGTTCTGGCCTCTGTTGCAGTCCGGGTCGGGCTCGTTGGAGCTCTTAAGAAGCGTTATGGCCATCTTTCCGCCTAAGCAGGAGTGGCCGTACTTGCAGTCGTTGAGAAGCGATAATCCGAAATCGGGCTCGGAGAGATCCATGTACTTGTTGGCGCAGACCTCGAACCTTGCCTGGTCCCAGCTGGTGTTGCGGTGCGTGGGACGGCGGGCGGAACCGAACTGGATGTCGTAGGTGGCGTAGTCGGAGATGAGGTTGGTGGGGAATTCGGCCTTCAGGACCTTTTCGTTTTCCTGCCAGTCGACTTCCGTCTCGAAATCGACTCTCGCGCTGCCTTCCGTCAGATAGACGGTCTGCGTGAGTTTAGATTTGCCGAAAGAGAAGGTGAAGCGGACGCCCTTGCGGGAGCCGTCCTCTATTATGGAGGTCTCGATCGGTTTGCCAAGATCCCAGCCTTTTTCGGTGGCGTAGTCCTTGATCTCCCAGTTGTCGTAAACTTCCGGAATGTCTTCGTAGAATTTAAGCGTGTTGAAGGCTTGCCCCTTCTCCACGAGCTCGCGTTTCGCTTCCTTCGCGACGAAGGAACTGAGGCGGCCGTATTTGTCGAAGGAGAGCTTAACTTTGTCGTTCTCCAGGGAAGTCTTGGAGGCGGAGATGGAGTTTTTGCTTATGACTTCGGCTTCGGGAACGACTTTCCAGCCGTGGGCGGGAATGTCTTTGACCAGGGCGGAGCCGCCACTCGTTTTCACGTTGGCGGTAAGCTTCGCGCCGTGCGGGTTGAAGACTACGAGCCCTTTGTCATTGGCTTTGACTTTGCCGGCGATAAGTTTGGCGAAGGCTTGCTTCTTGTCGAGAAGGGCCGCGTTGCAGTCAGCAAGTTCTTTCAAAGTCACGTCGTAGACGAGGTTGATGGAAGAGCCGGGCAGGATGTCGTGGAACTGGTTCGTAAGGACGCAGCGCCAAATGTCCGCCAATTCTTTCTGGGAGAATTTAGCAAGTCCGAAGGAATTGGCCAGCACGCCCAGATTCTCGACGGTCTGGAGGTTGAATTCCGCGCGCCTGTTGCCTTTCTTAACGCCCGCCACAGAGGTGTAGGTGCCGCGGTGGAACTCCAAATAGAGCTCGCCGCGCCAGACGGGCAGTTCGACCGTCTTGGCTTTTTCATGGATCTTTTCGAGCGTTTCCGTGGCGGTGGCGAATTTCGCTTTGGGAAGGGTGGTGAGGCCGTCTTTCTGACGAGCGACGTACTCGATCATTTCGGCTGTGGGGCCGCCGCCGCCGTCGCCGTGGCCGTAGGTGTTAAGGACGGCGTCGCAGGCTTCCTTCGGGACGAAGCGGCGGTAGGTGCCGTATTGCCAGGAGGGCAGCGTGTCGCCGGTGTAGGTCGTGTAGCGGGAGGCGGGCTTGCCTTTCTCGGTGTCCTGGGAAGTGATGAAGTAGGAAAGGATCCTGGTGCCGTCGATGCCCTGCCACTCGAAGATGTCCCAGGGCATCCTGTTGGTCTCGTTCCAGCTGATCTTGGAAGTCACGAAGGTGTCGACGCCTGACAGCATAAGGATCTGCGGCAGCGCGGCGGCGTAGCCGAAGACGTCGGGGAGCCACAGGGAGCGCGTGCGGCGCCCGAAGTTCTCCTCAAAATAGCGCTGACCGAAGATCAGCTGTCTGCAAAGGCTCTCGCCGGAAGTCAGGTTGCAGTCCATTTCCAGCCAGGTGCCGCCTTCGATGTCCCAGCGGCCTTCCTTGACGCGCTGCTTGATCTTTTCAAAGAGCTTGGGGTCGTCCTGCTGGACGAAATAGTAGAGCGCGGGCTGCGAGGACATGAATTTGTACTCGGGATATTTTTCCATCAGCGCGATGACGGTCGCGAAAGAGCGCTGGGCTTTTTCCCTCGTCTGGCGCATGGGCCAGAGCCAGGCGACGTCGATGTGCGTGTGGCCGATGTTGTAGACGGCCTCGTCTATGGGGGTCTGCTTCGCGTAGTAGTTTTCCTTGAGATATTTTCTCGCCTCGGAGACGGTCTTGGAAAAGTCCGGGCTTTCGAAATCTCTCGTGTCCAGTCTGTTGATAACGCCGTTGACGGCGTCCTTGGCCTGGGCGACGAGAAGGCTTTCCTCATCCGCGAACTTCAGAACGTTCTCAAGTATCTTAAGGTCGTAGTAGAGACCTTCGACCTCGGGATCGACTAGCTGCAGCTCGCAGGCGAAAGAGACGATGTGGTCGATGGGGCAGCCGGAATAGGCGTAGAGGTAAAGCTCCTTGTCGGAAGCTTCGACCTTGACCCTCGTGTGGTTGCCGTCCAGGCCCTGGATGGCCGTGCCGCCTTTGATGGCGGTGTACTGCGTTGTTAAGCAGGCGGTCCCGCGCTCAGGCTTGATGTTGAGGTAAAGGTTATCTTTGCCCCATTCTTTCGGGACGTTGAATTTGACGCGGAACCAGCAGTGCTTTTCCCTTGTCTTAGCCCAGACGGAATCCTGCTCGTAGGGGACAAAATCCTTCTTCGGGGGAGGGGTGTTGCTTTTCTTGTAGCCGCAGGGAGCGATGAATACTTCATTCGCTTCCTTCCGGGCTTTTACGCACCTGGCTGAGATTCTGGGAAGAAAGCCGTGCAGCCGGCGTTTCACGCTTTGCAGTTCGAGATACGACATTTTTTATCTCCGGGTTAATTTGAAATTATTGCTTCCACTAATTTTAACAAAACACAGATAAATTTTTGCAAATTCAGTTTTCAGCATTAAGAGGGCGGTTTTTGGTAAAATATAAACAGTCTAATCAACATCAAAGGCGAAGGCTTATGAAAAACATTCTTTTGGTACTTTTCGCGATGATCCTTTTGGCGGCTTGCTCTTCCGCTCCGACCCAGAGAACCATCGATTTTGAGAACGGCTGCTCGGTCACGCTGCCCTCCGATTGGGACGTTGTGCCCGGCGACGACACTATGCCCAACACCATCATGGCTGTGGCGCCCAACGAGGACGGCTACAGGAGCCAGATGCGCATCGACGCTCTGAGGCCCTTCAACATGGAAAAAGGCGAGACCGCCCTTAAGCTGAAAGAGAGCCTGGAAAGCAGAGGCGCTCTGCTCGGCGCTCCTCAGCTCTTAAAGATCAGCGGCGAACCGGCCGTGGCTTACGCTTGGAGCGGCAAAGAGAATTCCACCGAGAACGCTCTTCTGACCGTCGACGTCACGCACTACGGCTACTTCGTCTGCGGAGACGAGAACATCTACTCCCTGGATTTCTCCTGTCTGACCAGCCAGGCTGACGCTGTCAAAGGCGTTGTCGACGAAGCGGTCTATTCCTTCCAGACTGCCGGCAGCAAGAAGAGAGCCAGGCAGGCCGAGCTGGCCCGCATAAAGGCCGAAAAGGAAGCCGAAGCTGAAAAGCAGGCTGCCCTGGAAGCGGAAAGGAAAGCCCAGGCTGAAGAATCCGCTTTCGCCGCCGCTGAGGAAGAGGCCGCTGCCATAGAAGCCGAAGCCGCCGCTGAAACTGAAGCCGTCAAGGAAGAAACGGTTGACGCCAAGGCCGCCGCTCAGAAGAAAGTCGAGGCTGCCAGAAAGGAAGCCGAGAAGGCTCAGGAAGCCGCTGTGGCGAAAGCCAGAGCCGCCAAGGAAGCCGCCAAGGTCGCCCAGGCCAAAGCCGAAGCTTTGTCCGCCGCCCAGACGGAACTCGACGAACTCAACGGAACCGGTTTCGTGCAGCTTCAGCAGCCCGAAGTCGTGGTGAAGGAAGAGACGGTGGTCGTTCAGCCCACCCAGCCGACTCAGCCGACTCAGCCCGCCCAGCCGACCTTCTTCGAGAGCGAAGTGACGGTCACGCCTCAGCCCCAGTCGATGGAGATCAAGGTGACCACTCCGCAGCAGACCGCGCCTGCGGCTCCTGCCGCTCCCTCTACGCCTGCCGCTCCCCAGACCAGCCCGATGAAGAAGACCAATGGCGGCCTGGTCATCGAGATGCAGACCATCAACTAACACTTTATGCCTAGAAAGAAAAAGGCACACCAGGAAGAACTCCTCGATCTCTTCAAAGAGCCCGGGGAGTTCTCTCTTTCTGAACCTGAAGAAGAGGAAGAAACAGACGAGCTGAAGCCCCAGACCGTCAGCGAATTGACGGAGAGGCTTAGGCATTTGCTGCGTGAAAATTTCGCCTCCGTTTTCGTAGTGGGGGAGATAAGCAACTTCGTCAAACAGTCCTCCGGCCACTATTATTTTTCCCTTAAAGACGAGAACACGCAGATCGGCGCCGTGATGTTCCGCGGCGTCAATTCCCGCTTGAGATTCCTGCCGGAAAACGGCATGCTCGTCATAGTCAGGGGCAAAGTGGATCTCTACACTCCCGCCGGCAGATATCAGATCGTCTGCGAGGATATGGAGCCCTGCGGAGTGGGCGCCAAACAGCTGCAGCTCGAGGCGCTGAAAAAGAAATTAGAGGAGGAAGGCCTTACTTCCGAGGAGAGGAAAAAGCCTCTGCCTGTTTTCCCGAAGACCGTGGGCTTCGTCACCTCCGCTTCCGGCTCCGTTTTGCGCGACGTCAAGAACGTGCTTTTCCGCCGCTTCCCCTGCAGGCTGGTTTTCGCGCCCGCTCTGGTCCAGGGTGAAGACGCTCCGGCTTCCATAATAGCCGCCATAGAGAACTGCAATCTCTACAACGAGCAGCATCCCGAGACGCCCATCGACGTTCTGATCATAGGCCGCGGCGGCGGCAGCATGGAAGACCTTTGGTGCTTCAACGACGAGGGCGTGGCGAGAGCGATAGCCGCTTCCAAGATCCCGACTGTTTCCGCCGTGGGACACGAGACCGATTGGACGATCGCAGACATGGTGGCCGACCTTAGGGCTCCCACTCCCAGCGCCGCGGCGGAACTCGTCGTCCAGACCATGGACGACTGGAAAATGACGGTAGGCGATCTGATCGAACGCCTCAACGACGGCGTTGAGGAATTTATCGACGACAGATCGGAAGATGTGCTATCCTGCCTGAAACACTACGCCCTCAGGGAACCGGTCCATATCGTGGAAACGTTCATGCAGAAAGTGGACGATCTCACGGCCCGTTTCATCGACAAGCCGAATCAGATGATCGAAACGCTTCAGCAAAAAGTCGCCGATCTCGACGATCGTTTCCGCAAAGATACGGGAATACTCTTAGAACGCCACGAAAACAGACTTTCCCGCTCAAGGGGCATACTTGATGCCCTCGGCCCCCTTTCCGTCCTTAAAAGGGGCTACGCTTACTTAGAGAGCCCTTCCGGGCAGGTATTGACGACTGCCAAAGCCTTGAAAGAATCCAAAACCTTCAAGGTCACCCTTCAGGACGGTTCCGTCCAGGCCGAAACTATCGACTGATTATTTTTTCCTAAGCTCGCGGATCATGATGCCGGCGTCCAGGAGAGAATCGAAGGTGCCGGTGTCGAGCCACTCGCCCTCGTAGATGCTGACGTCCAGGGCGTTCTCTTTAAGATAGAGATTGTTGAGGTCGGTTATTTCCAACTCGCCTCTGGCGGAGGGCTTCAGATTGGCGGCTCTTTCCACGACGGAATTGTCGTAGATGTAGAGGCCGGTCACGGCGTAGTCGCTCTTTGGGGCTTTGGGCTTTTCCTCGATGGAGACGGCCTGCATGTCCTTGTCGAATTCCACGACGCCGAAGCGTTCGGGATCGGGGACTTTCTTGGCGAAGACGCGGGCGCCGGATTTGAAGGTCTTGATGGAATCGTGGAGGAAGCTGTCGTTGCCGACGAAGATGTTGTCGCCTAAGATCATCGTGACGTCGTCATGGCCGATGAAGTTGGAGCCAATGATGAAAGCCTGGGCGAGGCCCTCTGGCTTGTCCTGGATCTTGTAAGAGAATTCCGCGCCGAAGTCTTTGCCGGAGCCTAAGAGGCGCATGAAGTCGGCCGCTCTTTCCGGGGCGACGATGAAGAGAATTTCCTTTATGCCGCCGTCCAATAAAGTCTGCAGGGGATAGTAGACCATCGGCTTGTCGTAGACGGGGAGAAGCTGCTTGCTTGTGATGGTGGTAAGGGGACGCAGTCTGGTGCCGGCGCCGCCGGCTAAAACGATTCCTTTCATTTGTTCGCGAAGTTAGTGTTAATGTATTCGGCGGCCTCTTCCAGAGAGGGCAGGATCTTGGTGCAGTATTTGACCATCCAGGGGCTGCTGTCCTGGAAGGAGAAGGGCGAGAAGGCTACGACGAACTTGTCCCTGACGTGTCCGGCGTAGAAGACTTCCATGGCAGTCCCGATGCTGGGCTTGGAATAGTTGACTAGGATTATGGCGGCGTCGTCCACGTCCTGGAGATCGAAGCGCACGATCTCGTTGGCGGAGTCAACGGCGCGGTCAACGAAAGAGCGGCGCATGGGGTCGAGGAGCTCGAAATTCTCGGAGAGAAGCTCCTTGGCTTTGGAGCGCCATTCGCGGGCTCCATGGGGGTCGGCGTCCATGATGGGGCCGCTCAGATATATTTTCGGTTTCGTCATCAGAGAAGATCCATAAGGGGGTCTTTGAGTTTTTTCTCAGCCAAGGCTTTCAAATATTCCTCTTCGTGGTAATAGAAGTTGTCAGCTTCCCAGCGGCGGCTGTTGAGAGGAGGAGCGTTCTTGTCGGTGGGTTTGTAGTGGTAGTTGCTCTTCCACTCCGACTGCAATGTCACGCCCGAGGCCGGATAGACGTCGTAGGTGTAGTAGTCGTTGTCGGACTTCTCCATCTTGAGGCTGTACTTGTTGTTCAGCTGTTTGAGGGCGGCTTCCTTGTCATCGTCCTTCATGTTGTAAAGATGCACGTTGATGGCCACCACTCTGCTCTTGGAGTTGAAATAGAATCTCATTTCGGCGCGTGTTCTGACTTTCAAGGTCTGTTTGCTCATGTAGATCGTGTTGGTGTAGACGATGAAGTCGTGGAATTTGGCGGAATACGCGATGAACGGCAGGATCTCCCCATCCCCGTTGCCGGGATGGTGGTTCTCCTGCATGGGATAGCTTTCCCAGTAAGGGTTGGCATACTCGAAACGGATCTGAGATCTTTGGGGAGTGTTGGTGGTCATCGGCGCGAAGCCGATGTCCAGGAAACGTTCGAGCGGGGTGCTGAGCGGTCCGAAGCCCGTGTCAAGATCGAAACGGAAAAGGGAGTTGTACTGCGTCGTGTCGGACCAGGGAAGCAGCGTGGTCTTGGGAGCCTTCAGAAGCGCGGAGCGCACCTGCCCGGCGGTCATGCCCAGCGAGATCCCCATGATCTTAAGGTTTTTGGCTTTCTGGATCCAGGCTTCTTCCTCTTTGGGAGCGGCCCAAATCACAGAGGCGGTCAGGATAAAGAGTAGTAGAATTGCGCTTTTTTTCATAGCGGCTCCTTTGGTTGGGAAATAAAAAAGCCATGCCTTTCGCGGCATGGCTTTTTGTTTTAGTCAATTTAGAACTTGACCAGTTTCTCGAAGGAATCAGCCTTCAGGGCCGCGCCGCCGATCAGGCCGCCGTCGATGTCCGGCTGAGCCAAAAGGGAAGCGACGTTCTCGGGCTTCATAGAACCGCCGTACTGGATGACGACGGCGTCCGCGGTCTCCTTGTCCCAGAGCTGGGAGACGAGGTTGCGGACGAAGGCGTGGACGGCCTCGGCCTGCTCGGCCGTGGCGGTCTTGCCGGTGCCGATGGCCCAGACGGGCTCATAGGCTATGATGGTGCCCTTCATTTCCTCGGCGGTGAGGCCGACGAAACCTTCTCTAACCTGCTTTTTAACGACGGCTTCGGTCGCGCCGCTTTCGCGGTCAGCCAAAGTTTCGCCGATGCAGACGATCGGCTTAAGGCCGATAGAGAGGGCTTTTTTGAGTTTCTTATTGACGGTCTCGTTCGTCTCGCCGAAATACTGGCGGCGTTCAGAGTGGCCGATGATGACGTATTCGGCGCCGGCTTCAAGGAGCATTTCGCCGCTCACTTCGCCGGTATAAGCGCCGGAGGTTTCCCAGTACATATCCTGGGCGCCGACTTTGACGTTCGTGCCTTTCAAAACGTCGGCCACGGATTTGACGGCCGTGAAGACGGGGCAGACGATGATTTTGACGTTCTCAACGCCGGCGACTTTCTCTTTGATCTCGCTGGCCAGGGCAACGGCTTCGGCAACGGTCTTGTTCATTTTCCAGTTGCCGGCAATGACGGGTGTTCTCATTTTTCCTTACTGTTCGAATTTGGTTTTGGGCAGGCCGTAAACGGTCTGGCCTTCTTTATAACGATTCTGTTTTCTGAGCAGGTCGATGCGCTCAAGACGTTTCAAGACGTTGCGCTTTTTGGTAATGCCGCCGCGCCCGAAGCTGGGATGTCTGGACATAAGATTATCTCCTTTTCTTTATTTTATTGTTAATTAAAAATCTTCTATGGGTTGGTTGGTCATGATCTGCAGGACCTGGTCCTGCTCCATCACGACGCGGTCTTCGATCTCTTTTTCCTCGTTGACAAAGATCCACATCTCGCGTTTTCTTGAGGAGAAGTCCGCGGATTTGCGGATGCTTGTCGGCTCGCCCCAGGCGGCCTTGACTTCCTCGGCCTTCATTCCGACTCTCAAGCCTTTGTTTTTCTTGAAGGTCTCGATGTCCTTGACTTCTTCCGCGTTGTACCACTTGCCGTCGTACTTCACTTTGCCCTGCTTCTTCATCTCGGCGTCGAGCTTAAGTTCGGCGACCTGGTTGGTGGGAAGCCATTTGCCCTGGTAGAGGTCGAGGCCTTTGGCGCGGTTCTCAAGCTCCACTTTCCTTTCGGGCGTCACGAACATCTCTTTGCCTTCCGGGCTGGTGTATTTCACCAGACCGAGCTCCTGCTTCTGCTTTTCGATCTCGGCTTTCCTTTCGGCCAGCTTCGTCTCATAGAGCTCGGGGTTGAGAGCCTTTATGGAAGGCAGGGTCATGTTGTCCCATTTCAAAAAGACCGTCATGCCTTTGCTCTTGTCTTTCAGCTTGACGCCGTCGTTGTCCATGTCGAGGACTTCGCCGGAATAAGTCTTCTTGTTGGTCATAGTGATAGTTTCTGCATAAACGCAAACAGAGACGGCCGCGAGGACCGCCAAAAGACCGAAGAAAAGTTTGTTTTTCATAGGTAGTCTCCTTGTTAATACGTCTTACAATTTCATTATACACTATGTTAGGGATAAATAGTCTACCAAAAGGGTTTTTAGAAGTCAAAACGCCGGCTCCCCGGGGCCCGGGGGACAAGACCTTGGGGAATACTTGCTCTTTTTCCACTATATATGGTACAATGACACAATAATAATCAAACAAACGTTTAACCCTTGTAGGAGAGGATTAATTATGCGTAAGGTTTACCTTTTAGGCGCCATAGCCGTCTTTTGCGGCATGGCGTTGGGCGCGATATTGGAAAACACCAATATCCAGGTCGAGATCAACGGCGACGGCAAGGTCGGCGCTCTGGCTTACAAAGTTGACATTCAGAACAACAATGTCAACGACGCCTCCATGCGTTTGAAATCTTCCGGCACGAACGTGGAGACTCAGAGAGTGCCGGGATCTGAGAAAGTTTATCCCAAGAGCCAGCTCTTCGTGGGCTACGGTTCCGGGATCTTCTCGAACCTTTTCATCTTCACAGTGGCCAACATCCCCGATGAGAACAACGCCGTCAACCAGGTCAACATCATCACTTCCCGCGAAAGCACTAATCTGAACGTCGCGCACTACGTTGACGCCGACGTTTACGGCACCATCGAGAACGACTACGCGGAGCCCTATAACTCCGCCAACTATGTCGTCACCACTCAGGAGACCAAGGACCGCTACGTGGGCTTCACCGGCCGCTGCTCCTCCCAGGCTCCCTCCAGCTTCATGATCGGCGACATGGAGAAGGTCGCTGTCCAGGTCCAGACTTCCGTTCTGCCCAACACGATCCAGACGAACGAGTCCCCGAACCTTGCCTCCGCGCTCGCTTACCCGCAGCAGAACGTCGACCGGGAAGCCGTCAGGGTCACCTCGAAACTGATGATCGGCGTCAACAACACCGAGATCCAGCAGCTGACGAACACCGACAACGCGCCGGTCTATTTCAAAGGCTACGGCACCCTGACCGACCAGAAGGTCAGCTTCAGCCAGAAGTTCAAAAAGTCCCTGACCGACACCCTTAAGATCTCCTTCAACGTCGACATGACCGACCACGCTTCCGTGATGGCTAATCTCGCCGACTTCGATATCGCTTTCTACGTCGGAAGCGACCTCTTCTTCCTGCCCGGCGACGGAACGGAAACGAAAGTCAAGAAGAACCAGCGCCTCCACAAAGTCGTCGACCCCAAGGGCGGCGTCAAGAAGCTTGAGATCAAGACCAAGAAAGACGGCCGCATGAAAGTGACCTTCGCCATCAGCAAAGCCACGATCGGCGGCGCCACGGGCCTCAATGCCCAGTCCGCCACCGGCAAGGCCCGCCAGATGTTCCTGCCCTTCACTTATGCCATGATCGGCACCTCCGCCACCGACACCGCCAAGAAGGGCAAAGTCTGGATCGCCTCCGGCAGCTTCCCCATCAGCGTGGACGTCAAGCAGGGCAAGAACGCCAAAGGAAAATTGAAATAAGCAAACTGCCTGAAAACAACTTCGGGCCGCCCATCAAGTGGTTCGAAGAATATCTGCGCGTTGAGAAAGGTCTGGCGCGCAATACCTGCGAAGCCTACCGAAGCGATTTGGTAGGCTTCGCCGCCTATTGCGAAAAGCAGGGCCTTTCCGACTGGAACGACGTCACGCCCGACACCATCACGGATTACTTGGGCGAACGCTACGAGGAGCGCGTGGCGACGGCCACGGCGGCCCGGGAGCTCATCAGCCTCCGGATGTTCTACCGTTTCGGCGTCGAGGAAAAGCAATTAAAGACGGACGTTCCGAAACTGGTCGAATCGCCGAAGCTGGCGAAGGTGCTGCCGCATGTCCTGACCGAGGAGGAGGTCTCGCGTCTTCTGGCGGCGCCGGATAAGGAAACGCCGTCCGGCTTGCGCGACGCCGCCATGCTGGAGCTGCTTTACGCCACAGGCCTGCGCGTCAGCGAGCTGGTGAAGCTGAAAAAAGGCCAGATGGACCTGGACGAGGGCTACCTTCAGGTCACCGGCAAAGGCAACAAGACCAGGATCGTGCCTATCGGCAAAGTCGCCTGTGAGGCGGTGAAAAAATATCTGGCCACGCGCACCGAGGAGCCGAGGATGAAAGAGGCTTTCCTTACGCGCTTGGGTAAGCCTATGACAAGGATAAACTTCTGGATGCGCATCAAAAAGTACGCCCAGGAAGCCGACATCCAGAAAGACATCTCGCCGCACGTGCTTAGGCACAGTTTCGCCACCCATCTTATTATCCACGGCGCCGACTTAAGGGTAGTCCAGGAGATGCTCGGCCATTCTTCCGTCGTCACAACGGAAAAATATACGCACGTGGAATACAGCCATTTGAAGAAACTTCACAAAAAATTCCATCCTCACGGCTGATTTTCCCCTCGGTCCTGCTTCGCCCTTTCTTTTGCTATAATAAATAAATACAGAATATTATTATGGCGAGACGAAAATGCGAAATGTTTCTATAATCATCCTGACCTGGAACGGACTGAGCTACACCAAGCGCTGCCTTGACACCCTGAGGCGCTACACCACGCATCCGAATTACACGATCTATGTGGCCGACAACGGCAGCACGGACGGAACGATCGAGTACTTAAAAAGCCAGAAGGACATAAAGTGCGTTTTCAACAATGCCAATCTGGGCTTCCCCAAGGGCAACAACGTCGCCATAAAGCTGACTCCTCCCGATTCCGACATCCTCCTTCTTAACAACGACACCGAGATCTTGGAAGAGAAAGGGGATTGGCTCACCAAGATGCAGGAGGCGGCTTATGAAGCGCCGGACGTTGGCGTGGTAGGCTGCCGTCTTGTCAGGGCCAACGGGCTTTTGCAGCACCTGGGCGCCTGGATGCCTGTCGGACCTTACTGGGGCCAGCAGGTGGCCTCTAACGAGGCGAACCTCAACCAGTATCCCTTCAATTCCGAAGTCGAGAGCGTGGTCTTTGCCTGCGCTTACATCAAAAGGGAAGTGATAGACAAGGTCGGGCTTCTCTGCGAGGATTTCTTCGCTTACTTCGAGGACACCGACTACTGTCTGCGGGCCAAGGCCGCCGGCTACAAGACCGTTTGCTGCGGCGCGGCCACCATCGTCCACCACGAGAACGTCTCCACCAAGGAGAACAAGGTCAGCCACAACGACATTTTCCTGAAGTCGCAGGGGATCTTCAAGAAGAAGTGGGCCAAGATCTGCGAGGGACGCTACACCCAGAGCGTCAACTGGCTCTCCACCGTCTCCAGGCCGCACGGCTATGCCATGTCCAGTAAGGAAATGCTCCTGCACCTCGACGCCCAGAATGTGGCGGTCTCTTACCGCTACCTCTACGGCGCCGGCACGGTCTTCCCGATCGAGGAACCCGAGGCGGCGCCCTACTACAACGTCAACGTCATGAAAGCCAGACCGATCGATCCCAAGGCCCCCTGCGTGGTCTACGGCCAGGGTGACGCCTTCGTGACGAAGAAGACCGAGGGCATCGGCAATTACAGAATTGGCTACACCATGCTGGAGGTGACGGGTCTGCCCAAGGAATGGGTGGAGCACTGCAACAAGATGGACGAGGTCTGGGTCCCCAGCCTCTTCAATCTCGAGACCTTCAGGAATTCCGGCGTGAAGGTTCCCATCCATCTCATGCCGCTGGGCGTTGACACCAATTACTTCAACCCGTTCATCAAGAAATTCCACCTCAGCGACGACTTTAAATTCCTGACGGTCTTCGAGTGGGGCGAGCGCAAGGCCCCGGAAGACCTCATCAAAGCTTTCAACCGCACCTTCAGGGCCAAGGAGCCGGTCGTTCTGCTCTGCAAAGCGAACTGCACCGACCCGAGCGTCAACGTTCCCGAGATCATAAGAAGCTTGAACCTCGATCCCCAGGGCGGCAGGATAGAATTCATCTTCAACAAGTATCTGCCTTATTATCAGCTCGGCAGCCTTTACCGTTCCGCCGACTGCTTCGTGCTCTCGACCAGGGGAGAAGGCTGGGGCATGCCTATTCTTGAAGCGATGGCCTGCGGACTGCCCGTCATCGCCACCAACTGGAGCGCCCAGACGACCTTCATGAACAGCTACAACGCTTATCCTCTGCAGGTCAAAAAGCTCATTCCCGCCGTGGCGAAATGCCCCTACTACAAAGGATTCCAGTGGGCTGAGCCGGACAGCGACCATTTGTCCGCCCTGATGCGCCACGTCTTCGAAAATCAGGAAGAGGCGCGCATGAAAGGCGCGAGGGCATATGAGGACGTGAAGGACAACTGGACCTTCACGCACACCGCCGCCAGGATCGCCAAGCGGCTTTCCGAGATACAGAAGAAAGATCTGAGCTTCCCGGCCTACGTTCCTTATCCCGCCAAGAAACGCGTCGCTCTCGACGTCAGCCGCGGAATAGGCGAGCAGATAACCGGCATCGGGCGCCACATATTAAACCTCGCCAGAGGGCTCGGCGAATTTCCGCCCAAGGATATGGAGTTCACGCTGCTGCCGGGCTTCACGACCTTCACGCATCCGGAGTATCTGACGCGTTTCGATTTCATCTGCCCGGACGCCAAGAACCTCAATCTCTGGCGCGGCGTCACGCCGGCTTTCGTCTCCAAGGATTCCACCGTTCCGGGAACGGATCTCGTCCATTCCACCGGCTGGACTACGCCGGAATTTGACGGCCCTATCCTTTCCACCATCTACGATCTCTCCTTCCTGACGCATCCGCATTTCCACACGAAAGAAACGATCGAGTTCTGCACCAAGAATATCAAGGAATCGATCAAGAAAGGCGCTTTCTTCACCTGCATCTCCGAGCATACCAGGCGCGACCTGATGGAAATACTGAAGGTCCCCGCGGAGCGCTGCGGCGTGAACTACTGCTCTTACGACGAAAGGAAATTCAAGAGAGCAAGCAACGATCTTATCGCGGGAGTTAGGAAGAAATACAAACTGCCGGAACGCTTCGCACTCTTTCTGGCCAGCATGGAGCCGAGGAAGAATCTCGCTTCCGTCGTGGAGGCCTGGCTCAGTGAAAAGATAGATCTGCCGCTTATCGTGGCCGGCGCCCAGGGCTGGCTAAACGACAAGCTTAAAGAAAGAATAGAGAGTTCCAAGGGCCGCATCGTTCCCATAGGTTACGTTGACGAAGCCGATCTGGCGAGTCTTTACAGCGCGGCGCGCCTTTTGGTCTATCCTTCCATTTACGAAGGCTTCGGACTGCCGGTTCTGGAGGCCATGGCCTGCGGAACGCCTTCCGTCACGACCAACGTCGCCTCGCTGCCCGAGGTGGCCGGAAACGCGGCGCTCCTAATAGACGATCCCAAAGACATCAGCGCTCTCGCAAACGCCGTGAGAAAACTCGACGAAGACGAAAGCTTAAGGAAAAAACTGCTTGACGCCGCGCCGGCTCAGGTCGCGAAATTCTCCTTGAAAAAGACTACAGCGGAAGCGGCGGAGCAGTACCGCGCCATTCTTGAAAAAGGGAGGTTGTTTTAATGCCCGAATATAAAGATTTCGACATGCGGGTGGAAGAGATGGAAACGGAGCAGCTGCTGCGCCGCGTGAAATTCCATCTGGAAAACCCCGACGCGCAGACTAGCAGGCCCGTCGCGGAAACGCCCAAGGCCGCCGACTTCGACAATCTCCATCTCGGCAACGAGATGTATTTCCAGCTCGACTACGCCGCCAAGATCTACGATCCCAGGACGGTCCCGCAGAACACCAGGTTCCGCCGCATAAAGGGCCTCCTCATGCGCGTCATGCGGCTCTACGCCACGCGCCAGGTGGAATTCAACGCCACGGTCGTCAAGCTTCTCAACATGTTCCAGGACCGCTTCGAGGAAACGGTCGAGCGCTTCAATTATTTCCGCCAGTCGGAGGTGAGGAACGAGGAAGCCCTGAGAGTCATCGACTCCAGGCTGGAGCAGTTGGAAAAGTGGGGCGCCAAGGTCAATGACATCGCCGCCGGCGTCGCGGCGGTCCAGGACCGTCTGCAGGGATTGGAAAACGCGGTCCGCGCCCTGGCTAATTCCGGCGAGGCCGCGGCAAAAAGATTGGCGGCCGCCGACGAGGGTGTAAAGGCTGTTGCGAAGCGCCTTGATTCCGCCGACGAGAGTATCAAGGCTCTCGGCAAGACCAACGAAGAGACCGCCAAGAGACTGGCGGCCGCTGACGAGGGTGTAAAGGCTGTTGCGAAGCGCCTTGATTCCGCCGACGAGAGTATCAAGGCTCTCGGCCAGACCAACGAGGAAACGGCCAAGAGACTGGCGGCCGCGGACGAGGGCATCAAGAATTTGGGTTCCGTCAGCGAACAGGCGGCCGCGCGCCTCTTTTCCATCGAGGCCGGTTTCAAGGAGCTGCACGGCCTGGTGGACGATCTGCAGCTTAGGAACGCGGCCATCGGCGGCGTCTTCTCCGAACTGAAGGAGAAACTCGCCAGCGGAAACTTCACAGTCGCCGCGGGCGGAAAGAAGGAAGCCGCCCCCAGCGTCATCGACGATTTCGAGAAAGCCTGGCAGTCCGCCGATTACGAGCTCTTCGAAGACGAGAGCAGGGGAGATGTCGCGGACATCAGGGAACGCCTCGGATTTTACGTTCCGCTGCTTGAGAAGGCCGCCAAGGGAGGCGGAGTCGTCGCCGATCTCGGCTGCGGCCGCGGCGAGCTGCTCGAGCTCCTGAAGGAGAAGGGTCTTTCGGCCATCGGCATCGACAACAACGAAGCCGCGGTAATAAGGGGCAAAAAGGCCGGCCTCAACATGGAGTGCAAGGATCTCTTCCAATACCTTAGGGAAGCGAAAGAGGGAAGCCTGGCGGCCGTCACCGCCATGCACGTGATCGAGCACATGACGCCTTCCGAGCAGGGCGAATTCCTCGCGCTCTCGCTGAAGGCCCTGAAGCCAGGCGGCCTCATCGCTATGGAGACGCCCAACATCATGAACCTGCACGTGGCCTCCTGCGATTTCTACAGCGACATAACGCACGTTCGTCCTGTCCATCCGGTCGCGCTTAGGAACCGCATGAAGCAGATGGGCTACAAGGACATCGACATCAAGTTCCTCCATCCTTTCCCGCAGAGCGAACAGCTGATCCTGGACGCGCCCGGATTGAATGAGGAAGCGAAAAAGAATTTTGAAAAGATAAACGATCTAATCTGGGGATGCCGCGACTGCGTCATCCTCGCAACCAAAAAGGAAAAAATATGATCCTTCTTACCGGTGGAGCCGGCTACATTGGCAGTCATTGTGTGAAACGTCTTATGGCAAAAGGTTACGAGGTAGCCGTACTTGACAACTTGTCGCGCGGTTTTCGCGACGCGGTCGTGACCCCTTATTTTTACGAAGGCGACATTGGCGACAGAGCCATTTTGGAAAAGATCTTCACTGAGCACAAGATCGAAGCTGTGATGCATTTTTCCGCTTTCGCGGCCGTCGGTGAAAGTGTCGAGCACCCCGACATGTATTACAAGAACAACGTGGCTCAGACGCTGACGCTCATCACCGCCTGCCGCGACTTCGGCGTCAACAACTTCATCTTCTCCTCCACCTGCGCGACCTACGGCGACGTCAAGAAAGTCCCCATCAGCGAAGACACGCCGATCGCCCCCCTGAACCCCTACGGCTGGTCTAAGCGCATGGTCGAGCTTATACTTGACGACTTCAGCAAGGCCTACGGCATGCACTACTGCATCTTCCGCTACTTCAACGCCGCCGGCGCCGATCCGGAAGGCCAGCTGAGGGAACGCCATGATCCCGAGACGCACCTCATCCCCTTGGTTTTGCAAGTCGCCCAGGGCAAGCGCCAAAATATCAAAGTCTTCGGCACCGATTATCCGACGCCCGACGGCACCTGCATCAGGGACTACATCCATGTCGACGACCTTAGCGAGGCTCACATCCTCGGTCTCGAATACCTGAAGAGGGAAAAGAAGAACGGCATCTTCAACCTAGGATCCGAAAACGGCTTCTCCGTCCGCGAGGTCATCGACGTCTGCCGCAAGGTGACCGGAAAAGAGATCCCGGAAGTTATGGTGGAACGCCGCCCGGGCGACGCTCCGAAACTGGTGGCCGACTCCACGAAAGCCAAGACCATCTTAGGCTGGCAGCCCAAGGAGAGCGAACTCGAATACATCGTTGAAACTGCTTGGAAAAGCATGAAATGATCCATTGGTGAAATTATGAAAAAAATATTTCCGTTTCTGGCCTGCTTTGTTTTCGTCTTGACCTTCTCCGTCTTGGCGGATGAAAGCAACACGGTTACGAAAGCGTCCGTTGACATGCCGGCCATCACTCAGGCTATCCACCGCGTTACGCTCGACAATTGGACGCCCAAGAAATTCGAGCAGCTGTCCACCGCCGTTGCCCAGAACCCGCCGTACGCCTATTACGTGCTGGCTCTGACGCAATGGATGGTCAACAACTACGATCCGGCGAAGATCAAGGAAGAGTCCTGGTGCTCGATGGTGGGCTTGCAGCGCTGGTGCACGTTCCTTCACGCGCACAGAAGGGAACTGGCCAACCTTGACCAGAGATTCCTCATCTACATAATGTCGAACAGAGATTTCACGGAGAATTTCTTCGAGGCCTATTCCTCCAAGGACAATCTGGAAGGCGTCATGCGCATTCTCCAGGAGTATTATCTCCAGCGCACCAAGACCTTCCCGAAATACAACAAACTTGCCATAGGTTTGGCCATCGTCTGGGACCAGCCGCCTTCCGCCAACCCGCACGGGCAGGTGCCGGACGGCGCCGTCGTTCCCAACAGCGACACGGACCTTGAGCGCTATGACTTCTGGGTGCAGTCCAATGAAAAGGGCTTTATCGAGTGCAACTTTACCAAGACCGACCCCGGCATCATCAAGTTCATCATCAACGCCAACGCCCCCATTTCCGAGCTTGCCTGGGCTCAGCAGCACACCCATTACACCAGAAGCAGGCTCGGCAACGCCTACGGCTCCATCCACTACGTTTACGAGCGCGTGGAGAAGGGGCAGTACAGTTGGCCGCACGAGATCTACTCCCTCAAGGAGATCAAGAAAAGAGGCGGCATCTGCTGCGACCAGGCTTATTATTCCTCGACGGTCGGCAAAGCCGGCGGCATCCCGACGCTTTACTTCGGCGGTTCCGGCCGCGTCGGCTGGCACGCCTGGCTCGGCTATCTGAAGGACAACGACACCTGGGATCTGGAATGCGGCCGCTATTCCTCGCAGAATTACGTGGTCGGCCATGCCCAGGACCCCCAGACCAAAGAGAACCTGACGGACCATCAGCTCCTGCTTCTGACCGACGACGTTTACACCAAGGACGATTACAAACAGGCCAACCGCATGGTCTACATGTCGCACGTCTTCTCCTTCACGAAGTACCCCGAAAGGTCGCTGGAAATTATCGACAACGCCATTAAGCTGGCGCCGAAAAACGTCTATGCCTGGAACTTCAAGACGCAGCTGCTTGAGAAGATGAACTCCACCAACCTGGTCGCCCACCTCGACGCCATGATCGGCCAGTTCCGCTATATCGAGGACATCACGGCCGCCTGCCGCCAGAAGCTCATCAAGGCCGCCAGGGCCGCCGGCAACGAAGAGCTGGCTGTCCAGATGGAGAAGAAGATCATCGACACGACGAAGAAGGACCGCTACGACCTCAGCCTTAAAGTTTACCGCGACCGCGCCACCCAGCTGATGAGCGAAGGCAAATGGAAAGAGGCCGGCGACGAGGTCAGGAAATTCGTCAAGAAATTCAACAAGGAGGCCGCGGACTGCATGAGCATCACGGCCTGGTTTGTCAGGGCTTCCATAAGCAACGACCAGATCACGGAAGCCAACAAGACTTTCCGCAACTTCAAATCCTGCGTGGACTGGAACGACAGATTTTTCAAGCAGATTAGGGAAATGACGCTGGCGCTTGGCAAAGAAGTCGACGAAGCCAACAGAGTCCACAGCCGCAAGCAAGCAAGCGGCGGCAAGGAACCTCAGGAAGAGGAAGAAGAATAACAAAAATCAAAAAAGCTAGGAGACATCCATGAGAATGCACCTTCCTTTGGCGGCGCTGATCATTTTCGGCGCTGTAAGTTTCGTTTGCGCGGAAACGCCCGCCCCCAATCCCGAACACGCCGCGCTCTGCCGCCAGGCCGCCGCGGAAGGCATGGTCCTTCTTGAAAACAAAAAGAACGCCCTGCCTGTTTTGAAGGGCGAAAAGGTCGCTCTCATAGGAAAAGCCCAGATCCACTTCAGCCAGACCGGCACCGGGTCCGGCGACGTCAATGCCTATTATTCCGTAAACTTCCTGATGGGCGCCGAAGCGAGAGCGGAGAAGGGCGACATAATAATCGACAAGGAGCTGGCGGAAAAATACAAGGCCGAGGAGAATTACTTCCCGACGCTCGAGGAACTGCAGAAGATCGCCGAGAATTATCCCGCCGCCTTCGTCTTCATCTCCCGCAACTGCGGCGAGAACAGTTCTAGGCAGCTCAGCAAGGGCGACTACTACCTGACCGACGATGAGGAGAAGCTTTTAGATGAGACCGCCAAGGCCGGCTTTAAGAAGATCGTCGTGGTCGTGAACAGCGGAGCCCTCATAGACCTCTCCTTTATCGACCGCTATCCCGTGGACGCTCTTATTCTGGTCTGGCAGCCCGGCATGGAGGGTGGCAACGCCTTCTGGGACGTCGCCTGCGGCGATTTCTCACCCTGCGGCAAACTATCCGACACCATCGCCAAAGAGTACAAGGATTATCCCTCCTCCTCCTGCTTTAGGGAGAGCAGGGAATACACGGAGTACAAAGAGGACATTTACGTCGGCTACCGTTATTTCGAGACCTTCGATCCCGAAGGCCTGAAGGTCCGCTACCCCTTCGGCTACGGCATGTCCTACACGAGATTCATGTATGAATTGCTCCAGCCTTCCATAGACAACAAAGAGTTCAGTCTGGAAGCGAAGATCAAGAACGTCGGAAGTTTCCCCGGCCGCGAAGTCGTCCAGGTCTATTTCTCGCGTCCGCAGGGCAGGCTGGGCAATCCCGCCATGGAGTTGGCCGCCTACAAAAAGACGAAACTTCTCGCGCCGGGCGAGAGCGAGACCATAACCGTCTCCTTCCCCCTGGAACAGATGAAAACTTTCCAGGAGAGCCCCAAGCGCTGCTATCTGATGGAGCCCGGCACTTACAATGTCTACGTCGGCAATTCCGTCAAGGACGCCAAGGAAAAGGGCATCATGGCCACCTACACGCGCTCCTGCACAGACATTCTTCAGACGGAAGGTCTGGCCAAGCTTCCGCCGCCTGTTCTTCTTTCCAGCGTTCTGAAAGCCGACGGCACCTACGCTACGCCCTATCAGGGAACGATTGAAGACCAGGAAGCCCTTGGCCTTGTGAAAGACAACGGCCGCATCACTTCGCCTTTCACTTTCAGGCTTCGTTCCTGGAACGCCTGGACCGGCAACGGGCTCAATTTCACAAACGGCTATAACTTGATACTTCCAAAAGGCAATTGGGTGGAGTATCTTATTTACCTTTCCGAAGAAAAGGAGCATGAACTCACCCTTATAACCCTCGGCGCCTCAAAACTTGCCGTCGCTCTTGATATGGGCAATTACGAAGACATGCCTGTCACATCAGAACCGCCGACGATCCCTGTCAGGACCTTCCGCTTCTTCGGGAAGCCCGGTTATCATAGGCTGAAAATAAAAAACACCAGTTCTGATTACGATGCCCGGATCGGCGGACTGGCCATCGACGCCGACAGCAGTCTTGGCAGAATGGGTTATTCACTAAATATATTTCCCGAAGGAAAAGACATGTCCTTTGAGGAAGTGGTCGCCGATCCCGACAAGCTTGATGATTTCGTTGACTCCCTTACCGTCGAGGAACTGGCGGCCCTTTCCTGCGGACAGGGCAGCGGAATCAGCTCCACGGGCAGCGTGGGCAGCATGTCCGAACGCGAAGTGGAGACTTTGCACACCGCCGACGGACCGGCCGGCTTGCGCCTCAACACGCCCCAGACCGCCTGGCCCGTGGAAGCTTTGTTGGCCTGCACCTGGGATACGGACCTTCTCAACAAGATTGGCCGCTCAATCGGCGAGGAAATGGAGAAGGCCGGCATCGCCGTCTGGCTGGCCCCCGGCCTCAACATCCACCGCGATCCTCTTTGCGGCCGCAATTTCGAGTATTACTCCGAAGATCCCTATCTGACCGGAACGCTGGCCGCCGCCCTCATAAAGGGCGTGCAGGCCAACGGCGACCGCGGCGTGGAGATGAAGCATTTCTGCGCCAACAACCGCGAGGAAAACCGCCTCAACAACGATTCCAGGCTGAGCGAGAGAGCACTGAGGGAAATCTATCTCAAGGCTTTCGAGATCGCCGTAAAAGAAGCCAAGCCTTGGGCGGTCATGTGCTCCTACAACTGCTTCAACGGAATCCATACCGCCGAATCGAAAGCGCTGCTTACTGACCTTCTGAGAGGCGAGTGGGGCTTCGACGGCTTCGTCACGACCGACTGGGGCAGCCACAGCGTCTGCTGGAAAGAGGTCAAAGCCGGCTGCAACATCCAGATGCCCTGGGGCGAGAGCAAGGAGCTTATCGCGGCCTACAAAGCCGGCCTCATCTCCCTGGACGAGCTTAAGTCAAGCGTGAAGCCTCTGCTCAAGAAAGCCGCGCAGTACGCGAAAAACGCTCCCAAGAAACCCTTCGCGGCCACTGAGCAGCCGGAAGGCAACCTCTGGCGCCTCATTGGCACGGAAGCCGGGAAGATCAGTTCCGGCCTCGGCGCGGAGACCTGTGAGGATGAGACGGGCGGCAGGAATCTTACCCACATCAGCGCCAAAGGAAGTTACTTCTCTTACAAGCTTAACGTCAAAACGCCCGGGACCTACAAAGTGAGCGTCCGCTTCTCCTCTCCGGACGGAACCGGCGCCGCGAAAGTTCTCCTGAACGGCCAGGAAAAGTTCGTTTGGGAAAACAAAGTGAAGACCGGCAATTGGCAGGCTTGGCAGACAGACGAGAACGTTGCGCAAATCGAGCTTGCGGAAGGCCAGCAGGAACTGAAGATCGTCTCGCTGGGCGGCCAGTTCAACATCAACTACCTCGACCTGGTCAAGGAATAGCGATTTGATTAGATAAAAAAATAAGGAGTCGAAAGACTCCTTATTTTTTATGGATAATATGTGCTTTTCTACAAAATTGATCCGGCATGTAACTGTTCAATGGGGAATATCAAGTCCCAGTTTTTGCCCCAAACAATATTGCCATTTTCTATCGTGAAGCTGTTGAATTTGCGAGGATCAAGGTACTTGTTATACTGAGGATGAGGATGGCGGCGAATGAAATCACCTACATCCACAGTTCGTGTGGTGTTGTCGCTGAATGTCAGGAGCACTTTAAGATCACCGACATCTTTGGCTTTTATGATACTAATTCTACTCATAGTCTTTGCCTTTATAATTTTGTTTTAATATTTGTGCTACGAACACTTTGTTTCAAGACAAAGAATTTTACCCATTTGTCGATAATATTTTTATGATATTTTCGAATGAATTCTTCGGCTGTTCGTTTATCCTTTTCTGACAAAGATCTTGCAGAGATTTTTTCCCTTATGTGAATTTTGACAAGACTTCCATCCAGCATAATGAGATCAAAAATACTCTCTCTATCGCCATGAATTACATGAACATGAATTGGTTCATGCTCATTGGAATAAAAGTAAAAAATTAAACCGAAGTATTCGAAAATTTTAGGCATAATTTTATCTTGTCAGGCCGCGCTCGCACTTGGTGAGGAAGTCGGCCAGTTCCATGATCTCCGGAACGTCCTGGTATTCCTGTTTGAGTTTTTCCACGGCTTCCTTCAGCTTCAGCTCCTGGCGGAAGATGATCTTGTAGGCCTGGTTCATCTTCTGGATGGTCTCGTCGGGGATGCCGAGCCTGCTCATCCTAACTCTGTTGATGGTGGCGCAACGGGGCGGCACGCCGTCCACGAGCGTAAAGGGAGCGACGTCCATGGTGACTTTCGTGCAGCCGCCGATCATGGCCATTTTTCCGATGCGGCAGAACTGGTGCACGCCCGCCATGCCGCTAAGGACGGCGTAGTCGCCGACCTGGACGTGCCCGGCCAAGGTCGCGGCGTTGCTCATTATGATGTTGTCGCCTAGGATGCATTCGTGGGCGATGTGGCAGTAGGCCATGATGAGGTTGTGGTTGCCGACGATCGTCTTGCTGCCGTCTTGGGTGGCGCAGTGGATGGTGGCGAATTCCCTTACGACGTTGTCGTTGCCTATCTCAAGGTAGCACTTGTTGCCTTCCTTGTATTTCAGGTCCTGGGTCTTCTGTCCGATGGCCGCCATGGGGAAGAAGGTGTTGCGTTCCCCGATGGTGGTGAGGCCGTCAACTACGACGTGGCTCTTGAGGACGCAGCCGGCGCCAATTCTGACGTTCTCGCCGATGACGCAGTAAGGTCCTATTTCAACGTCCGGGGCGATCTGCGCGCCCGGGCTGATGACTGCGGTTGGATGGATCATGGGGGATTTATTCCTTGTTTTCTTTTTCTTCTTTGTTCATCACGACGGCGAAGGCTAATTCACCCTCGGCGACTTTCTGGCCGTCAACGGAAGCGACGGCTTTGCATTTGCCCATGGTGGAGCGCATGGAGATGATGTCGATCCTTAAGTGAAGCTGATCGCCAGGTTGGACGGGCTTTCTGAACTTCACCTTGTCCATCGTGAGGAAGTAGGGGATGAGCCCTTTGAACCTCGGGTTGGACAAAACGACGATGGCCGCGGCCTGGGCCAAGGATTCCATGATAAGGACGCCCGGCATGACGGGCTGTCCGGGGAAGTGGCCGACGAAGAAAGGCTCGTTCATGGTCACGTTTTTGATGGCGTCGACGTAAGTGTCGCAGTCGGTGGCCACGACTCTGTCGACTAAGAGGAAGGGAGGACGGTGCGGCAATAACGCCATGATGTCCTGGATATTGAGGCTGATAGGAGCTTTGGATTCTTCCATGATCTTTAGAAAATGTTTATGTTAATTTTTGTTAGCCAGGGCGAAGAGCGCCGCCGCGGCTTTGTTGTTCAGGGTGTGTCCGGAGCGGGAGGATATGACGTGGGCTTTCAGCCTTCTTCCCGTCAGGGCGAGGTCGCCTATAAGGTCCATCACTTTGTGGCGGACGAACTCGTCTTCGTAGCGGAGGCCGTCCTTGCTTAGGATGGCGTTGTCCGTTATGACGATGGCGTTGTTAAGGGAGCCGCCTTTTATGAGGCCTCTGGAAAGCAGGGCCGACAGTTCGCTGTAAAGGGCGAAGGTCCTGCTCGGCGCGATGTTCTTGAGGAAGTTCTCCTCGTTGACGACCGTTTCGAAAAACTGCGTGCCGATGACGGGATGAGGATACGTCATGGTATAAGAGATCTTGTATTCGTCGGCGGGGAGTATCTCTATCGTCGCGTCGCCCTGCTCGACTTTGATGGGCTCCGTCACGGTAAGCTCGGGGAGCCTTTCCTCTTCGAGTTCGACCAGTCCTGCTTCCTTCAAGGTCTCAGCGAACTGAATGCCGCTGCCGTCCATAAGAGGAGTTTCCATGGCCGTCGCCTCGACGAAAAGGTTGTCTATTCCAAGGCAGTAGATGGAAGCCATAAGGTGCTCGACGGTCAAAACGACGATGGGCACGGGCTGCGGAGATTGCGGGACCTGGAGCAGTCTGCCTATCGTGGTGCTGCGGTCGGTGTTGAGTACGGAAGGCACCTTAGCCGGGAAAGCCACGCCGCCGGGAATGGGGAGGTCCGTCCTTTTGAAGACGATCCCGGTGTTGGCGGGAGCCGGAAGGAACCTTAAGGATGTGATCTCGCCGGAGTGAAGCCCGATGCCGCTGATCTTAGCTTCCCTGGCGATGGTTGTCTGTTTGGTCATTGTTTTATTGCTTTTTGGCTAATTCTTCTTTCAATCTGGCGACTTCCTTTTCCAGATCGTGGAGTTCCTTCAGGATCTGGGGCAGCCTCACGACCACACTCTCGCGCTTCTTGTAGGTGATGTGCGGAGTGGCGGGGGAGCCGATGTAGAAGCCTTTTTCATGGATGTCTTTGGTAACGCCGCACTGTCCGCCGATGATGACGTCGTCGCAGATCTCAATGTGGCCGTTAAGCCCGGCCTGGCCGGCAAGGATGACGCGGTTGCCGATCTTGGTGGAACCGCTCATGGCTGAGCAGCCGCACATAACGGAGTCTTCGCCGACCTCGCAGTTGTGGGCGATCTGGCAGAGGTTGTCTATTTTGGCGCCGCGCTTGACGATCGTGGTGTCGAGTCTGGCCCTGTCGATGCAGGTGTTGGCGCCTATTTCGACGTCGTCGCCGATACTGACGTTGCCGATCTGCGGGACTTTCTCGCGCCTGCCGTTGATCTCAAGGTAGCCGAAACCGTCAGCTCCGATGACCGTCCCCGGATGGATGGTGACGCGTTCGCCTATTTTGATGCGTTCCCTGATCGTCACGTGCGGGTAGAGGAAACTGTCGTTGCCGATCTCGGTGAAGTGGCCGACGTAGCAGAAAGCGCCGATCACGCAGTTGTCGCCGATGGTCGCGCCTTCCTCAATGACGGCGTAAGGCTGGACGGAAACGTTCTTGCCCAAGACCGCGGAGGGGGCCACGACGGCGGTCGGATGGACGCCGGGCGCGAATTCGATCTTCGGCGGAGCGACTTTTTCCAAAAGCTTCTGCAGGGCCAGCTGCGGGTCGGGGACGATGATCAGGGCCGGCGGGCAGTTCTCGGGGATCTTGAGGCTCGCCCTCACCAGAACGGCGGCCGCTTTGGTCGTCATGAGGGAGGGGATGTACTTCTCGACGTTCAGGAAGGTGATGTCGCCGGGTTTGGCTTCATTGATGCCGCCGAAACCGGAAACTATGGTGTTGGGATCGCCTTTAACTTCGGCTTCCAAAAGACCTGCGATGACGGAAACGGGAATTTCCATTTATTTGTTCCTTATTTGTTATTTGCCAAGCGGGAGTTTGCTTCTCAGTCTGTCCAGTTCCTCGTCGTACTGACGGTTCAGCTCGTTGGTGACTTCCTTGGTGTAGTCTCTGACGACCTTTTTGTCGAGATAGAGGATGGCTTTAAGGTCAAGCATAAGGGAGACGTTGTCGCGCGCGCCGATCGTCTCTATGATGGCGCGGATCTTGCCAGCGATGCGCTCCATGTCGTGGCTGTGCTGGGCCGTGATCTCTTCCGTAGCCTGCTCTTTGAAACGCTCGATGCGGTCGAAGTCCTTAGCGTACTGTTCCCTTAGGGCCGCGCCCTTTTCCGCGGAGAGAGCGGTGATCTGGGCTTCTAGCTTGTCAAGCTGGGCGGTCATCTGGGCGATCTCTTCCGTCCTGAGGTCGCGCTTGGTCAGGGCCTTCCTTTCGCATTCCTTGAACTCTTTGCTGCCCTGCAGCACGTCCTCGGTGTTGACGTACGCGAAACTCACGGCGTACGAGCTCAATGCGAGGGCGGAAATCATAAAAGCGGTGAATATCTGATTCTTCATATTATTTGACGCGGTTGGGGGTCTTGCTCTGGCGTTCTTTTTCCTTGGCGTAGTCGTCGTTCAGTTTCAGAACAACGTCGTCGGTCAGGTCTTTCATTTCGGAACGGTCCAGGTAAACGATGGCCTTGAGGTCTATGATAAGGGTGTATTTATCCCTTTGGCCGATGTCCTCGATGACGGCTTTCAGCTTGTTGGCGATCCTGTTGAGATCAAGCGAGCGCTGCTCCCTCAATGATTTGTCGGTGTCTTCGGCGAAGCGGCTGGCCCTGGCAATGAGGGCCTGGTACTTGGCTTCCTCCTCCTGGCGTTTTGATTCGGAAAGGACCTTGAGCTTGTCGCCCAGGGCGTCTATCTCGCTGGTCATTTTCCTCAGCTCCTCTTCCTTGTCGTCCTGGATGTCGAGCAGCGCAAGGGAACAGTCCTTGTATTCCCGGCTGTTGTTCAAAGCCGTTTCGGTGTCGACATAGGCAATTTTCGGGGCTTTCACGTCGGACGCGGAAGACCCTAAGCACATGGCGAGTAAAAGAAGCGGTAAAAGCAGTTTAACCGGCATGGTTCCTTGTTTCTCCGTTATTATTAATTTGACTTAACTTATTGATTATACCATAACCCAGGGAAAAGGGGCGAGAGAAAGCCATACTGAAAGCAGGGGCGATTTTTGCTATAATCACCTTTACTGAATAATTGGAGAAAGTATGGACCACGCTACGCTGCCCATTATAATATTCATTCTGCTCTTTTCCGGCTTCATTATCACCATGATAATGCTGACGAAGCGCGGGAAGGAAGTCTTTTTGCGCCCCATCAACGGGCTCAAAGTCATAGACGACGCGATCGGCAGAGCCGCGGAAGAAGACAGGCCCATCATGTTCAACCTGGGCTTCGACGACCTTTCCGTCAACCTTTTCTGCTCCTTAGCGGTCATGGGCTACGTGGTGAGGAAGGCCGCGAAGCTCTCGATGCCCGTTTACGTCCCGCTGGCCCAGCCCCTGGCTTACGCCATGGCGGAGGAATTCTGGAAGGACGGCTACGCGGCGATGGGAAAGGAAGGCATGTTCGCGGTCGAAGACTGTTTGAGGTACATGTCCTCGAACCAGTCGGCCCTGGGCGCCGGCATCGCGGGCTGGATCAAGCGCGACCACGTCGGCGCGAACTTCATGTTCGGCACCTACGGCTTCGAATCGATGATGCTGGCGGAGGCCGGCCAACAGGCCGGGGCTTTCCAGATCGCCTGCACGCCGAGCTTCTACCAGGTGCCGTTCTTCATGGTCTCCTGCGACTACACCGTCTTCGGCGAGGAATTCTACGCCGCGGGCGCCTACTTCAACAGGGATCCCGTGCTGACGGGAAGCTTGGTGGGCCAGGACTATTCGAAACTGGTGCTTCTTATCCTCATCGTGCTGGGCAGCCTTCTGCTCACGATCTTCCAGAAGACGGACTACCTGCGTCTTTTGCTGCAGTGGTGACAGATTATGAGTAAACGCAATATTTTGAAGATAATCGCTTTCCTGGTCGGGCTGTACTTCTTCTTAGAGTACATCCTGCCGGAAAAAGTGGGCGGAGAATTCGACTCCTACGAAGTGGGGAGCCCGGTCTGCGTTGAGAAGGACGGGAAGAAGCTGCAGTTCTACGTCGGCAATTATTACAAGGGCCGCGGGATCATCGGCCGCATGGTCAGGAGCTCCGGCAAATGGATAAAAGACCAGAAGCCCTGCCTGCAGCGCTCGCTCTTTTTGAAATTCGACCAGTACGGACTTATCGATCCGGACGTCGCCCTGGCGCCGGAAGGCTTGACGCTGCTGTATCTCGGGCAGAACGAAAAGGAGCCCGTGCTCTGCTACGCCGTGAGTTCAGACGACGGCCAGACCTTCAAAAAGAAAGGCCCTGTCGTGATCTCGACCAACGACGTCTTCAAAACTTTTGAGAACGCTCCCAACGGCCAGATACCAGACCGCATCAAGACTTTCGCCGCCGATTACAGAGGCGGCGTCTGGGACGTCTACCTTTTCACCATGACCTACCGCGTCTGGCACGCCGCCGGGCCTGACCTCAAGCATTTGAAGCTGGATCCGGAGCCTCTGGTCGCTTCCACGCTGACGGAAAAATCTCCCAACGCCTTTGACGTTTTCAGCGAGGGAGGCGAGCCTGTCCTTCTGTACGTCATGGACAGGGAGATCATAGAGTTCAGGCGGAGCGGATCGGTTTGGACGCCTAAAAGCTGGAAGGCGCCGGCCGGCAACGGCACGAACGACACCGTTTACGCCGGCGGCAGGATCGATGCCGGCGACGGTACGCTTTACCTCGGAACGAAGAAGATGCAGAAGGCCCGTCCCATCGACTCGCCTTACGAAACTGCGCTCTGCGCCGTCAGTCTGCGCGACAAGGGCGACGGCGAGCCGCTCGCTCCCGAGATGACGGTCTACAAGAAAGTGGGCGCTTCTCCTAGGCCGACATACCTTTCCTACGGCACCGAGTGGGCCGGCAAATTCCTGACGGTCGTCGGATCGTTCGCGATCTTCATCGCGATGATAAACCTGATGCTCTTCCACGGAAAAAAGATCTACCAGAGCGCCCTCAATTACAACGCGCCCGTTGGGGAAGAGAAGCTTCCCGGCGGCGGCGCGCCTATGCGGAACTTCCTGAAAAACGCGGGCTACAGCGCGGTGTTTTTGATCTTTTTGGCTGTCATGATCGTCTGCGCCCTGAAAGGCCAGACCGACGAGGCGAAGGGCACGATCTGGAAGACTTCCTTCGACTTCTTGTTCAACGCCATCCAGGCGCCCATGGGCAGCGCGGTCTTCTCGATGATCACCTTCTACATGATCAGCGCCGCCTACCGTTCCTTCAAGGTCAGGAGCCTGGAAGCGGGCTTCCTCATGGCGGCGGCCATCGTCTGCATGGTCGGGCAGATGCCCATCGGCGAACTATTGGCCTCGCTTGTTCCGGAGAGCTGGAAGCTTCTGCAGCTGCCCTGGCTGTCCGGAAAACTCCTTAGCGTACTCAACGCCGCGGCCTACCGCGCGGTCCTCATCGGGACCTTGATCGGCAGCGTGGCGATATCTTTGCGAATCTGGCTCGGACTCGATAACAGCGTATATTCGTCGGTGGATTAGTTATGGCTGAAGAAAACAAGAAACGCTCGCTTTGGGACAAGATCCAGTTCTGCGATCCGAGAATTCTCTACGCGCTCTTCGCGGTGGTGGTCATCGGCTTCGAGATGATCCAGATCAAGATGCCCGTGCCGAACCCCGTCTGGGTCGGCAAACTCTATGACAGGATCGAGAACCTGCCGCCCGACAAAGCGGTGCTTATAGACTGCGACTACGGCGCCGGCAACCGCGGCGAATGCGAAGGCCAGTTCAAGGCCGTCATCCAGCATCTCTTCGCGAGAAACATAAAATTCATGGTGGTGACCTGGACGACGAACGTGGAAGGCCAGAAGCTCGGCCGCCAGGTTCTTGACGAGGTCGCCAAGAAAATGAACAAGGTGGACGGCGAGGACTACGTCATGTTCCAGGCCATCGTCAACGCCGGCGGCGTGACGCTGCAAAGCCTGGCCAAGGATATCCACGGCTTCGTCGTCAAAGACATCAACGGGCGCGACCTCGGCGATATCCCGATGATGAAGAATTTCCGCTCCATCGCGGATGTGTCGCTCATTTACCGCGTGGCCTATTCCTGGGGCGGCGTGCCCTGGATCGGCTTCGTGCAGTCCGTTTACGGTACGCCTTTGGCGGCCGGATCCGCGGGCATCGAGAGTTCGACGGCCTACCCGTACCTCGATTCCGGTCAGCTCTGCGGGCTTCTGGCCGGCGCGGCCGGCGCCGCGGCTTATGAAAAGCGCGTGATGGAAGCCGGGATCGTAGGGGAGACGGGCATCGGCACCAAGACCGTGAGCGTGCAGTCTTTCGCGACGCTCTTCGTGGTCGTCTCCATTCTTATCAGCAATTTCGCCATGTTCATGTCAAAGTGGCAGTCACGCAAGGGCAGGGCATAAGGAGGACTGATCATGCAAAAATTCACAGGTAAGATTTTCTGGATGATCCTTGGCGCGCTGGTCCTAGGCTTGGCCATTTGGGGCGAATTCAGGGCCGGCAGCATCCCGGCCGTCGCCGCGAGAGTAAAGGACCTCGACCTTCCGAGCCTCGGCGTTTACCGCCTGCAGACCTGGGTCGCGGCGCTCTCCTGCATCGCGGTCTACAGTTTCCTCTTCAAGGAGAATCCCTTCTACCGCTTCTTCGAGCACGCGCTTTTAGGCTGCGCCACCGGCTACAGCTGCGCCGTGGTCATGCGCCAGAACCTTTACAGCCAGTGGCTCGTCCCGATCAAGAAATCGATCGTGAACGTCATGGCCAACGGCTGGACGCCTTCCGACGCGGCCACCATCGCCTTGATCTTCGCGGGCGTCATCGGGCTTCTGTGGTACTTCCAGTACAGCAAAAAATATTTCTGGGTCAGCCGCATCGCCATGTGCATTTCCCTGGGCGCCGGCGCGGGGCTCGCTTTCAAGGATACCTTCAACCAGCTGATCCCGCAGATCACCGGCACCTTCAAGAACGTCTGCCCCAGTGAGTATGTCATGCCGGGCGCCAGCCTCCTAGACCGTTTCTACGCCGGCTGCGAGAACGCCATTTTCGTGATAGGCACCGTCTCCGTTCTGATGTACTTCTTCTTCGCTTTCGGCAACAAGAACGCGATAGTGAAAAGCAGTTCCAAGATCGGCCGCTGGTACCTTATGATCGCCCTGGGCGCCTTCTTCGGCAACACTTTTATGTCGCGCCTTTCCGCCTTAATCGAGCGCGTCCACTTCCTGATGGCGGAGTGGTTGCTAATTAGTCAGATGTAGCCGCTGTTTGAGTATTATTTTGACTTTTGCTATTATGTAAAGGCTATGGAGAATAGAGCATGATCGGACACAGCAACAACAGAATAGAAGCGGCCGTCGCCAACGGCACCGCTTACATAAAGATATTCGGGCGCGGTACGTTCCAGACCGTTGCTGATTTCCGTGATTTCGTAAAAAAGAGCCTCGACGACGGATTGGCTGTGTTCATCGACCTTTCTAACTGCGAGACGCTCGACTCCACCTTCATCGGGACCTTGGTCGCGCTTTGCATGAAGTCGAAAAAGGATGGCGAATGCATGCTCAAGCTTTTCAACGTTTCCGATCATGTCAAGAATATTTTCAATACCTTAGGCCTCCAGACCATTCTTGACATCAGGGACGCCGTTCCTGGCGACGGAGGCGAATATTCCCCCATCGAGAGCACGGCTCATGACAAGGTCGAAATCACCGACCTTATGCTGGACGCCCACCTTACCCTTTCAAAAATAAACGAGCGCAACGCTGTGGAATTCAAAGACGTGGTCGAATTCCTCAAGCAGCAGCGTTGAGGCGCCACAGAGGGCTTTCGCGATGAATCTTCTTCCGATTGCCATTTCCATTCTGCTGGCCTTTCTTTTTATTTTCGCGCTCGTAAAGGCGGCCCGTTCCAAAAGGCTGGCCAGAAAAGCCGAAAAGCACGCGGCGCGCGTCAAGGAAGCGGAAGAGAGCCTTGTCAATCTTTTCGGCCACGTTTCCCAGACGGTCAGGACTTACTACGAGGACAAGAACGTCAACAGCGGAGAGCTGAAGGCCGCGCTGCTGAGCCACTTCACCCTGTCCGCCCAAAAGACCTTCACGAGCGGCTGCGCCGCTTATTTCTCCTTCGACAGGGAGCAGGGGACTTTGAGGCTTTCCGAATGCTCCGGACTTTTCCCCAGCTGCCTTGACATCAGCGAAGAGAAGCTGAAGCTCGTGGCCGGCAACGACGCCAAGCTTCAGGAATATTTGAAAAACACTTCCTTCCCGCTGCACCTTACGCCTTTCGCCGCGGCCGTCGACCAGAAGCGCGTCGTGGTATTCGGGAAAAACGAGTGCGAGGAAAGGGTGCGCTACAAGGTTTACGCCCTCTGGGGAATGCTCATCGTGCCGGTCCGCTCCCAGGGCGCCGTCACGGGCGTTCTGGTCATCGCCAACAAGGCTCACAAGGCAGCGTATGACAGCGAGGACGTGGAGCTGGCCCGCGGCATGTCCGAAATAGTCAGCTGGACGCTCAACTATCTTGCCATGATCGAAGGCGTCAGGGAGAAGGCCAGCGTCGATTCCCAGCTCGAGACCGCCGCCAGCATCCAGAGTCATCTGCTGCCGAAATCCAGGGCGCAGATGGGGATCGTGGAAGCGGAGGCCTTCTACAAGACGGCCTACCGCGTGGGCGGAGATTACTTCGACTTCATCGAGGTGGACGAGGATCACCTTGGCATCCTGGTGGCGGACGTTTCCGGCAAAGGCATTCCGGCCGGGCTCGTCATGGCGTCCACCCGGGCTCTGATGTCGGCGCTCTCCAAGCACGTTCTTTCGCCCTCCAAACTTCTGACCGATCTCAATACGCACCTCATCCAACTGATCCCTGAGGAAATGTTCGTCACGGCGAGCTACGCCGTCATCAACACGAAGACCGGCGAGATGCTCTGCGCCGAGGCCGGGCACGAGCCGTTTTTGGCGGCTCTCAGCGGGCAGCCTGTCGTGACGTGCGAGAACAGGGGAATGGTGCTCTCCATTCTCGACAGCGAGATCTTCGGACCGTCGCTCAAGGACACCGCCTACCAGCTGCAGAAAGGGGACATGGTGCTTTTCTACACGGACGGCGCCGTGGAAGCGCTGAACCGCAAGAAGGAGGAGTTCACGCGCGAAAGGCTCTCCGTGGCTCTGGAGAACGCCAGGAATCTCTCCCCCTACGAAGCTCTCCAGTCCATTCAGGGGCGGCTTGCCAAATTCACCGAAGGCGAGCCTCCTTACGACGACGTCACGCTCGTGGCCGTCAAGATCAATTAGCCCGGCCCATCTTCCTTGAAGCCCTTGAACTGGAGCGCCTCCAAAATCTGGCGCTCCTCTATTTTTTCGAGGTTGCCAAGATCCGCTATGGTGCGCGCCACCCTCAGTATCCTCGTGTAAGTCCTGGCGGACAGAGCGAGCTTCGTCACGGCGAACTTAAGGGCGCTCTCCGCTTCTTTGGTGAGCGGGCAGTATTTCTGCGCGGCGGCGCTGTTGAGCTGGGCGTTGTTTCTCAGCCTGGTCTTCTTGTAGCGCTCAAGCTGGATGCACCTTGCCCTCATGCAGCGCTCCCTTATCGCTTTGGAGCTTTCCGGCGCCTCCTTCGCTGTCAGCTCCTCGTAGGGGACGAAGGGCATCTCCACGTGCATGTCGATCCTGTCCATGAGAGGCCCGGAGACGCGGGCGCGGTAGCTTTCCACGGCGCGGCGGGGGCACTTGCATTTCTTGACGGGGTGGCCTAGGTAGCCGCAGGGGCAGGGGTTCATGGCGGCCACCAGCATGAAAGAGGCCGGGAAGGTGACTGAGCCGGCTACTCTCACGATGTTGACGAAACCGTCTTCCAAGGGCTGGCGCAAAGCCTCCAGCACGTTCTTGGCGAACTCCGGGAATTCGTCCATAAAAAGGACGCCGTTGTGGGCCAGCGATACTTCGCCTGGCTCGATCTGGAGCCCTCCGCCGATGAGACCGGAAAGGGAAACGGAGTGGTGGGGCGACCGGAAGGGACGCCGGATCAAAAGCCGAATATCTTTAGGGACCAGGCCCTTCGCCGAGTAGATCTGCATGCTCTCGATCAGCTCCTCTTCCGAGAGGGGAGGAAGGATAGTCGGCAGCCTTCTGGCCAGGAGCGTTTTCCCGGAGCCCGGCGGACCGAAAAGCAGAAGATTATGCCCGCCGGCGGCCGCGATCTCGGCCGCTCTTCTGGCGGCGAGCTGTCCCTTGATCTCGGAAAAATCGCAGTCGTAATTGTAGGAGGCGGCTTCCAAAAGATCGCGGTCGAAAGCCAGGGAAGGGCTTTTCGCGGGCGCAAGATAAGCGGTGAGAGCCTCTTTGAAACTGCCGGCGGGAATGACGACGAGGTCCTTTACAAGGGCGGCTTCCCGAGCGTTGCTTTTGGGGACGATGAGGTAGCGGAAGCCCAGCTTTTTGGCGGCCACGGCGCAGCTGATGACGTTTCTGACGCCGCGCAGGTTTCCGTCCAGCGAGAGTTCCCCGATCGCGGCGATCTTGCTTTCCGCCGAGGTTGGGTCGAGGTCTTTCTGGTGTCCGGACCAGGCGGCCAGGCAGAGCGCGATGGGAAGATCGAAAGCCGGGCCGTGCTTTTTAAGGTCGGCGGGCGCCAGGCTTATGATGATCTCTCCTTTGGGGTAGCGCAGCCCCGCGTGCAGCATGGCGCTGCGCACCCTTTCCTTGCTTTCCCTTACGGCGGTGTCGGGAAGTCCGATTATGGAAGTCGACTGCTTGTCATCCTCCAATTCCAGGCCGTAGTCCGCGTTCTTGCCGTCGAAAACGTTGACCTCGATGGTGACCAGCCGGGCCTGGGGGCCGTAGGAGGCGAAAGAATAAGCTTTGGTTAGCATAAAGCTTTTTGATTTGGTTGGGGGCAGGCTAAGTAATTTTAAGAATTGGAAAGCCAAAAAGAAAGGTTTTCGGGAAACGCTAGCTATAGTGATAGAAACATGGCGAAGCGTTGACACTATCGGCGTTAAATAGTAAAATCTAATAATAATGTAATCCTATACCCTTAAGGAGTGACTATGCCTTACAAAGCACAGATCAAAGAGCTGCAGGTCAGCATGCAGAAGGCTCTCGATCACCTGACTTATCAGTTCAAGGAGATCAGGACCGGCAAAGCTTCCCCCGGCCTCGTCGAGGACATCAAGGTCGAGTATTACGGCGCCATGACGCCGATCAAAAGTTTGGCCAACATAACGGTGCCGGAGCCCAGGACGCTTAAGATCGAACCCTTCGACGTCAACAGCGTGCAGTCCATCTGCCGCGCCATCCAGGCGTCGCCGATAGGCATCACTCCCGTGGACGACGGCCGCGTCATCAGGCTGCCTATGCCGGAACTCACCGAGGAGCGCCGCCGCGACCTTACGAAGCTGACCAAAAAGTACAGCGAAGAAACGAAAGTCAACCTGCGCAACCTGCGCCGCGACACCATCGAGAAACTCAAAAAGATGGAGAAGGACAAAGTCCTGACGGAAGACCAGCGCAAGCAGGGTGAAAAGAGCGTGCAGACCGAAACCGATAACTTCAGCAAGAAAGTCGATGACCTTGTCAAAGCCAAGGACAACGAGATCATGACGCTGTAAAAAAATAAGGAGTAAAAAACTATGGCATTAAACGTTGAGATCTCTCCCAGGAAAGGAGGAGGACTTGTGGTAGCGCCGAAAGGGCGCCTTGACAGCGTAACGGCTCCCGACTTCGAAGAGGCTGTCGACGGTATTTTGAAAGACAAGGTCAAGGTCATAATCCTTGATATGGAAAGCGTCGATTTCCTGTCCAGCGCCGGCATCCGCGTCATCTTCAAGCTTCAGAAAGGCGTGCTGGGGAACCGCGGCGTCGTGGTCGTAAGCAAGCCCCAGCCCCAGGTCGCCAGAGTTTTGGAAATCGTCCGCGCCATGCCCAAGGAGCAGATCTTCGAGAATACCGAAGAGGCTGACAAATACCTTGCTGCCATCCAGGAAAAGGAACTCGAAAGAGTGTCCGCTCCGAAGAGCGGGAACTTTGTCGCGGGAACGAATCTTAAGATCGAAGTCACTCAGAGAAAGGAAGGCGGCGTCGTGATCTCCCCGAACGGACGCTTAGACACCGTGACCGCCCCCGAACTGGAGGGCGTCGTGGACAAGATCCTCGCGGAGAAGATCTGCATCGTTATCCTGAACATGGAAGGCGTGACTTTCATCAGCAGCGCCGGCATCAGGGTGATCTTCAAGCTGCAGAAAGGCGTCCTCAAAGAAAAAGGCGTCGTCATCGTCAGCAAGCCGCAGCCTCAGGTCGCGAAAGTTCTGGAAGTGGTCAGAGCTCTGCCGCCTGAAAAGATCTTCCAGGATATCGAAGCGGCCGACAAATATCTCGCCATGCTCCAGCAGAAGGAACTCGAGAAACTGGCCACCAAGGCTGTCGACAAGATGGCCGAGGCGCCGAAGGTCACTGAAAACGACAATCTGAAGATCACCGTTACGCCGAGGGAACCGAGAGGCTACACCGTCTCCCTGAAGGGCCGCCTTGACAGCATCACTTCCCCGGACTTCGAGAAAACGGTCGACACGATCATTTCCGCGGAAGCCAAGGTCATCATTCTTAACCTGGCGGAACTGGTCTTCCTCTCCAGCGCCGGCATCCGAGTCATCTTCAAGCTCCAGAAGGGCGTATTGCAGAGGAAAGGAGTGGTCGTCATAAGTAAGCCGCAGCCCCAGGTCGCCAAGGTCATCGAGATCATCCGCGCCCTGCCGGCCGAACAGGTCTTCGCCAGCGACGAGGAAGCCGACGCCTATCTTGCCAAGATACAGCGTCAGGAACTCGGAGAAGTGTAAAGGTGCCCGGCTACGGCTTCGTAAGAGTTTGCGCGGCCGTTCCGCGGCTGGCTTTGGGCGACTGCGCCGAAAACGCGGCGAATCACGCGGCTTTCGTCAAGAAGGCCGCGAAAGAAAAAGCGCAGCTCATAGTTTTCCCGAAGCTTTCCCTTACCGGAGCGACCTGCGGCGATCTTTTCAGGCAGCCCAGCCTGGCTAAGCGCGCGCTTTTCGCTCTCAAGGGTCTGGTCTCCAAACTTGCCTTGAAAAACGCGGTCTGCGTCGTCGGCCTTCCTGTTCTTCTTGAGGGCAGGCTTTACGACGCCGCCTGCGTTTTCCAGAAAGGAAGGCTGCTGGGCCTCGAATTGAACACTTTGCCGGAGAACTATGTTTTCAGCGTTCCCGAAAAAGGCTTTTCGTGTTCTTTCAAGCTCCTCAACCAAAACGTGCTTTGCGGCACCGATCTCGTTTTCCGCTCGGAGAATTTTTCTTTCACGGTCGGTTTCGACAGTGAACTGTTCTCTCCTTCCCAGCCTCTTTCCAAGCGCGCCGCGCTGGGCGAAATGATCGCCGTAGTAGGCGCCGTGCCGGAACTGGCAGGGTCTTTTAATAAATTCAGGAACACGGCGTCCTCTCTGTCCGGGCTTTGGAAAAGGGGACTGGTCTTCGCTTCTTCCGCCTCCGGAGAATCCAGCACGGACAATTGTTATGCCGGAAGAGCTTTCGTTTTTGAAAAAGGCAGACTTCTGTCCGGAAGAAAGCAGTTCCAGGCCGAGGACACTCTGACCATCGCCGATGTTGACTGCGAATTCTTAAGGTTCGAACGTCCGCTCGAGGTTCCTTCCGATGAGAGCCTTGTTCCTTTTTTAATTTCTGAATTGCAGGACCCGAAGCCTGATCTTGCCTTGAATCCTTTTGTCCCGGACGACAAGGCCTTAAGGGACGCGCGGTGCGAGGAGATTTTCTCCATCCAGTGCGGCGGCCTTAAGAGACGCATGGAGCATACCAAGGCCAAACGCGCCGTTATCGGCGTGTCCGGCGGCCTTGACTCCACTCTGGCGCTGCTTGTCGCAAGGGAAGCCCAGGGACTGCGCGGTCTCGGCCCGGGATCGATCCTTGGCATCACGATGCCCTGTTTCGGAACTTCCGGCCGCACGAAGAGCAACGCCTGCGCCCTGATGGAAGAGCTTGGCATAGAATACAGGACGATCGACATCAAGGGCTCCCTGGAACGCCATTTCAAGGATATCTCGCATCCTAATGATCTCCACGACGCGGCCTATGAGAACGCCCAGGCGAGGGAGCGCACGCAGATACTGATGGACGTCGCCAACAGCGAATGCGGCTTGGCCGTTGGCACCGGCGACCTGTCCGAAGCGGCGCTCGGCTGGGCGACCTACGGCGGCGACCAGATGGCGATGTACAACGTCAACTGCGGCATCCCGAAAACGCTTGTCAGGGCGGTCGTCGCCTGGTACGCGGAAAAAGTGGGAGGTAAGATCGGAGCGATCCTGTCTGATATCATCGATACGCCGATAAGCCCCGAGCTTCTGCCGGCGGTCAACGGAAAGGCCACCCAGAAGACCGAGGATTCCGTTGGCCCCTACGAACTTCACGATTTCTTCATCTATCATATGCTGAGGCGCGGCGCCTCGCCGGAAAAGCTCTTCTTCTTAGCCAAGACCGTTTTTGCGAAGCGCTTCAAAGAAGAGAAGATCAAAGAGTGTCTCAAGATCTTCCTTTCCCGTTTCATGAGCCAGCAGTTCAAGCGCTCCTGCTCGCCCGACGGAGTAGGGACGGGGAGCGTCTCGCTGTCCCCGCGCGCCGGATTGAGAATGCCCTCCGATATTTCCTCCGCGCTCTGGCTGGAAAAATTATGAGTTCTCGTTTTTTCTCATCCGATTTTATGGTAAAATGCTTTTGAGAAAATAGAGAAAGACAATGAGTAAAAATGTGCTGAAAAGACCTTCGGGGGTGGCCTTGTTGGCAGTTTTGACCGTTCTGACGGTGCTCTCCCTTCTGGCCGCCACGTTCGCGGCCATGATGACCATGGAGGAGCAGGCGGGCAGCATAAGCTTGAACCGCTCGCAGTCAGACATGCTCGCGCAGTCCGCCATCGAGCACGTTTACGGCCTTTTGCGCCAGGACTCCATCGACAGTCCGGAATACGACGGCTACGACGAACTCTGGTCCCAGACCTTCAAGCCGCGCCAGGGCGAGGAACGCGTTAACGTCGAAGGCGACAAGGGCGGCGACTATGCCTGGGCGCGCTGGATCTACGTGAAAGACAATTCCGGCAAACCTGTGGGCCGCTACGCCGTCATGGTCGAGGATGAGCACGCCAAAATAAACCTTCACACCGCTTCTGCCCTTGGAAAAAATCAGCAGAACGAAGGCTTCGGAACTTTCGAAGTGATGCTGACTGACGGTGACAAGAGGGGACTGCCGTTTACGACGGAAGCCGGCAGGCGCCTGATAAAGTACCGCTACGGCAGGGACGAGAAGCCTGGCCAGGCCAACGTTGACGACAACCTTACCGTCACGCAGTACGGCAGCGACTCCATCGACAACAACGCCAACGGCCGTGTCGACGAGGACGGGGAAGGCGTGGACGAACCGGATGAATACAATCCCAACCGCCTTGTTTGGGACGACATGTCTTTCCAGTCGCTTAGGGAAGCTTTGTCGGTCGCCATGGGCGGCCAGCCGGCCAGCCTCACGCACATCAACGCTTTGAAGCACCTCGCCACGCTTTGGAACAATTCCCAGGAGCTTTACTACGAGAAATCGGCCAATGCCCTGAGGCGCTCGCTGGATATAAACCACGCGGAATTGAAACAGCTCAGGCGCGCTCTTAGGAACGCCAACAACGAGTCCGCTTTCGAGCCTTCCTCATCCAAAATGCGCGCCCTCCTGGTCAACCTTCTGGACTACACCGACGAGAATCATACGCTCACTACCGTCGACAGCACGTACGGCGTAGAAAGTGTCTGCTTCAACGAGATCATGGCGCACGACGGCAGCTGGATCAGGGAGACCGACTGGAGCGGCTGGGGCTTCCCGACTCAATCCGGCAGCGGCGCCGCCGTTCCCGAACACGTGCTCTCCGCCAACCAGTTTTACGGCCAGAAATACAAGGATCTCAACTACACCTTCCGCTGGAGGCTCAGCAACGTTCACAACAACGGCAACAGTTGGGAACTGCGTTTGGAAAAACCCAGGAGGACGCCCAACCGTTTCACGGAATACCTGAACTGTGAGAGGAGGGGTTGGTACGCCGATTTCTGGAAAGGCGCGACCTGCATCGTCTACAAGGCCGCCAGCGATTCCGACAAGCAGGGCTTTTACATCAGCGAGAGCAGGGCCGGCAGCCAGCGTGAATTCACTATAAAAGGCGGCGGCAATAACGGGAAAAGCTTCATGGCGCAAGTGTCTTCCAACCTCGTCAACGCCACTGTCAGGCTCTACAGCGGCTGGACCCACGACGGCGCCATGTGGACGGACCTGCCCCGTCAGACGGAAGCCTTCTATTTCCGCCCGCTGCACCGCAAGCAGGAAAAATATTATTACCAGGTCTACAGCTCAACGCACGCTTTCCTTCCCTCCATCGGCTACGGCAAATCCAACGTCAGGGAAATGGACATGGACGGCATTCCCGCCAAGCATTCCGTGCAAAAGGAAGACAAGGACAAAAACAACCATTACCTGCTGAAGTACCCGTACAAGGAAGGCAAAGCCCAGAAGCCGAATTCCGAGGGCTACATCGAAGTCATCGTGACCTCCTCCGACAAATGCCGAAAGTCCGGTTCCGGCAGGGGCGGCAAAAACATCAACTTTAGCGACTCGATGTATTTCATCCGTCCGGACATCGTCGAACTCATAAACATCTCCTCGTATCCTATAAGCCTGCGCAACTGGCAGGTCGTGGTCAACACCGGTCTGGAAGCGGAGCTTTTGGCTACCGTTGACAAAGCGGACCACTACAGCAAGGCGCGCAGCGGCTTCTACGAAGATCCGAACCCCATAATAGAACCGAACGGTTATTTCTATCTCACCAACAACAGGGAGATCTTCGACATAGAATACTGCAACGGAAACGGCAATTACGGTCACAGCCAGAAGACGGTCATACCTGTATTCGAGCTTCCCGACGAGGACTGGGGCATCCTCTACGACGTGACCAAGGTGCGCGGCGATTACATTACCGTTTCAGGCGCGCACTGGCACACCGACCAGCTGGAAGGCGAACTTATCGAGTTCGTTTCCGACCGCCAGCCCACTGCCAAGCAGGACATTCCCAACGGCATGATCAAGTACGTCTACGGCAACAACAGCAACAGGCTCGACTTAAACGGCAGCGACCCTGCCGGCAGCGGTCTGAAAGTCGGTGACAAGATCAGAGTCCGCGGCCTGCCGCGTCAGGGCGGCTTTGTCTCTTTCACGCTTAAGAACGAGTACGGCCAGGTAGCGGCCAGAACGACGGAATACGGTTCCGTAGAGGAAGAGGAATTCGGTTTCTCGACCGAAAAGGACGACCCGGCCCACTACACCTGGAAGAAGCATTCCAAGCCGACTTTCGGCGGCAACATCAGGGAAGCGGAAAGCCACAGGATGAGAAGCCAATCCCAAAACAACCAGACGCACATCAAGAACGCCGGCATGGCCAACATTTCCGAGATACAGAAGATCAAGACCGGCGAAAACTGGGAAAACGTGGGCGGCGGCTCCAGGTCTGACCTGAAGACGATCAAGGCGGTCGGAAAATATTTCACCACGGCCGGCATCAGGCTCGACGCGGAAGAGGAGGGCGTGCATCTTTCCGGCTGGGCGCCGGCTTTCGGAAAAGTTAGTTCCGCGAACGGCAACGTAATGTCCATCGAGGGCGTTAGCTGGGAACCCGACACCTGGAAAGGACACACTCTGCGCGTCATGACCGGCGCCCAAAGGGAAGAGAAGATCCCCATCATCGCCAGTTCCAGGACCGGCCTTACCGTGGACGGCCTCACCGCGCCCGGCGAACTTCAGCTGAAATTGAAGAAGGGAGATATGGTGAGCGTCGGCCCGGGCTACGCGACGCCTTTCTACTACGCGACCAAGGATGGCGACGTCGGCGAATGGGAATGGCGCGACAAGGGGCTTGAGAAGACTGACTACGGTCTCTATATTTTCGGATTGAACGACGCTATCGACACGACGGAATTCCTCGAGGAGAACCACAACGCCGAGATGGAGGTCTTCATTTACAATTACGAGACCGGCGAATACGACGCGCTGCCCCTCGATTCCGACGAGCTGAGGAACGCCGCGGACGATCCTTACCTAGTGGGCTCGAACCGCAAGCGCATCCGTTACGACAAGAACGACAGGGCCTACTGCGGCATCATTCACGGATCGCACATTTCCGCGAAAGGCGGCATCAAGATCAAGATGATACCCCATAATCTTTCCGGCGTCGATTCTTCCGGCAAAGCCTGGCTCGACTACGTTTATCTCGCGCCCGGACCAACTGCCGGCCGCATAAACATCAACACTGCCGAGGAGCGCGTCCTCACGTCCTTGAAAGGCGTTTCCCCGGCCCTGGCCCGCAACATCGCGAAAGGCATCGACAGTTACGGCAACGCTTCTTTGAAACCTTACAAGAACACTACGGACCTTTTGAACGTCAAGGGCTTCAATCCCGATATTTTCGGACCGATCGCCAACCTTATCACTACCAGGAGCGACCAGTTCCGAGTCCGCGTCATTACCCAGACGATCACGAAACTTTCCAAGGACGAAAATTTCAACGAGATGGACGGCGACAAGATAACTTCGCAGTCCGCCATGGACATGATCGTCGACCGTTCCGACGCCATCGGCGAGAACGGCGCCAATTTCCGCATCATCTCAAGAGAATTCGAATAACCAAACGCTGATATACTATGAAGAAATTATCGCTTATCGTTTTAGCTTTCATCATCAGTTTTTCCTCTTTGGCCGAGGTGCACATCTACGGCCTCTACATGGCCGACGTGACCATTCACGAGGACGGCCAGCGCTATTACCAGGACACCATGTTCGTGACCTACAAACCGAACGCGGCCTTCAACGGCTGCGTGGACGTCATGGTCCTTAAAGGCTGGTACAGTTTCGGCAACAATTTCGAGTATCCGGAAGTCGACGACAACGTTTTGGACAGCGGCCAGAAGGCCCGCTACGTCAACATGGGCACCTGCTCGGGAGTCAAAGTCAAATGTCTGGATCCGGAAGTTTATCCCATCCTGAATCCTGTCACCGGAAAAGAGGCGACGGCGGACACTCCTGAAAAATACATCAGCGCGGCCAACATGAGGCGATCCTTGCTTTTTGAAAAAGCGGTCCTGGAGGAAGGCACCAACTATTTCACCATCGTCTGTCCTCAGGCCAACGAGCTCATGTACAGCGCTATGGTCGGCCTTTACCTGGTGGACACCACCAACGGCTGGTCCAGCTCGCTCATCCCCAAGGAGGGAACGGAGCCCAGCCTTTGCGCCAAGGAAGCCGGATCCGGCACCCAGGACATGGAAGGGGAGCTGGTCTGCGGCGCCCCCAATCCCAGGAAAGACGCCAATTATTTCTTCCCCTCCAACGTCAAGATGGACCACCCAACGCGCGCCTGCGTCCTGGGGGAGTACAGAGTTTCGATTCCTTTCTTCTATCTGGCCGGCTCCAACAGCATTGAGATCAACGAGGACGGCTTGACCAGTCCTTCCTCCGTCGGTTGGGTGACCGAGGGCAAGGTCGATCCCGACTGGGCCCTCAGGCAGGATCCCGGCAACGAGATCGCCTTCCTCACCGTAGTGGTCTCCAAAGAGAGTGTCAAGCCCAAAGTGGCCACGAAGACCGTGCTGGTTCCGCCGGGCTTCTATAGCGGCAATATTCTTATCGAGAACGAAGGCGCGGGCAGCTTCAGCTACACCGCCGCCTCCAAAGCTGACTGGCTGACAATAAGCAGCGAGGATGCTCGCGGCACGGTGGAACTGCAGAAGAAGATCCCCTTCAGCGTCAAGAAGGGAGTCCTGGACGTCGGCCGCCACGAGGCGGAAGTGGAACTGGACTTCGGAAGCTACGGAAAGCACACGGTGAAAGTCATCGCCGTGGTGGAACCCCCGGCCACCGGCGCCATCAGGCTGGCAGGACTGTACATCATGGGCACCCAGGGAGACAACCTCTACTATCAGGACACCATGATAAGATCCGTCACGCCTTCTTACAGTTTCGACGGCGGCTGCATGGACATCCTTTTGGCCAAGGGAATCTATCTTTTCGGCAACGACGCCATAGCCGAATATTCCGAATACGCGGATTACCTTAGGGCCTATGCCTTGGACAAGGGGAAAAAGGCTGAATACACTGAGTGCGGAAGCTTCCAAGGCACCAATTTGGTCTTAAGGCTGAACAGCGAAGACTACAAGCTAGTCAATCAGGCCCTGGACAACGGTGAGAAACCCGATTCGGACACCGTCGGCGATTACGTCAAGGACGCGAGCCTGACGAAGAGGATCCTCGACTGCTATCTTGAGGAAGGCACGAACCGCTTCACGCTTATCCTGCCCGAGGCTTCCGAGTTCGAGTCCGAGGATATGCAGCTGGCCCTGTTCCTGGGCGAAAACGTCAAGGCCGGCGCCAAGCCCGACGTGGCGGCTTGCAACAGCGAGCTTTTCTTCGACGCTGTCGACACGTGCTACGCGACGTATTCCACCGAGGACCGCACATACCACTACAGGGCGAATGATGATCAGATCTTCCATAACAGCACGCTGAAGTGCGAAAAGGAAGATTGCGAAGTCGAGATCACGAAGTTCTTCCTCATCGGCTACAACGATGAGTTCACGAATCCCTACGGCATGACGAGCCCTGCTACCGCGGGCTACGTCGCCACGGGCGGCGACTCCAACACCGCCTGGCCGGTCCACGCTTCGCCGCAGACGACCCTGGGCTACTTTGAGGTCGTGGTGACGTCCCAGGTGCCGGAACCGGCATCGCTCCTCTTTGCGGCTCTCGCGCTTCTTCTTTTCTTCCGCAGAAAGTAGAGCGAAAAAAGAACACATCCCCCGTTCACGGACTACGCTTGCATGGCCTTGATTTGCGTCCTCCGTGAGTTCACTTGGGGATGTGTTCTTTTTTTCGCGTTCGAAGCGGTTAAGAAAAAAGATCTCACATATCCCGTAGCGAACTCACGGAGGATGCCCGTTAGAGAAATCGAGCGCGTAGTCCGTGAGCGAGGGATAATGTGAGATCTTTTTTTAGCCGTCTCCGCGACGGGATGCTTATTTCAGCACGGCGCCCTGGCTCGCGGAGGTCGCGTGCTTCTGATAGCGCGCCATCCACCCGAAGTTCAGGCGCGGCTCGGGCGGCTGCCATTCGGCCTTGCGCTTTTCTATCTCTTCAGGGGAGAGCTCGGCTTCCAGCTTCTGGGCGTTGATGTCGATATCGATGATGTCGCCGGCCTTCAATAGGCCGATGAGTCCGCCGGAAGCCGCCTCGGGAGAAACGTGGCCGATGCAGGCGCCGCGAGTTCCGCCGGAGAAGCGGCCGTCGGTGATCAAAGCGACTTTGTCACCCAGGCCTTGGCCCATAATGTAGGAGGTGGGGGCGAGCATTTCCTGCATGCCGGGGCCGCCCTTGGGGCCTTCGTAGCGGATGACGACGACGTCGCCGGGCTTCACTTTGCCCCCTAGGATGCCTTCGCAAGCTTCTTCCTGGGATTCGAAGATGACGGCCGGGCCGCGGTGCGTCATCATTTTCGGGTCGACGCCCACGGATTTGACGACAGCGCCTTCAGGGGCGAGGTTGCCCCAGAGGACGGTCAGTCCGCCTCTCTTCGCGTAAGCGTTGGAGAGTTCTCTTATGCAGGCTTTGTCTTTGCTTTCTTTGCCTTTGATGTTTTCGCCCAGAGTTTTGCCGGTAACGGTCGGGCAGCCGAGGTTGAGCGAGCCTTCGATCTTGCTTATCTCGCAAAGAATGGCGGAGACGCCGCCGGCGGCTTCCACGTCTTCCATGTGGTAGGAGCAGGAGGGGGAAACTTTGCAGATGGTCGGCACGCGCTTAGAGACTTCGTCGATGCGTTTGAGGTCGAAGCCTAAGCCGGCTTCCTTGGCGATGGCCAGCGAGTGCAGGATGGTGTTGGAGGAGCCGCCCATGGCCATGTCGAGCGTGAGAGCGTTTTCCAGGGAAGCGTCGGTGATGATATCCTTGGGGCGCAGGTTTTCTTTGACCATTTCCACGATGCGGCGCCCGGCGGCTTTCCAGAGTTCTTTCCTTTCAGGATAGACGGCGGGGATGGAGCCGTTGCCGGGAAGCGCGATGCCAAGCGCTTCGCAAAGGCAGTTCATGGAGTTGGCGGTGAACATGCCGGAGCAGGATCCGACGCCCGGGCAGGACTCGCATTCCACTTCCTCGAGCTGCGCGTCGTCAATGATATTCTGGCTGCGGGCGCCGACGGCCTCGAAGATGCTGATGAGGTCGAGGGCTTTCTTGCCGTCCTTGCTGTGGCCGGCCAGCATGGGGCCGCCGGAAGCGAAGATGGTCGGGATGTTGACTCTCAGTATGCCCATGAGCATGCCGGGAACGATCTTGTCGCAGTTGGGGATGCAGACCACGCCGTCGAAGCAGTGCGCTCTAAGCATCGTTTCGACGGAGTCGGCGATGATCTCCCTGGAGGGCAGGGAGTATTTCATGCCCTCGTGACCCATGGCGATTCCGTCGCAGACGCCTATAGTGTTGAACTCGAAGGGGACGCCGCCGGCTTCTTTAATGGCTTCCTTTACTATTCTGCCGACTTCCTGGAGATGGGCGTGTCCCGGGATGATGCCGACGTAAGAATTGCAGACGGCGATGAAGGGCTTTTTCAGATCCTCGCGGCTGACGCCGCAGGCGTTGAAGAGCGCGCGGTGCGGGGCGCGTTCCAGACCGACTTTCACAGAATCGCTATTCATAATGTTTCCTGATTATGGGTGATTTTGAGTTGATCAGAAGGAATTTTACCATAAATCACCCCGCTTCTTTCGCCGCGGTTTCCGTTCGTTGAATAAAAAAGCTGTTTATTGTAAAATTTATAGGTTAACACTTGTAATTTGAAGAAATGAAACGTTTTTTTGGAAATACATCCGCTCCTAAGGGCGTGGCGCTCCTGATGGTTCTGACGGTCCTCACCGTCCTCTCGATACTTTCGGCGACTTTCGCGACTTTCATCGGATTGGAGAGCCAGTCCGGCGCCATCTCCGTCGGGCAGACGCAGTCGGACATGCTCGCCCAGTCCGCCTTGCAGCACGCTTACGGCCTTTTAAGGGAAGACTATTACAATTCTTCCGCCTACGACGACTACAGCGAATCCTGGTCCCAGACCTTCAAGCCGAAAAAGGGTGACCAGGCCGTCGATATGGACGGCACTTACGGCGACAAAACGCATCTTGCGCGCTGGATCTACGTCAGGGACGCCAACGACAGGATCATCGGCCGCTACGCCGTCATGGTCGAGGACGAGCTCGCGAAGATCAACGTCAACACCGCCACGGCGCTTTCCAAAAAAGAGCAGAACGAAGGTTTCGGCACTTTTGAGGTGATGCTTACCGGCGAGAACGGGAAAGCCGGTCTGCCGATCTCTCCCGAGGCCGGCAAAAACATCCTTTTGTACCGCTACGGCCGCGACCAGAAGCCCGGCCAGGCCAACGTCGACGACAACCTGAACGCTTCGCAGTATTCTTCCGACGAGATCGACAACAACGCGAACTTGGTCGTGGACGAAAGGAACGAGGGCGTAGATGAGCCGGAAGAGTACAATCCCGACCATCTCGTCTGGGACGACAAAGCTTTCCTCAACCTTAGGGAAGTCATTTCTTTGATCGCCCCCAACAAGCAGAACGTCAGCCGTTCACTTGAGAACGCCATCAAGCACTACGCGACCATCACCTCCCGTTCCCAGGAAAGTTATTTCGATGAGAATTCCGGAAAAGTTTTCCGCCAGCTGAACATCAACAACTCCGACATGAAGCAGCTGAGAAGGGTGATGCGAAACGCCAATCTGGAATACAACTTTGAAAACTCTTCCACGGCCTTGCGCGAACTGGTCGTCAACATGGCGGACTTTACCGATGAGAACCACGTCCTGTCCACCATCGAAAGTACGTACGGCATCGAAGCCGTCTGCTTCAACGAGATCATGGCCCACGACGGCAGCTGGATCGTGGAAACGGACCACCAGGGCTACGGCAGGAAAGACGAGAACAGCTACCACGTGATGTTCGCGAACCGCATCTACGCCGGCAAGAGCAATTATGACGAATGCGGTTTCTCGGCCAGCGCGATGCGAACCTACTTCCGCATGAAGGACGTCAGGACCTCCGGCAACAGGGCGGAAATAAGGCTTGAAAATCCCATGTACACCAGCGGCGACTTCTCCTACTTCATGAAAGCGGAAGTGGGTGGCTGGGTCAAGGACCAGTGGAAGAACGCTACCTGCATCGTCCATCACGTGACCAGCAAGAACTCCGCCGTGACGAAAGGCTTCGAGATCCTGGGAAGCTCCGCGGGCGACAACAAGACTCTCACCATCAGGGTCCCCGCGAACGCCGATTCTTTCCTGGACGGCGTCAAGACTAATCTGGCCAACGACAGGGTCGGCATCTGGGCCTGGTGGATGATCTCCGCCGCGGCCTGGACGCACATGAAGGAGCAGACCGGCACTTTCTACACCAGGCCCAACACGCCCAAGCAGGAAAAATATTATTACCTCGTCTACAGCGCCAACCAGGCCTTCAAGAACAACTGGTGCGGCTTCAAAAGATCCGACCTGAGGGAAATGGATATGGACGGCGTTCCGTCCAAATATTCCGTCCAGCAGGAAGACAAGGATAGGCGAGGCAACTATCTTCTCAGGTACAAGTACAAAGACGGCAAACCGGTGAAACCTAACAGCGCCGGCTTCATCCCGCTTTACCTGACGTCGTCGAAGAGATGCAAGAAATCCGGTTCGAACCAGTCCGGCAAGGCCGTCAACAGCAGCGACTCGCTCTACTTCTTCCGTCCGGACATCGTCGAGCTCATTAACATCAGCTCCGCTCCCATTTCCTTGAAGAACTGGTCGGTCGTGGTTAACACCGGTGTGGAATCCTTTGACCTCGCCAAGATCGACAAGGCCGAGCATTACAGCAGAGAATACGGCGGCTACTTCGACGATCCCAACCCCTTGATCGAACCGGGCGGCTATTTCTATCTGACAAGCAACAAGCAGATCTTCGACATCGAGTACTGCAAAGGCACCGGCGAATACGGACGCAACAAGGAAAACGCCATCCCGGTCTTCGAGCTTCCCGCCGACGACTGGGGCATCCTTTACGACGTCATAAAAGTTTCCGGCTACAACTACGGCCACAGCTACATTACCGTCACCGGCGCGGACTGGAAGCGCGACCAGCTTAAAGGCGAGATCATCGAGTTCGTCTCCACGCGTCACCCGAAAGGCGGCTACGACGCTCCCAACGGAATGTTCAAGTACGTTTACAACAACACCTCGCACGTAATCGACATCGGCGTGGGCGACGCTGTCAACAGCGGTCTGGAAGCCGGCGACCAGATCCGTGTGAGAGGCCTCCCGCGCCAGGGCGGATTCGTCTCTTTCACGCTTAAGAACGAATACGGCCAGATCGCGGCCCGTACGACGGAATACGGCAGCCTTACCAAGGACGAGATCGGTTACTCCACGGAAAAAGCCGACCCCGCCCACTACGTCTGGCACTCCGTGCCCAACCCGACCTTCGGCGGCACAGTTGACAAGGCTAAGAGCCGCGCTTTCAGGAAACACAGTCTGACGCACATAAAGAACAACCATCTGGCGAACGTCGGCGAAGTTCTGAACGTCAGGACGGCAGACTCCTGGTCCACCGTCGGAACCAAGGGCAGAGGCGGCGTCAAGACTTTGAAAGCCCTGAGCAAATATTTCACCACTTCCGGCATCCGTCTTGACGGCGAAGAGGAAGGCGTTCACCAGAGCGGCTGGAAAGCGGCTTTCGGTGAAGTCAGCACAGCCTCCGGCGACAACATCAGCGTAAAAGACGTCGCGTGGAGCCCCAACTCCTGGACCGGACAGACTATGCGCGTCCTCTCCGGGCCGTTCAAAGGCGAGAAGATCCCCATCAAGACCAACACAGGCAGCGGCCTTCTTGTCGAAGGTCTGACGGCGCCCAACATGAAGCAGCTCCGATTGAAGAAGGGCGACATGGTCAGCGTCGGCCCCGGATACGCGACGGCCATGTACTACACCGACAAGGAAGGCGACGAGGGCGTCTGGGAATGGCAGAACAAAGGGCTTCTGAAGAGCGATTACGGTCTTTACGTCTTCGGTCTTAACGACTCGATCAAGACCACGGAGTTCCTCGAGGAGAACCACAACGCCACCATAGAAGTTTACGCTTACAATTTCTCGAAAGGCGAATACGACAGGCTTCCTTTGCCGGATGACAAGATGCGCATCACCAGCGACAATCCTTATCTGATGGGCAGCCAGACGCAGCGTCTCCAAATTGACAAGAACGACCGTGTTTACTGCGGCCTTATTCACGCGGCGCACATTTCTCCTCACGGCGGCATACGCCTCAAGATCATACCCCACAACCTGAGGGGTCAGGAAACTTCCGGCAAAGCCTGGTTCGACTACGCTTTCCTCGCTCCCGGACAAACCAGCGGCAAGATCAACATCAACACCGCCACGCCGCGAGTCCTCTCCGCCCTCAAGGGCGTGACGCCCGCCATCGCGGCGGCCATCGAGAAGGGAATCGACCGTTCCGGCAACAAGATCAAGCCTTACAAGAATACCGCCGACATCCTTGATATCCAGGGCATGACGCCGAAGATCTTCAGCGAGATCTCCAACCTTATCACCGTCAGGAGCGACCAGTACCGCATCAAGGTCATAGCCGACTCTGTTGAAAAGGTTTCCAGCGACGCTGAATTCAACGAGGAAAAGGGCGACAAGGTCATCGCGCGCTCCGTCATGGACGTCATCGTCGACAGAAGCGATCTGGCCCAGAGCGCGGAAGACAACGGCAAGGCTCAATTCAGGGTAATTTCCAAGGAATAGCCCCTCTCATTATGATATAATGTTCCTTAATAACCAAATAAGGAACAGATATGGATCTCACTCTGAAAAAACTGCCGAATTATGACGGTGTCAAAGGACCTTTGGTCTTCGTCATCATGGACGGCGTCGGGATCTTCAAAGGCTCCAAAGAGGGCTATCCCGGCAACGCTTATGAAGCCGCCGATCCCAAGACGCTCCACTCTCTCATCGATAACGAAAAGATCTCCACGCGTCTCCAGGCCCACGGTACGGCCGTAGGCATGCCCAGCGACGCCGACCAGGGCAACAGCGAAGTCGGCCACAACGCCATGGGCGCCGGCCGAGTCTTCGACCAGGGCGCCAGCCTTGTCGCGAAAGCCATTGCCGAAAAGAAGATCTACGAAGGCGAAGGCTGGAAGAAGATCATGGGCAACGCCCTAACTAACAAGGCTCCCATCCACTTCATCGGCCTGCTTTCCGACGGCAACGTTCACTCCAACATCGCGCACCTTATAGCTATGATAGGGGAGTGCGACGAGAAGGGCGTCGAACAGGTCTACGTCCACACTCTGCTTGACGGCCGCGACGTTCCGCCCCTTTCCGCCCTCCGCTACATCGGCGAACTCGAGGACTACCTCTGGTCCCTCAGACGCCAGGCCGAAGCCAGCGGCAAAACGAGAAAATACTTCATCGCTTCCGGCGGCGGCCGTATGGTCACCACCATGGACCGCTACGAAGCCGACTGGACCATCGTGGAAAGAGGCTACAACGCCCACGTTCTCGGCGAAGGCGCGAAATTCCCCAACGCCATGGAAGCAGTGAAAGAACTGAGAGTCTCCTCCAAGCAGGACGACCAGTATCTCCCGGCTTTCGTGGTGAGCGATCCCAATGACCCGACCAAGCCGCTGACCACCATCAATGACGGCGACTCCGTCGTCTTCTTCAACTTCCGCGGCGACCGCGCCCTGGAGATCAGCCGCGCTCTTACGGAAGAGAATTTCAAAGGCTTTCAGAGAAAGAGATTCCCGAAGGTCGTCTACGCCGGCATGATGGAATACGACGGCGACACGCACATGCCGCCCGTCTATCTCGTTTCGCCTCCGCAGATCGACCGCACGGTCTCGGAATACCTTTCCCGCAACAAGGTCTCCCAGTTCGCCATCAGCGAAACTCAGAAGTTCGGCCATGTGACCTATTTCTGGAACGGCAACAACTCCAGCAAATTCGACGACCAGCTTGAGACCTGGCAGGAGATAGAGTCCGACAAGATCCCCTTCGACCAGGCTCCGAGGATGAAAGCCATCGAAGTGGCCACCGCCCTGGTCGCGGCCATCAAGAGCGGGAAATACAAATTCCTGCGCTGCAACCTGGCCAACGGCGACATGGTCGGCCACACAGGCTCCATGGCGGCCGCTACGGAGGCCGTAAAGGCCGTTGACGAGGCTGTGGCCATGATCTATGCCGCCACCAAAGAAACGGGCGGCACCTTGGTCCTCACAGCCGATCACGGCAACTGCGAGCAGATGATCTCCTGCAACAAGAAGACCGGCGAACCGGAAATGGGCGCCGGCGGACAATACAAACAGTTAACGAGCCACACGCTCAATCCCGTCCCCTTCGTCATAGCGGGACCGGACACCGACCGTTACGAACTGGCCGCCACCTCCAACAAGCCGGGTCTTGGCAACATCGCCTCCACGCTTCTCAATCTCCTTGGCTTCGAGAAGCCGGAAGGCTACTTCGATTCTTTAATCTCCATTAAATAAGAGGCAACTCATGAAAAACGTTTTGATTCTGACGCTTCTGCTCTTCGGCACTCTGACGATCTTCGCCGCTGAAGAAAAAGAAACAGAAAAAGCTCCCGCTGAAAATCAGGAAACAACCCAACAAGTGATAGTGCAACCGAATATGAAAGACTTTTCTTACACCTTAGGCTACGAGATGTACACCAACAACAAAAAGTACAAACTCGTCCTTTCCTCTGAAAAATTATTAGAAGGCATCAATGACGGTTACGCCAACGCCGAATTGAAGGTCAAACAGGACGAAATGAAAGCCCAGCACGCGGCTTTCATGGCTCACGTTCAGACCGGCGAAGAATCCGATTTCACGGACAATGGCACGCTCAGCTACGTCACCGGTTACCAGGTTGGAAAGAACTTTTCCGCCAACGGCATCGGCGCCCTTAACAAGGACGAAGTCTTAGCCGGCTTCAACGATGCCAAAGCGGGCAAAGAGCCCCGCCTCGACGAGGCCGGCCGCAAGGCCTCTATGGCGGCCATGGACGAAGTGGTGAAAGCCAAGGCCAAAGCCAAAGCTGAAGCTGTCAAAGTCGAAAGCAAGAAATTCCTCGAAGAGAACGCCAAGAAGGAAGGCGTCAAGGTGACCGAATCCGGACTCCAGTACACAGTCATCAAAGAAGGCGAAGGCGCCAAGCCGAAAGCCACCGACACCGTGAAAGTCCACTACAAGGGCACCCTTGTGAACGGAAAAGAATTCGACAGCTCTTACAAGCGCGGCGAACCCATTTCCTTCCCTCTTAACGGCGTCATCAAAGGCTGGACGGAAGGTCTGCAGCTCATGCCGGTCGGCTCCACCTACCGCTTCTTCATCCCCAGCGACCTCGGCTACGGCGACAGAGGCGCGGGCGCTGACATCCCCGGCGGAGCGGCCCTCATTTTCGACGTTGAACTTATAGAGATCAATCCCGAAAAATAAAACCCAAACAACAAAACCAAAATGACGAAGCCTTTCAACGCTAAAAAAATAGCGGAAAACGTTTACTGGGTGGGCGCCATCGACTGGCAGCTCGCCGATTTTCACGGCTACAAAACGGAACGCGGCACGACCTACAACGCTTTCCTTATCCTGGGCGAAAAAATAACGTTGATAGACACCGTCAAAAGGCCCTACATGGAAGAGATGCTCTCCCGCATCTCTTCCATTGTGGACCCAACAAAGATCGACATAACCGTCTCTAACCACGCTGAGCTCGACCATACCGGCTGCCTTCCGGAAGTGATAAAACTCGCCAACCCGGAAAAAGTCTACGCTTCCCAAATGGGCGTAAAAGCCATAGAGGATCTTTTCCACGGAAAAGTCAAAGCAGAGGCTGTCCCGGACAAGGGAACAATAGACCTCGGCGACTTCCATCTGACCTGCCTGGAAACAAGGATGATCCATTGGCCGGACTCCATGTTCAGCTACATAAACGAACGCCAACTTCTCTTCTCTCAGGACGCTTTCGGCATGCACCTCGCCACCGCGAAGCTTTTCGCCGATGAGAACTGCCCGGACCTTCTCAAAAGGGAATCCGACAAATACTTCGCCAACATCGTACTCCCTTACGCCAAGATGGTGGGCGCGACATTAACAAAATTCAAAGCTCTGAATCTTCCTGTCTCCATGATCGCTCCCGATCACGGCCCTGTATGGCGCACCCAGGAAGACATTCAGAAGGTCCTCTCCTGGTACGACAATTACGTCGCCCAGCCCTTCACTAAGAAGGTCGTCATCATCTACGACACCATGTGGGGCAGCACCCAACGCCTTGCCTCCGCCTTCGCGGAAGGCGTGGAAGCCGAGGGCTGCGTTCCACGTGTCATCTGCTTAAAGAGTACTGACCGCTCCGAAGTCATGCGCGAACTTATGCACGCCGGCGCCTTGGCCGTAGGCTCCTGCACCATGAACAACGGCATCTTCCCGACTGTGGCCGACTGCTTCACTTACATCAAAGGCCTGAAGCCCCAGAACATCCTTGGCGCCATCTTCGGCTCCTACGGTTGGAACCTTCTGGCCTTCGAGGAACTCAAAGGCTACTTCGAGAAAGCCGGCATTCCCTTGGTCCTTCCCAACGTCCAGGCCAAGATGATCCCCGACGAGGAAAAACTCCTCGAGGCTTATGAAAACGGCCGCTCCTTGGCCAAAGAGCTCTTAACCAAGATCAGCTGATGGAAGATCTTCTCCCCAAGATCATATTTTTCCTCATACTGCTCTTCAACATTGCCTGGCACGAGAGCGCCCACGCCCTCGTCGCCCACTGGTGCGGCGACGACACCGCCAAGAACCTTGGCCGTATCTCCCTTTCTCCCATTCCTCACATCGATATCTGGGGCACCCTGATAATTCCTCTCATAAACATTTTCACTCCCGGCGCTTTCGCTCTTATAGGCTGGGGCAAGCCCGTCCCCGTCAATCCCTACAACTTAAGACACCCCAGAAGAGATGACGTCCTCGTCGCCCTTGCCGGCCCTTTCTCCAACCTCATCCTGGCAATCTTCACGCTCCTCATCGTCAGGCTTCTTCCATTGATCCCCGAGCAGCAGGCCCAACTCTTCTTCCAATACCTTATTTTCCCCATGGCGGCCATGAGCATGATGCTCTGCCTTTTCAACCTCCTTCCCATCCCGCCCCTGGACGGCTCGCATCTTTTGTTCAGCTTCCTTCCGCAGGATCTTAGGAAGTACTACGGAAAGATCAGCATGGTAAGCTTCATAATAATGATCGTCCTCATCAACACCCCCGTATGGCGTTACTTCGGAATGATCATCCAAAAGATCCTCGTCCTCGGGCTCCGCTATATAGGCGGAGTCGAGTTCTGAACGCAAGTTTTTACAAGACAAGAAAATAAAAATTTCCTTGTTTTTAAAATCAATTTTTGTTAAAATCCCCCTGAAAATAATGATAAAAACACACTGCCTGTCTCATTTTTTTGAGGCGGGCGGTTAACCATTTAAAAAACAAGGGGATAATTTTATGTCAAAAGTTAAATTTTTCCTTTTAGCGCTCGTCGCGTTCTTTTTTGCCGCGACGGTCTCCGCCGACGTCGTCTGGTCCTCGGCCTTCGACTTCGACGGCAGCGAGATAACAGAACCGGTCGTAATACCGGAGGTTAATCAAATTGGCTACAGCATGTCTCTCTTAAGCGGCAGCGAAAAGGATCTCGCGCTTATTGTCAAGCCTGTCAATAGTGAGGAACGCGTCACAATTTACAGCACGAATGATCCCGACGAGGAGGGCACCTATTTTTGGAATTATAATCCTGATTCCAGATTTGTAAAAAATACAGACTATGTATTGACGCAACATATTGTTTCTCAGGGTTATGATCCGGGAGAAGTATCTTTCAGTCGTACCGTTCATATTCTGCCCGAACCGGCCGTGTTTGTACTCCTTGGTGTTGCGGCTGCTTTCTTCCTCCGCCGCCGCGCGAAGAGCCTTCTCGTTGTTTTGGCTTTCCTTTCCCTTGGCACGCTCGGCGCGAAAGCCACCACCATCAGCGTGGGAAAATGTTTTCAGATGTGGCCTTTCGAAAGAAAAGTGATCATTAATTACACAGTCTCCGATTTGAGCGAGACGGAATATATCAATTTCTACTACACGACAGACAACGGAGAATCTTCCTACGATCTGAGGGAGAATGGCCTTTTGACTGGTGATGTCGGCCCGATCTCCGCAAACGGAAATTACAGGGTCGTCTGGACTCCTGACACGGAAACAATGGCCTCCGTCAAAGGCAAAATGAAGATCGGCGTGGATGTGTATGAACCGGAACCTCCCACTCCTTCTACCTACATGATCATAGATGTGTCTGGCGGTTACCAAGCCCAAAGTTATCCAGTCAGTTATACAGATGAAGAACCATCTGGCGGTTGGAATATCAATGAGTATAAAACGACAAAGATCGTTCTTAAGTATTGCCCGCCCGTGTCGTTCACGATGGGTAGCCCTGGTGATGAATTAGGAAGGCAATCGGATGAAACTCAGCGCAATATTACGTTAACGAAGGGCTTTTATGTTGGCATTTTTGAAGTTACTGATCAGCAATATGGAGAGATTTATGATGGTGTTTGGAATAATATTCCTCCATATTCATATTATCCGAAAAAAGACGTATCTTATGAAACCATTCGAGGATCGAGCTGGCCTTCTAGCACCACTCCGGGCGCCAACTCCTTCTTGGATAAACTTAATTCAAGAACCGGCCTTTCATTTGATTTGCCAACGGAAGCACAATGGGAGTATGCTTGCAGAGGCGAAACTACTAAAGCTACCAATAGAGATGAGAATTTGAGTGCAACAGACGAATGTGACGAAATGGATAGAGTCGCAAATTATTTCGGGACTACAGGGCAACGTGCGGTTGGTTCTAAAATGCCAAGTCTTTCGGGTACGTATGATATGCACGGAAGTGTTGGGGAATATTGTTTGGATTGGTATGGACCTTATGACACTACCGATGTAATTGACCCCAAAGGACCAGATACTGGTAGCTATCGAGTGGTTCGAGGAGGTGATAGTGAGGATGACGCTCGAAATTGTCGTTCGGCAAGTCGTCAAGTTCCCATGTTTTGTGGTTTCCGTCTGTTCATGGTGGTTGACTGATTTGAACATTATTTCATAGGAGATAAAAAAAGTTGAAAACTAAATTGCTTTTGGCTTTAAGCCTCTGTTTCGCCGCCGCGGCGCTGTTCGCGGGCGAGGCTGAGCTCTGGTCTGGCTCTTTCAGTTTCAAGGGCCAAGAGATCAATCAAGAAGAACCGCTTCTGCTCAAGACGAGCGACAAGATCGCTTACTCCAGCATTCTGGCCAAAGGCGATCCACAGGCCCTCAAGATCGATGTGGTGGACGTCAACGATCCCTCCATTAACGTGACGCTCTTCAACAACACCAGCGGCAGAGCCGTGGAAGGCTCCTTCTATTGGGATTACACCCAGCCGCAGTTCGACGACTTCAACCAGTTCAGCAGCTACGTTATCACCGAAACGGTGACCGCCAGCCAGGAGACCAAAGCTTATCCGCGCACGATCAACCTCGTTCCGGAACCGGCCGTGCTGATCCTCATCGGCATCGTCGGCGCTTTCTTCCTGCGCCGCCGCGCCAAGGCTCTGCTCGCGGTTATGGCTCTGGCCGCGCTTTGCGCTTCCAACGCCTCAGCTTTCTGCTATGTCACGAAAGTCGACTGCCTGCAGCTCTTCCCGTTCTCCAGGACCGTGGTCATCAACTACACGGTCGAGTCCGACAGCACGGAATTCTTCAACGTCAAGTTCTACGGCACCACCGATGACGGCGAGACGGTCTTCGATCTCTCAGAGAAAGGAACGCTTGCCAACGATGGCGCCAAAGGCTTACTCATTAGCGCCGGCGACCACAAGACGCTCTGGACTCCCGACGAGAGCTTCTACGAGACCGATACCGAAAACATGAAGATTAAGGTCAAGATAGAGGAAAGAGACGGAATGCCTTACTGCGCCTATGATCTGGAGACCGGAGAATACTCTTACGTCGACAAGGATCCTTCCGGTGAATGGGCGGACGAATACAAGACCACCAAGATGGTTTTCGCTTACGTTCCGGCTGGAACCTTTACCATGGGCAGCCCCTCCAGTGAAATTGGTCGTCAGGCTAACCAGGAAATCCAGCACACCGTCACCATCACCAAGCCTTTCTTTATGGGCGTGTTCGAAGTGACGCAGAAGCAGTACGAGCTCATTACCGGTTCCAATCCCGCTGAGAGCAAGGGCGACAATCGTCCCGTTGAGCAGGTTTCCTACGACATGATCCGCGGTTCTGTGAAGGGCGCACAGTGGCCCGCTAACAACGAAGTGGACGAAGATTCCTTCCTTGGCAAGCTCCGCGCCCAGACCGGCAAAGCTTATGATCTGCCCACGGAAGCCCAGTGGGAGTACGCCTGCCGCGCTACTACCGGAACTGCGCTCAACACCGGCAAGAATCTTACCGACGAGTGCCAGTGCCCCAATATGGATGAAGCTGGCCGCTATGCCTGGGACGCGAACGATGGCAAGGGCGATATCTATTATCGTAAGCACACCGTCGTTGGCTGCTATCTGCCCAACCAGTGGGGCCTCTACGACTGCCACGGCAACGTTGCTGAGATCTGCCTCGACTGGGCCTATACCAGGTCGAGCGCCGACCCGCAGGTCGACCCTGTCGGTCCTGCCACCGGTACCACGCGTATGATTCGCGGCGGCGGCAATATCGATGACGCCGAGTACTGCCGTTCCGCTACCCGCGGCGCGAGTGTTTGGCCTACCACCGCCAACTACAACGTCGGCTTCCGTCTGGTCGTTCCCTTCGAAGACTAAGACATAAGAAACGATCGCTGAAAAAAACGGCCGGCCGCATTCCGCGGCCGGTCGTTTGTTTTTATTACCCATGTGTGATATAATACCCATGGGTAATAAATAATACACGGTGGGTGAAAACATGAAAAAGACTGTTGAGATCATAAATGAGCTTAGGGCCTACGAAAGTGAGCGCGAATGGTTTGAATTCAAGTTGAATTGGTACAACGCCAAAGAGATTGGGGAATATATATCCGCCCTTGCCAACAGCGCTGCTTACGAAGGGCGCAGGAATGGATATTTGGTTTGGGGGATAAACAACAAAACCCATGAAGTAGAAGGAACAACTTTTGATCCCAATTGCAAAGTCAAAGGCGAACCTTTGAAACATTACCTGGCAAGACAACTATATCCTGAAAACAATTTTTATTTTGATGAAGCTGTAATGGAAGGGAAGCGCATTGTTTTGCTGACAGTTCCCGCGGCAAAAATATCTCCTGTCAGTTTCCACAACGACAGATTCATTCGCATCGGATCAAGCAAAGAGAACATTAGAAAATATCCTGAGAAGGAATCTTTCTTGTTTCAGATTCTCAGAACCGGATTCCCGACGATGGAGAACACTGCGTCCGACTATCAGGATCTAACTTTTGAAAAACTCTTGTTTTATTACAATGCGAAAGGCATTACTTTAAACAAGAATACTTTCAAGAAAAATCTTGGATTGCTGACGGAAGACGGCAAATACAATGTTCTGGCTCAGCTTTTGTCGGATAATTCCCATATGTCAATTAGAGTAGGTATTTTCTCGGGTATTACCAAGGCTGAAAATATGTATGCCGTAAGAGAGTTCGGCTACCAGTGCCTTTTGTACGCTTTGGATGATATCCTTCGTTACGGAGATGTTCTGAACATTATGCAAGCCGATGAAAGGAACCGTATAGTTGAACGAAAAGAAGTGCCATTGTTTGAAAACGAGGCGTTCAGGGAAGCGGTTGTCAACGCCTTCGTTCACAACGCCTGGGCTACTAAGAACGAGCCGATGATCACGGTTTTTTCCGACAGGATAGAGATACTCTCAAGAGGTACGCTCGCGCCTGAACAGACTTTGGAAGGCTTTTATTCCGGGGTGTCCGTCCCGGTAAACAAAAAGCTATCCGATCTCTTCTTGCAGCTACATATAAGCGAGCGGACAGGCAGAGGCGTTCCCACGATCGTCAAAGCCTACGGCAAGAAAGCCTATGAATTCCTGGAGAACGCCATAGTGGTGAAGATCCCCTTCAATTGGATCAACGTGATGGGGGAGAGATCCGGGAGCAAAAACAAGCAGAAACCACTGTCCAAGACGCAGCAAAAGATCCTGACGCTGATAAAGGAAAATCCCAGCATCACCAAGGCTTTGGTTGCGGAAGCCCTTTACCTCGGAAAGACCACCGTGGACAACGGTTTCTCTGTTCTGAAGGACAGCGGCTACATCGAGAGAGTTGGCTCGAGGAAAAAAGGCTACTATAAGATCCTGAAAGATCTTTGATTATTTGATATTATTTTAACAAAGAGAGTTAATTGACAAAAGAGGAATCAGTTTTATGAAAAGATACCTTGCCTTTTTGTTTTTTGCGTGCCTGTTTTTTTCCAACACGCTTTTGGCTTATAATGCGCTATGGTCCGATAGTTTTCATTTTAACGGAGGCCAAATCACAGAAGAGGCAATTGTTTTAAACCCGACGGATCCTTTGCCCTACAGCAGCGCGATGGTGGAGGGGGCGCCCGTTTCTTTAACCATTTCGGCAACAGATAAGAACGATACCAACATTGTTGCCGAAGTGTTTTCCAGCCACCCGAATCAGTTTGCCGAAGGGTTTATTATCTGGGATTATACGGCCGATGAATTCAAATATTTGCCAACCGACGATACCTACCTCTTAGCAGAAATCATAAAAAGCGACTCTGAAGTTAAGCGATTTGAACGAATCGTCACGATTCTGCCGGAACCGGCAGGTTTGTTTTTGCTTGGATTAGCTGTGCTTTTTTATGTCCGCAGACGCATGAATATTTTAGCTATGATAACGATTTCCCTTGTTTTGGGGGCTTTAGGTCTTTCTGCCGAGACTGAGGTAACCAAGGTCAGTTGTATGCAGATGTGGCCTTTTGACAGAAGCGTTATTATCAATTACAACATTGCTTCAGACAGCATTGATCCGACTTTTAAAGTCAGTTTTTACGGTTCAACTAGCGACGGTCAGGTGGTTTTCAATCTTTTGAAATATGGAACGATCAGTGGCGAAGGAGCAAACGGAATAGTTGCTGGCTCAGGAGAGCATAAAAGTTTTTGGACGCCCAGCGATTACTTCAACAGTTGGATCAGGGATAATTTCAAAATTAAAGTGGAGGTTATTGAACAGAGCACCAACCTTTATATGGTAATAGATATCTCCGGCGGGACCAATGCTGCGAATTTTGCCGTAAGCTATCTCGATAGTGTACCGGAAGGCGGCTGGACTGATGAATACAAGACCACAAAAATGGTTTTGAGAAGGATCGAGGCAGGCAAATTCTATATGGGTTCGTTGGAACGAGAACGTGGAAGGTCTGATGATGAGATACTGCACGAAGTAACACTGACGAAATCTTTTTATATAGGAGTTTTTGAGACAACGAAGAGGCAGTATATCCTAATTACAGGATCTAATACTAACTATAACAATAATATGACACATCCTGCTGATTGTGTTTCTTACCGTATGATCAGAGGATCCGGAAACTGGCCGAGAAACAACGAAGTTGACGAAGGCTCTTTTTTTGGCATTCTTCGCAAAAAAACAAACATGGATTTTGATCTTCCTACAGAAGCGCAGTGGGAGTATGCCTGCAGGGCCAACACGACTTCTGAGTTTAATGACGGCAGCAACCTTAAACCACCTATTTATATTAGCGGAGATCTTGCCAAGCTTGGCTGCTACGAATACAATTCTAACGGAGATACTGCCAAAGTTGGGAAATATCGTCCTAATGCCTGGGGATTATATGATATGCACGGAAATGTAAGGGAATGGTGTTTGGATTATTATGGAGCGTATCAGGGAGATGAAATTGATCCCAAGGGAGCTCCTACCGCTAATTTTATTCGTGTTACTCGTGGAGGTCATTGCATAGATTATGCATATGCCTGTCGATCGGCAAAGAGAAGTTTTATCACAGACTCTCAACGCGATATTTATACAGGCTTCCGTGTCGTTCTGGTTCTGGAATAAAAACAAGCTTCAATAATGTGAAACGGCCGGCGGCGTTTTGCCGCCGGTCGTTTTTTATACAGAAATCGCCCCTCGTCTGCTTACCTAAAATTAAGTTACCTAAATTTAGGTAAGCACTATATTGCTTGTAAATATAAGATATGATATACTTACCTAAATTTAAGTTACCTAAAACTAGGTAAGCAAATGGTTCGAGGAATTATGAAAAGAATGTCAAATCCGTTCAAGTTTGGAAGCGCTGTAACGGGCGACCAGTATTACGACCGCACCATCGACGGCGATAAGCTCTATTCCATAATAGCCGGAGGCTCTTCAAACGTCGTCCTCTATGCGCCCAGAAGGTATGGAAAAACTTCTTTGGTTAAGAAGGTCATTGAAAAATGGGCTGACGATGGCTTCACGTGTCTTTATTTCGACATGATGAAGATCGATTCGATTGAGAGTTTCTGCGAAAAATACGCTTCAGCGGTTTATGCGGCGGAAAGCGCCACGGATAAGATTATTCGTCTTATCGGCAGCTGTCTCTCCGGTCTTCGCCCGAAATTCACTGTGGACGAGAGCGGGAAGCCAACCGTTGAACTGGATTTTACAGCCAGGAGATTTTCGGGTGATGATCTTGAGAATATTCTGGATCTTCCCGAAAAGGTCGCGGGAGGAAAAAGAACCTTCGTCATAATCTTCGATGAATTCCAGGAGATAGCCTCATGGTCCGGCGGCATACCTCTTGAAGGCGTGTTCCGCGGCTGCATCCAGCATCATGATTCCGTACGTTACGTGTTTTTAGGCTCAAAGACGCACATGCTTCAAAGGATGTTCAGCGACCATGCTCGGCCTTTTTATAATTCGGCCCGCATTCTCCATCTGGACAAGCCGCCTGTGGAGGAAAGCCGCCGCTTCGTCGCGGATAGGTTCGCCTCCGTAGAGATCACGATTGGGAAGGAAACCATAGACAAAGTGTTGGAATTATCACAGAACATTCCGTACTATGTGCAGGCTCTCTCTTCGGAAATATACGAAACCGTTTTGGCTAGAGGCGGGAAAAAAGTCGTTCCGGAAGATGTCGATACTGCCGCTATGAGCCTTGTTGATATGAAACGCGAACAGTACGAGATCATACTTGAAGAACTCTCTGGAGCCCAAAGACGCCTTCTTTCCGCTCTCGCCATTTCGCCGACCGACTGTTTTGACGAGGCCTATCGGCAAAGATTTGGGCTCGGACAATCTTCGACTGTTCACGGCGCGCTTTTAAAACTCATGGCGAAAGGTTATTGCGAAAGGCTGAACGCCGTGTATTTTGTAGGCGATCCTTTCTTCGCCAGATATCTCACATCAGCGTCATATGAGATACACAAGAGTGAATAAAGAGTAATAAGTTCAGTCTTTAGATGAAAAAAACCGGCGATATTTTGTCGCCGGCTTTTTTTATACACAGAAAGAGAATTGCAACAGCTTATCAAAATTTAGATACAGATTTAGGTAAGCAATTTTATGCTAAAATGTTGAAGGAGGAGTTGCATATGAAACGTCTCGCTTTTCAAATTAGTTTTGGATTTTTTCTTGCTTTTTTCTTTTTCGCTTCGCTTGTCTTTGCTGAGGAAAAAGAGAAAAAAGGAAACGATACTCTTTGGTATGAGTTGAACAAAAAGATCCAGGAACGTGACAAATTCTGCGCCATGTGTATAGACCTTGAACGGTCATATTATTCTCATACTGACAGCAAAGAATGGCTGCCTTTGTGGAAGGAGATCATTCCGTCGGGAGATCTTTCCCAATCTGTGGTCAATTGGCTGAAGTTCGTTAGTTTTCCGATGGAGAATCTTAAAGACGCTGACGGCTCAATTGTGAAGGGCTTGAAGGAGACTTTCCTGAAGGAATGTGAAAAGGACGGCCATTTCAAGTTTCAGGAATTCTGGGAAAAAATAGAAACGGTGCCGAGCGACAAGACTTATTTGCCTCTTTGCGGTTTTCAGATACTCTGCTACGCGGAGAGGGATCCTGATCACAATCTGGAAAGAATGGGACTGTATGAAAAGGTCATGGCGCTTTCTTTGATATTCGACAAAAAGGACGAATTTGAAAAGGCTAAAAACGACTTCTTTGAACTATATAAAAAAGCGGCCACAACAAAATATGAACATTGCGAGTTTAGCTCCCTGCTACCAGATAATTATTATATGGCAATCGACAATTATGAGGCATGTGTTTTAAAAAAATATGAAAAATACATGACAGCAGACGAAGTCAAAAAATGGCGGGATTACGACGAAGGAATATTAAGAGCGAAGAAAGCTTATTCTGAATCCGTAAGAGATATGCTAAGAGCGATAGAGCAGAAACGGGACGCAGATTTAAAAAATTAAAATGCCATGACGTCCTGGATGTTCTAGGGCGGTGTAGGCTTTTTGGTTTTGGTTACTTCAGTTCTATCTATTTTAGTGTATAAGTTTGCTTTTTTGATTTGTTTATGTAAAATATTTACATGATCAAATCATTCAAGACAGATGAAACTGAGAAGATTTGGAACGAAATCGTCAGCACTAAATTTCCTTATGAAATTCAGAGAAGGGCATTACAGAAATTAAGAATGTTGAATGCCGCTCTTGTTATTGAAGATTTGAGAGTTCCTTATAGCAATCACTTTGAAGCATTGTCTGGTAAACGCAGAGGGCAATATTCGATTCGCATCAATGATCAGTACAGAATTTGTTTCAGGTGGTTCAACAACAATTCTTTTGACGTTGAGATAACGGATTATCACAAATAATAGTGAAAGATTATGACTGAGTTTTTGCACCATCTTGATTTTACGTAGTACGTACTATATAATATTGGGAAACATATTAAGGAGATTGAAGAATGAGCAGATACATAAAACTTACGACCGTTGGCGAAATGTTGAAAGAGGAGTTTTTGGAACCGCTGGGGCTGACGCAGAATGCTTTGGCCAAAGCGATATTCGTGCCTCCAAACAGAATTCATCAGATCGTGAACAACCAGAGAAGAGTGACCGCTGACACGGACCTAAGGTTGACCAAGTATTTCGGTCTTTCCCAGGGCTTTTTCCTGAGATATCAGGAAGAATATGAACTCAGGATAGCAAAGCGTAAAATTTCAGCGGAAATCGCGAAGATAAAGCCAATCACCGCCGTGGTGTGATATTAGGAAGTCAGGACGGACTGGATGTCTGGAGAGTTCGTGAAGAGCATGGCCAGGCGGTCTATGCCGAGGGCGGTGCCGGCGGAAGGTGGGAAGGTCTTCATGGCTTCCAGAAAGGTATTGGGGAAGGGGTAAGGCTGCATGTTGTTTTGCGCCCTGCGTTGCTGTTCTAGTTCGATATTCTGGCGCTGCTTTTCCCAGTCGGCCAGTTCCGTGCAGCCGTTGGCCAGTTCCAGTCCGCCGATGTAAAGCTCGAAGCGCTGGCAGAAGTTTGGATCGTTCTGGCAGGGGGCGGACATGGGGCAGTATTTGGCGGGGTAGTCGGAGAGGAAGGTCGGGGTCTGCCAGCCGAGGTTGGGCTCTATTAGCCTTCCCATTTCCTCGTCGAACTGGAAGTCGTCTGTTGGGGGTTGGTGGCCGGCGAATTTTTGATAGGTCGCGTTTACTTGTATGTCTTCCCAGTTGGAGAAGAGGTCGATCTCTTTGCCGCCGCGTTCGATCGTTTTGGTGTTAAGGACTTCCGCGATGAAGCGGATGAGTTTTATGGTGTCCTCTTTGAGCTGCGTGTAGTCAGAGTGGGCGCGGTACCATTCCAGCATGGTGAATTCTTCCCGGTGGCGGGAGCCGTGTTCGTTCTTGCGGAAACATTTCGTTATCTGGAAGATCTTGCGGGCGCCCTGGGCCAGGAGGGGCTTCATGTAGACTTCCGGGCTCGTGATGAGGAAGCCTTTTTCAGTCTTGATGGCCTCGATGTTGGCTTCCGGGAGAGGCTCGTCGGTCAGGATGGGAGTCTCGACTTCCAGAAAGCCTTCCAGATGGAAAAAAGAACGCGCCGCCCGAATGATCTCGGCGCGGCGCGTTAAGTTTTGGAACTTATTGGTCATCCTTACTTCGTGGAGACGCGGGCGAGATACTCGCCGGTTCTGGTGTCGATCCTGATCACGTCGCCTTCGTTCACAAAGAGCGGGACCTTGATCTCGAGGCCGGTCTCCATGGTGGCGGGCTTCGTGGCGTTGGTGGCGGTGTCGCCCTTGACGCCAGGATCGGAACGCGTGACTTTCATCTCAACGAAAGAGGGGAGAGTGACGTCGATAACCATCTCGTTGTAGAGGGTGCCGTCCACTTCCATGTTCTCCATGAGGTAGTCCTTCTTGTCTTCCATCAGTTCGGCGTTCACGTTGTAGCTCTCGAAAGTCTCGGGATCCATGAAGACGTAGTTGGTGCCGTCGAAGTAGGAGTACTGGAGCTTCAGGTTGCTGACGTTGGCGGGCTGGAACTTATCGTTGGAACGGTAAGATTTGTCGATGGAGTAGCCCGTCAGCAGGTTTTTCATGCGGACGCGGTAGATGGCCTGGCCTTTGCCGGGCTTAGAGAACTCAAAGTCGGTGATGATGTAGGGTTCGCCCTCGAGTTCGATTTTGATGCCTTTTTTAAGATCGCTGGCTTCGTACATAAGTTTTCTTTCTTTTTGGTTAATTGATGCCGTAATTATAGCAGAAGGCCGTTTTAGGCGCAATATGTTCGGCACTTGCTCCTTAGGGGGAAATTGGCTATTATTTAGGGAGTTGGACATATTTTTTTAATTTATCAGGAGAAAGCATGAAACCTACTCTTCTTATTCTGGCGGCCGGCATGGGCAGCCGCTACGGCGGTCTCAAGCAGATCGATTCTATGGGCCCCTCCGGCGAAGTCATCATGGACTATTCCATTTTCGACGCCATCAGAGCCAACTTCGGCAAGATCGTTTTCGTTATCAGGCATGACTTTGAGGAAGAATTCCGCGTCAAAGTCGGCAACAAATACGCGCACATGCTGCCCGTGGAATACGCCTTCCAGGATCTCAACGACATCCCGGCGGGATTCAAGGTCCCCGAAGGCCGCGAGAAACCCTGGGGCACCAGCCACGCGATCCTTTCCGCCCGCAACGTCATCAAAGAGCCGTTCGCCATGGTGAACGCCGACGACTTCTACGGCGCGGAATCCTACGAGATCGTTGGAAAATATCTTAGCGAGACCGACCCCAACACCAACGAATGGTGCATGTCCGGCTACAAGCTCTGCAACGTTCTCTCTGAATACGGCGGCGTGACGAGAGCCATCTGCCGCACCGACGAGAACGGTTACCTTACGCGCATCGAGGAAATGTTTAAGATCCAAAAGGACGGCGACCACTGCAAAGGCTGCAACAAGGCTGAAGAGTGGCGCGAGATCGGACTAGAGGATCTTACCAGCATGAACTTCTTCGGCTTCACGCCTGGGATCTTCAAGCTGCTGGAAGAAGGCTTCGTGACGTTCCTGGAAAAGGAAGGCACGGCCATGAAGTCCGAGTACCTCATCCCGACTTCCGTCAACGATCTGATCGGCGCCGGCAAAGGACATCTGAAATGCCTGGCCACCAGCGGAAACTGGTTCGGCGTCACTTATCCCGAGGACAAGCCCATCGTTCAAAGGAACATTCAGGCGCTTGTGGATGCCGGCAAGTATCCCACTCCGCTTTTCAAGTAAGCATTGCGTTTTGTGGGAAAAGGAAAAGCCGCGGTCACCCGCGGCTTTTTTTATTACTGGTGCGCCATCTAGGATTCGAACCTAGGACCCATTGATTAAGAGTCAATTGCTCTACCAGCTGAGCTAATGGCGCTTTGATTCAATTAAGTAGCGAAAAGTGTACTACAACCCAGTCTGAAAGTCAAGTGGGGCAGAGTTAAGGGCGGTCTTGATTTTTGCTATAATAAACTATTACTTACCTAAAATTAGAAAAAATATGTACTTCGGCAATTATTCCATTCTTTCCTCCCTTCCGGGGGAGAAGAAGATCTGGGAGAAGACGGGGGAAGTTCTGGAACTGCTTCCCACTCTTCCCCTGGGCAGGACGGATATTATTCCGGGCGTCATGTACGTCAACAAGGAGGAATATTCCAGCAAGGATCCGGCGCTTCTGCGCCCGGAGGTACACCACCGCTTCATCGACGTGCAGACGGTTCTGCAGAATATGGAGCTCGTGCGCTGCTACCTGCCCAAAGACCTTGCCGTCGACACCCCTTACGACGAAGCGAAGGACTTGGGCTTCTACAAGACCGGGGCGGTGGCCTGCCAGTCGGGGATACTCGACCCGGGACACATCGCCGTCATTCCGCCCTTTGAGGCGCACGCTTCCCAGATGTGGGTCTTCGAGGGCGAAACGCTGCCGATAGTCAAAGCGGTGATCAAGGTCGCCGTTAATTCCGTAATGGAAAACTGGGTGTAACTTTATGGAAAACGCAGTCAAAAAAATAGCTATCCTTACTTCCGGCGGCGACTGCCCCGGGATGAACCCCTGCATCAGGGCCGCCGTAAGGACGGCCGTGGCCAGAGGGCTTGAGATCTACGGAGTCTACGACGGCCTCCAGGGGCTTATAGACGACCGTTTCGAAAAACTGAAAGGCACTTTCGCCTCCGGCCTGTCGTCTCTGGGCGGAACGGTCCTCGGGACGGCCAGGAGCGCTGAGTTCATGACGCCGGAAGGAAGGGCGAAGGCGGCCGAGAACGTAAGGAGGCGCGGCGTGGAGGCGCTCGTCATCATGGGCGGCGACGGCTCCTTCAGGGGAGGCTCCGCCTTGTGCCAGGAGCAGGGGATACATTTCGCCGGGCTTCCCTGCACTATAGACAACGACATGTACGGCACCGACTATACGATAGGCTTCAACACGGCCCTGGACACGATCGTCGAGGCCGTGGACAAGGTAAGGGACACCGCGAGGTCGCACCACAGGCTCTTCTTCGTCGAGACCATGGGGCGGTATTCCGGCGCCCTGGCTGTCTCCGCCGCGGTCGCGACCGGCGCCGACGCAGTTTTGATCCCGGAGACCAAGACGGATCTTCCGGCCCTGTCTGAGAAGATCAAGAAGTCTTTCGCCAGGGCGCACAAGAGTTTCATCGTCATCGTGGCGGAAGGCGACGAGGCCGGCAACGCCATCACGATAGAGAAGAAGGTGAGGGAGCTCTCGGGCGTCGAGGGCAGAGTCTGCGTTTTGGGACATGTCCAGAGGGGCGGCTCCCCCTGCGCTTTCGACAGGATCCTCGCTTCGGTCCTTGGCCTCCGCGCCGTGGAAGCGCTCTGCGAAGGCAAAAAGAACATTTTCCTGGGCGTTCAGGAAGAGAAAGTCGCGATAACGCCCATCGAAGAGATCATAGGGAAGAAGAAACCTTTCAGGAAGAATTTTTTGGAAGTGGCCGACGTGCTCTGCACATAGAAAAGGAACATTACATGGCTGAAGGAAAACTTTACATCATAGGCGTAGGCCCCGGAGACCCCGAGCTTCTTACCATAAAGGCGTCGCGCTGCATGGAAATGTGCGACGTTCTCTACCATGACGCCTCCATATCGGAAGAGATACTCTGCTTCGCCCCGGAGGGGACGGAAAAGATCCCGCTTTCCGACGAGGGCGACGGCGAGACCATCTCCTTTGAGGACGTCAAGGCGGTAATCGACTCCGTGAAAGCGGGGAAGAAAGTCGGCGTGCTCCTGGAAGGCGATCCTTTCATTTTCGGGATCGGCGCGGAAGTGGCAAGGAAAGCGGTCTCGGCCGGCTTAAAATTCGAGCTGGTGCCGGGCATCACGTCCGCTTCGGCCGCGGCCGTCTACGCCGGCATTCCCCTGACCTACAGAGGCTACGCCTCGACCCTGGCCTTCGCCATAGGGCATTCCAGCCTGAACAGGCGCTACACCGACGTGGACTGGCCGAGAGTCGCCGTAGGCATGCAGACTCTTGTCTTCTTCATTAACGAAGAGTCTCTTCCCATGGTGATAGAGAAGCTTCTTGCCAACGGGCGCGACCCGAGGACGCCGGCGGCCATCGTAAGCTCTGGCACCAGGAAGGACCAGAGCACCATCGCCGGGACGCTAGGGGAGCTGAGGGCTATGACCGAGGACGAGCGCGAGAGCGCCAAGATCCCGATGCCGGCCGTTTTGATAGTCGGCGACGTAGTGGGCCTGAGATCCGAATTGAAGTGGTTTGAATGAGATGACGGAAGGAAGCGAAAGCCAGCGGAAAATGACCAGGGCGGCCGGCGTGAACAGTTTCTTCACGACGCTGAGCCGCATTTTCGGCCTCGTCAGGGACATGCTGATGGCGAATTATTTCGGCACCGGCTTCTGCTGCTCCGCTTTCGTCACGGCCTTCACTCTGCCGAACCTATTGAGGAGGCTTTTCGGCGAGGGCGCCCTCGCTTCCGTTTTCGTTCCGCAGTTCGCCCAGGTCATGCAGGAGAAGGGCAAGGAGGAAGCTTACAAGTGCGCTTCCATGACGCTTTCCTGGCTGGCTGTCATCCTCACTTCCATCACGATCGTGGTGGCGGTTGTCGCCCTGGTGTCCGTGCCTTTTCTTGATTTTTCGCCGAAGTGGCGTTTGACGGCGCTCTTGATCGCCGTCATGATGCCGTACTGCATCTTCATCTGCCTGACGGCTCTCTGCGGCGCGATGCTCAATACTTTGGGGCATTTCAGCATGCCGGCTTTGGCTCCGGTCTTTTTGAACATCTGCATAATCACGACGGTCTGGATCGGCGCCTTCTTCTGCCAGAGGGGTTCGCAGGTACATATCTTCTACGCCGCGCTGGGCGTGCTCTTGGGCGGTCTGGCGCAGCTGGCCCTGCAGATTCCGGAACTCTGGAAAAGGGGATACCGCTTCAAGTTTTCCATTCCCCTTGATCACCCCTTCGTCAAAAAGATCGTGACCGTCATGATGCCAGCCGTTCTCGGAACGGGCGTGGCGCAGATAAACATTATGGTGGATCGTTACCTCGCCAACTCCGTCAATGAGCGCGGCGCCGCGGTCCTCTACAACGCCGACCGCCTCGTGGAGTTCCCGCTGGGCATCTTCGGCGTGGCGCTCGCCGTGGCGGCGCTCCCGGTCTTAAGCTTCGCGCACGCCCAGGGCGACAAGGACCGCTTCAAAGACGCGCTGGGCTTCTCTTTGAGGCACTCCTCTTTCGTCATGATCCCTGCCATGTGCGGCCTCATGATCCTTGGAGAGCCGATCATTAGGCTGCTTTTGGAGCACGGCGAATTCACGGCGGAAAGCACCTCCTATACCGCGAGGGCTTTGTTCTACTACACACTGGGCCTGCCCGGCTTCGCCATCGTCAAGATCCTCGTCCCGGCCTTCTACGCCGCCAAGGACACCAAGACGCCCGTGATCATTGGCCTGGCCATGATGGTCCTGAACCTTACGCTGAACCTCATTCTGATGCACTTCATGGAGGAAAGAGGTCTGGCGCTGGCGACGGCCATCTCTACATACATCAACATCACGCTTCTTCTGATCTTCCTGAGAAAGAAGTGCGGACCCTTGGGCCTCACCAACGTCACGCTCTCTTTCGTCAAGACGATCTTCAGCAGTCTTCTGATGTCGCTGGCTATCATCGCCGCCCTGAAACTTCTGAGCGACCATCTGCCGCAGCAGGGGACCTTCTTAGCTAAGTTCCTCCTGGTCGTCATCCCGGTCATGACGGGACTACTCGTCTACGCCGTCTCCGCGCTGATCCTTAAGCAGGACGAATGGAAGGAACTTTTCAAAGCCTACTTCAGGGGCGCGAAGAAACCGAGGCAAAAATCGAACAACAAATAACAATCAACATAAAATTAAATCATGACACGCTTCACTTCCCTAATCGTTGCCATAATTTTGGCCGCCCTCGTTTCGCAAGCCGAAACCGAAAGTCCGATCTTCAACTACGAAAGACCGAGCAACCAGGATCTCCTCAACACCAAGTGCGATCTGGAAACTTATCCCGACGCCGACACAGTCATCATGTTCCTGCATGAAGGCAGCCAGTACCAGGAAGACGGCACCGGCATTTCTGTCTGCGACGAATGCATCAAGGTCTTGACGGAGCCCGGCAAGCGCGACAGCCTCGTCGCCAGCTTAAGCTACAACGCGGCCTACGGCACCTCTTACTTCGTGAGAGTGACCATCATCAAGCCGGACGGCAGGGAAGTGCCCATAGACGTCACGAAATCCGAGACCATGATCGACACCAGCCAGATGAGCTCCAACATCTACGACCCGGCCTCCAAGATCGTGCAGCTTAGCCTGCCCGGCCTGGAAGTGGGGGACATCTACAGGGTGGAGTCCATCGACGTCATCAGCAAGGCCAGGATGAAGGACGCCTGGTCCGGCGGCTTCGTCGGCGAATTCATGTCTCCTCTTCTTAAAGAGACCATCGAAGTCTACGCCCCGAAAGCGAAACCTCTGGCTTACATCACCAAGCGCTTCGAGATACCCGGCACCATAGTGGAGAAGAAAGAGGAAACTGAAGACACGATCCACTACAGCTGGGAAGTCAGCAACGTTCCCCAGATCTTCCCGGAACCCGCCATGGCGCCCTTCTATGTCGCCTGCCAGCGCTACTATTTCGGCACCATCCCGAGCTGGGAAGAGATCTCCAAGTGGTACATTGATCTTTGCGAACCGAGAATGGCCGCGACAACTCCGGAAATGGAGACGCTCGCCAAAGAGCTGACGGAAGGCAAAGAGACCATCCGCGAGAAAGCCGAAGCTCTGCACCGCTGGGTCGCCAAGCAGGTCCGCTACAGCGGCCTCACGACCGAGACCGTCGCCCCCGGCTACGAGCCGCACGACGTCAAGATAACCTTCGAGAACCGCTACGGCGTCTGCCGCGACAAGGCCGCGCTGCTCTGCACCCTGCACCGCATGGCCGGTCTGGAAGCTTATCCCGTCCTCATCCTGGTCGGCCCCAAGAAAGACCAGGATTCCCCGAACCCCTGGTTTAACCACGCCATTAATGCCGTCGTTGACGAGAAAGGCGAATACATCATTATGGACCCGACGCCCGAGACCGAGAAGAACTTAGTCCCGCCCTATGAAGCGGACACCAGCTACCTCATCTGCAGGCCGGAAGGCGAAACGCTTATGACCATGCCGCAGGAGCCCGTCGAGGACAACATGGCGACCGAAGTCCTGAAAGGCAAATTCGACAAGGAAGGCAACCTCATCGCCGAACTGACGAGCGTTTACACCGGCATCAACGACACGAACGTCAGAGGCAGCTACCTGAGAGCCAAGGAAGAGGAGAAGAAGGCCATGGTCGAAAGCCTCCTCGGCGCTATTTTCGGCGCCACCGAGCTTTTCGACTACGAGATCACGCCCAAAGATCTCCACGACATGAGCGAGCCCTTCACCATGAAGATAAAATTCAAAGCGACCGGCCTCATGACGGAGCAGGACGGCTACTATGTCCTTGACAGCCTTTATTCCATGGCGGCTTACAGCACGGTCTGCCCGATCATTCTTTCCAGAATGTCCACCAGCTTAGACAAGCGCCGCTTCCCGATGAAAATGGCCGCCACCTGCGGAACGGCCTGCTACTGCGAGCTCGACATGACGGATATGGAGCTTACGGATTTCTCCCTGCCCGAGTATCCCGTCTTCGACACTCCTGAGATCTTCTACAAGCAGACCGCGGCCGTGACCAACGGCATCCTCTACGCCAGCATGCGCCAGGAAGCCAGGAAGAAAGAAATGCCGGCTGAAGCTTACCAGACTCTGAAGGATTACAAGAAATTCAGCCAGAGCGTCAACTACAAGCGCATCTTCGCCAAGAACGCCAAGGACCCCTATCAGGGCCAGCACGTCCTTATCGTGGACGACGACTTCACCTACGAAGTCATAGACGAAAGCACCGTCAAGACGAAGAGCGTCGTCACCAAGAAGATCCTCGACTACGCCGGAAAGAAAGCCAATTCCGAACTGCACTTCTACTATTGCCCGAAGAACACCGAGATCAGCCTGACCAACATGTACGTTGAGCTCGAGGACGGCACGATAAGAAGAGTGGTCGATTCCGAGATCAACATTATGGACGCCGACTGGAAGGCCTCCGCTCCCCGCTACCCCGACATCAAGCACATTGTCGTGACGCTCCCCGGCACGGACATCGGCACTACCGTGCACTACGAATGCGAGCGCGTGACGAAAGATCTTCCCCTGATCTCCGGTTCCATCTATTTCGAACCGAGCGAACCGATACTCCACCACCGCTACGCCGTGATCATCCCCGAAGGCATGAAGCTCGAGACGATCTGCAATGACACGAGCTATTTCTTCCGCGGCGAAGAGGAGGTTCCCAACTTCGTGATCAGCGACCTCAAGGACGGCCGCAAGCAGTACCTCCTCGACATGGTCAACCTTACCAACATCGTGAAGAGGGAAGCGAACCTCGTGCCCGCGGCCTTCCGCAGCCCTATACGCTCCTTCATCTGCGAGAACGCGAAAGACAGCTACATGAACGGCGGCTGGAAGAACTACGCCGCTAAGCTTCAGAAGGAAGTAGAGCGCGCCACGACCGATCAGAAGGAAGTCGAGGCGAAGGTCAAGGAGATAACGGAAGGCAAAGAATCGCTGCGTCAGAAAGTCATCGCCATCAGAGACTACATCGAGATCAACGTCCGCGAGGACGGCCCCTCCTTCACCAGCCTGCCCTTAGACGCCATAAGCGACGCCGACCAGACCTTAAAGGACGGCTACGGCAACGATTTTGACAAGGCCGTGCTCTTCTACGCCATGCTGAAATGCGTCGGCTTCAATCCGAGCATTCTCCTGGCCAGCTCGCTCGACGCTTTCGACTATGAGCAGAACCTCTTCTTCATGCTGCCCCAGAGATCCATCTTCACAGAAGCTTACGTTGAGATCTACCTGAACGGCAAGACCGTCTATCTGAACTGCTGCAGCCAATACGATATGCTCGAGACCAAGGGCCCGGACCGCACCGTCGTACTTGACCTCTCAAACGGCAACATCAGCCTGAGAAACCAGCCTGAGGAGTTCGCCTACGACCGCGACACGACCTATGAGATCGAAGTCGCCGACGACCTTACCGCGACCATTTCGAGAGTCTCCAATTTCGGCGGCCCCGCTTACGGCAGCCTTGTCAGGGACGTCGTCGAAACGCTGCCCGAGATGGTGAGAAGGGAAGAGCTCCAGGCCGCCGACGGCATCGCCAGAGGCGCCCAGATCCTGGAGAATTTCGAGCGCATCACGAACGGATATCCCGGTATCACCAAGATCAAAGTCAAGACCGACAACTACGTCCAGAAAGACGGCGACACGATCTATCTGAAACCCTTTTACGGCTTCGGATTCGGCGGCGTAACGAAACCCACCAGGATCTATCCCTTCTATTCCGGCAGCAAGAGCAAGAACAAGACCGTCATTAAACTGACCTTCCCCAAAGAGTACACCAAGGCGCTCTTCATGCCAAGCGGCAACTTCGAGTTCCCGGGACAGCTGGGATACTTGACCACGACCGTCGAGCATGAAGAAGGCAGCAGTTCCTGGACGATAACCTACCGCTCCGAATTAGAGCCCGCGGTCATCGACCAGGAGCAGTACCATCAGCTCCACCTCATCAACAAGAAGCTCTCCGGCGAAAGCTTCAACACCATCGCCGTGACGAAAGAAACCGAAAAGAAATAACCGCAAACATAAAAATTTAAAAAATGAAAAAGCTCTTAGCTCTCTCCCTTTTGGCCTTCCTTTCCGCCGGCGTTTACGCCGAGACTGATCAGCAGGGCCTGACCATCGGCAACTTCAAAGACTACGAACGCATCACCTATCCCGTTCCTCTGATCAGGGGCACCTACACCTGCCCCAGGAAGCACTACAACAAGCTGGAGGAAGCCCCGGAAGTTTTCGTCAAGAACGAGACCACCGGCCGCACCATCATGGGCACGGGCCTTTCCAGGCGTTACAAAGTCTGGCCTGAACTCGTCTACGGCACCAACACCCTGACCGTCACCGTCAAGACGAAGGAGAGAACGGAGTCCAACCAGATCCACCTCATCTACGAGCGCCCCAACACCGACTACCTCTGCTACGTTTACTACATGGTCGACAAGAACGGAGACCATATCTACATCTCCAACCTCGACAAGGAAAACGATCCGCAGTACAAGGACGACCAGCTTTGGAGAAAGAAATTCACGACCGGGCTGAAACTCATGCAGTCCTTCACCGGCGATTCTATGTACCGCCTCGGCTATCCGAGAAGGTGCTTCGCTTTCAACTGCGACGAGAAAGGCGAGATCATTATCAACGTCATCACCAGCCAGTACACCAAAGCGGAAGTCTGCTCCTGGAAAAGGAAAGACGGCAGCTTCGACGAAGGCAAGCTCTATGAGAACTTCTGCGAGATCTTAGGCGAAAACAGAAAAGGCAGCGAGTTCCGCCGCGTCTTCGGTATTCCCAACACGGCCTCGTTTGTGGACGGCAAAGTCAGCGGCAACACCGCCCTGGGCGGCCCGCTGCTCGGCCAGTTCGGCGCCACCGGCCTCTACTCCTGGCCCGCCAGCCTTGACGAAGTCGTGCAGTGCTTCACCAACAACACGCCCATCACCACCTCCCTCAACGACTCCTGCTGGAGAGACGTTCAGTACGGCCACTGCGCCACCACGCTCGGCGCTTATATGCACGAAGGCGGCCACGGCTTCGGCCTCCCGCATATCGAGGGCGACAAATACAACAGCGTCATGGCCCGCTCCTATGACATCATGAACCGCTGCTTCACCTCCTGGGAGAACCCCACCAAGAGAACGCCCGAAGTCACCTTCTTCGACGAACGCGACGAGCCGGTCTGGAGCCGCATCGAGTGCCACATCCTCTCCTCCGTGCCTTTCTTCAACGAATACAAAGGCTCAGTTCCCAGGACGCCGCCCACTTATAAGCTGGACGACGACGGCGACACCCTCCGCTTCCACGACGATGACGGCCTCGTCCTCGTTTCCTACTGGGGCCTCAAGTACAAAGTCCTCGACACCCCCAACTGCCACATGTACCCCCTGGACGGCAGCGTAAAAGACGCGACGCTCTCCCTTAAGCAGATGCGCGCCGCCATGGTGAACGAGGAGAAGTTCGAGCTGAAGATCTGGGACAAATACGGCAACCAGATCTCTCCCGTCATAACGAAGGAAGGCAAACCGAGCCATTTCTGGGATTAACCAGTCCCAAAACATCCCTCTTGACTTTCAGAAGGGATGTGCTATAATGGTGGCAGTTAGTTTTGGCTAACTAAAATTTCAAACGAAATAAAAGAAGGAGCAATATAAATGCCTATAACATTATTAAAGAAAGGAGAGAAAGGACGCGTTAGCGCGATCCACGGAAACGACGACATAAGGCACCGTCTGCAGGAACTGGGATTGGTGGAAGGCGTGGAAGTGGAAGTCATTTTGAGCCAGGCCGGGAAGATCATCCTTGGGTTCTACGGAACGCGCCTGGCCCTGGACGCCACTTTGGCTTCAAGAATACTCGTAGAAGCGGTGTAAACAATATAAAGGAAATATATGAAGACCTTAAACGATGTTCCCGTAGGGAAAACAGTCAAAGTAGTGAAACTTTTAGGCGAAGGCCCGCTGAAGCGCCGCATCATGGACATGGGCATTCTTAAAGGGACGGAAATAACCGTCGTCAAGATCGCCCCCATAGGCGATCCCATTGAAGTGAACCTGCGCGGCTACGATCTCTCCATAAGAAAGAGCGAGGCGGCCAATATCGAAGTGGAAGGGGAATAAAGTTATGAGTATAAAGATCGCTTTGGCCGGAAACCCGAACTCGGGAAAAACCACGCTTTTCAATGATCTGACCGGCTCACATCAGTACGTCGGCAACTGGCCCGGCGTCACCGTCGAGAAAAAGGAAGGCTTTTACGAAGGCGACAAGGAATTCGTGATCCAGGACCTGCCCGGCATTTATTCGCTTTCGCCTTATTCTTTGGAAGAAAGGATCTCCAGGCAGTACCTTGTGAAGGACAGCCCGGACGGCATACTGAATATCGTCGACGGCACCAATATAGAAAGGAACCTTTATCTCACCACGCAGCTGGCTGAGCTGGGCGTGCCCATGGTGGTGGCCGTCAATATGATGGACCTCGTCAACAAGAGAGGCGACAAGTTCGATCTGGAGAAGCTCGGAAAACGCTTAGGCTGCAAAGTAATCGGCATCAGCGCGCAGAAAGGCGTCGGCTGCAAGGAATGCGCCGAGGCGATCTTCCAGTACGCCAAGGAAGCCAAACCCAAAGAAGCGCCGCATGTTTTCAGCGGTTCGGTGGAGCACGCCATCGCGCACATCGAGGAATCCATCCAGGGCGATGTGCCCGAAAAAGCCATCCGCTGGTACGCCATCAAGATCTTCGAAAGGGACAAAGAGATCATAGAAAAGCTGAATCTTGCTCCGGAGATCTTGGAGCATGTGGAAGAGCATATCATCGACTGCGAAAAGGAACTGGACGACGACGCGGAATCCATCATCACCGCCCAGCGCTACGAGTTCATCCAGAAACTGATCAGCGAGTGCGTGAAGTTCAACGAGAAGGCGCGCCAGAAAGAAAGCCTGAGCGACCGCATCGACAGAATAGTAACGAACAGGATCTTGGCCATTCCGGTCTTTGTCTTGGCCCTCATGGCCATGTACTGGCTGGCGGTCTCCGACAACGGTCCCGGCACAAAGTTGACGGACTGGGCCAATGACGAATTTTTGGGCGACGGCTGGTTTTTGCCTTTCACTCAGCATGCCTATGTGACTAAGGAAGTCGGCGCCGAAACGCCCTGGTACGAAGGCAAGACCTTCGAGGAAGCCAGCTCTGAATATGAACCGCATGGCGCGAACGTGGAGAAGTGGCAGGCCGCCTATACCGAGGCCTACGACGAGAAGAACGGCGAAGGCGCTTTTGAGAAAGACCTGGCCGCCAGCGGTTCCGAAGAGGAATTCGAAGTGCTGGACGAAAGCCTGGCCTCCGGTGTCAAGACGGAAGTCTGGCTGGAGGACGAGGAGACCGGTGAAATTAGGACGGGCAACGTCAGCGAAACTGACGGCCTGATCTCGGCGGAAGATGACGAGGAAGCGGAAAGCGAATTGAAGTGGACCTGCGATTATCCCATGTACAAGCGCTCTTCCGAAGTCGAGGAACCTGATCCCAGCAGCGGCTTCGGCGTTTGGATCCCCGGCGTGGGCGCGCTCTGCGAGAAATTCTGCGACGCTGTGAAACTTGAAGACGGCAGCCTCGCGAGAGCCCTCATCATGGACGGCATCGTGGGCGGCGTCTGCACGGTCTTGGGCTTCGTTCCGGTCATCGCGATCGTGTTTTTGTTCCTGGCGTTTTTGGAAGACTGCGGTTATATGGCCCGCGTGGCTTTCATCATGGACCGCCTCTTCAGGAGCTTCGGCCTTTCCGGCAAATCTTTCATCCCGATGCTGGTGGGCAAGGGCTGCGGCGTTCCCGCGGTCATGGCGGCCCGAACAATCGAGAACGTGCGCGACCAGCGCATGACGGTGATCCTGGCGACCTTCATTCCCTGCGGCGCCAAGACGGTCATCATCGCCATGTTCTCGGCGGTCTTCTTCAGGGAATACTGGTGGGTGGCGGCCTCCATGGACCTTCTGGGCGTGGCCATCATCGTACTTGGAGGCATCGCGCTTAAGAAGACGAAACTCTTCGGCGGCGAGGCGGCGCCTTTCGTCATGGAACTTCCGGCTTACCACCTGCCGACGCTTAAAGGCATACTGATCCATACCTGGAACAGAGTCAGGGCATACGTGATCAAGGCCGGCGTGGTCATCTTCCCGTGCTGCGTGGTGCTTACTCTCATGATGACCTTCAGCTGGAACTTCAGCGTGGTGGGAGACGCCATCGATCAGTCCATACTGGCCTCGGTCGGCCGCTTCTTCTCCTGGTTCACTTATCCTCTGGGATTTGGCAACTGGCAGGGGACGGCCGCCAGCATATCCGCTGAGATCGCCAAAGAGCAGGCCACGGCCACCTTGGGCATGATCGCCAGCGGCGACGGCTCGGCAGCCGCCAACATCCTCGCCATGTTCAAGGAATTCGCCGGACAGGAATACAAGTTCGCGGCCCTGGCTTTTATGGTCTTCAACCTCTTCATCCCGCCCTGCGTGGTGGCCATCGTCGCGACGTTCAGGGAAATGGGAAGCAAGGCCTGGGGCTGGTTCGCCTTCAGTTTCCAGATGTTCGTCGGCTACCTCCTTGCTTTGAACGCCTTCCAGGTCGGCCGCTGCATTGCCTTCGGCACCTTCGGGACCTGGACCGCGATTACGATAATCCTGGACGTCATAGTCTTTCTGGCTATCGTGCGCCCGGCGCCAAAGGTGAAATAAATGATAGCGTCCATAATAGTCATAAGCGTCATTCTGATCCTGGCGGTCTTGGCCGCCAAAAAAGGCTTCGGAAAGCACGGCCCGAAATGCGAGATCTGTTCCTGCTCCGGCTGCTCGAAATGCAAGGAGCTCAGGGAAGAGCTTGAGAAACAGGAAAAAGAAGCAGAAAAAGATCAAAAACAAGAACCATAGTTACTCCAATCCATAGTTAAAAGTAGGTAAGATCAGGCAAGGCGGCTTCCGCCTTGCCTTCTTGATTTCAAAACGCCTTTATGGTATTCTCTCCTCACCATATAAACTATTATCTGCATGGGGGCGCACCGGTTTCGACTGGGATCACAAGCCTTCTGTGGCATGTCGCGGAGGTCCGTTGGCCGCGTTATCAATCGGGCACAAACTTAACTGCGAACAACGAATTCGCTCTTGCTGCCTAATTAAAGGCAACGACGCTTCCCATCCCCTCCGCCTGTGGGGGATCTGAAGCGAGGTTAACAGGCTGGCCTTTTCCATGCCCGTCGGGGAAAGGCGAGATCATAGGCGGGATTTTCCCTGCCAACGCCCGTCGGTTGGCTAGGCAAGGGATAAAACTAATCATCCGACTACACATGTAGAAGCAGCTGGTAAGGATCGTCAGGACGCGGGTTCGAATCCCGCCGCCTCCACCATAGTTTGGCGCGTAAGATATTTATTTTGGATTATGGTAGAATATTAAATAATTGAGGAATTAATTATTTAATAATCTTTCTTTTTTGCTTATGCGTATCGCTATCGGTTCCGATCATGCCGGTTTCGAACTGAAAGGGAAGCTTGTCGCTTTCCTCAAGGAACAGGGACTGGAAGTAGTGGACTGCGGCTGCAACGGGCCGGAGTCGGTGCATTATCCAGTTTACGGGAAAGCCGTGGCTGAAAAAGTTCAGAAAGGCGAAGTTGATTTCGGTCTCCTGATCTGTTTCACGGGCATAGGAATGTCCATGGTCGCCAACCGCTACGAGGGTGTCAGGGCCGCTTTGTGCCGCTCCTGCGACGAAGCCTTCATGACCCGCCAGCACAACGACGCCAACATTCTTGTTTTAGGCGCGAAATACACTTTTCAGCCGGACGCTTTCAGCATCGCCATGATGTTTTTGAAGACGCCGTTTTCCGGCGGGGAAAGGCACGCTCTTAGAATCAAAATGATCGAGAAGGAATGAACAACGTTTACGAACAGGTAATGGCATGGACTTTCATAGCGGTGAGGGTGCTTATCTTCGGCGCCATAGTCTGGTATGCCATTTTCGAGTATCGCAGATGGAGCAGAAAGAACACGATTGAAGAAGACGAGAAGGATGAGCAATGAGCAGCATCAAGGATATAATCCAAACGGAAGAAGAAGCGGCCGCGATCCTTTCTAACGCCCAGAGCCAGGCCGAGCAGATCAAAAAGGAAGGCAAGGAAAAAGCCGCCGCCATTTTGGCCGAGGCCGAATCGATTCGCGAAGCCGAACTGGAAAAAGAGAAGGCCAGGATCATAAAAGAAGAGGTCATATCGGCCGAAAATGACAAGGCGGAATTGGAAAAGCTTCTTTGTGAACGCGAGAAGCAATTCTCGGAAAAGAAGAACGCGATCGCCAGAGCCGTTCTGGAGGGCCTTCTGGAGAGCTGAAAAATGGGTATTTTCTCTCTCTGCGAATTTGCGGCTCTCAACAGCCGGATCCATTACGTCAAGTCGCGCATGCTAAGGGGCGGCGATTGGCAGACGCTGCTTAGCGGTTCGGACCTTAAGGCCGCCGTCGGCGACTTGGGCTCCTTGCCTATGGGAGAAGGGCTTGTTACGGAACGCGGCGACGGCAGTCTGTCTCTCAGGATGGTGGAGCACAGCCTTCAGCAGAATTTTGTGACCGAGATGCTGACGCACATGCGCTTTTTGTCCGGCGCTTCGGCGGAAGCCTTAAGGGAGCTCGTCAGAGTCTACGACCTCATGAATCTGAAGAAAGTTCTGAGGATCAAGCAGGGCTACGAAGGCAAGGACAAGATGAGCGAGCTTTTCGTGGACCTTTACGATCTGGGAAGGCATTCGCTGCTCAAGATGGAAAAATGGGAGGAGCTGACAGAGGGCGGCAAAATTGGGAACGCTTTCGTTGGCACCTGCTACGAGGAAGACTTCAAGCTCGACATCGAGTCGGCGGGGGAGTCGGCCGGACTTCTTCGTTTGGAGACCATTATCGAGAGAAGCTATTTCAAGAATCTTTACGCTTGTTTGAAGAAGTCGGGCGGAGTCGAGCTTCTCAGAATGCATCTGGACGAACTTTGCTTAGAGCAGATGGTGCGCTTAAGGTACCACTTCGAAATGGAGATCCCGGCCATCCAGCCGCTCACTATGTTAGACCTTTCCGCCTCCTTCAACGAAAAGCTTTTCAATAAGCTTATGGAAGCGGAGGACGAGAGAAGCTTCTTCGAGCTGCTGAGCGCTGAACCGGCCTTCAAAGGCTTTGACTGCTCCAGCCTCGGCGCCTGCTTAAGATCCATGCGCCTCGCGAGAATGAAAGAGTGCAAGGCGATCCTTAATTCCGGCGCGCCCTTGTCGCTTAGGCCTTTGACGGCGCTCTTCATGCTGAAGCAGCAGGAGATCAGGGACGTCGTCTCGGCCTTGCAGATCAAGCGTTTCCAGAGAGAGGGCAAGAAGGGCTGGCTCGTCATGCCGGAAGTCAACAAATCTGTCGTCAGGGAGGCTTCCTTATGATGTTCCGCCCTGAGAAAATGAGTTTGCTGCAGTGCGTCGTCCTTGACAGCGACGTCATGAAAGCCTGCAATTTTTTGGTGCGCAGGAAAGTCATGCATCTCATCGACCGCAGCCTCTTCCACCCGATCGGCAAAGAGACGCTTTCCGCCGAGCTTCTGGGCGCGCAGACTTCCCTTGAGAAGGCGGAGTCTTCCCTCAAGAAGGTCGCCGACTGGCTGGGCCAGGACGCCGAGCGCGCTATGAGGCCCTTCGAGGGCGAGCTCTCGCCCGTGGAAGCCTCGCAAGAGATCTCGGAAGGTCTGGCCGCGCTTTTATCCGACATCAGCGCCCTTGAAGAGAAGAAGGAAGATTTCCTGGATCGGGAGACCGATCTGAAGAGGATCTCCGACGCCTTGCAGAGCCTTGAACTGGCAGGCGTTTCCGCTTCCGAACTCAGGAGTCTGAAATATTTTGAGTGCGTGACGGGCACGATGCCATTGCGGTTCGTCCCCGAACTCAAGAAAGCTTTGAAGAACACGCTCTCCGTTTCCGAGATCAGGAAACTGGGATCGAGGGACGCCAGCGTCATAGTGCTTATGATCAAAGAGGACGCGGAAGTCGTCCGCAGCACCTTAAAGAGCGTTTTCATGAACGAAGTCGAGATCCCGGAGAAGTATTCCGTCGAGACCGTAGAAGCTATGGACGAGATCGAGCTGGAGCTCTGGATGATCAGGGAAGAGGAAGCGCTTTTGAAGAAAGAGGAGCTCGCTCTGCGCTCCAAGGCCAGGAAGCTTTACGCGCGCTGGAAAGTGATGCTCGGCGCGCATCTGAGAGTTTTGGAAGCCATGAAGCTCTTCGGCAAGACCGCCAGCACGACTTACATCAGCGGCTGGGTCCCGAAAAAGGTCGCCCAAAAGATCGCCGAGGAACTATCTGGAGTTCTGGAAGGCCGGCTCATCTTTGATATCTCCTGCCCGGAAGACGCGGAAGGCGAGGCGAGCAGCGTCGTCAGAAGCGGCGCGGCCACCGTCCCGACGAAGTTCGACCATCCCTCCTTCCTGAGGCCTTTCGAACCCCTGGTCACGACCTACGGATACCCGGAGTACAACGGCATCGACCCGACGCTTTTCGTCGCCATCACTTTTTTGGTCTTGTTCGGCATGATGTTCGGCGACGTCGGCCAGGGCTTGATCTTCGTGCTCTTGGGCGCCTTCTTCGCGTTTAATAAGAAGCTCGCCCCGCTCGCCGATACCGGCAAGCTCTTCATGTGCGTGGGCGTTTCGGCCATGTTCTTCGGCTTCATGTACGGGTCGGTCTTCGGCAACGAGGAACTGATACCGGCTTTGTGGCTGCACCCCGCCGAGGACAGTATCAAGCTTATCGCCAGCGCGATCTTCGTTGGCACGCTCGTTCTGACGCTGGGCATTTTCCTCAACGTCTGGCAGGCGATCATGCGCAAGAATTGGCGCGAGGCCATTTTCGGACAGTGGGGCCTTTTGAGCAGCGTTTTCTACTGGACCGCCATCGCGCTCTTCTACTACATGGTCGTGAGGAAGGGGACGCTCTCCATAGGCTTGGCCGTGGGAATGCTCATTGTCCCCGTGGCGGCCGTTCTGCTGGGCGACATAGTCTGGGGACTTGTGCTTAAGAGAAAGGCCATTAAAGAGGCCTTGCTGGCCGCCAAGGAAGAGGAGACGGAGGACGAAGGTCTGGCCGAGCAGCTCTTCAAGCCGGTCGAAATTATTCTGAGCCTCATGACCAACACCATCTCCTTCATGCGTGTGGGCGCCTTCGGCATGAACCACGCCGTCATGATGAGCGTAGTTTACATTCTTGCCGACGTAGGGGGCGGCTGGAGCGGCCCTGCCGCCAACGCTTCAAGCAAAGTCTCCTACATCGTCTCTATCATCGTGGGAAATATTTTTGTCATGCTCTTGGAGGGGCTGATCGTTTTCATACAGTGCCTGCGTTTGGAATACTACGAGTTCTTCTCGAAGTTCTTCGGAGGCTCAGGCGTGAAGTACGATCCTTTGAGAGTGGACGACGTATAGCATTTAATCTAAATTTAAATAAGGAGTAACCAATGAAAAGTAAAGATCTGAGATCCCGCTTTGCCAGGAGTTTCGCGCTTGTCGCCGCGGTCGCGGCCGTTCTTTTGGCCCCCATGGCCATCCCCATGAACGTCCAGGCTGAAGAAGCCGAAGCCATCACCGCTTCCGCTCCCCAGCAGGAAAGCAACACCATGAGATTCTGGGCCGCCGCTGCCGCCGTCAGCTTAGGCTCCATCGCCGGCGGCACGGCTGTCGCCATCGTCGGCTCCGCCGCCTTGGGCGCCGTTTCTGAACGCCCCGAACTGATGGGCCGCTCCCTCATCTTCCTCGGATTGGCTGAAGGTATCTGCCTTTACGGAACGATCATCGCCTTCATGATCCTTTTCAAATAAAATCACGTGAAAATCAAGATAGTCGGTGACATAATAACTGTGCGCGGCTTCGGTTTCGCCGGAATAGACGGCGTGGTCGTGAAAACGGCCCAGGAAGCCAGGACGGCTATTCTAAAAATGCTACAGGACGAGGACATCGGCCTCATCCTGGTCGCCCAGAGCATCGCCAATTCATTGGGCAACGAGTTTGACGAATACCGTTTCCGCAAGCACCTGCCGCTGGTTTTGAGCGTGGAGGATTCCACGGGAGAAAAAGCGGTCGAAGACATCATGGCCGTCGTGCAGCGGTCACTGGGCTTGAAACTCTAAAAAAATTATGGAAAAGATTTTTTCAGAGATACTGGATAACGCCAGAGCCGAAGCGGAGAACGCTGTCAGGGTCGCGAGGAAGATCGCGGACCGCGAAGTGGAGTACGCCAGGAAGGAAGCCGCGGAAAGGAACGAGCGCTACAAGAGCGAAAACACCGCGGAGCTTCTTTCCTTGAGGGAAAGGCAGTCCGTGGTGAGAGTGAGGGAGAACAAAAAGCGCGAGCTTGCCCAGCGCCAGACTTTCGTCGAGGAGATATTGAAGGCCGCCCTTGAGATCTTCAAAAAGGAAGGGCGTTCCGGCGCTCTCGGCGAGAAATACCAGAGCTGGCTGAAGACTTGCTTCGAAAAGGCGGTCGGCTGCTTCGACGAAGAGTTCTGCGTATCCTGCGCTAAAGAGGACGAAGCGGCGATAAGATCCCTCGCCAAGGGCGCGAAATTGAAGGAAGTCGTAACCGGCGACTATGCCGGAGGCTTCAAGGTGAGCGACCCGAAGGGAAGGATCTCCGTGGACTGCACTCTGGAAGCGGCTGTCAAGAACAACGAAGAAAAGTGGCGTGACCTTATCATGCGCCGACTTGGGGAATAACAATGGAAGAGACTCAGACAAGATTGGGAACGGTCTATCGCGTGAACGGCCCGGCCGTCACCGCCGCCGATACCGCCGAGCTCAGCATGGGTGAGCAGGTGCTTGTTGGCGAGCTGAATCTCCCTGGCGAGATCATCCGCCAGGAAGGCGATATGAGCACCATCCAGATGTACGAGGACACGACCGACATCAAGCCCGGCGACGTCGTCAGGGGCTTGGGCAGCGCGCTTTCCGTGGAACTGGGCCCGGGGCTTCTGGGCAGTTTCTACGACGGCATCCAGCGTCCTCTGGACCGCATCTATGAAAAGACCGGGACCTTCATCAGCCGCGGCGTTTCCGTACCGAAGCTCAACGAAGAGAAGAAGTGGCATTTCGTGCCGAAGGTCAAGGTCGGCGGCGAGCTCAACGGCTGCGACATAATAGGCGAAGTGCCTGAAAGCCGCCTGATCATCCACAAGATCATGGTCCCGCCCGACAAGCGGGGAAAACTTATTAGCCTGGCTCCGGAAGGGGAGTACACGATAAAAGACGAGATCGGCCGTTTGGAAGACGGGACGGTGCTGCGCTTGGCGCAGAAGTGGCCCGTCAGACACCCGAGGCCAAGCAAGGGCAGGCTCGAACCGAACGTGCCGCTCTTCACCGGACAGAGAGTCATCGACTTCTTCTTCACGATCGCCAGAGGCGGCGCCGCCGCCATCCCGGGCGGTTTCGGCACTGGAAAAACTGTGACGCAGCACCAGCTCGCCAAATGGTGCGACGCCAACGTTATCGTTTACATCGGCTGCGGCGAGCGCGGCAACGAGATGACGCAGGTCCTGCAGGAGTTCCCAGAACTCAAGGACCCGAAGAGCGGGTATCCGCTCATCGAACGCACGGTGCTCATAGCCAACACCTCCAACATGCCTGTGACGGCCCGCGAAGCCAGCATCTACACCGGCATCACGATCGCGGAATACTACCGCGACATGGGCTACCACGTGGCCATCATGGCGGACTCCACCTCCCGCTGGGCGGAAGCTCTGCGCGAGATCAGCGGACGCCTTGAGGAAATGCCCGCGGAAGAAGGCTTCCCGGCCTACCTCGGCAGCCGTCTGGCGGAGTTCTACGAGAGAGCCGGCAGAGTCACTCAGGGCGAAGGCGACAACATAAGGGAAGGCTCCATTTCCGTTATCGGCGCCGTCTCTCCCCAGGGCGGCGACTTCTCAGAACCGGTGACGCAGAACACCAGGCGCTACATCAGGGCCTTCTGGGCCTTGGACAAGGCGCTGGCTAGTGCCCGCCACTTCCCCTCCATCAACTGGAACGACTCCTACAGCGAATACGTTTCGGAAGTGCTGACATGGTGGAAGAAGGAAGTGCCGGAACTCGATTATTCCTCAATGCGCGAACAGGCCATGCGCATACTGCAGGAGGAGAACAAACTTCAGCAGGTCGTGAAGCTCGTCGGGCCGGACGCGCTGCCTGACCGCCAGCGCGTGCTTTTGGAGACCGCGGACATCATCAAGCAGGCTTTCCTGCAGCAGAACGCCTTCCACAGCAACGACGTTTACTGCTCGCCGAGAAAGCAGCTGAGGATGATGGACGTTATCCTCGACTTCTACAACGAGGCTCTGAAAGCGGTCGGCGCCGGCGTTCCCTTCACGAAGATCGCCGCTTCCGACATCATAACGAAAATGATCCGCATGAAGACCGACTTCGGCAACGAAGAAGCGGAGAAGCTAGTGGATCTGAAACAGGAGATAAAGAGGGAACTGAAGCTTCTAACGGAACTCTGATAAAAAAAAGAGCCGCAGACTTTGCGGCTCCGGCCTTTTATCCGCCTACCCGAACAAACCTAAGAATAAAAGACCAAATATATTTTATTAAAGATCCCCTAAAGCGAATGTCAGCGAAAGCGTAAACCGCATGCCCCCAAAAAGAGGACATAAATTATGACCAAAAAACCCAAACAAGTCGATCTTGAGCAGTACGGCATCTACGAGTGGAAGGGCCGAAAGTACGAAAGCACCTCGTATGTTTTCGCGCTTGTCTACAACATCACGATGAAGGAAGTGAACCAGTATCTGGCCTCCTACGGCTTGAACGCCACCAAGTACAACGTGCTCTTCGCGCTGAAGAATCAGAATCACGGCAAGGGCCTTTCGCAGGTCAAACTGGCCAGCCACCTGATCGTAACGCCAGGCAACATCACAAAGATGCTGGACAGCCTTGAAAAGGCCGGCTACGTCGTCAGGGGCGTGAACCCGACGAGCCGCCGCGAGAACATCATCAAGATCACTCCGAAGGGACTGGATTTCATCGAGGAAGTCTGGCCGGGCTACGACAAGCTTCTGGCTGAGATCTTCCAGACGCTGCCCGAGGAGCACCACGCGCCCTTGGACGCCGCTTTGAAGCAGTGGTTAACCAACCTTAAGAACCGCAAGTCATGAGAGAATCCGCTGAAATGTACCTGGAGACAATCCTGGTTCTCAAAAGGACCAAGAACGACGGAGTCCATGCGGTGGACGTCTCCAGAGCCATGGGCTTTTCCAAGCCGAGCGTCAGCATCGCCCTGAAGAGATTGAAAAACCAGGGCTACATCGACATCGACGGCTTTGACCATATCATTCTTTTGCCCGAAGGCGAAAAAGTCGCCAAAGAGATCTATGAACGCCATGAAGTCTTAAGCGCGGTATTCATGGAATTGGGCGTCCCCGAGGATATCGCGATAAAGGACGCCTGCAAAATAGAGCACGTGATCAGCAGGGAGACCTTCGAGGCCTTCAAGCGCCGCAGCGAGAAGATAAGGAAGCGCTGCCTCGGGTGCGAGCATCACAAATAAATCGTATAATGGATTCAAAAGGAGGACCGCAATATGAAAAAATATTACGCGCTTTTTATTTTATGCTTCTTCCTAGGCCTCACTTCCCTGGCCGCCGGCCCCCAGGATTGGAAGAAAGCCTTCAAGGACGCTAAAAATTTCGAGTCCTTCGAATTGGACATTCTGTATTTTGAGCAGTGCCAGGTCCCGGGCAAGGCCAAAGCGAAAGTTGAGGAAACGAATTTTAAGGAACTGAAAGCTGACGACCCGAAAGCCGAGGAAGTGAAAAATCCTTTCGATTCCGAGGCCGAATGGGGAAGCGACGACAAGCTGACAAACGCCAGGGAAAACGTTGAACATTACAACGAAGAGATCGCGCATATAAACGAACAGCTGAAAAAATTGGATCCGGACGCCGATTTTGAGGAAGTTAAGAACCTGAAATTTGAACTGAAAGCCAACCAGGCCATGCTGGAGATCGCTCAGGAGGTCTTGGCCGAAACGGAAGGCAAACCGGCGGAAAAGGAACCCCCCAAAAAGCCCGAGGAGAAGAAAGAGGAGAAGGTGGAGAAGAAGACCGCCGCCGCCGAGAAACCCAAGAAAGGTCCGGAGACCCATTTCGAGCCGACCGCCAAATTTTACGATATTCCTCAGCTTGCAGGCGCTGGCAGCGAATGTTTCAGCCGCGCCAGGGGCATCCTGGGTGTCAATAGCGACGACGGGAAGATCAAATACAAAGTTTATCTTGTGACGGAACCGAAGATGTGGAAAGCCCTCAAGAGGGAAGGGAAGCATTTTTCCCCCGCCAGGAACGCGGACTGGGATCTGAAGAGCCGTTCCGTTCTGCTGTTCGCTTCGCCGGCCATCACAAATTCCCTGGCGGCCAGCTTGAAATTCGTGATGGCTTCGCTGGCTTTCGAGCGGAAGATGCTGGAAGTCAATCCTAAGGAAGAAGCCAGCGACCTGGTGGCCAGGGGCTTTGCCTTCCACGTCTCGGGACTTAATTCCGTCGTCGACGTCAACAAGGTGTTTTATCTTCGGGCCCTGAAGGAAAAGGACCTGCTCGCTCCCAGCGAACTCATCAATCCGACCAGAATGAACGATCCGAAGCGCTTGCTCTGCTTCTCAAGGCAGTGCGCCGCCGTGGTCGATTTTTTCATGAAACACAGCAATTTTTTCAGCAAATACATCCCCAGCTTGCAAGGCGGGAATTCCGGCTTCCGCAACAGCTTCCAGCACCTGGGCCTGGGCGAGGACTGGGCTGAGAACTATGACGACTTCTGCAACAACATGACGACAAGGCTCTTCTTCCCGCTGACCGAAGCGGCCAACGACGCCGAGGCTTACGCCGAATGGAAACAGTCCCTGGACAACGACGCGATCGCCCAAAAAGACAAGGAAGCCATGCTCCAGAGAAGGAAGGAGACGCGGGAACGCAGGCACGCTGAGTATAAAAGCACCCACACCAGCAGTGGGAAACGCATCATTTATAGACACTAGGGCGTTATGAAGACGTTTTTGTTAGCATTCGCGTTCTTTTGCGCGGCTGAGCTTTTCGCCGGGTTCGGCGAAGGCTACGGCGCTTATTGCAAATCTCCCGCAAGCCTGAAAGAAGGCTTGTTCGAGGTCTATTACCCGCCGACATACGTCGCTCCCGGACCCGATCCGTCCGTGACGCAGGTGGTCGCGCAGGTCGCCATCCAGCTTTCGCCGGAAGAATACGCCCGCGCCAAGGAGGAACTGACGCGCCGCAACAAGGAGCTTGCCGAAGCCGAGAAAAAAGTCAATAAGCTCAAAGAAGAGTTCGACGAGGAAGCGCTGGAGTACGCGGAGATGCGCTATAAGCAGGCGAAGGCCAAATGCGACGAAGTCAGTTCTAAGATAAAGTCGGCGGATCTCTGGGTCGAACAGCAGAAAAACAAAGCCAAGAAGAAGGCCGAGAAGCCGAAAATCAAGGAGACGCACAAAGCCGATACCGGAAAATATTTCCGGCTTAAGCAGGTCATGAAGGACGCCAGCTTGAGCGTCGAAATGATGAATTTCCTCAACGAAGACGTCGTGACGAACATCTTCCCCTGGGAGGCAAACCACTTCAAGGTCTTCGTTGTGACCGATAAAGCGGCTTATAAGAAACTGAAATTGAAAGACCCGTTCATCTGCCCCACCCAGAACATTTCCTTGAACAAAAAAGACAAGGAACTGCTGGTCTATTTGGATCACAACCTCACAAACAGTTTCAAGAAAGCCTTAAGCTACGTGGTCTGCGAGCAGGCTTTTGAGGAATTTATGGAGGCCGTGTCGGTCAAAGACGGAGCGGGCGACGTGATAAGGGTAGGCTACTGCGCCAACATTGCCGAACTGAACGTCGTGACCACCGTGAACGGGGATTTCGATCTGCCCGTGCTCGACGAGAAGAAACTGTTTTTGGTCTCCCAGCTGATCGATCCGAGCGTCATTCCCGACGCGGAGAGCTGTTTGTATTATCTCCGCCAAGCCAAGGCTTTCACAAAAGCTCTGACTGACGTCGGCGATTCGGACTTTAACAAATTCCTCATGAGCGCCAAGGGCGGCAATTCCAGGATGCGCTGGAACTTCGAGAACATCAAGCTCCCGAGAGAATGGGGAGACGGCTTCGACACCTTCTGCATGAAGATCCATGAGCAGGGATTCCTGCCCCTGACGCAGTCAAAGTGATAATTTACTTGTCGCGCCGCTGTCCGCTTGTGTAGACCGCGTTGGTCGTGAAGTCGAAAGTCTTCGGCGAGATCTGCGTTTTTCCTTTGGAAAGGATCATATTGCGCAGAGCCTTCAGTTTGAATTTCGCGGTGTTGACGTTGCCCAGGTACGAGGCGTGCTCGGGATTCGAGAGGTCGCTTATGATGATGCCTCCCGCGAAGAGCGAATCGTAGGCCTCGCTGCAGCTGAGGCTGTTTATCTGACCCTTCTCGTTGGCCGTTGTCTCCACTATGCCCTCGTAATTGTATTCGGTGGGGTAATGCAGGTCGCAGGTCCCTTCGCTGTCGGCCTTGACGGTGATGTTCGGCCTGACGTCCAGGAAGAGTTCCGGGGAGCCCTTGCGCAAAACTCTTATGGTCAGGTTCGTCACCTTAAGCGCGCTCTCGCCGCCGAAGTACAAATTTTCCACGCCCGGTTCCCAGACCAGATTGGCGGTGTAAGTTTCCGCTCCTGTGATCTCGATCTTGGAGAGGCCCTGAGCCGCGCCGCCTTCCGATTCGAGCGTGGCGCTCCAGGCTCGGTCCCTGTGGGGCAGATAGAAGGAATATTCCGCTTCCGAAATGAGGTTGCTTATGGAAATGGGAATGGTCAGGGTGGCGTTGGTGGAAATTTCCGCCGTTCTCTCCATGTAGAGCGTCGGCATATCGTAATTCAGGATCTTGCCGGAATAGCCGGCACGGGCCACGACGCCGGAAATGACGCCGTAGGGGAGAGCCTTGTTGGAGGTCGCCTTCAGTTCCGACAGATTGCCCTGGCAGGTCAGGGTGCTGTTGATGATGTTGGCGTCCTTGGCGGAGATTGTGCGGACAAAGAAGTTCGTGTAGTTCAGAGTCGTCTTGTTGTAGTCCCTGACGGCGAAGTAGGCGTTGTGTATGCCGCAGAGGTCGCGCTCGATGGGATAGCTTTGGGCTGTCTTGAAGCCGCTGACCGCGAAAGTCCTCAGGAATTTCGAGCGGATCATTCCGCCAAAGTAGGCGCCGCCCTTTATCTGCATGTCTTTCAATCCGTCGAGCAGGGAAACGATGTCGCAGTTCACCACGCCGCCGTAGCACTTTGCTTCCTTGGTGTATTTGTCCTTGACGATCTGGGAAGCGACGGTGAAAGTCCTCATGTTGTCGCTGGATTCTATGAGGCCGTGGGTGCCGCCTGTTTCGGGATCGTAGTAGAGGTTGCCGCCTTTTATGGTGGTGTACTGCAGCTGGTCCTTGACGATGAGGTCGGCCCAGACGTTGCCGCCCCAGTATTCAGTCCTTTGTTTTTCAGTGTTCTGGAAAACTTTGCCGCTGACGTTGAGGTTGGTGATGCGGCCTTTGATGCGCATCTTTCCGCCGGCGCCCAGGGGTGAGCCCAGGTCGCCGCCCGTTACGGTAAGGTAGCGGATATTGCCGATAATCGTTATGTTCTGGACGAAGCCGGCGTGGTCCAATCCGGGAGGGAAGGTGACGTTGAGGGATTTCAGGATGCCGTCGCAGTAGATCTCCCTTATCTTCACGTTGGCGGGAATCTTGGCGTATTTCTGCTGGGGAGCTATGGTCAGCGTGCCGTCAAGGTACCAGACGCCGGCGTCCGTTATCCTGATGTCCCAGACGTCCGTTCCCATGACCGGGACGGCTTCCAGGGTGCCGTTGCCGAAGTAGGTGGCCTTCATGTTGCCGAACTGGACGGTCTGCGTCCTCTCTTTTTTGGCGAAAAGCGAGAGCGCTCCGAAAATTATCAACACTAAGAGGGAAGCGTTTATTTTCCGCATGGTTTTTCCTTGCTGACTGATTTACTTTTTACGCGCGCCGCCGATCCAGACTTCGTTGTTTTCGTAATCGAAGTATTTGTCCAGCTTGATATTCTTTTTGGAATAGAGCAGATTTCCTTTGGCGCTGCCGCTTGCCTTGAAAGAATTGAGGGAGCCCATGTAGGTGGCGTGCTCGGAAGTTCCGTCGCTGCCGAAGAGCAAGCCGCCCGCGAAAAGGCTGTTTTGAGCCTCGCGGCAATTGACGGCGCTGATGTTCCCGGGATAGACCTTGCGCTGGGGAGCTGAGGTCGAGGCGGAATGAATGAAGTTCGTGGACGCGACCTCCTTTTTCTGCTGACGGACCCTGATGGTCAGAGGCAGTTCCGTGTGCCTCCTTGGGGAGGCGCCGTAGGAAACTCTGATCTTGATGTTGGTCAGGGTGTAGTACTCGGTGCCGCCGAAATCGAAGTCGCCCAGGGCGGGATCCCAGACGAAGGTTCCCGAAACGGCGTTGGTGCCGCTTACGCTATACATGTCGAAACCAGAAAAAGTCTCGTTGACCGCGTTTGAGATAAAGCAGCCCCAGGCCAGTCCGCGGGCGGCAACGCTGAGCGAAGAGACGCCCTCGGGAGGAAGGTTGGTGACGGAAAACGGCAGGGTGAAGACGCAGTTTGTGCCGGCCTGCAGTATTCCGCTGCTGGGGGCGTTGGCGAAAATGATGGGGGAGGAGACGTAATTGTTCTCATAGCCCACGCCGGCGTAGACGAAGCTGTTCAAGACGAGTCCGCCCTCGCCATTTTTGTCCGCGCTGGCTTTAAAGCTTTTAAGGCTGCCGTGGGCGGAGACGAGGGAATCCCTCACGTTGGCCGAGCGGAAAGCGCAGCCGCCGAGATAGTAGTTCGTGAAGTTGCCGGTATCGTCGCCTAAAGTGCGGAGTGAGGCGTTCAAGAGTCCGTAGTCCTCTTTGGGAGCGGGCAGGAAGGCGGCCTGGGGATTGGGTCCGCTGACGCTGACCTTTCCGATTTTTGGGGCCTTGACGAGCCCCATTTGCCAGCCGCCGCCGGCGATAGTCAGGTTGTCGAGGGAAGAGGAGGCGGTAAGATCGGCGCTGGCAAAGCCGCCCTTAAGATAGGCGAGCCCCTTATCGTCCTTCATTAGATAAGACTTCAGGGCGAATTTCTTGACGGTGCCGGAGACGTTAAAGCAGGCCAGACGCTGCTCCTCCAGCCCGGGGAGGTAGGAATAGTTGCCGCCGGTTATTAGGCAGGAACCCAGGTTGCCTTTAATGGAAACGTCGGCCCAGAGATCGCCGCCCCAGTAGGTCAGCTCTCCCGTGGCTTTGTCCTTGTGCTTCAGACCGGAAATTTTCAGCTGCTCCACTGAGCCCTTGACGGAGACGAGGCCGTCGCCCGCCTCGTTGGAACCAAGGTCGCCGCCCAGGATAGTTATGCTCTGCATGGCGCTGTCCACGTACAGATCCTTCAGGTAGCCGACCCCATTGGCGCCCGGCGGGAAGGTGATCTTAAGAGACCTCAGGGCCGGAGCGCTGAGACTGCGGATCTTCACGCAGAAGTTGGTGGGATCTTTCTCCAGGGGGCGGATGGTCAGCGTCGCTTTGGCAGCCAAAGCGGCGTCGTCCACGACCTTGAGATCCCAGACGTCCCATTTGCCGCCGTTGCTGTAAGGAGAGGCGACGCAGTAGCCCTTGCCGCTGTAACTTAGCCGCATGCCGCCGAAGATGACGGTGTCGGCGGAAAAGGCGGCCGCGGCGAGGCAAAAAATGAAAACCGAGAGTAGACCTGATCTCATAGGCGTAAAATCTTTAGTTAACTATATGATTTTATCATAAACGCGGGAATTTGTTTTCTCAAAGGTTGATTCAAGTTGACAAAAATTGCGCCATTTAATAAAATTTCCTTATCTTACCTAGACCTGTTTTTACAGGCCGCACCCAATTAACCAAGGAGTTCATTTATGAAACGTTTACTTCTCCTGGCGCTTCTTTTGGCGCTTTCCTCTTCTTTGATGGCCGTGACCATCTATGAAGAGGATTTTGAGAGCTACGAGACCGGCACCGAACTGGTCGGTAATGTCGATGGCTGGGCTTTCTTTTCCACCTACGACGGCAGTTCCACCATCGTCGAGAACGAGAGCGGCATTTCCAGCAAAGCCCTGAAAATGCAGCAGACCGAAGGCGGTTCGGCGGACTACGACATGATCTTCAGCCCGAAATTCGATATGTCCACGGAAGATCCCTTGAGGCAGCTGGTGAGAGTTTCCGCCACCGTGGTCCCCTCCAGCGAGACCGACATTATGGCGCTCTACGCCGTGAACGGCGAGACCAACCGTTTCGCCTATCTGCACATGAACGTGGCGAAAGGCGAGCTTACTTCCTATCCCACCGGCGCGACGCTGACCAATCTCCACAAGGACAATACGCCCAACCAGATCTCCATACTGTGGGACAACTACGACAACACCATCAGGGAGATCACCTGCAACGGCGAAGCCCAGGCCTGCCACATCCCCATGAGCGGCAGTTTCTATGGGCAGCCCGTCAGGATCCGCTTCTCCACGCAGTTCGGCACCAGGAAAGACTGGGTCACCTACTACGACGATGTCAAGGTGGAAGTTGAACCGCGCTACTCTGGCCCGCACCTGTTCATTGACACGAACAGCCTGACTCTTAAGAAGAAAGCCCAGGGGCATCTGACTCTCCAGAACGCCGGCAGCGAAGGCGACATCACCTTCTCGATCACCAAGAGCGAAGGCGCCGACTGGCTGACCGTCAGCCCTTCTAGCGGCACTTACAATGGCACCAAGGACCTGACCCTCTCCACCACGGGCGACAAGGATTACGCCAGAGCGAAGTTCACCATCGACGCCGGCGATGCCGGAAAAGAAGTGGTGAGCGTTTACTGGGTGAACGGCACGGTCTTCTACAAGGAAGACTTCGAGGAACCCTTCATGACTATGGGCGACCTGCAGACTCAGGAAGGCTGGATGGTCAGAAGCTCCACCGGCAGCAGCAACAACAAGGCCGAGATCGAAAAGCCCGAGTTCGCTGAAAGCCAGGTCATGCACGCTTACAGATCAACCGGCTACGACGGCGTAAGAAAGGGCGGCCGTTCCGACAGCTCGCCCATCGAAGGCTGCCCATCCCTGGCCATGGTGAAAGTTTCCGGCAAGGTCTATTGGGATTCCGCCTCCAACGCCGGCAGCATCTACATCGCCACGCCTGACACCGCCAAGCCCTTCTGTATGAAGATCAGAAAGACTGACGGCCAGAACACCTTCTATCTCTACCAGATGAGAGACGGCGGCTACAATCCTCCCGACGCGTTCAGCGGCAAGACCTGGCCCATGGACGAGTGGGTCTACATCTCTTACACCATCGACTACGCCACCATGAAGGGCGTTTCCGTCCAGATTGGCGAGGAAGTGGCGGACATCTCCGACTACAACCTCTACGATGTGGCCGTCAAGGCTTTCACCGGCCTCTCCTTCTGCACCGACAAAGCTAGCGGCGGCGACGACTGGGACGCCAAGTTCTACTTCGACGACATTCAGTGCGAATACATCCCCAGGGGCGACGAGCCTATCATGGGCATCGACGACGACACTTTCCACACCGGCTTGACGGCTGAAAGCGGCGAAGTGACGCTGGTCAACGCCGGCGGCGGCAGCTTCGACTATACCGCCACCGTCGCCATGGGCGGCAGCTGGCTCACGATAGCCGAACCCGCCAGCGGCACCTGCGAAGACGAAGCCAAGATCGTCTTCAACATCGACCGTTCCGGCATGGGCGAGGACTATTACCGCGGCGTGATCAACATTGATTGCGGCACGGCCGGCTCCACCAACGTCCTCGTGACGGCCGGCTCCGGACACATTATCTACAAGGAAGACTTCGAGGAACCCTTCATGCAGGTCGGCGACCTCCAGGGCCAGGACGGCTGGGTCGTCCGCGGCACCAACTGCGCCGACAGCAACGAAGCCTACGTCGTCGACGCGCATGATACGCACTGCATGCACGCCAAGCGCGCCCAGGGCTACGACGGCATCAGGAACAACTCCATGTCCGGCTGCCCCGAGAATCAGCTCGTGAAGTTCTCTTACAGGATCTACTGGGACGACCAGTCCGAAGCGCAGAACGTCTATCTGGCCACCCCGGCCGGCATGAAGCCCTTCTGCATGAAGATCAGGAGAAAAGACGACGGCACCTTCTATCTCTACCAGATGCTGGACGGCTCCTATCGTCCGCCGCTGGATGGCTACACCTGGTCCATGAACGAATGGATCCCCATCTCCTATACCCTGGACTTCCGTTCCAACAGCGGCGTCACGCTGACCATCGGCGACGACGAGGCTGACATCAACACCCTGGAACTCTACGGCAGCTACAAGAAGCTGGAAGGCTTCTCCTTCTGCACGGACGGTTCCGGCAACGAATTCGACTCCCTCTTCTATTTCGACGACTTCAAGATGGAAGTTCTCGACAGGCCGGCCGATCCCAAACTCTTCCTTACCAAGGACAGATTGGTGGTTGGCTTCGACGTCGAGACCGGCGCTCTGGCCATCCAGAACTCCGGCGCCGGCAGCTACGAGTGGACCGCCTCCTTCCCGGATGATCCCTCTTGGGTTGAACTGGTCACCGAGCACGGCACCTGCGAAAAAGAAGACGAGATCCGCTTCAAGATCCTGAGGGACGAGATGGAGTCTGACTACTACCGCACCGTCATGCACGTCGACGCCGGCGAGGCCGGTCAGGCTGACGTTGTGGTCTGCGTCTGCTCCGGCTCTGTCTTCTACAAAGAAGACTTCGAGGAACCCTACATGCACGTGGGCGACCTGCAGAACCAGGACGGCTGGTGCGTCAGGAACGGCGGCTACTGCCGCGACGTGAACAACGCCTTCGTCACCAACGGACTGCCTTTCTCGGACGGCGCGGTGATGCACACCGTGGTCTCCAAGGGCATCGACGGCACTACCAAGGACTACGTCGACACCTGCCCCAGGGACGCCAGGGTGAAAGTCTCCATGGACGTTTACTGGGATAGCGCTTCTCCCTGCGACGCCGTGTATCTGGCCTGCCCGGCCCGCCACAAACCCATGACTCTTAAGATCGAGAACAAGGGCGACGGCACCTTCGGCGTCAGAGGCATGCAGGACGACAGCTACAAAGTGATGGTTGGCAAGACCTGGTCCATGGACGAATGGGTGCACATCAGCTACTCTATGGACTTCAGGACCCAGACCGGCGTCGAACTGACGATCGGCGAAGAGACCGAGGACATCACCCAGGTCGTGCTTTATGGCAACGGCGGCATTCACACCTACGAAGGCTTCTCCTTCTGCACGGACGGCGACGACGAGATGGACTCCCTCTTCTACTTCGACAATTTCGTCTTCGAGATCGTCCCCAAGGAAGACAAGCCCCATCCCGTGATGCCCAGCGCGACCGTTGTCGGATCGGAAGATTCCGCCACGGTGAAAGTTCTCAATTACGGCACGCCGTATGACTTCTCTATCAGCGTGCTGGATCTGTCCGGCAACGTGAGCGTCACTCCCGCCAGCGGCCGCACCGAGGACAGCACGGAGTTTACCGTGAAGGTGAGCCGCGAAAGTCTGGAAGAGAACTACTACCGCGCCAGGGTACGCATGGCTTATACCGACGGAACCACGGAGGGCGCTCTGACGTCCTTGGTGACCTTCGCGGTGGGCGGCTGGTACTACGGCGCCGACTTCCTCGGCCCCTGGTTCAGCTACGGCCCGCTGAACGGTCAGGAATGCTGGAGCGTCGGTGTCAGCGACTGCGAGATCATCAATCTGGACGGTGAGAACTGCATCAAGTTCCCCTATGCCTGCACCGCCGAGCTGGAAGCCAAGGTGCCCCTGGAAGGCATCTTCACCTTCAGCGGCCGCGTCTACTCCGAAGAGCTGGCTGACGACTCCTACTTCCACTTCGGAACCGTGGACGGCAGCGGCTACTATCCGATGTACATAAGTAGGGAAGGCGATCCCAGAGAACTGCAGTTCGGTTACTTCCAGGGCAACAACTGGACGCCTATTGCCACCGCGCCCTTCGGCGAATGGGTCGACTTCAGCTTCACCATGGACACCGACGTGACCGTGGCCAGCGTGACCCAGATCACCTTCGGCGACTTTGTGACCAACTTCGCCATCGGCGATCTCCCGCTGAACACGAGGTATGACTTCGCGAAGATCGACAAGTTCACGATCGGCTTGCACGACGTGGCCAACCCGGCCGGCATGTATCTCTCCAGGATCGTCATCAAGGACCCCTCGGTCCCCGAACCGGCGATCTTGGCGTTGCTGGCTCTGCTCGGCCTTCTGTTCGTTCGTAAAGCGAACTAAGTCCGTTTAGCCAGCGCTGGCTTACAGCGCAAAAAAGACACGCCCCTCTTGATTTTACTTCGTAACAAAATCTTGAGGGGTGTGTCTTTTTTTGCGCCTACAGCAATTAAGCCAAAGGCGGCATACGTTGTCGGCTCACTACTGCGAACGCTTTTGTCGAGGACCGATCGCCTCCGTGTGTTCGCCTCACAATGTATGCCGCCTTTGGCTTTCATGTGGGGCTTTTTGCTATAATTTCCGGAAATTTAATCAATAAGTAGAGGAATTATGCGAAAGTTTTTTCTAACGGCTTTGGCCGGATTGACGGCTGCCGCGGCCTTGGGCGGGCAGGTCTATTACAAATGCGATTTTGAGGAAGGCTACACAGAAGGCGACCTTCAGGGCCAGCGCAACTGGACCGTCAGGTCCACAGACGGCTATAGCAACCAGGAGAACGCTGCCACGGTAGGAAGCTACAACGGCCGGCGCTGCGCCAAAATAGAAAGGGGCAACGGCTACGACGGCGTCATCGTGAAAGAGATCCCGGAAACGCCCAAGGGCAGTTTCGTCAAGGTCTCCTTCAAATTCTTCTGGCCGGCTGATTCCGGCGTCTCCAGCGTCCTTTTCACCAGCCACTGGTGGAACCGCCCCATGCTTCTTAGGTTCTCTTTGAACGACAAGGGCAAGATCCAGGTCTACGCCCTCCAGGATGACATCAACTGCGTGCCGCAGGTCTTCAAGACGAAAAGCTTCGACCAGGGTGAGTGGATAGACGTCTCCTATACGGTGGATTTCAATTACCAAATGTTCGACACGCTCACGGTCAACGACACCGAGGGCGACATCAGCACGGTGGCCTTGCACGACGACTCCAAGAATCTGAAGAGCTTCGCCGTCAACGTGGACGCCGGCGCCGATATCTGCGTGGACGACATCGTGGTGGAGACGGTGGAGCACAGCGGCAATGCCAGGCTGGTCCTGAAGACCGACCGTTTTGTCATAGCCTCCAAAAACGCCTCCGCGAAAATGCCCATGTACAATTTCGGCGAAGGCGAGATCACTTATAGAGCTACTGTTGACGATCAGCCGGAATGGCTGACCGTGAAGAACCCGGAGGGGACTTTCACGGCCAACACCACGCTTGACTTCAACCTTGACCGCTCGCTCATGGGGACCAACGTCTATTACCGCGTGCTGCACCTTGAAGCGGGTTCGGCCGGCAGCAAGGAAGTCATGCTGAAGATCCATTCCAAGGGCGCCATCGCCGCCTATTCCTTCGATCCGCCGGCCCTCTATCCCGGCGAGATCACCGGCCAGGACGGTTGGAAAGGCAGAAGCGGGGACGGCTACGGACCAAACGACATGTCCATGGACGTCACCAACGTCTCTTTCGGCGTGGACGGACCCTGCGGCTATATTCACAATTCCTACGGCTGGGACGGCTACGACTGTCCCGCCAAATCGGATGGCGAGAATCCTCTCATCAGAGTGTCCATGAAGATTAGGAAGGGGAGCGAGAGCACCCAGGATTCCTTCTATCTGCGCAACGGATGGTGGGATTTCCTCTATGAATTCTGGTTCTGGGTCTACGAGGGGAATTTCTATCTTTACAAATTCAATCTCGGCGATTCTTACGCCGTCACCGGTTTCCATCCCTTCCCCTTGGACACCTGGCTTGATCTCTCCTTCACCGTCGACATGCGCCTTTATTGTCTGACGGAGTTCTCTCTCGGCGATTTCTCGACGAACTTCGTCAAGGGCTTCGAGCTTTACACCAAGCACGATTCCGAGGAGCGCTACACGATCTTCAACACGCTGGCCTTCATCTGCGGCAACACGGACGTCACCGACGCTGAGCTTTTAGTCGACGACATTCTGGTCACGGAACTGGAACGCGAGAAAAAACCCGTGCCGATCATGGAAAAGATCGTGCCGGTCGATCCGAAGGCCAGCAGCATGACGGTGCCCCTTTTGAACGCGGGCGGCAGGGGCTTCAACTACACCCTTAGCGTGCTTGATCTGCCGGACAACATCGTCCCCAATCCCAACAGGGGCAGAGTGGGGGAAACGGCCGAGCTTAAATTCGATCTGAAAACGTCCAAACTGGAAGACGCTTTTTACCGCTCCAGAGTCGTTCTGGATTACAAGGGCGTTTCCAGCAGCGGCGACGGCTCTCTCACTTCGCTCTTCACCCTTGCCAAGGGCGGCTGGTACTACACCACGGATTTTGAGACCGGCGGTTACGAGCTGGGCAACCTGAGAGACCAGGACACCTGGGTGGCCGGGGGCGTTTCTTCGGAAACGAATCCGCAGGTCGCCAAGAAAGAGGGCGAGCAGTGTGCTTGTCTCCCAGGCGAAGGCTACATGAAGAGCGCCTGCTTCATTCCCTCGGAGAGCGACTTCACCTTCAAGTGCCGCTTCTTTGTCGAGGAAGGCGACGACGAAGGCTACGCCAAGCTTTCCTTCATCGACGACACCGGCTTCCTGCCTTTCTACATCTGCCGCGACAATGAGATCGGCCGCGCGGTCCTGGGCTATATCCCGGCCGGCGGAGAGACCTTCGAGCCGCTCTTCACCGCTCCTCTTGACTCTTGGCAGAATTTCTCCGTCAGCATGAACACCAATCTGGAATTCGACGAAGTCACGGCCATCACCTTCGGCGATTACGAGACGAACCTGCCTCCCGGCTCGATCTTTCTGAAAACGGAATACGACGCCTGCGCCGTCTCCAATTTTACCATCAGGGTGGATAGAAATACGGAGGAGGAAGTGGACGTCGCGCCCTTCTGGTTCGACAACATCGTCGTGAGGGACAGTTCCATACCGGAACCCGCGGCCCTTTGCCTGCTGGCGCTTGCTTTGGCTTGCGCTCGCGTTTGTTTGACACGGAGAGCTTAAAGCGGTAGAATCAATACATAAGCAATAATCTATTAAGGAGTTTTTTTATGAGCCGCGACATCGATTGGGGAAGTTTGGGCTTCGCTTACATGAAGACGGATTATCGTTACGTTTCTTACTTCAAGGATGGGAAGTGGGACGAAGGGAAACTTGTGACCGATGATTCCATAACCTTGAACGAGTGCGCCTGCGTCTTCCAGTACTGCCAGGCCTGCTTCGAGGGTTTAAAGGCCTACACCACCAAGGACGGCCGCATCGTGAGCTTCAGGCCCGATCTGAACGCCGAGAGGATGGCGGAGAGCGCCAAGCGCCTAGTTATGCCTCCTTTCCCAAAAGAGCGCTTTATTGAGGCCGTCAGGGCCCTTGTAAAGGCCAACAAGGACTTCGTCCCGCCCTTTGGCAGCGGCGCGACGCTTTATATCCGTCCCTTCATGATCGGCTCCAACTCCGTAATAGGCGTGAAGCCGGCTGACGAGTTCGAGTTCAGGATGTTCTGCACGCCGGTGGGACCTTACTTCAAGGGCGGCGCCAAGCCCATCGTCATCAGAGTCTGCGACTACGACCGCGCGGCCCCGAGAGGCACCGGACACATCAAGGCCGGGCTTAACTACGCCATGAGCCTCTACGCCGGCATGGAAGCCCACGCGGAAGGCTTTGCGGAAAACATGTACCTCGACCCCGCCACCAGGACGAAAGTCGAGGAGACCGGCGGCGCCAACTTCATCTTCATCACCAAGGACGGAACGTTCGTGACGCCGAAATCCGACAGCATCCTGCCTTCCATCACCCGCCGCTCCCTGATGGTCGTGGCTGAGAAGTACCTCGGCATGAAGGTTGAGCAGAGGGAAGTGACTTTGGCGGAAGTTCCCGAGTTCGCGGAATGCGGGCTGTGCGGCACCGCGGCGGTCATCTCCCCGGTGGGAAAGATCGTCGACCACGGCAAAGAGATCGCCTTCCCCAGCGGCATGGAGAAGATGGGACCCTGGACGCAGAAACTCTACGATACCCTTACAGGCATCCAGATGGGCCAAATAGAGGGTCCCGAGGGCTGGGTCGATACAGTTATCGGATAAACCTCGAAGGGCGCCTAAAAACGAAAGAGCGGGCTTTGCGGCCCGCTCTTTTGTTTTGCTTATGGAATATTGCTCAGCTTCTCTTTTTGAGGAGCAGGAGAGCAAGCAGGAGCGCTATGACCGTCGGCTCGGGCAGGCTCCTGTCGCAGACGATGAGGTTGTCCACCCAGACGCCAACTTCATCGTCTTCCTCCAGATTAAAGGCCGTGAGTACCAGCTCGTCCAGGGGCAGGCCGTCGTAAGCGGGATTCAGCACGATCTCGCCCTCATAGAAGTTGGTGGTAAAGTCGTTCAGGGTGAGGCTGACGGCGCAGGAAGCGGCCAGGTCAGTGTCGAGAATGAAGGAGAGATCGTTCCACTGCTCCAGAGGAGCCTCGCAGAGCTTGTAATCCGGGTCGTTGTAGCTCGTGTGGTAAACAAAGGCGTTCTTGCTCTTTTTGGGCTCGTAGACCACGTAGACTTGCAGGTTGCCGTCGCCGCCCTTCTTCCTGTTCTTCGCGGTCACTTCCATAAGGTAAGGCTTCCTCCTGTCTTCCATATAGAAGCGCAGGCTGGTCCTGTAGGGAGTCTCGGCGGGCACGAGCATGGTGGAGGAGGCGCTGGAGTCGTAGGGGAAGAAGAGGCACTGCAAGCCGTCCTTCAGGGCCACGCTGGGAGCGGCCGTTCCCCAGGTGTAGGCGCTCCAGGTGTCCTGACCACTGAGGAAGCCGAGTTCGTAGCCTGTGCCTTCGAATTCCGAGGTGTAGAACCAGCCGCCCTGGGAGAAGGTGAGGTAGCAGGAGAGGCTGCCGGAACTGGAGCCGTCCACCGCGGAGTAGTCCATTACGAGGTAGGCGCGGTGGAAACCTTCGTCGACGGAGGCGCGGTCCAGCTTGATGATGACCGTTCCGTTCCCGGAGCCGGTGCCGGATTCGTTGACCACCGAGAGGCCTTTCTTGTCGCCGCTGAATCTTAAGGTGTAGTTGAAATCAACGCTTCCCAGGTTGGAGAGCTTGTTCGTCAGGCTGTTGAGCTGGCCGCCGAAATTCATGGAAGTCGTCCAGATGGGCAGGGCAGCCTCGGGCCTGTCGATCTGCTCGACTAGGATGTTGTCCAGATAGAGGGCGGCGTCCTCGGTCTCGCTTCCGCCGCAGGTGACGTCGAAGTACTCGTAGCGCTCGACCGGATTGACGCGGTCGTTGGGGGCGTTCCAGAGCGTCATGCCTTCCGCGTAATTCGTGGTGAAGCTGCCGAAGGTCACGCTGGTCAGCTTGTAGGCCTTATAATCCAATGTGAAGGAGAATGGGACCCATTCGTCCAGATATTCGGCGTGGTCTCCCGCGAGGGTGTAGGTGTCGCCCTCGTTCAACCTGTAGAGATTGAAGTGGTCGTCATGGCGCTTGAACTGGAACTGGGCGCAGTTGCCCCAGTAGTTCTCACGGATGTAGAAGGATTCTTCGCCGGAGTTCGAGCCGAAATAGACCATGAGGCTGACTCTCACCAGGGCCTGCTTGTCGCATTTGGCCTTAAGGGTGTAGCCGTCCCAGCCGGTGCCCCTGTACAGGTGGGCGCAGGCGCCGTCGTAGCTGAAGTCGACGTTCTCCACGAGCATCTCGTTGTAGGGCTGGCCGTAGCCGTCGTCTTTTTTGCCGTTCCAGAGTCCCTGGCCGGTGATTTCGCCGGGCTGGATGTAGGGGGGCTCGAAATCTTCGTACATGATTACGCTGCCGCTGGGCGCGAAGAGGAAGAAGCTCTTTTGCCCCGCCGCGCCGGCGTCAACGGAGATAACGGTCTTGTAGAAGCCGTTGGTCATGAGGCTTCTGTCGAGAGAAAGCGTGACGTCGGTAGGGCCGGCGCAAGAGCCTTCCTTGGGCTCGATGGACAGCCATTCCGGATCGTTATCCGCGGAGACGGTGAAATCGAAGGGCGTGGAGCCGGTGTTCCTGACCTGGAAGGTTATGCTGTCGGCCGATTTTTCGATATAGACCGGGTCCGTGGGCAGAACGAGCTTGGAATCGCTGCTCTTCTCGGTCAGTTCGACTTTCAAGTCGTCCAGGAAGATCTTGGCGTCCGCGGTGCCGGAGCCGCCGGCGTTGACGCAGAAGCTGTCATATCTCAGGACCGGATTGACGCGGTCGTTGGGAGCGTTCCAAAGCACGAAGCCTTCCGCGTAGTTGGTCACATAGTCGCCGAATGTCAGGCTCGTGAGCAGGTACGAGGTGAGGTCGATGGTGAAAGAGAAGGGGATCCACTCGTCCAAGGGAGCGCCGTATTCGCCCGCCAGCATGTATTTGTTGGCGTCGTTGAACTTGTAGAGGCGAAGCTTGTCATCCACGCGCCTGAACTGGAATTGGGCGCAGTTGTTCCAGTAGTCCTCCCTGATGGAGAAATCATCGCAGTCACCGTCCGAACCGACGCGCAGCATGAGGCTGACTTTTATTGCTTCGCCCTCGGGAGATCTGGCTTCGCAGGTGTAGCCGCTCCAGCCTCCGGCGCGCAGTATGTGGGTGAAGGCGCCGTTGTAGCCGAAGGCCGCGTTGGTCACGATCATCTCGTTGTAAGTTTTCCCGTAGCCGTCGTCCTTCCTTCCGGCCCAACTGCCCTGGCCGGATATTTCTCCTTCCTGCATGTAGGGAGTCTCGAAATTTTCCTCCATCAGGATCTTTCCGCTGGCCACGCCCACGTACATTTTCTTTGAGCCGGCGGCGCCCGCGTTAACGGTTAAGAGGGTCTTGTGGTAGCCGTCGCCGGTCAGTTTCTCTCTGTCGACGGAAAGCGTTATCTTCTGCGAGGCGCTGCAGCTTCCTTCCGCGGGCGTGATGGTAAGCCATTCCGGAGATTCGTCGCAGGTCACCGTGAAGTCAAAAGGATCGCTGCCGGTGTTGGTGAGGTTGAAGTCGGCGCTGTCTTTTTCGCAGGCTATGTACAGGCCGGTCTTGGAGAGCATGAAAGATGCCGGCTTGTATTCGGCGGCCTTGGTCTCGATCTTCAAGTTGTCGGCGGAGAGGTCGGCTTCCAGGGCGATGCGGTTGGGCGTGGGATCCTTGGAGGAGTCGTTCTTGTAGTAGCCCATCATTCTGGTCGCGGTGTTGGTCAGAATGCCTTCGCCTACGGTGCAGCTTATTATGGTCTTGTGAGTGGGGTCGACCACCAGCTCGTAATGGCACCAAGTGTCGTCGGGTATCTCGGCGACCTTTTCCTCCTTGTGGCTGGTGCCGGCGATAAGGTCGGTGTAGCCGAGCTTCACACTGTGGTAGCCCTCTCTGTTGTAGGCGACGATGACGGCGTATTCCCTGGTGTCGGCGAAATTGAGCTTCACCCAATTGTCCTTGCCGGCGGGATTGAGGAAGTCGCCGGAGAAGACCAGGTATTTGTTTTCCAAACCGCCCTCAATGTCGAAATTGACGCCCACGAAGGCCCTTTCCGTGCTCTCCGAGCCTTCCAGCTGAACGCTGCGCATGGTAAGGGCCTGGCTGCCGCTTTGGACTAGTTCGGTCCTGTTGGTGACATCGGACACGGCGTCGCTGCTGTGGCGGCCGTCCTTGACGTCCCAGCCGCATTGTCCCACCACGGGGCCAAGCGTGAAGCCTTCCTCAGGCTCGAAGCCGGTGGAATAAACGAGGTCGTCGGCCGCGCAGAAAAGCGCGGCGGAAATCAAAGAGCAAAGCAGTAGGTTTTTCATATTTACTTTTTAGTACGGAAAAGATATTCGATGTTGCCGATGATTATCAGCAGAATGGCGAAAGTATGGATGTACAGCTGCGCCCACATCCTTCTGGTGGCGGGGGCGGGATTGACGCCGACCAGCGCCTCGTATTCGGCGGCGCCGCGAAGACCGGAAAGCAGGCCGCAGAGCTGGCCCGACTGAAGGTAAGGATAATAGTCGGAGGCGGAGACGGCGGTCATGCCGCTGGCGACCGGTTTGTTGAATTTTGTTTTGCCCACGTTGATCCACATCTCCGGGCCGCCCACGAAGCTGGAGACCGTGACCACCAGGTCGATGTCGCTGAAATCTTTTATGCCCCGCATGATGGGCATGGAGGAAGTGTCGCGTCCGGAATAGTCGGTCTCATAAGCGGCCGTGATCGATTCGCCCATCTGAAGATAGACCTGGAAGGCGTTGGGCCTGAAACCGAAGAAGAGGTAATCGACGCCGGATTCCCTGAAGGGGTAGGGCGGATCTACCGAGCGGCCGTCCAGGGCGGCGTCGCTGATGATCTTCTGGGCCAGGGGCTGGCTCATGACATCGTAGCCCACGTTGATGAGCAGTTTCGCCCCGCGCCTGAAAGCGTGGCGGCAGACGGCCTGGGACATGGGCGTCAGCTCCGCTTCTGATCCGGGATTGTAGTTGATGTTGAGGAGGACGACGCCGTTGGTGTTGATCTTGGAGCGCGAGATGTGCTCTTCCAGAGCGGTTATGACCTTGGGGTCGGCTTTTTCGTCACTGAGAAGCTGACGCAGCTTCTCCTCGTCCTCTTTGATCATGGCGGCGTGCGTTTCCGGAAGATTCTCCAGGGCGTCGTAGAGGCCTCTGGTGGCCGCGGAAGCGTTGATTTTGAGCTTCGCGGTCATAACTAGCCCTACCCACACGCTTAAAAAAGTCAGCAGGTAGATTATGACGCGGTAATTGTTACGCCAGAAAGAGACCATCAAATATTAGTTGTAATATTTGAAGAATTCTATCGTCCCCTGGATCCACTCGTCCTGTAAGAAGTTGATTCGGCCGATCAGAAGCGATACGCGGGCCATGATGGTGAAGGCGAACGAGGCGCCGAAACCGATCATGAGGTAGGCGATGCCGATCTTGGTGGCGCCCCTGCTTGCGGCGTCCTCTTTCTTAAAGGAGAAAAAGAAGTAGTAGAGGACGGTCAGGGTGCCGATGACCAAGGAAAGGTTGCCGAAAGTCGCGAGCCAGTCGATGCCGTTTCCGCTTCTCACAAGCATGGGAATGAAGGAGGCCTGGACCTGCTGCATGATCTGGGACTGGAAGGAAAGGGGAGTGCCCATACCGACGCCGATACCGATGGTGTAAGCCATCGGGAAGCGGGAGAGCCAGGCGTGCTTCGGGAAGAAACGCGTGATGAACATCAAGCCCAGAAGGACGGAGATGAAGATGTAGAGTACCCAGAAGTGGCGGCTGGTAGGCACGGTCTTGTAGCCCTTGAAGTAATCGTTCAGGGCGCCCATGACAGTCGCTTTGTCCACGAGGTTTATTTCGGAACTGGCGAAGGCGCTCTGCAATGAAACGGCCACATCGTTGGTGCTCTGCAGTTTCAGGGTCTGCTTGTAGAGGGCGCTGTCCAGTACCGCGAAGAAGCGGTTGGTATCGAAGCTGCGGGAGGTGATCTCGTCAGCCAGCTCCTCCGTGGCGGATTCGGCCGGCAGCGTCTTGGCGTCAGCGATCTTCTCGACAGTTCTCGTGACGGCGTTGGTGACGGTGGCGTAATCCACGTGCAGATTCTGATAGTAACGGACCAAGGGTTCCTCGATCTTCGGCTTGATGCCGTTGTAGTAGGTGAAGACGATGGACATACCGAAACTGACGCCGACGAAGACGGCTTCCGTCAGTTTCGAAATGAAGGTGTCTTTGATAAGCGAGGAATAAACGCCCAGGGTTAAGAGGGCGGCGATCCATACACCGATGAGGTCAATAAACGTATCCGGACCCATATATCTCCTTTAAAGTTTTTTGGGCTAAGCAGCCCGTTTTCCTTTTATAAAATATTCTATGTTGCCTACTATTATCAGCCCAATGGCGAAGGCGTGGGTATACAATTGCGCCCACATCCTGCGGTTGGCCACAGGAGGCGCGCCCACGGCCTTCTCGTATTCCGCCGCGCCCCTGAGCCCAGTGATAAGCCCGCAGAGCTGGCCGGACTGGAGGTAGGGGAAATAGTCGGAAACCGAGACGGCCGTCATGCCGACGACCAGAGGGATGTTGAATTTCGTCTGAGCGACGTTGATCCAGGATTCCGGCGTTCCCACGTTGCAGGAGTAAGCCGCGATCCCGTCGATGTCGCGAATGTCTTTGATGCCTTTCATGATGGGCATGTCCGCCAGCGTTTTGCCTGAGTAGTCCGTTTCATAGGCGGAAAGCACGCTCTCTCCCATTTGCAGATAGACCTGGAAGGGGTTGGGGCGGAAGCCGAAGAAAACGAAGTCGCTGCCGGCTTCCTTGAAGCCGTAGGGTCTGGGCATCGTCGCGCCGCCCAAAGCCGCGGAGTCCACGATTATCTGCGAAAGCGGCTGGGCCATGACGGTGTAGCCGTTGTTGATCAAAACTTTGATGCCGAGGCTGAAGGCGTGGCGGATGGAGGAATAGGCCATGGGGCCTAATTCCGCGTCGCTGCCCGCGTCGAAGTCGATGCAGACCAGGAACACGCCGTTGGAATTTATTTTCAGCCTTTCGAGATAAGCTTTGGCTTCGTCGATCTGGGCGGTCAGTTCCGCCGAAGAATGCTGGCTTTCCTCTTTCTGCAGTTTCGCCAAAAGTTCTTCCTGCTCCACTATTTTCTTCCTGTGGTTCTCCGGCATCTTTTCAACAAGGTCAAGGGCGCCCTGCGTCGCGTCCGAAACGGAGAGGTCGAGGGGCTTCTTGTTGATGAGGGCAAGCCAGACGAAGACGAACGTCAGAATATAGACGACCGCCCTGTAATGGCTTTTCCAGAAGGAAGCGAATTTGGAGAGGAGATCCTTCATGCCTTAGATCTTTCTCCTCTTGGCGCTGAAGAAAAACTCGATGTTCCCGAGGATGATCAGGAAGATCGCGAAGGCGTGGGTGTAGAGCTGGGACCACATGCGTTTGCTGCCGATGTCCGGGCATTTGAGGGCGGACTCGTATTCGGCGGCGCCTCTGAGACCGGGCAGCAGGCCGCAGATCTGGCCGGACTGCAGGAAGGGATAATAGTCGGAAGCGCCGATGGCGCCGCCGCCCAGAATGACTTTCTTGCCGAACTTGGCGTTGCCGACCGTGATCCAGGTCTCGGGCGCGCCGACGTAGGCTGAAACGGTGACTACGCAGTCGATGGCGCGGAAATCCCTGATGTGCTCCATAATGGGCATGGTGGACAGATCCTTTCCGGAATAGTCCGTCTCATAGGCCGAGATGATGGATTCGCCCATCTGCAGGTAAAGCTGGAAGGCGTTGGGACGGAAACCAAGGAAGACGTAATCCACGCCGGACTCCATGGTCGGGTACGGGGGATCGAGGCGGCTGCCGTCCTTGGCGGCCCTTTCTATGGTCTGCTGAGCCAGAGGCTGGCTCATGACGTTGCCGCCGGTGTTGATCAAAACTTTGACGCCTCTGCTGAAGCAGTGTCTCAGAATGGTCGCCACCTGGGGAGTCATCTCGGCGTCGCAGCCGGCGTCGAAGTCGAAGCAGATAAGCACGACGCCTTTCTCGTTGTGCTTGAGGTCGTCGATGATAGCCTTGAGATCCTCTATCTCGGCCTGCGAGGCGTCACCGTCTTTCAGCCTCTGTTCGAGTTTCTGCTCGTATTCTTTGAGCGTGCCTTTCCTGATCTCGCCCAGATTCTCAATGGTGTCGAAAGCGCCTCCGGTCGAATCGGCGACGTTGAGGTTCAGCTTATTGTTGTTCACCGCGCCCATCCAGACCAGAACGAGGGTCAGGATGTAGATGACCGGGCGGTAAATCTTAAGCCAAAGTGGAGGTATCTTTTTCAGGAAATTCATTTTGATCAGACTTTGCGGTGTTTGAAACCTTTGAAGAAAAATTCCAGATTGCCGATGATGATCAGCAAAATGGCGAAAGTGTGAGTGTACAGCTGCGCCCACATGCGGCCGGTGGCCCTGGGCGGGGAGCCGCAGGCGCCCTCGTATTCGGCGGCGCCCCTGAGGCCCGGCAGCATGCCGCAGATCTGCTTGGACTGGATGTAGGGATAATAGTCCGAAGCGGAGATGGCGACCTGTCCGAGAGCCACGGGTTTTCCGAATTTCGTGTTGCCGACTGTGATCCAGGTCTCGGGGCTTCCAACGTAGCCGGAGATCGAGAAGACCATGTCGATGTCGCTGAAATTCCTGATGCCGCGCATAATTGGGAGCAGCGTCAGGTCGTGCCCGGCGTAGTCCGTCTCGTAGGCTGTCAGTATGTTTTCGCCCATCTGCAGATAGAGCTGGAAAGCGTTGGGACGGAAGCCGAAGAAAACGTAATCGGTCCCGTCTTCCATGAAGCCGTATTTGTTCTTCTTCATGAGGGCGCCTTCGGTCGCGGAAGCGCTGATGATGTTCTGCGCCAAGGGCTGGCTCATGACGTTGCCGCCGGTGTTGACGAGGACTTTGACGCCGCGGGAGAAAGCGTGCCTGATGAAGGCGTGGGCCATGGGGCCGAGTTCCGCTTCCGTAGACGGGTCGAAGTCGATGCAAACCAAGACGACGCCTTTGGGGTTCATTTGCAGTCTGGCGATCTTGTCTCTTATGGCGGCGATCTCTTTCTGGAGGTCGGGGCCGCTCCCTTTCTTCGCTTCCTCAAGCTTAGCGCTTAGCAGCGCCTGCTGCTTTTCCAATTCCTGCGCCCTCAATTCGGGGAGTTTTTCCAAAGTGTCGAAAACACCCTGGGTGGCGTCAGAGACGGAAAGGGACAAGGGCAGCCTCGTCAGCGTTCCACCCACCACGCACAAAAGCGTCAGAAGGTAGATAAGCGGACGGTAATGCCTCTGCCAGAAATTCTGCTTCGGGCCGTAAATGTTTGGGCTTCCTGAAGCCATACCTTAGCCGCGGCCTCCCATGTAGGGTTTCTCGATACCGGAGAGGATCTTGATACTGGTGGCCAGGGAGCCTAGCTGCACGCCGATCAGGATGCCTCGTTTCGCGGCATTGTTGGGGTAATTCAGGATGACGGACTTCATGGTCTCGAAGTCGACTTCGGAAGGAGTATAGTACCAGATGACGCCGATCAGGGCCGCGGAGGCCGTCAGTATTCCGCAGGACAGGAAGTTGCGGGCGAAGAACTGCTTCATGGCGGCGTACATGATATAGAGGATAAGGCTCATGTAAACTATGAGCTGAGCGTGCCCCATGATCCATTTGCCGATAAGCGGGATCTCCTCTATGGGCACCTGTCCTATCAGAATGATGATCGACGATATCAGGAGCAGGCTCGCCTCCCAGGACTTCGCGCGCATGGCGCGGTACGTCGCCGTGATCATGTAGAAAGCCAGAAGCGAGAAGGTCGTGGCGCCCATCGGCATGATGACGTAGTTGTAGAAGAACATGAAGAGGGGGACCTTTCTCACCGTGATCTCTTCGCCCTTCATTTCAGGAGCGTCCGCTGTGGCGGCGGCCACGAGGTTCGTTTTAAAGGTCTCGTCCTTGTAGCCGAAGAGCGTGTGGGTGATGAGGGTGTGGTCCTGGTTCTTGCGGTTGTCGTAATTGTATTTGTCAAGCGGCTTGCTCACGACGGAGGGGCCGACATTCTGGCTGATGATGCCGGTCAGGGCCACGATGGCGGTGAAGCTAAGCGTGATGACGCTATATCCCCAGCCGGGGGAGCGGCGGGCGATGCGGTTGCCGTGGTTGTGGACCAGGCTGGCCAAGCCGATGAAGAGGCCGAAGACGCCGACGACGATGGTCGAGTTCGTCACCCATTCCATCATGGTTTTGTAGAGCACGGTGTTTTCCGGAAGGAAGAAGTGCAGCATCATTATGACGCCGCAGACACCGCAGATGATAGGGGGAAGATAATTGCGCATATTCTGTCGGTCCTCTTATTTGAAAGCTTTCAGGTCAAAGATCTGTTTCATGAAATCACTGAGCCACTGGAAAATTCCGTTGTCGGAATTTATGATGGCGGCGATCGTCCCCAGTATGATCGCGATGATCATGATGAGGATGATGACGAGTTTCGCGATGTCCTGGCCCTTCAGGCTGCCAAGGAGCAGGGGCTCTCTGGAAACGTAGGCGCCGGCCGCGAAGAGTTCCTCGCCGATCAGCGTATAGTCGCAGGCCACGATGAAGAAGGGGATCTGGCTGATGGCGGCGGTGCCGGCGATCTGGATGGCGCCGGTAGAGGCGCCCGCTTCGGCGATGATCAGACTTTCAGCCGCGTAGTTGCCGAGGAGGAAGTTGGCCGCCGGTTTCTCGCGGACCATGATGCCGGATACCGCGGAAGCGTAGGCGAACTGGTTGTCCGAAAGATAGTAGACGCAGTCTTCCTTGTAGTTCTCGGGCCTGCCGGCTCTCGTGTAGGCCTGCTTCACCAGTTCCTGTTCAATTGTCATGACGATCGGGTTGATGCAGGGGACCTTGAGGTCGGTATCGTAGTGGGCGATCTGCTCAGCCACGTTGCCAAGGATGTTCATGGCCGCTATGGTCTGCATGTCGGATTCGCCGCCGATACCGGAGATGTAAAGTATCGGCCGGCCGATCTCGGTCGCGCGGCCCAAGGCTTCCTCGATGGATTCGAGGCCCGGGATGCGTCTGACGAAGAGGAAGGCGCCGCTCTTCGCGCGGCGGATGAAGTAGACGATTAAAGCGCCGAAGATAATGATCCCAATCAAAGCGTTGAGCTTGTTGAGATCGAACCAGTTCTCGTTGAGATACTGGAGCCACATCGGCAGATCTTTGATTTTAAAAAGTTCCATGTTTATCCTGATATTTGATTTTCAGATTTATTTCGCCTTGGATCAGTTCTCCGCGGTGTCGTCTTTTTCCGTCGCCATGATCTCAACGTTGGCACGTGGTACGGTCGCGACCGTTCCGTCGTCGAACTTGAGGTCCAGAACGCGGGCCAGAGATTCCGTGGGCAATTTCGTCAGTTCCGCGGGCAAAGCGGTGACCGTTCCGAACAGTCCGAAGTACGGCTCTCTGATCACGCGGACTCTCGTTCCGATGTCGAGGATCAGTTTTGCCTCATTTTCCTTCATGGAGGCTTCCTCGTCCCTGGCCACGATAATTTCGGGGCGCATGACGCCCGCTCTGATCTGCGTGGCGCCGTTCACGGAGGCGTTCTTTCCTTCGCATTCCTTAAGCAGCGCGAAGGTCTTGTCCGCCATCGGGATCTGGCCGAAGCCTTCCGTCAGGACGAGCGTAAGCCCGAGCTCCTCGTGGCCCGTGATGGCCACGCCGAGGTCGAAGCCCAGGAATTTCTTAAGGTCGGCGTCGTCGAAGCCGCCGACTACGACGGCGTTCACGCCGACTTCTATGGCTTTCTGCAATCCGTTGTAGGTGATCAAACTTCCGCCCACGACGACCGCGCCCTTCATCTCTTCACTGAAGGAGTTTTCGTCCAGGACGCCGTTGGGGTCATTTGAAGCCACGACGATCCTGCCGTAGGTCTCGCCGCCCACGCCGAAGATGCCCTGGATGAAGGAGCCAGTCACTTCGACCGTCACGTGCTCGCCTTCGTCCGCTTCCACGACCTTGCCGTCGATGTAGGCTTTGACGTCGACGGGCACCGGGGCGCCGCGCATGACGACCTGGCCGGAAACGTCGGAGACTGATTCGATCGTTCCGCTCATGGGGGATTCGATCCTGGTTTTGAAGAGGCCGAAGAAGGCGGCGCGCATGGCGAGAAGCTCGCCTTTCTCGACGTGCTCGCCGATCGGCTTGACCATGAACTGCTTCACTTCGTGGGGCTGGCAGCCGAGTAAGCTCATGACGTTGACGACGTCAGCCTTGCCGGGGAGTTCGGTTTTCAGAACGACCTGTTCGGCGCCGACTTTGTCGCCAATCTTAACGAGCGTCTGGCCCTTGATGGGAAGACGCCTGTTGCGGCGCAGCACCGTGGATTTTAAAACTTTAAGACCTGGTGAATATGCGTATGCCATAGTTTTATTTGGTTTTTATTTTTCCGGGTAGATGTCGAGTTCCTTGTTCCAGATCTGGAGGAGCTTCACTCTGTCTTCCTGACTGGCGGGGAGCTGGATGGGACGGCAGCGGGCGTCAAGGATAAGGCCGACCACGCCGCCTTTGACTTTCTTGGTGACAGCTTTGCCGTATCCGGCGCCCACGTTGAATTTCCTGGTGGGATCGACGGTCACTTCCGCCTCTTCGCCAAGGCCCAGGGGCAGGAGCTTGATCTCGCCGCTCTTCAGTTCGTATTCCTTGCCCTGGAATTTCACTTTCATGCAGGGCTTGCCAAACGGCGCGATGCCGACCGGGGCTATCACGGTGCCGAGGTAGATCAAGCAGTCTTTCTCGAAGACTTCCAGCGCGGCGTCTTCGTTGATCTGCGCCAGAACGCCGAGATGCGGCATCATGAAGATACTGTCAACAGCCAGCTGCGTGAAGCCTTCCGGCGCGAAGCCGTCGATCATCATGAGGGCGCTCTGGTTTCTTCTGGGAGCGTGCGAGAGCACGCCGCCGGAACCCACGATGATATCCAGTCCCATCATGTCGACCAGCGTGTCTTCCTTGACGGTCTGGCTCATGGCGTCCGCGAAGGATGTGGATTTCTGGGCGCCCTTCAATCCGACCGCCATTTCCTTGTGCTGCAGGAAGGCCAGTCTCAAGGCCTCGCGGCAGATGGCCTGCTCGACCATCAAGGATTCGATGTTCTGCGGGATGGTCGTGGGTCGGATCATCTTGTTTCTGATCTGGTTTCTCAAGATCCTCTCGTCTTCCATGACGGGGACCCAGCGCAGGACGTTGGCAAGACCGGCGGAAGCCACGACGTTGGAAATCGAGTAGCTCATGCCGAGGTTGGCGGAGACGGTGCGGTTGAAGACCTGCTCGCTCTCCGGGTTGTTGCGGTCCGCTCTGAAGACGGAGAAGTCGTCGGTCGTGGCGCCGCCGATGTCGGTGCCGACCACCTGGATGTTGTTGCGCTTGGCAATCAGTTTCATGATGTCGCCGACGGCGCCCGGAGTCGGCATAATGGGAGCCGAGGTCCAGGTCATGAGTTTCTTGTATCCCGGAGCCTGCTGCATGACGTGTTCGAGGAAGAGGTCATGGATGGCGTCGCGGGCGGGCTTAAGATTTTCCGTTTCCAGAGTCGGGCGGAGGTTGTCGACTATCTGCAGCGCGGTCTTCTTGCCGAGCGTCTGCTCGATGGCGGGCCTGGCGGCTGCGTTGCCGGCGTAAATGACGGGCAGTTCGTAGCCGGCGCCGAAGCGGGGACGGGGGTCGGCCGCGGCGATCGTCTCAGCCTGGGCGACCACGTGGCGGACCGTGCCGCCGTCCGTGCCGCCGGAGAGAAGTATCATGTCCGGCCTGAGGTTTCTGATCCTTTCGATGCGCTCGTAGGGGCGTCTGCGGTCGTTGGTCGCCAAAGAGTCGATGACGATGGCGCCGGCGCCAAGAGCGGCGCGCGCCGCCGATTCGGTCGACATCTGGGAAACCACGCCGGCCACCATCATCTGGAGGCCGCCGCCGGCGGAGGAGGTGGAGATGTAGGCGTCTGCGCCTTTGTCGCCCTCTCTGGGAACGATTAGTTTGTCGTCGCGGATGAAGGTGCGTTTCGTGATGTCCTCAATCTCCGCGATGGAGTTGATGACGCCTCTGGTGACGTCTTCCGCGGGGGCTTCCACAGTGGTGGGGGCTTCGCCGCGGGCGGCCAGACGGTAGCTGCCGTTGCGCTTCTCAATTAAGATCGCTTTGGTGGTTGTCGAGCCGCAGTCGGTTGCTAAGATTACTTCGGGGGCTTTGTTTTCTGCCATATTATTTATTTTGCGTTGGGCCGGGATCAGCCGGCTGGTTATTTTCCGGGGAAGGCGGGTTCGCCGTGAGCTTCTTGTTCTCCATGTCGATCGCGGCGATCAAACGCTCGACGTTCTTTCTTTCCTGCAGCATGTCGCAGATATCGTCGAGCGTCGCGTATTCGATGAACATCCCGAGGGCGGGAGTGAGGACTATGAGAGCCTGGCTGGCCAGGTAGTTGAGGGGTTTGACGGATTCAAGGGCAAGGATGGCAGGGAAGGCTAGTCTGCGCCGCGCGATGCCTCGCGCTATCTTGGCGATAAGTTCGTCGTGCCGGCGCTCGGAGCGCGGCATGGCGAAGGCGTTGGCCCAAAAATCCTTGTCCATTTAAAGAAGTTGCGTCAAATTAGATAAATGTTGAAAAATACTCTAAAAATCATAGCAAAACAGCCTCCAAAAAGAAAGGAAATAGTCTAAAACACCTTATATCGCTATGTTAGGCTGAAAGGGCTGAAAAACAAAATCCTATTGACAAAATTTTGGCCTAAAAGTTAAAATTACACAATAAAATAGGTTTCGTTCATTATGGCAAGAGAATTTTTAATGGGCAACGAGGCGATGGCTTTGGGAGCGCTGGCGTCAGGGCTTGATCTGGCGGCCGGATACCCGGGGACGCCCTCCACGGAAGTCCTTGAGACCATAGCCAAAAGAAGGACGGACAAGACTTACGTCGAATGGTCCGTCAACGAGAAAGCCGCCCTGGAAGCTGCCGCCGGCGCGGCCTATTCCGGCGCGCGCGTCCTTGTCACGATGAAGCAGGTCGGGCTTAACGTCGCCAGCGACCCACTTATGAGCCTTGCCTATATCGGCGTCAAGGGCGCCCTGGTAGTTCTGGTCGCGGACGACCCCGGTCCCATCTCCTCGCAGACGGAGCAGGACACCAGGACTTTCGCCAAATACAGCAAGCTTCCCGTTTTCGATCCTTCTTCCGTGAAGGAAGCCCATGAGATGATCCAGGAAGCTTTCGCTTTCTCGCACGAATACGGTACGCCCGTTATTTTCCGCCCCACCACCAGGATCGACCACAGCTACGCCAGCCTCGACGTAAAGGAGGAGGCGGAATACGAAGAGCATTTTCCGCTAGGCTTTGAAAAGGATCCTTTACGCTGGGTGATCTTCCCGAAGCTCTCGCTGAAAAACCATGCGTTAATAGAAAAGCGCAATCAGGAACTCTCGAAAACATTTTCGAAATATGAGAGGAACTTCATAGTAAAGGAAGACAAGGAGACGAAGAAAGGTATTGCCGCCTCCGGTATCAGCTACGCCTACGCCAGGGACATCCTGAAAGGCAAAGACAGCCCGAGGATCTTGAAAGTCTCCACGCCTTTCCCGTTCCCGGAAGAATTGGCGGAAGAATTTCTCATGGGCCTTGAAGAAGTCCTCGTCCTGGAGGAGCTCGATCCCGTTTTGGAAAGAGAGCTTTTCGAGGTCATGGGCAAGCGCGGCATAAAAGTGAAGATCAAAGGCAAGCTGGACGGCACGGTGAAACCGGCCGGCGAGAACACGCCGAAAGAAATTAAAGCGCTGCTCAGCGATTTCCTGCAATTCGAAACGGAAAAAGAAAGCAAGACAACCGACGCTCCCGCGCTTCCAATAAGGCCGCCCGTTCTTTGCGCCGGCTGTCCGCACCGCGCTTCCTTCTACGCCGTAAAGCAGGCTGTTAAGGGAGAGAAGGCGGTCTTCTGCGGCGACATCGGCTGCTACACTCTTGGCAATGCGAAACCTCTCGACATGTGCGACACCTGTCTCTGCATGGGCGCCGGCATCACCATCGCCCAGGGGATAGGAAGAGTTGACAAGGGAACGAAATGTTTCGCTTTCATCGGCGACTCGACGTTCTTCGCTTCCGGACTTACGGGAGTTGTGAACGCCATCTACAACCAAGCGGATCTTACGGTAGTCATCTTAGACAACTCCACGACGGCCATGACCGGCCACCAGCCGCATCCCGGCACCGGTCAGACGCTGATGGGGGACGTGACCGCCGCCATCGATCCCAAGGAAGTTTTGAAAGGCATCGGCGTCAAGACTATCGCGGAAGTCGATCCTCTGGACTTTGATCTCGCAGTCGCGACCGTCAAAAAAGTTTCCGCGGAAGAAGGCGTGAAGGCCATAATCTTCCGCTATCCCTGCATCGTCAAATTCAAACCGAGCGGCGCTAAAGCCAAGGTCGACGAGAGCAAGTGCGTCGGCTGCCAGAAGTGTATCCGCGAACTGGGCTGCCCGGGCCTCATCCTGAAAGACAAAAAGGCTTTCATTGACGACAGGCAGTGCACGGGCTGCGCTCTCTGCCAAAACGTCTGCGCGTTCGGCGCCATCGATTGTCCGCCGCACAAGAGAAGGGAAGAGCTCATCAAAAACGATCCTCCCAAAGCACAAAAGCGAGAGGAACGCAAACCTTCCCAAAGCCCCAAAAAAGACATCCCGAGTTTCGATCTGAACATCATCCTATGCGGCGTAGGCGGGCAGGGTACAGTCCTTGCTTCGCGTCTTCTGGCGGCCACCGCCATGCGCCTAGGCCTTGAGATCAAGACCGCCGAGACCATTGGCATGGCGCAAAGAGGCGGCAGCGTCACAAGCCACATCAGGATAGGCAAGAACATCCATTCGCCCATCATCGGCGAAAAAGAAGCCGACCTAATCCTCGGTTTTGAAATAGCGGAAACTCTGAGAAACCTCGCTTATCTAAAAGACGGCGGCAAGATAGTAACGAGTTCCTGCCCGGTCATCCCTGTCAACGCCATGCTGGGCGGACCGCCGTACCTGCTTGACGAGATAACCGCCTATCTTAAAAACGCCGTTCCCGACATCATTTTTGTGGACACCATTTCCGCCGCCAAAGCTTTGGGCAGCGAAAAAGTCATAAACGTCCTAATGCTGGGCCAGGCCGCTAAAGCCGGCCTTCTCGGCTTCGGCACAGAAGAATTGAAAGAAACAATTACGGAGCTCATGCCTCCCAAGATCCAGGAAATAAACTTAAAAGCCCTTCTATACCAGGAGTAACATATGGAGATCAACGCCAGCCAACTTTCGCTTGTCAACAAGCAGATAACCCGCCTCATCTCTTCCCAGAACTTCTACGGCAAAAAGCTGAAGGAAGCGGGAGTGGAACAGCTCTCTTCCAAGGATGATTTTGAGAAGCTGCCCTTCTCTGAAAAGAGCGACCTCAGGGAAGCCTACCCCCTGGGACTGATGGCCTGCCCTGAGGAGGAAGTGGTCAGGATCCACTCCAGCTCAGGCACGACCGGCACTCCTGTCATCATCCCTTACACCAAAAAGGACGTGGAAGACTGGGCCATCATGTTCAAGCGCTGCTATGAACTGGCGGGCATCACGAACAAGGACCGCATCCACATCACTCCCGGCTACGGTCTCTGGACCGCCGGCATCGGCTTCCAGGCCGGCTGCGAACTCTTGGGCGCCATGGCTATTCCCATGGGACCGGGCAACACGGAAAAACAGCTGCAGATGATGATGGACATGAAGTCCACCGTGCTCTGCGCCACAAGTTCGTATGCGCTCCTTCTGGCGGAAGAGATCGCCAAGCGCGGCATCAGGGACAAGATCCATCTTACGAAAGGCGTCATCGGTTCCGAGCGCTGGGGCGAGAAGATGCGCAAGCGCATACATGAGGAACTCGGCATTGAACTCTACGACATCTACGGCCTGACCGAGATCTACGGCCCGGGCATCGGCATCAACTGCAAATATGATACCGGAATGCACATCTTCGACGATTACCTCTACCTGGAGATCATCGATCCCGAGACCGGCAAGGTATTGCCTGACGGTGAGTGGGGCGAGATCGTCATCACGACGCTCGTCAAGGAAGGCGCGCCGCTTATCCGCTACCGCACGCACGACCTTTCCAGGATCATCCCCGGAACTTGCCCCTGCGGCAGGACGTATCCTAGGATCGACGTCATCGCCGGAAGAAGCGACGACATGATGAAGATCAAAGGCGTCAACGTCTTCCCGAAACAGATCGAAGAGATCCTCCAGACCTTCCCGGAACTCAGTAGCGAATACCAGATCCGTATCTCGCATCTCGAGGGCAAGGACACCATGCGCATCTACGTTGAGACGAACGGCACGGTGGACTTCCTTGATATCGCCAGAAGGATCGCCGAGCGCGTCAAATCCAGGATCGGCTTCACGCCGCTCGTCAAGGTCGTTGAACTCGGTGTTCTCCCGAGAAGCGAGAAGAAGAGTAAACGCGTCATCGACGAACGCTTCTGATGAAGCGCTTTTTCCTTACAGCGTCCCTCGCCGCAGGAGCTCTGTTTTCGCTCCTGTCCTGCGCCGCGCCTGCCAATAAAGCAGGCGAACAGCCGCTTCCTGTGCCTGTAAGGGAAATTCTCCGGCAAAAGCTCTGCGTCGATCTGCGCTACTGGACCTCCGACACGATCGTTTCAAACGAGTCCGTGACCTTCACCGTCAAAGCCCTGGACGAGGAGATCGCGGAAGCGCTCAACGCCCTGCGTCCGGGGGCCGTTATCCTTTTCGCGGAAAGCTGCCAGGACGGTCCCCAAGTCGGAAAACTAACCGCCGATATCCGCGCCGAGGCCAGGGCAAACGGCTGGTACGATCCGCTCCTGACCGTAGACGAGGAAGGGGGAAGAGTGGAGCGCCTCACCTTCGGCCCGCATTTCCCCTCCGCCGCGGCTCTGGGAGGAATGGACGAAGCCTACATAGAGAACATGGCCGGTGAGCTGGCCGATCTTACTCTGGCCTCGGGCTTCGATCTTGATTTCGCTCCGGTCTGCGATATCGACAGCAATCCCAAGAACCCTGTCATCAACACCCGTTCCTTCGGGCACGACGCCCAAACAGTCAGTAAGGGCGCACAGGCTTTCATCAGATCGTTCAGGAAGCACGGCCTGCTGTCCTGTGCCAAGCATTTCCCAGGGCACGGGGACACCTCCGTCGATTCCCACACCGGACTGCCGAGAGTCGAGAAGACTCTGGATGATCTCAGGAAACTTGAACTCAAGCCTTTCAAGGCGGCCATAGATGAGGGCGTGGACTGCGTGATGACTTCGCACATCCAGTTTCCTAACATAGAGACCGGAGCTCTGACTGGTTTAAACGGCCAAAAGATCCTGCGTCCGGCCACGCTTTCCAAGACCATTTTGAAAGACGTTCTGAGAAACGAACTCGGCTTCGAGGGCGTAATAATAAGCGACGACATGGACATGGACGCGATCTCGAAAAGTTTCGACTGGAAAGAGGCGGTCATAGAATCCTGGATCGCCGGATGCGACATCACGATGGTGACAAAAAGGTTCCAATCCCTCGCCTCCCTCAAGGAATGGGACGATCTGCTCGACAAGGCTGAAGCCGCGGTATCAGACGGCCGCTACCAGCTTGGCGAATTGCTAGCGTCTTATGGCAGGATAAAAAAAATCAAGGACCGCTGCCGGGAAAATAAAGAAATGGTTACGTTGTCTTTCTTTTCTTATTGCGGTCCGGAAAAGACTCCGCAGGAGATCGATTCTCTGTCCAAGGCAACCATTACCATGAAAGGGGACGCATCTCTCCTTAAAGAAATCCCCCCGGAAAAGTCCCAGTGGTTTTCCAGGAATTTCTTTTCCGCCGCCCGCCAGCGCGGATTCCTCATTTTCAACGGCGGTAGTTTCGAAGTTGCTCCCGATATCGACCTCGTCTACAACTATTCCTCCGCCTCCCCACCAAATAGCGAGATAGAGAATCTTAAAGCGACCATAGACAAAGCTAAAGCGGAAGGCAAAAAGGTCATCCTCCTGAGCTGCGGTGTCCCGGTGGAAGAAAAGCTTTTCCCCAACGTCGACCTCCTCATAATGTCCAAAGGCGGCCTCGCCGGCATCTCCAGCCTCTTTCATAACGCAGATCCCAACGCCGAAGAAAGCATACGCCGCTGAGCGAACTCACGGAGAATGGCGGGGTAGAGAAATCGAGCGCGTAGTCCGTGAGCGAGGGGCGTATGCTTTCTTCGGCAAGTTCTACTTGACTTTTGAAAAAGTCTTTAGTATTATTATCGCCACTTGCCTGAAAAAGCGGGAAAGCGAAAGAGAGAAAAGCTTAGCGCGCCCCTTAGCCAGACAGGGAAGACAAGCCCGTTTCCAAAGGGTCCCGAGGGGGCCTTGCGGAGGGGGGTTGACTTTTTGGAATATGTTTTGATACACTATTCCTCACCATCGCAAAAACGATGGAAACCGGCGTGAGCCGGAATGAAAATTGATCTTTGACAGTTGGAAAGGTTTTATGATGT